>Ga0210394_10000026_pt1 | contig 354367 bp, 307 predicted proteins | sample IncBWC12MmetaG_FD_160121 | JGI IMG/M metagenome (GOLD analysis project Ga0210394, IMG submission 160121) | Forest soil microbial communities from Barre Woods Harvard Forest LTER site, Petersham, Massachusetts, United States - Inc-BW-C-12-M | ecosystem: Environmental > Terrestrial > Soil >...
GTGGGCGCAGCAGTTGAGGGTGGCGGATGTGAGAAACGCAGAAAATACCGGTAATTCGGTGGTTTTCGGTCGACCCTGACCCCTTGGCACGCAGGTGCATCTTTTCCAACCGTCGTCAGGTCGCCATCGTAGTTGAACAATTCTGGTCTCGATTTGTGGAAGCCGACCATGCAGAAACTCCTTTTGGGCGCGGATGTCTGCGTCCAACATGCTGTTAGGTAAACGAATGCTATGAAAATACCGCATAAATGCTGTGCTCTGTGGATGAATGGCCTGAGACCGTCCGACTTGAGGCGGTCCCGGATCATTTCACATTTGCACCTGCTCGGCGAGCAGCACCGCCCCGGAGCCGTCACAATTCGACCGAAGCGCAAGGAGGATGTCCTCGTGGGCGCAGCAGTTGAGGGTGGCGGATGTGAGAAACGCAGAAAATACCGGTAATTCGGTGGTTTTCGGTCGACCCTGACCCCTTGGCACGCAGGTGCATCTTTTCCAACCGTCGTCAGGTCGCCATTGTAGTTGAACAATTCTGGCCTCGATTTGTGGAAGCCGACCATGCAGAAACTGCACCCCTGTCGTTCGCGCCGCAGCAAGATAACACTTCCCGGTCGTGGGGGATCGTCCAATATCGAGTGGCGGCGGCAGAGAGGCTGCTGGGGGCTGAAGCCCGCTTGGATTGTGGGGCTTTTACGCGGCGCTGAAGGCGCCGCTCTTCCACGGTCGTGCACGATTTTCAGTTTCGTCAAGCCGAAGGTCAAAGTCAAAGGCAGCGGGCAGGAGTGCCCGCTCCACACCGGCAAACTCAAGGCAAGGCGTCCTTCTCCAAGTGCATTCATAATGCCGCAAACGGACAGCAGGCTTCTCACCGGGCTTGTCGCCCGGTTCGAAATGACAAATCTGAGTAGAGAGGGGCATTCCCTCAGCGGCTGAAGCCGCGTTCTTTTTGATGACGCTTTGCGGCACGGCTCGAAGCCGTGTCCTTCCCGGTCAAGATCAAAATCAAAGCCAAAGTCAAGGGCGAAGTCAAAGGCGACGGACAGAAGTGTCCGTCCCACGCGGATGGCGCTTCGTCAGAATCAAGGTCAAGGTCCAGATGAAAATCAAGCGGGCAAAATATGCTCGGTGCTGCAGTGGAAGATCCACTGTGCTTGAAGTGCGGGATACAGCGCGCTCTGTAGTGGCGGTGCAGGGGATTCCGTAGCTGCGGACCGAGTTTATTTTCTCAGTGACGATAAGGCTTGCAGATAGAACGATTCTGCGTCGAGCTGAATGTTGGCGGTCAAGCAGAAACGTTTGGCAAGGTGGTTGCTGAGACTGATCGGACGAGAAACTGCGTCTACCAATTTTTCGGGAGGATTTCATGAAGAAGCAAATTCAGTCCCTGTGGTTCGTCAGCGCTGTAGCTGTGGTTCTGAGCGTAGGCTCACTTAGCGCGCAAAGCACGGCTCCAACTCAAACTCCGGATGCACAATCGCAATCGACTCAGACCCCGGCGCCCGAAGCGCAGCCGACGCAGGAAGGCCGGTCGAGCCAGACGCCTGAGGCGCAGCAGAGTCAAACTCAGGCACCTGATACGCAATCTCAACCGGCGCCCTCGCAAGCGCAGCCGAGCCAGCGCCCGGACGCGAGCGAACAGGGAACTTCCAGTTCGTCTTCCGGTTCGTCCGCACAGTCGGCAGGCGCGCAGAGCTTTAGCGGAACCGTGGTGAAGTCCGGCGACAAGTATGTGCTCAAGGACGAAGCCAGCGGCAATACGTATGACATCGACCACCAGGACGAAGTGCAGAAATTCGAAGGCAAGCGAGTGAAAGTGCACGGCACGTTGGACGCCAACCGCAAGATGATCCACGTGCAATAAGCCGAGTTCAAGCCGCGCGAAGAGTGACGGGAATCTTTCGCGGTATTAATCACGCGGGCTGAAAGGAAAGGGCTGCGGCACAGGCTGCGGCCCTTTCGTGTTGATGCGAGTTCAGTGCGTGAATTTGCTGGTGCGGAATTTTAAGTTTTGGCGCAGCAACCGCAAGACCCGCGCAGGGCGAGGATAGGAGCAGCGAATGGGCTCAGCGCGCCCCTTCGGCAGACCAGACGCCTACGCAGTCGTCGTCCAGATCAAGGCCCCAGAAACAGAAGTCCCGGGCAACGAACTTGATGCCGATTTGGATTTCTCCTGGAGCGAGTTTGCGCGACCACATAACCCGGCAATGAACGCGAGTGTGTTTGCGTTGGAGAATGAGCGCGCTGCCGGGCTGCATACCTTCGCGCAGAGCGCCGATCCTGGCTCCGGAAGGGCTGATGTCCAGGGTGTGTACGAGAAGGCCGGCTGAGTGCGATGGTTCCTGCGGCGACGGTTCCTGAGGAACCCTGAGTCCAACCACCATTTTGGTTCTTTTGGAGCAGCGATTATCGAGCGCTTTTTTATCTGTTTTTCTTAGCATTCCTGCAGGCACCCATCTTGGCCATTCTGGAGACTAGCAGTTTGAGAATGGTGGGCGGAATGGCACTGCTTACTGGTTACTTCCGTTCAAGAGGCGTGTTTTGGGGAATGCTGTCGTCTAAAGCTTTATGGGCAGGCTGTAGTGCGAGGCAATGAGTTGCCATCCTGCGCTGTTCTTCATCCAGACATCGGTGAGCCGGTCGCGATAGTCGTAAGGCTTTCCGTGGGACTCGCCTCGTTCGTGATACGCCCCAGTCACAACCGCGATGTTGCCGTGCATGCGAATATTGAGTTCCGACGTTTCGGCGATTTCCACCTGCAACCCTCCTGCATTAAAGCTGATGAATCCGACCTTGCCGTAAGTGCTGCCGTCCTCAACGGTGATGACGAAGTCCTCCGCCAGCAGCGATGAGAGCGAGGCGATTTGGCGGTGCTTGTAGGCGTCTACCCATTTCGATTCCAGGGCGCGGACGGTCTCGGCGTCGGATTTTTCTTGGGCCATCGCACCAATGGGAAAGCAAGCAAGCAGGCAGAAAACCAGGGTCGAAAATATCCGAGCGCGCATAGTTTTATGTTGCATGGGCGATTGAGTTGGGACAAGTCCTTGTTCTGAGTCCCATTAAGTTTGTTCCGGATGAGTTGGCGGCAGTTCCGAAGCTGTGCGAGACGGTGACTACGCAGAAGAGTGCAATTGTGTGAGCCGGGATGGCGGAACTGGCAGACGCAGCGGACTCAAAATCCGCCGACCTTCGGGTCTTGGGGGTTCGACTCCCCCTCCCGGCACCAACCCCAAAAGCCCACAGAATACGCGGCTAGCTGGTGCTAGCTCCCGCATGAGATGCACTTCTGGAGCAGACACAGCGGATTTCGCGTCATATGTAGTTGCGAATGAAAATCTATCACATTGAAATGAGTAGATTTATGGGCACCTACGTAGTAGGTCTGACTTACACGTTAGTTACACATTTTCGGATTCGCGCCGCCTTTCAAGCGAATAAAGATGGTGGAACTACGAATCAACCTTGACTACAAGTCATTTCGATGAGGACGGGAGCCGCCGGTAGCGGTATCCCCGGGATTTGAGCTGCTGATTCACGTAGGTGCCTTTGGAATCGGCGGCGAGGAATGCGGTGTATTCCTCGGCGGGCACGTCGAAGTATTGATAGACCTCTCCCGATTGGCGAAACTCCAGTTCCAGAACGCGTTCCTGGGGAGCGTAGCCGATGCTGGCGATACTGCTGGACTCTATCGGAACTCTCTGCATTCTCGAATCGAGCGCTTTCCGGGCGCGCTCTCTCCTTGGATGCAAATGACGTCAAGGAAGGAACTCGCCCACTTGTCTAGACGGTCACAACCGGACGCTTACACCTTAATCCACTGCGCCCCAAGACCCGCGAAAATTCGAGTCACGCCCACAAGCAAGACATTGGCGCAGCAACAAGACGGTCGCCGAAGGGGACCGGTCTTCCGCCATCGTAGAGAACCACTCCCAGCTTGAAGTTATCGCCGCAGGCGTCCGCTAACTTTCGGAGTCCCTTGAAATCACCCGCATTCACGGTGGCGCTCGCCTTGACTTCGATACCGACCAATGCACCCCTCCCAGTTTCAATCACAAGATCCACCTCGTCCTGATCTTTGTCCCGGTAGTGATACAAAGCGCAGCTCTCACCAAACCAAGACGCCTGTTTCAACATCTCAGAGAAAACGAATGTCTCCAGCAGCGGCCCAAAGATCGAACGGTCTTTCACAACCCGCTCCGCGGTGACGCCCAAGAGTGCGCTGAGCAAGCCGGAATCAAGGAAATGCAGCTTGGGCGTTTTTACCAACCGCTTCAACTGGTTCCGAAACCACGGTTCCACCTTACGAACAAGAAACAACTGCTCCAGAATGGCGACGTACTTCCTGGTGGTCTTGTCGTCAAATCCAACTTGGCCGCCCACTTGCGTGAAATTGGTGAGTTGGCCAGAGTGATGGGCGAGAACCTGCAACAGCCTCGGCATTTGGTCAAGTTTTTCCACGTCGGCAACTTCACGTACATCTCGCTGCACAATGGCTCTTACGTAATCGCGTGCCCATGTCTGGCGTCGCTTTGGATCTCGGCGCCGCAGCATTTCGGGGTAGCCGCCAATCAGAACGGCTTTTATCAGATCATCGCCGATCATCGTTTCCGCGGGTTTGGCGAGTTTACCGTCGAACGCTGCTTTTAGGAAACCCGGCTTCTTACCTCGGATTTCAGCCCGTGAGAGGGGTAGAAGGCTCACGATCTCCATGCGGCCCGCTAGACTCTCTGAGACCTGAGGCAGAGTCAAAATATTGGCTGAGCCCGTCAACAGAAACCGGCCGGGCCGGCGATCGTCATCCACTGACTTCTTGATGGCCCGGAGAAGGTCGGGCACTCGCTGTACTTCGTCAATCGTAGTTCGATCAAGCCCGCGCACTAACCCAGTTGGATCGCTGCGTGCCGCAGCCAACACTGTGTCATCGTCCATGGTGATGAATTCGCGATTGCCCGCGACCAAATCGCGGACCAGCGTGGTCTTGCCGCACTGACGAGGCCCCGTAACCATGACGACCGGCGTGTCTGTGAGGGCGATGGTCACTATTCCGGCAGAAAAGCGGGGGAACAGCGCGTGATCAGTATCGTCCATGCCGGGTGGAGGCTCCGTCTAAGTCGGATTGAGGCTCCGTCTATTTCGGATTATAGACTCGTCTGATCCGGAACGGAAACTGAACGGTGCTTGGACTCATTCCGGCTCGTGGCGCGCTGGAGATTGGGAATTGACAACACATGGATAGGTGAGGTGAAAGGCAGTTCTTTGCCCCCGCTCACAGAGGTCAGATGAAAAGCGCTCGAAAAAGGCGCGTCGTCGCGAGGTTCTTGTTGCGACCTGACCAGTGGAAAACCTTCAAAACCGGCACATTTGCTTACACACTTTCACGTCTTGTACAATATAAACTGCTTATTATCATAGCTATACATCGATACGCAGCGGACTCAAAAACGGACATAACTGCCGACAAGTGTCGAGATGATTGAGAGGTACTACGCGGCGCACATCAAGACCTCAAGACATATTTTGAAGACCTCGCCCGACGCCACTGCGATCGACGTCATGCGGCCTAAGAAGAACAAGAAAGGCAAGAAGCGATCCGGAACACTCAGGCGTCGCCGCAACCTCCAGATGAGGAAACGGATGTGTAAAATCGGGCGAGGTGCTCTATCATGTGTAAGGCAGCCGCGCGCGGGCGTGGCGGAATGGCATACGCAGCGGACTTAAGGAAAACTTGAGTGCTCGCCTGGGAAACCGGCGATGCAGAACTGCTCAAAGTCGGGGAAACCTCAAAATGGCAATCCCGAGCCAAGCCCGGAGAAATCCCAGCCGGGAAGGTGTAGAGACTAGACGGGCAGCACCTAAGCTTCGGAGCCTCCGGGGGAGGGTGAAGGGATAGTCCAGACCGCAAACCTGGCGTGAGCTCAAAAGCCACGTCCGGGCGGTGAAAGCCGTAGACGGTATGAAAATCCGCAGGGCTTAAACGGCCCATGAGGGTTCAAGTCCCTCCGCCCGCACCATTATTTCTATCCGCAATAGCCTTCCAGCGAAGAGTTTTCTCAGCGCCTAAAAGACAACGTGAAACATAAAGGGATCAATCGAAGCCTGAACTTCACTCTTGGCATCTGCGCATAAAAGCACATGCTTAGTGAGATCTACATTTCGATCCGTTGGCGACCGATTTAGAACCGAGACCGGAACTCGTCTGCCGCAAGGTCTCAGTACCCTTAGCTAAAGTCCTGTGACGAACCGCCGATAATTAAGAGGAAGCGAACCTCAAGGAGAGGGGCATCGCTTCGCGGAGATCAATATAGCTTTATGTCTATACGTGCACTCATCGTAGACGATTCCTCGGTCATGCGAAAGATCGTGGAACGTTCCCTCCGGCAAGCCGGCATTGACTTGAGCGAAGTATTTCAGGCCGGCAACGGGGCCGAGGCGCTCGGGGTTCTTAAAGAGAGCACGGTCGATCTAATCCTTTGCGACATCAATATGCCGGTGATGGACGGGCTTGAATTCGTCAAGCAGCTTCCGGCAGTCGAGAACGCGAAGGGCGTTCCAGTCGTGATGATTACAACCGAGGGCAGCGAGGCTCATGTGGTGCAAGCGCTCTCCGCCGGCGCGCGGGGCTATATTCGCAAACCGTTCACGCCCGAGCAGGTGAAGGAGCATGTCCTCCCGGTCCTGGCAGGTAAATCATGAAGTCTGTAAGCGAACTGCTCGCTGCCGACGGCAGCCACGAGAACTGGATTCCCCTGCTGGACACAGCAGCGAAGGAAGTCTTCGAGCTCATGCTGGGTTGTCAATTGACCGCGGCGGCAACGACAGAAGAGATAAACATGGATGTTACTGCCATGGTTGGATTGGCGGGGCAACTGTGCGGCGTGCTCAGCGTCCGCTGTGACCAGAAGGCGGCTACGCTCATGACCTCCAAGATGCTGGGAGTAGCACTGGACAAGGTCGGTCGAGAGGTGGCGGACGCGCTTGGCGAAGTGTGCAACATGGTGGCCGGCAACTTTAAAAACAAAATCGCCGGCTTGGCGGAAGGCTGCCTGCTTTCTCCTCCCACCGTAATCACCGGTAGCGACTACAATCTACACTGCATGGCAGATTCTCCGGCGATTGAGATCAGGATGCTGTTTGAGAGCATGCCCATCGCCATCTCGCTCCAAATCCACAGTTAAGAACGGTCGTGCACAGCGCCGAGGCTGTTCAGTTGTCAAGCAGAATGGTTTCTGCCGTCCACCCCGGACAGATCAGTTCAGGCCATTCGGGGAAATTGGATTAGTGTCCGGCAGAGTCGGAGGAAGTCACGACACCTGCAGAGCACGTGATTGTCGAATGACAGCCGAGGAGTTCTCTCTGTCAAAATTCTTTCAAAACTTGCACAGTCTCTTGCACACTTTCGCTGCGACCGAAAATTAGTGCGTTTAAATACAATAGTTATTAGTTGGGAGATATCGACACGGTCTCACATCGAACATACGAGTGCCTGTTTCTCTGGTACGAAAGGAAGCTCACGTCCTCGGCAGCCACTAGAACGACATAATGCGCATTCTCATTGTCGACGACAACGAACGAGTTCGACGTGGCATCGCTGGAGTTATCTCCTACGAGAAAGATTGGCAGTTGTGTGGCGAAGCGAGAGATGGAGCGGAGGCAATGGAAATGACGCGGCTCTTGCTTCCTGATCTGGTGCTCCTGGACGTCAGTATGCCGGGTATGGATGGCTTGGAAACGGCGCGTCGCCTGCGGCACGAGCATCCATCCGTAAAAATCCTGATCTTGAGCCAACATGATCCCGAGCAGTTGTTACCACAAGCCCTGGATGCGGGTGCAAACGGATGCGTTGACAAGTCTCGCATAAGTAGCGATCTGGTGCGGATCATCAAGAGTGTTTTTCTTAGTTGAAAAAGCGGCCTGGAGAAATAGAACCTCCGGAAGACGGCTGGAATAGAAAGAAGATGGCTGGAAGAGAAAATGGAAGGCCGCCTTTGAGGGCGGCCTTTGCTTCAGGATATGCGGCGCTGGAGAAGTTACTTGACGACTATGACTCCGAAGAAGCCATCGGTGTCGCTGGGACCGGCAGTGAAGAAGAGCTGATTCTTGAACCCATTTGCGGAAGTTCCGCCGCCGAACTCAATGCCCCACAGTCCATTGATGGTGATCGGCGTGCCAGATGTATTCCTCAGCGTGCCCACGAATTTACCAGTGACATGATCGAAGGCGTTGATGGTGCCAGTGCTGGAGTTGTTAGAAATCAGAAGGGTGTTGCTGAGAGTTCCGAAATTTGACTGTGCCAGGGCGAAACCCCAGGGTTGGTTCAGAGGCACTCCGTGGGCGAAGTGTTTCAAGAGAGTGCCGTCTTCGCTGAAGACGTCGATGAAACCACCCTTACCGCCCGAGGTACTGGCAAATGATACGAATACTTTTCCTTTGATGTCGTGAATTCCGAAGGGGGCAAAACCGGCCGGCACGCTGGCGTCGGTGAAAGACTTTACCAGGCCAAAGTTTGCGTCGTAAACGTCCACTTTGTTGTTGGCGGAGTCGGCGGCGAAGAGGAAGTTTCCGGAGACTTTGTCGGTGATGGCCAGTCCGGTGTAGACCGAGCCAGGGCTTCTTACGCCGATCAGTGACGCGCTAGGGTTGAAGCTCGACCAGCCGCTGATCGTTCCATCCAGTGTGGCAAATAGAAATACTGAAGTCCAATTATCGATTTTGAATTCCGACGAGCCGTTGTAGACGATTCCCGTTGGCGTGCCCGGTCCGGTGCCGCTGGAAGATGGGACGATCACCTGCAGGCTTTGCGGGTTGCCTTTACCGTCGTAGAGAGTGGACCAGCCGCTGGCCTCGTCGCTGACCCAGAACGGGCCCCCCGGGGCGTAGACGAGTCCCCAGGCATTTTTGAGCAATGAATCCGTGTGCTGAGCTTTGCCGGAAATATCCGAATCCAGATAGAAGCCTTGATACTGCGCCAGGGCTGAGTTGCAAACGAACATCAGCAAGAGGCCCAGCACTGAGGCAAAGACGTGAGTACGACCGAGTACACGCTGCATGCGATTTCTCCTTCGTGTAGTTGCGAGCGGGTTGCAAAGATGGTCCAAGTCCTTGCCGGAGGCCATCAGCACCATGCTCTGTAACGTCGCAATACTAGGGTGTGCGGAGAGTGGGGTTGTCAGCGGCTTGTCAGGGATTTGTCATTGGTTTGTCATTGGTGTGTAGAATTCGTGTTTGTACAGTCGTCGAGTGGATCTCTCGCCGATGGGAACTGCGCAAATCAAGATGGCGTTCTGGTTGGGCCAGAACGCCATCTTAGTTACGGATTGTATCGAGTAATCGTCGCGATGGCTCCGCCAGCTATCGCGACTGTTTTCTACGCGCCCGCGCTGGCGGTTTTGGCCAGCGATGCGGTGCGTGGAGCGTCCGCCGCCTCCCGGAAGTACAACCGGTAAGAGCAGTGGACGCCATACATTACAGGAAAGATCACCAGGGCGGCCTGCCAGCCAAAATGATGGCTGACCAGGTTTACCATGGAAGTCATTCCTGCACTGAGGATGTAGTAGGGGAATGAGAGTTGCACGATCCCGAGCCAGATGCGGCGCATGGCCGCTCCCTCGGCGACTTTGATGATGCCAGCTACCGGCGCCGTCTGCCCCAGGAAGAAAGCAGCGGTCGCGGAAGCCAGCATCAACGGTTCCGAAGCCCAGGCAGCCCTCCCCAACCAGCCAGCGTTCCAGATTAAGTTCGCCATGCTGGTTGCGAATGCCATCATGCTGACGTTGAATAGCATCTGATCTGGCTTGAACTTGGCGTCCAGTTTGGGCCAGCATTGCACTAACGTTGAAATGCTTGCGATCACGACAGCTTCCAGTGCGCTCAGATTTACGACTGCCATGAGCAGGAATGGCAAGTTGACTGACATGTTTCCGTCAATGCCCGGCAGCTTAATCTTCATCCGCGACGTAGCCGCCGCCAGTGCCATTAGAGCCAGGGCATAGGATGTATGGAGCGTGTGGCTGGCTAGCCCGGCGTATACCGTGCTTGCCGTCGCTGCCAGGACCATCACTGCGATGAATGTTTGCGTTAGCCGTGTGCGATTCATGATCTTCTCCTCTCTCTGATTGTTATAACCACGGCTTACTGTTCATCGTCTCCAGCATCTGAGAACGCGCTGTTGCTGGCTAAGTCTGATGCACCCCATACCACGCTAGTGGCGGATGTGCCTATACTCGCACCCCAGACCACACTGAAGGCGCTCAGTTGGTTATCGTTCCAGGGAAGCGAACTGCCCCATACCACAGAGCTGCCATTTACGTTCGCGCCCCATACGACTGAGGTTCCCCAAACCACCGAACTGCCCCAAACCACGGAGTTTGGCAGAACCAGCGAGTTTCCGTTGCTCAACGAAACGGTATGAGTTACGGCGTTGTAGACTGCCGACGGTGAGAGAGCGGACCCGGTTGTGGCCGGGGCCAGATCGTTGTTGGCCAGAGCTGCCTGCACATCCAGGTAGCCGGCACCGATCGACAGAAGATCGTAGAACTCAGTGAAGGTTCGCCCTAAATGCGGCACCAAAGAGATGGACGACTGGGGAAAACGCTTGTATGCCGTCTTCATCAACCGTGCCTTCACTTGGTCCGGAGTCAAAGAGGTATTTTGCTGCAGCATCAAAGCCACAGCGCCGCTGACGGCCGGCGTCGCCATGCTGGTGCCGCTAAGCTTGAAATAGTCGTTGTTCCCGTCGGTGCCGACAACAAACTCAGTCGGATATGCAGCCTCCAGCGTTGCGCCAGGAGCCGCGAGCGAAACCACAGCATTTCCCGCAGCTACCAAATCGGGTTTCACCACGTGATCGTATGTGGTAGGCCCCTTGGAGCTGTAGCTGGCTTTTTGGTCATCAGTCCGCGAGTACGTGTCCATGGACTTCATGGCACCCACGGTCAGCACGAAGGGATCATTTCCTGGTGCGGTGATGGTTCCGAAGCCGTTGCTGCCGTTCACGCTCAATCGGCCATAGTTGCCTGCCGCCACCACCACAACGATGCCGCTTTGCCACGCGGCTTCCACTGCCTGGCATAGAGGATCCTGAGTGTAGCTGACAGGAATGCCGCGTCCGAGCGACAGGTTGATGACACGAATGTTATAACTATTTTTCAGTGCGATCGCCTGCTGGATAGCCGCGATCACGTTGCTATCGCTGCCGGAGCCATTGGCATCAAGCGCGCGCAAGTCGATTAAGTTGACCTTGGGGGCTACGCCCGTGAACCGCCCCGCCGAAAGGTAGCCATTGCCACCGATAATTCCGGCAACGTGAGTTCCGTGTCCGTATAAGTCATATTGCGCCCCATTCGCGTTGGAAGTGGCCGTACCAGTAAAGTCCTGGTGATAGACCACGCGCGAATATGACTCAGTTGAATCCAACAAGTCGGGGTGACTGTCGTTGATGCCGCTGTCAATCACGGCAACGCCGATTCCCGTGCCGGTGTAGCCGGCGTTCCAGGCTGCGCTAACGTTGGCTGCGGCGTCAGTGTAATCGTCCGCTCCGTTCAGCGGGTGATCGACGGTCACGGAAACAATCTCGGGGTCGGCTTCCAGTGCAGGCAGAGCATTCACTGGGATGGTGAAAGCAATCGCCTTCACTGTACCGAGCCTATGGTTCAGGTGACCGCCAAGATTCATCATTTGGCGCTCGTGCCTGGCTTGTGGGGTGTTCTTGTATTGCACGATGACTCTCACGGTTTCCGTGGAAGCGACGCCATGGTGAGCGCGCGCAACTGTCGGTGCCAGGTCCGGGGCGAATTTGCCAACCCAATTCTGGGCGAAGGCGGCCTCGGCGATCAGCACCAGTAACAGCGTAGCGACGCGCTTTCCCCAAGCTGCGCTGTGGCGCTGGCCCCGACCCGGGCTTTTTGGTTTAAGTGTTTGCGACATAAATGTCAGCCTTTCTCAGCTACGAAAACGAATGTGGAGCAAAAACTCGTGCTTAGACCCACTGACTCATATGCACGGGGACGACCAATCGTCTACCCGCAAGTGATTGGAACCATTGGAGATGGAGGCGGAACTGAATGGGGCGCTGGGCCAGTCTGTCCTGCCGGTTGGGGCGCGAGACAGTTTGTCCCGTTAATTTCTTACAGTTACTTTGGTGAGTTACCTGACAGGATGAGAGTGTGAGCCGCGTGCGTTTAGCGTGTAGCGGCAGCTTGGGTTTTGTGTTGGATCGACGGTCCCGCAGGCAGGATACGCGGCATGGCGGCCATTAGGCGTTGGGTGTATTCGTGTTGCGGGTTGGCGAAGATTTGTTCCGTTGTTCCGCACTCAACAACTTCTCCTTGATGAAGAATCGCGATGCGGTCGCAGATCCCCGCCACTGAGGCGAGATCGTGAGAGATGTAGAGAATAGCCATCCCGGTGGAACGGTTCAAGGCGCGAAAGAGCGCAAGAATCTCGGATTGAGTAATCACATCGAGAGCGCTGGTGGCCTCGTCAGCGATGAGCAGCACGGGACGATGCATCACCGCCATTGCAATCAGCACGCGCTGCGCTTGTCCAACGCTCATCTGCGAGGGATATTTGCGGAGGAATTCGTCGTCGGTGGGCAGAGAAACGCTCTCCAGGCATGTGCGGATTGCATTGCCGCAGTCGCTGTTCGTGCCCGATGCGTGCGCCCGCCACGCTTCCTTAAGTTGGGTTCGGATCCTGAGCGCGGGATTCAGCGAAGACAGAGGGCTTTGCAACACCAGGGAAATAGACCGTCCGCGCAGTGTGCGAAGCTCGCGTTCTGACAACTGCAGAAGGTCAGAATCTTGAAATTGGATGCTGCCTTCCGCGTGAGCGCGCTTCTTCTCGAGAAGGCCGAGGATTGTCATGGCCAGCGTGCTTTTTCCCGAGCCGCTTTGCCCCACCAGCCCCATCACTTCGCCGCGCTGGATTTCCAACCGCACACCGCGCAGGACAGGCTTGTCGGCATAGCGCAGCGAGAAGTGGGCCGATAGCAGCGTGTCGTTTTGCGGAGTATCGAAGGCCATGCTGGGTGTGCTTTCGTCGTTCTGCCTAATCAGTATCCGTGTGTATCCGTGCAAATCCGTGGCGAGATCTTCTCTATTATTTCGCCGGTACCGAGAGCCGCTCCGCGTTCCAGAATGTCTGTGGCGATAGAATCACCGGCGCAGCGCCGTGCACATTCGCTGACACCGCGGAAAGCGCATTCTTGTTAACCAGGAAGATGAACGGCTGCTGCTCGACAACGATTTCCTGCACGCGGTCGAACGCTTCTTTGCGTTTTTTCAGGTCGCTGGTCGAGGCTTGCGCGCGCATAAGACGGTCAATCTCCGCTTCCCACGGGGTTTCCGGAGTTTTCTGCTGCGGGTTCCACTGATGACTGTCGGAAGAACTCAACCACACGTTCATCTCGCCGTTCGGATCCAGATCGACGTTGGTCAGGCCGAGGATGATGGCCTCGTAGTCGAAACTCTGCGTCATGCGTTCGATCAGGGAAGGGAAGTCGAGCGTAACCACGTTCACGTGGATGCCGATTTTCTGCAGATCATCCTGGATGAGCACGGCCATGCGCTCCCGCGACTTGTTGCCGGCGTTCGTGATGATGGAAAACACAACCGTATTTCCGTCTTTATCCTTGAGCGTTCCGTTTTCCAGGCGGAAGCCTTCCGACTGCAACGACTTCATGGCTGCATCGGGACTATAGGTTTGGGGCTTCAGGTTGGGGTTGAACCAGAATTTATTGGCTGGCGAAAACGGTCCCATCGCAGGCTGGGCGTGCCCACGAAAGACAACCCGGCTCAAGTCCTCGCGATTGATCGCTTCTGAAATCGCGCGGCGGAAGTTGGCTGAACGGAACCAATTCTTCTTGTAGCCTGGAATCGGCGACTTGGCCACTTCGTTAAACCAAAGTTGTTCGCTATCGAGCGACGCGCCCGCATCATGCGCCAATTGCGGAGAAGTGGCGGCCAGCTTGTCGAAGTATTCGCTATCGAGAGAATTGATCAGGTCCAGTTCTCCGCGTTTGAAGCGCAGCATTTCAACGTCGCGATTAGGTTGGATGTCCAGCCGGATGGAATCAAGATAAGGGAGTTTGCGGCCCTGTTCATCGATCTTCCAGTAGTTTGGATTGCGTTTCAGAAGAACTTCCGATCCGGGTTTGTAATCCGCCACCATAAACGGGCCCAGGACCGCCATTTCTTTTTTCGGCGAGTGCTGGGAAAGAATGGCTACCTGATCGAAGAGGCGATCGAGCCCGGCAACTTGAGACGGAAACCGAATTGAAATCTGGGTAGGGGAGATCACTTTGGTTTCGACATTGCCGGTACCCGAGCGGAAAGCGTCGCCAGTGGGCGAATGCAAGGCCGGGTCCATCAACTGCTGAACCGTGAAAGCGACGTCCTCGGCGGTGAAAGGAGTGCCGTCGGAGAACGAGATTCCGCTACGCAAGCGGAAGGAGATTTGACGTCCATCTTTCGAGACCTTCCAGGATTGTGCTAATCCCGGCTCTAATTCCTGAGTCTGGCGATTGACGCGGACCAGAACGCCTCCGGTTAAATAGCGGATCGCGCCGGATGAATCTTCCTCAACCTTCAGGGGATTGAATGTCTTGGGCTCAGCGCGCAGGCAGAATCTGAGTTCGCCGCTTTGTGCAGACAATTGTCCAAGCAAAGATCCCAGGCAGATTAGTGCGACTGCGATTGCGCTTCCGCATCGATATGCCAATTGTTTCGAGCCTCTATCATGCTGCTTCATGCGGCTATCTCCTCTTGCCTGGAAAGTAAAAGCTGGAACGACGTGACCACGACTACCAGCAAAATCAGCGGCACAAACTTCCAAGGCTCTTCGCCAACGGAAACCATGCCTTCTAATTCTTTGAGCAGGCTTCCCCATGACGGCATAGGCTCGGCCACGCCGAGTCCAAGAATTCCGAGGTTGGCTTCGCTCAAGATGAAGACTGGAATCGAAATCCAAAACTGCGCGTAGAGCACGGGTTTCAAGTTCGGCACGACGTGAATCCAAAACAATCTTTGTCCGGGCAGGCCCACAGCGCGCGCCTGGCGCACAAAATCTGAAGAGCGCAATGATGCCGCGGTGGTACACAAGACTCGCGCGGCGGTGGTCCATCCCAAAAGCCCTAACAGCAGAAATGTCACTAGGACCGAAACCAGAGGCGATACATTCAGCGGCATCAGCGCGCGCGCCGTGATCAAAAGAAACAGCCAGGGCAGGGATAAGAATAGGTCGGTTACTGCCATCGCGATTCGCGCCCAGGCTCCGCCCAGATATCCCGCGAGTCCTCCGATGAAGGCCGCCATCAGCGTGGAAAGAAACGCTGCGGCTGGAGCCAACAGGAGAGAAATACGGGTTCCGTAGAGAACGCGGGCAAAGCGGTCGCGCCCAATTTCATCGGTGCCGAGCCAGTGCGCGCGGGACGGCGGCGCACCCGTGGCATCGCGATATTGTCTGGCATATCCGGCAGGAGCCAGCCAGTTCGCGGCCGCCGACGCAGCCAGTACCAGCACTAAGACAGCACAGGCGAGTTTTCGCCCGAGGTTCATGCTCTCTGACCTCATGCTTCCTCCCCTCGGACTACTTGACCCATTGCATCTGCCCCGGAGTTGGCCAGCAAGGTTACGAGCGTCACCAGAATCGTGATGTTCACGAGCAAGGGAAGATCACGGGCCAGCGCGGCTTGCCACGCCAGTTGTCCGATGCCCGGTAGTCCGCATAACGCTTCCACCGGAATGGCCGCGCCCACTGCCACGCTCACCGAGACGCCAGCGACGGCGAGAAGTTGCGGCGCTACCACCGGGACTACATGCCAAAACAAAATGCGTGCCTCGCCTAAGCCTCTAGATCGAGCCGCGACGATATGAGGCCGGGAGTACGCCTTCATCAGAAGATTGCTGGCATAACGGTAGCTGCGGGGAAATACGATCAGCGCAATCGCCAAGGAGCCGGGCACGTTCCACAGTACTGATAACAACGCCAGCACCGCGGCCGGGATGCAAAGAAAAGTTCCGCTCACAATGGTGGTGAGGGCATCGAAAATCGAAAGCCGCAGCCATGCTGACGTTAAAGCCAGAGTCAGTGACAATATCCAGGCCAACGCCAGACCAGTTGACAGTAATCGCAGCGTAAGTGGTGCGCGATCGCGCAGCAAGGTGCGTACTGGTTGGCCTAGCGCCAGCGAAGTTCCCAGGTCGCCGTGCAAAGCGCGATTCATATAGGAAAAATAAAACCGGACGATATTATGATCGCGCTGCTTGGCCTCGCGGAGCGCCTGCACGCTCTGCGCGTTCAGGTGCGGATCCAGTTCCCGCTCATCTGCACTGAATCCCGGCGCCATCCGAACCAGCGTGGCAGAGAGCAACCCGCCCAGCAGAACAGTTGCCAGCAGAGTCAACGCACCGCCGGCAATTGTTTTTCGCAGGCTTCGCATTTATTTCCCCGAAGCACCCTGAGCTAAGCTGTCCAGTGCTGAGATCGCTTGCGCGTGGTGGACATGTTTCACGGAGTACATGCGGCGATCCGCTTCGGCCAATAGAGCCTCCACGTCATATCCATCTTCCGGACAGAGCGCCGTACCGACACTTAGAGTGATGACCTCCCGGCCGCAGGTGTGCCGTCCGGCTTCGATCGCCGCCTGATTCAGGCGATCTGTTTTCTCTTTGGCGCCCGCGACCGACAGTCCGGGTGCGGTGACCACGAACTCATCGCCGCCCATGCGGGCCACGTAGTCATAACCGCGGCAGGCATCTTTCAAACGCGTGCTGAACTCCCGCAGCAGTTTGTCTCCCTCCAGGTGGCCGAAGGAATCGTTAATCTTCTTAAGCCCGTCAATGTCGCAGACCATTACGGCGAGCGAAGTTTTCATGCGGCGGCACCGCGACACTTCCTGCGCCAGATGAACAAACAATGAGCGTGCATTAGGCAGGCCGGTGAGGAAGTCAGTGGTTGCCGAGCTTTCCGCCTGCTGATACTTCAGGGCGTTCTCCACCGAGAGCGCAACTTTGGAAGCGACGGCTAGCAGAATTCGCAAGTGGTCGGGTGTAAAAGCGTCGAGGCTGGAGTGATACATCGCCAGCACGCCTACGACTCCAGTCAAACCTTGCAATGGAACTACGAGAGCCGACGCGAGGATCGCGGTTTTAGGATCGGCGACGTAACCCGCTTCCACTTGCGGGTTGCCATTGATGATTGGTTTACAATTCTCGGCGACCCAGCCGCATAAGCCCTCACCCACGCGGATTTTCAACGACGAGAGGACGCGAAAATTCTCGCCGCTCACCAGTTCCGGCAGCAGCCATCCATTCCGGTTGACGAATACTGCAATCGAGTCATAGGGAATCAGTCTGCGCAGCCGCATCGACAGTACCGAAAGAGTTTCGCTAAGGCTGAGCGAGTTCCCCAGATCCTGGCTTAACTCGAACATGGCTTGCGCTTCCTGTCGCGCGGAAGCGATTGAAGACAGGAAGTCGGTTTCGTTCTGCAAGTTGGGAGTCCATTTCTCGAATCCGGTTGCGGGAGCGAGACCGCGTTCCACATGCAAGTCTTTGGCGAATCCGGCGGGAACGAAACCGTCTTCATGAAGTTGCGCGATGCGCTCCAGGTCCACGTAGCGGCGCTCAAGAATTTCGACCACCTTCGGATCAAACCACTTTCCGGACTTTTCTTTCACCGTATCCATGGCGCGATCCAGGGGTATGGCCGGGCGATACTGGCGATCCGAGGCAAGCGCGTCGAGGCAGTCGACGACGGCGAGAATCCGCGCTCCGATCGGGATCTGTTCGCCCACCAGCCCCGCGGGGTAACCTGATCCATCCCATCTCTCATGGTGCGCGCGTACGATGGGCGCCACGGGATAAGGGAAAGCGACTCGATCGAGGATCTCGGCACCCACGATCGGGTGCACCTTCATCTTCTCGAACTCTTCCAGAGTCAATTTGCCGGGTTTGTTTATGATGTGCTCGGGCACGGCAAGTTTTCCGATGTCATGCAGCAGGGCCGCGGCTCGGAGCGCCTCAATCTCGTCGCGCGAGAGTCCGATCTCTTTGGCGATTTCGACGGCGTAAGTCCGCACCCGTTGCAGATGCGTATGCGTGGTGTGGTCTTTGGCTTCAATGGCGAGCGCCAGAGCCTCGATGGTGCGCATGTTCAACGAGGCAATCTGTTCTACGTGACGTTTCTCAACTTCTACTCGCTCCTTCTCCGCCTCCAGGCGTCCAAGGTAAAGGCGATAAGAGCGATACACCCAATAGATCACAGGCAGTACAAGCAGCGACGTCTGCCAGCCGGCGCGGCGGTTGACGACGCCGACCAAGCCAACGGCGGCGGCTCCGACGAGGTAATAGGGAAAGGACCAGAAGTAACAATTCGACCAAACTTTGCGGCTGGATTTATTTTCGGTAAGAGCGATGACGATGGAAATTGGAAGCGTGTTTGCCAGGAAAAAAACCAGGGCCGCCGCCATCAGCAGGAAAGGCTTATTTCCGCCGACTTTAGGTGCAAGCCAATAATAGGTTGCGTAACAAAGCGCACTGGCATTAGCCATCATCCCGAAGACGTTGAACAAAACTTTTACCGGATCCAGACGATTTCGTGCCTGCCAGATGCTTTGCACAAGAGTGGCAGTGCAGCCGATGACCATGGTTTCCGGCAGACTCAGTTCCATCACGCCCAGAAGGATGAAAAGAAAATTTACTGACATGGTGCCGTCGATGCCCGGCAGTTGAACTTTCAGGCCCGAGGCCAGAATGGCGACAAGGACATAGCAGGCAAATCGCGCCAGGTCAGCGGATTGCCAGTGCCAGAGGGCAGAGCACAGCACCACCATCCCGAGCGAGACCGTGATCCCGACAAATAGTTTCGTCCGAGTCGACATTTGTGATTCTTTCTGTCGCAGGGGAATACGGCAGAAGGCCACCTGTGGCGTGAGAATGCGGTTCACACACCTCGGGCGAGCCTGTTCAGGTCAAATCCTATTGTTGTTGTCAGGTTTTAAGTAGCTTACCGAGGTAATGGAGGTCCAGCTGTTTGTATTGCCAGAATGAATCGGATTACTTTCGTTATCATTCCGAATCGCTTACTTTCTTCAAGTCCTACTCTGTGTGTCAAGATCAACTCCAAACGTGCGGGATGCCAACAGAAAATTTTAATTCGCAGCCACAAGCCGGAGCCAACGTGAGCCCCGGAGCAAATTATCCCGCTGGCAGAGCGTTGAGTACGGGCATTCTCCAAGCGGCTATGCTAGCGAAAGTCGTCACGCTGTCGGCCGATGCCGAAGGCAGAGTTACTGGCTGCAACGAAGCCGCGCTGGATTTCTTTGGCGACATTCCAGCGCTTCTCGGCCGGCCCTTGGCAACATTCTTCTCACCCGAAAACGCAGCCGAACAAAAGCGACTGCAGCAAACTATTGTGACGGCAGTGTTGAAGGACGGTCAGCACCGGTCTTCGCTTCGATCTCAGACCAAGTCGGGGAAGCGCTTTGCCGTGGAATCGTTGGTTACTTTGCTGCGCGACGCCAACTCTGTCCCCGCAAGCATGGTCGCCCTGTTTTTTGTGGAAGAAGAAACGAAAGGCGAGCTGGCTCTACAGGTGCAAGGTGAAGGCGAAGAGTCGCCACATACTGTCTCGCGCGAGATTGACGGCACGAATCTCATACTTGCCAGCCCGCTGATGCACCGGTTCATGCGCATGGTGGATCGCGTCGCCGGGCATACCGAGAGTGTGTTGATCACGGGTGAGACCGGCACTGGCAAGGAAATGATCGCGCGCACCATTCACCAGTCATCGCACCGCAGCAGCCGACCGTGGATCGATATCAACTGCGCGGCACTGCCCGAAAATCTTGTGGAGAGCGAGTTGTTTGGCTACGAAAAGGGCGCGTTTACCGGAGCCGATTCCTCCAGAGCCGGCCTGTTCGAACTGGCCGACAAGGGCACCCTCTTTCTCGACGAAATCGGCGAATTGCAACTGCAGACCCAGGTGAAGTTGCTGCGCGTGCTGGACGGATATCCTTTTTACCGGGTAGGGGGACACCGCAAAATCAATGTGGACGTACGAATTGTCGCCGCCACCAATCAGGATCTCGATGCAGCTGTGGCTGCTGGCCGCTTTCGCCAGGATTTGTTTCATCGGCTCGGCCAGTTTCAGCTTCGCGTGCCGCCGCTGCGGGAACGTCCCGAAGACATCGTTGCATTGGCGGAACATTTTCTTCACCTTAAAAAAGCGGACGGCTCGTTCGCGCCCGATGCCATCTCCGCTTTGTTGTCGCACGCGTGGCCAGGGAATGTTCGCGAGTTGCGCAACCTGATCGCACGAGTGGCGGTGGAATCGCGCCAGCCGGAGATTCATAAATCACAGATTGCCGATGCGATGTCGGGGAATCCGACGGCTCAACGCCAGTCTGCTTCCATGCCGGTGGGCAATCTCGACAGCATGGAAGAGCAAATGATTATCCGGGCGCTGGAGCGCAGCGGCGGGCACCGCAGCCAGGCCGCCGAGCAACTGGGCATTTCACGCCGTACGCTCAGCCGAAAACTCAAGGAGTACAACATCAATGTGAATTCCGCGGACGCGGCGAACTCGCTGGGCTTCATCAGCCTCGAGCAGCAGAAGTTTTTCCGCGCTCGGGTGCAGATAGCCGTAGTGTTAAAAAATCAGCAAGGGGAAGAAGCGTCGGTTCAGGGTGTGAATCTTAGCACCGGCGGCATAGGAGTGGACGGACTGAGGGAACCGATGAAGTTCACCGGCCTTCTCGACGTAAGTTTTCCGCTTCCCGAAAGCGAAGCCATGTTTCAGGCCAAAGCGCGCATCGTCTGGTTCGGAGGCGAAGGTCGCGTGGGCCTGCGCTTTGCCGTAATCGATCCCTTGCTCTTCGAGCAACTTCAGAGCTGGACCAATAAGAAAATGAAGGACGAAGGATGGGAACTTCCTGCGTGAAAATGTACGGACGGCAAAACCCCGAGAGAAGGGCAGCCAATCTTTAGGAACGTTACCCACGGGCCAAGCACAGTCGAGCCATTGTCACGGCCAGTTCGTTGCCGCAAACTAATGAAGCATGGAGGCTAGGTCGGCTATGTGGCGCGGCGTAAATAAACGCGAGAAATTATCGATTGTCGTCCTGAGCCTATGCATCGTGGCGCTGACGGCGATCTTTTTTCTGCGGATTGTGTAGCGCAGCCTGTGTAGCGCGGCCTGGCACATAACCACTGCCAATCTGTAGCAACCTCTCTTGATCCTAGTGTGCCGGGGCGGGCTGCGGAGCGGCTTGCGGAGCTTCTGCTCCCGGACTTGAGAAATTCACCCTTGGCACTTCCCGCGATCCTGGGGAGGCTTCGAAGTAAGCTTCATTCGGCTTGAATCCTGCAAAACCTGCAAAAATGCTGTTGGGAAACTGTTGCACGTAAGTGTTGTAATCCCGCAGCGTGTCGTTGTAGCGTTTGCGTTCGACCGCGATACGATTTTCTGTGCCCGCAAGTTCATCCTGAAGGCGAAGGAAATTCTCGTTCGACTTTAACTGCGGATAGTTTTCGACGATCACAAGCAGGCGCCCCAGCGCTGAATCGAGCTGGCCATTAGCCGCGATCTTCTGTTGCGGAGAGCCGGCGGAAAGCAGCGCGGAGCGCGCTTTGGCGATGTCCCCGAAAACCGTTTGCTCCTGCTTGGCGTATCCCTTTACCGTTTCCACAAGATTGGGAATCAGGTCGGCGCGGCGTTGCAGCACGATATCGACTTGCGACCAGGCTGCCTTTACATCCTCGTTTTTCTTGACCAGATTATTCTTCACGCTCACGTACTGGCCAAAAACAAAGAGGACAACCAACAAAATAATTGCCACCACAACCACAACCGCGATCAGCGCCTTGCTCATGAGAGTCTCCTGAAAAAAAGCACGCAGAACTAGACGGGGCCCGTATTGCCTGAATCCAGCATACTATCAACTGTTGTGACCACTTGCTGAAGCGCCGCAAAATACCGCGAAAAAACGTCCGCAACATCGAGTTTCTTGCGATCTAATTTTTGCTCGCGCACGTCCAATACCTGCATGAATGGCGAGCCATCGAAGCCTATTTCCTTCGAGAGCTCCTGCACGGCCTCGCGCTTTCCAGCAGGAGCCTTCTTGCCCAGCACGATCAATGCATGACGGAATAGTGTGGCGAATGACGAGACTGACCGGGTGAGCAGATCCCACATGCGCGCGTCATTGCCTGAAGAAAGAAGCATGTGCTGCCGCAACAGCGCGAGTTTTTCCCCCAACTCGTATTCCACCTGGATGCGGTGCAACTTAGTTGGAATTGTTAAACCCCGAAGCACGTCTTCTCCGAAGAGAACGCGGTGGTGCTCCTTTATGTCCATCAACTCAATCGTAAACACGTCGGTAGATCGGCCAATCTCGTCGCGGGTCATGAACAGCGGCGGAGGCTGCTTTTGACCGTCCCACCATTTCACCGCTGGTGCCAGCGATTGCAGCGCAGCGAATGAGCTGTCGCGAATCACACAAAACACATTGAGGTTAGAGAACTCGGGATGAAACTCTCCCGTGACCGCCGATCCAAACAGGACCACGCTCTCCAGGTTTGCTCCAGCAGCATCGCGCAGCCGGCTGACGAAGTCGTTAAGCTTTTTGTCTGGAATCATATGCTTCCTCGCTGGCTACCAACTGCTGCTAGCCCCGCCGCCCCCTGAACTGCCGCCGCCAAATCCCCCGAACCCTCCGCCACCGCCGCCGAATCCGCCTCCGCCCCAGCTACCTCCACCACCTCTGTCGCCCCCACCCCCCAGCATGCTTCCGAGAAGCATGCCAAAAAGTATGCTGCGAAGCGGAGTAAATAAGACGATGAGTACGATGAGAATCAGCAGAACAACCCCACCGGCTGATATTCCGCCGTCCGGTTGCTCTCTGCGCCCTGCCGGAGGTGCTGCGATTTGATGGCTGGTGAGCTGAACTCCGGCGTCTTGGGCGATAACGCTCGCAACGCGCGAGGTGACCAGCAGCAGCGCGGCGCTATAGTTGCCGGCGTGCATCAGCGGGATGGCCTCGCGCTGAAATCCTCCGACCTTACCGTCCGGAAGAATCGGCTCCAGGCCGTAACCAACTTCAATGCGGGCGCGATGGTCGTCAATCGCGTACAGAATCAACACTCCGCGATTGCTGGACTTGCTCCCTACTCCCCACTGGTGAAAAAGATCGACCGCGTAACTTTCAATGTCGGCGCCATCCAGCGAATGGATGGTCACTACGGCGATCTGGGCGTGCGCTTTCTCGTCGATCTCCCGGCAGATCTCATCTATCTGCGCGATCGTATTTCGATCTAGAACGTGCGCGAAGTCGTCGACGTAATCCGTGGGTTTAAGTTGGGAGACCGGTTCAGCCTGTGCCGACAGAACCATCAGCAGGGCCGCGAACACCCCGAGCCACCATTTTGCGCACGAAGTCATCGGAAGCAAAATTGTACAGGACAACGAATCGCACAACCGGCCGGCTGCACTCGTAAGCAGAAATAGGCCCCCAACTAGGAATGGGGCAACTGCATCAGACCTTTATAAAGTCGCTACGATCTGGTGAGGCGTCACGTACTCCCGCCGGAGGAATACGAGAAGATTTCCGGCCGTATCATTGCAGGCCATTGACGCACGTTTCCTGTGACTTCTTGTGCGCTCCTGCGATATCATCAAGGGGATGTCCTTCTCGTCCCCGCACCACGCATTTCAGACCGACGACGCGCGCTTGCCACCGATTCACGCTAAAGTTCTAGCGCGTGAGCGACTGAACGCGGACGATGCTCTCGCCCTCTATCGCACCGGGGATATTCTCGCCGTCGGGTGGATGGCGAATCATGTGCGCGAGCGCATGCATGGGGACAAAACTTATTTCAACGTAAATCGCCACATCAATCCCACCAACGTCTGCGTCGCGGCTTGCCGCCTGTGTGCTTTCGGTCGCAAGAAAGACGCCCCCGGCGCCTACACTATGGCGCTCGATGAGGCTTTTGAAACCGCCGCTTCCGGATACAGCGAAGCTGTCACCGAGTTTCACATTGTCGGCGGCCTGCATCCCGATCTGCCGTTCCAATATTTTCTCGATCTGTGCTCGGGCCTGAAAGAACGCTTTCCGCAGGTGCATCTCAAGGCCTTCACCATGGTCGAGGTCGCGTATCTTTCGAAGCGCGCCAAGCTTTCCATCCGCGAAACCCTGCAGCAACTGAAGGCCGCAGGCGTGGATTCGCTGCCTGGCGGCGGCGCCGAGATCTTCTCCGACCGCATCCGCCATATTATTTGCGATCACAAGATTGATGGGGATCAATGGCTCGATACCGCCAGAGAGGCTCATCAAATCGGTCTGAAATCCAACGCGACCATGCTCTACGGCCACGTCGAGAATGACGAAGACCGCGTAGATCATCTGCTCAAGCTGCGCGCATTGCAGGACGAAACCGGCGGGTTCCAGACGTTTATCCCGCTGGCTTTTCATCCCGAAAATACTGCGCTGCAGCATTTACCGAAAACTACTGGAATGCTCGATATCAAGCAGATCGCGGTCAGCCGGCTCGTGCTCGACAACTTCCCGCACATTAAATCTTACTGGCAGATGATGACGTCCAAAATTGCGCAAATCTCGCTGCGTTTTGGCGCCGATGACATGGATGGCACCGTGATTGAGGAAAAGATTTATCACGATGCCGGCGCCACCACACCGCAGGGCATGCGACGGGAAGAACTGGAACGCCTAATCCGCGCTGCCGGTCGCGAGCCCATCGAGCGCGACACTCTCTATCGGCCTGTCACCCGCACGGAGACTTCCGTCACCGTGGCTGTGTAACCAGAGGAATATTAATTGTTGCCTTCTGGGCGGTGAAGTCCCGCCAAGTTTCTATTTGAAGAACTCGCCCATGTCGGCCGCGGTGGCGGCAGCTCCGGGCAAATCTGTTACTCTCAATCCTTCCAGCATCAGTCTCAAGCTGCTGGCGTGTTCGTAATGTGTTGTGGACTTATATCCGGCCTTCGCCAGTGGGCTTACGATTACAGCCGCCACTTGCCCTCCAGCATATTGAAGATCCGAAAGGGCGCCTTCATCGAACACGATAATCAGCAGCGAGTTCTGAAAAGCCGAGCTTGTCACCAGGGGACCCATGTTAGCGGAGAGCCACTGGTCGGCTGCAGCTAGCATCTGCGTATCGCTGCAGCTGCTGATTCCGGCCGGACAATTGTGCGCATCGTTATTCACGTCGGGAACGATGAACGAATAATCGGGCAGCGTGCCGCCTGAAAGGTCGGTGGCAAACTGTGTGAAGGGGACGACGTTGCTGGCCTGGCTGGAACTATTCTGAACGTCTGAGAAATAAACAAATGGATCGTGATGTTGCAGATAGGTCCCGGTGTCGATTCCCAGGTAACCCACCGAGGGCAGTCCTTCCTGATAGGTCTTCCAACTTTTTCCTGCTGTCGTCAGGGCCCGCACCACGTTATCTTGAGATACAACCCCGTTATAGGAATCGAGCTGGAGTCCCGTAATAGAAGTTCCTTCTCCCACCGTCAGCTCAAAATAGTTTGGCAATGAAGGATGGGCGTCAGCGAAATACTCCGTAGCCAGCCCGTTTGCCGTAGCGAGACCGTTGAGATACGGCATGCTGGGATTCCCAATCACACTGCCGTAGCTATGGTTTTCTTCCACCACAATGAATACGTGCGTGAAGTGAGGGACCGTGCTGACTGCAGATGTGCCGCTGCTTGAACTGCTGCTTGAACCGTTACTTGAACTGCCACCGCCGCAACCGGAATGCAACGCGACTGCGATCCAACAAAATACAATGCCACGCCCCAGCTTTATCTTCATCGATCATGCAACCTTCGGCCAGATTCAGCCGAGAAGGTAGAGTTCAAGAACTTGGTGTAACGTCTTGATTCTCGGGCTCAGCTTTGGATGGTTGTTCGCCTTTGAGAGTTGCCGTTCAGATTTTTGTGCGCGCCAATTGTTGCGACGGCGCGACGAAGAAAAAGCGCAAGAAAAAGCTGGAGCGAGATTTCGACCTCTCGCTCCAGCCCCTGAAATTCACGACGCTCTTTACAGTTTTTCGAAGAACTCGCACGCCGAGCACGAAATATAGATTCCGCCCGGAATCCCGCGCTGCCGATCTTTCATGCGCTTCACGATGCGCGTCACTTTGCCGCATTTTGGACAATCCGTGCTCTTGGCGGTGTCCATAACTTTCTTACGGTCCGCTGTTTTTGCGATCTTCCCGCCTACTGCCATGGTTCGTTTCTCCTGATCTTGATTGCGCAGCGATCCGTTCGAGTTTCGCACGGATACGGATATTGATAAATGGAATGTAAAACCAACCCTGAATCTGACGGGAAGCCTGGGAATCCACTCCGGAAGGCCCTGCGCAGCTGCGCCCCGCATCTCTTCCGTCGTATTTTATTTTACAGCAAGGTTATGCCCGTTGTCTTGGCTTGCGTTGACCCATATCGCTTGCCCCTGCTACCGTCATATGTTTGCCCTTCCGCATGAGCTTCATCCTGTGGCGTGGCAAACCTCTTGCTAGAGCGAATCATCGCTACGGAGATTCATCATGCCAGCCATTAAATTTCGCGGTGTCGATTTCATTCACTTCGATTCGCTTCTCACGGAAGAAGAGCGCCTGGTGCGCGATACCACGCGACAATTCATCGAAGATAACCTGATTCCCATCATCGAGGAATGTAACCGCGCCGGCCGTTTTCCCCGCGAACTGGTAAAGCCCATGGCCGATCTGGGTTTCTTCGGCGCATCGCTCAAGGGCTATGGCTGCGCCGGCATGGGCAATGTTGAATATGGATTGATGACGCAGGAACTCGAGCGCGGCGATTCCGGCGTGCGCAGCTTTGTCAGCGTGCAGTCGGGACTCTGCATGTATCCGATCTACGAATTTGGCAGTGAAGAACAGAAACTGACATGGTTGCCCGCCATGCAGAAGGGCGAGAAGCTGGGATGCTTCGGCCTCACCGAACCCGGGTTCGGATCCAATCCCGGGGGCATGCTTACGCGCGCCCGGAAAGTTGGCAAGGAATACATTTTGAACGGCGAGAAGATGTGGATCACGTCCGGCAGCATCGCCGATGTCGCTATCATCTGGGCCAAAGTAGAAAATGAAGATAACAAGATTCGCGGATTCCTGGTCGAGAGCGATCGCCCCGGTTTTAGCGCCCACGACGTTCACGGCAAGTGGTCGCTGCGCGCCTCCGTGACTTCGGGGCTGTCAATGCAGGATGTGCACATTCCGGAATCGAACTTGCTGCCGAAAAGCGGCGGCCTGAAGTCGCCATTGATGTGCCTGAACCAGGCGCGCTACGGCATCGCCTGGGGAGTGATTGGCGCGGCGATGTCTTGCTACGATTGCGCGCTGCAATATTCCATCTTGCGCAAGCAATGGCGCGATCAACCCATCGCCTCGCATCAACTGGTGCAGGACAAGCTCACCTGGATGATCAGCGAAATCACCAAAGCGCAACTGCTCGCGCTGCAAGTGGGCCGCCTGAAAGATCAAGGCAAGGTCGAGCACCAACACATCTCCATGGCCAAGCGCAACAACGTCTGGATGGCCCTTGAATGCGCCCGCCTCTCCCGCGACATCCTCGGCGCCAACGGCGTCGCCGACGATTATCCCATCATGCGCCACATGATGAACCTTGAATCAGTGAAGACTTACGAGGGCACTCACGACGTGCATTCGCTGATCATTGGGCAGAGCGTGACGGGGATTGACGCGTTCTGAGTGGTATTCGCGATCAAGAATCTGCTTGACATGTTCGCATTATGCGAAGTATGATCTTCGCATAATGCGAACCTGAGAATTAGGTATTGGCCGTAACACAGGGCATGCACGTCATCAGCCGCAAGAAGCTCAAGCAAGCCGTCGAGCGGCACCGCGACCTTGAAGTTCCGCTGGACGTATTTTTTCGGATTGCGAAGAAGGCTCAGTGGAAGAATCTATCAGACGTACGGAAGACTCTTGCGAGCGCGGACGCCATTGGGAAGTGGACGGTCTTCAACGTTAAAGGCAATCGGTACCGGCTGATTACCGAAATCAATTACGCTTTTGGCCGAATCTACATCCGCCATCTTTTGACATACGCCGAGTACGACCGAGGAATTTGGAAATTATGAGTGCCACCGCCGCCCGTTCTGAATATGCCGCTCTGCTCGCCAGCACGCTGCCGGCTGTTATTCGCAGCGAGGCGGAGAACCAGCGTTACCTCGCTTTGCTGGAAGAGTTGGACAGCAAAGGTAACAAGATGACTGCTGCCGAGCGTCGCATGACGGAGCTCCTCACACTGCTCATCGAAGATTTTGAAGAGAAGCACTACGCGTTCAAGACGGCTAGTCCCGTGGATGTCTTGAACGAATTGATGCTCGCGAATAATCTGAAACAGAAGGATATGTTGGATGTTTTCGGGACGCCCAGCATCGTCTCCGAGATTTTGCACGGAAAGCGGCAGCTAACTACGGAACACATTCGGCGTCTCAGTCGTCGATTTCAGGTCTCGCCCGAAGTCTTCATCTAAAATGAGTTTCGCGCCCCTGGTGGGGTCGCTTGGCATCTCAGGCCGTTGGTTTATCCCGCGGCGGTTCCACCGCCATGAACTCCTCTGCGAACCGCTGTGCATAGCTTTCCAGTAAAGCCGGCACCCGTCCCGGATCGCGCGATCGCAGAATCAACCCAGCGTGGTGATGCTTCTTGATTCGTAAGGACACTTCCGGATCCTTGTATCCCGAGGTGTCGGGATTCTCCTGTCTCGCCAACGAAAGAATGACTCCCGCGTAGTCTTCGCGCACCGCCGGGAGCTTGTAAGTGCCATCCTCGCCCGCAACTTCGATGCGGGCCCATTCGCGCCAGAGGTTAAGGCCGGTGGCGGCTTCGATCATTTCGTTGATGTAAGCTCCGCCAACGCGCGCGGCACACTCAAGAAAATAAAAATGCCCGTCGGCATTTGCCCGGATGAATTCGGTATGCGCTACTCCCCGCACCAGGCCCAGCGCAGCAATCAGGTCGCGATTGATCTGCCGCAGTCCTGAGTCTTCTTCGCTTCCGCGAGCGACCGTGAACGTCGTAAACACTCCGCCGCCCTGGGCCACATTCATCGGAGCCTTGCCGTACTTACTTACGTTTGCAAAAACCACTTCATTTTCCGAGACCACTGAATCGACGTGATAAACGTCGCCCGGAACAAATTGTTCCAGCAGAAAAGAGGATTGCTTGTCTCCCAGTTGTTCCAGCAGCGGCCACAATTCTTCCCCCGCATGAATCTTCGTGATTCCTATTGCTGATGCCTCCTGTCTCGGTTTCAGTACCCATGGTCCCGGAACATGCTCAAGGTAATAACGGATATCGCCGTGATTGAACGCTGGAACGAAATCGGGAACGCGCACGTTGCCATCAAGAGCTTTCATGCGCATGGCGAGCTTGTCGCGAAAGTAACGCATGGTGGTCAGTCCCATGCCGGGCACGCGCAGATGTTCGCGCAAGGTTGCGGCGGTTTCCATGTCATATTCGTCGAGCGCGACGATGCGGTCGATCTTCTGTGTCCGCGCGAGATGGCTGACAGCTGGCACGATGTCAGCCAGGGGAATATCCGCCGGAAGATAGAAAGTGTTGTCAAGACTATCGCGCGGCCAGTCGGCATCGCGCAGCTTCTCCGCCGTGAGCAACAATACGCGGCAACCGTGCCGCTTGCACTCGCGCATGAATTCCTGTCCCTTCACGTACGTCGTAATGCACAGGAAGGTCAGCGGGCGCGATTCCGGCATCGGGCCTCCTTTCAAAACAGGGTGCAGAGAATATCACGAAGGCGGTGGTCGGAGTATCGGTTTATTCCATGGCGTATTCCGTTTCTTTCAATCCGTCGCGGATTGGTTTATATTCACAAGCCGGCTCAGAAACGCTGGTTCATAAGCTTGCTTGGAGGCTCTCATGGCTACGCAAACACGTCCAGAAGGCAAGGCCCGCAGTTTCGGGGAAAACATTGAAAGCGATCTGACCTCGCGATTTCTGCGGGTGGTGGAAGTTGCGGCAATCGCTTCAGCCCGCACCATGGGCCAGGGCGAACGCAAGCTCTCCGATCAGGTAGCCACCGAAGCGATGCGCCACACCATGGATTCAATCCCCATGCGCGGGACCATCGTCATCGGCGAAGGCGAGCGCGATGAAGCGCCCATGCTCTATATAGGCGAGAAAGTCGGCGCGGAATTTCCTGATGGGCGCGAGGTTCCCGAGGTCGATATTGCGGTCGATCCGCTCGAGGGCACCAACCTTTGCGCCACCGGCGCGCCCGGTGCGATCACCGTGCTTGCCGCTTCGGAACGCGGTGGGCTGCTGAACGCTCCCGACTGCTACATGGAGAAAATCGTGGTCGGTCCCTCTTGCAAGAATGCTGTCGAGCTCGATGCGCCGGTAGCTGACAATTTGAAGAACATCGCGAAGAGAATGAATCGCGACGTGGAGGATCTCGTCGTGATCGTGCTCGATCGCCCTCGGCATGAAAAACTGATTGGCGATATTCGAGCCGCTGGCGCCCGCATTCGCCTTATCGGTGATGGCGACCTGTCGGCGGGCATTGCCGCCGCCGTTATCGGCACGGGCGTACATGCAGTAATGGGCTCAGGCGGAGCCCCGGAGGGCGTGATTACGGCCGCCGCCATCCGTTGCCTCAACGGCTACATGCTCGGCCGCCTGGTGGTGAAACCCGATCAGGAAGAGCGCCTCGCTCGCATGGGCATCAAAGACAAGAAAAGAATCTACGAAGCCGAAGACCTCGCTCCCGGCAAACAACTCATCTTCGCTGCCACCGGAGTTACCGACGGGTCGCTGATGAAAGGTGTCCGCTTCTTCGGCGAAGGTACGCGCACTTCCTCCGTAATCCTGACCCTGCAGACCGGCAAAGTGCGATTCATCGAGAGCATCCACTTGGAAAAAGGTCCGGATATTAAAGTCAGGTTCGCGTAGACCTCCGTTTTCGCACGATACGGAGGACTTAATCATTCACTTCAGATACTCCGAATTGTTTTTCAGATCCTCCGGAATATCGGGGAAGGGTGGAAACGCTTGCGAGTATCCCTTGAACAAACTCATGCAGATTTCCGCCCGGCGATTGCCGTCGTGAATGGCAATTTTGTGAGGATGGCCTTTCGAATAACCTTCCCATAGCGAGACGCCTGCGTAGGCGCCGTCTTTGCGCAGAACGTAATAGATCATGTCGATAAAGCGCACCTTGTTCATGTCGCTGTTGTAATTGCGGACGATGCGCTTGAGGGCGTCCATGCCCGCTTCGTGCGGCGACATGCCATGACGCATATTTTCGACGATGGTGTGCGCGCCCGCCACCTTGATATTTTCCTCGCCGCTGCCGGTCGCGCCGGCAGAGCCTACGTCTTGATCGGTGTAACAGCCGGCGCCGATGATGGGCGAATCGCCGCAGCGTCCGGGAAGTTTGAAAGCCAGGCCGCTGGTGGTGGTGCAACCGGAAATTTCTCCCTTATCATTGAGCGCGGAACAGTGAATGGTGCCGGTCGGCGGGAACAGAACTTTGCGGACGGCTGCTAATTGATGTTCCGGAGCGATACCGAGACCGGCGGCGCGCGCTTGTAGATTCTGTATGCGATGTTGCCATACTTCCGACTGCGGCTTTTCATCGCTTGCCGGGGGCTGCCAGTGCGGATCGGCTAGGCCAGGACCCCACCAGTCATCGGTCGAGTGAAATTCTTTCCAGAGCAACCAGATCTTGCGCGAATGTTCCGTCAGCAGATTCTCGCGCGGGAAGCCCATGGCCACGGCAAAGCGCTCGGCGCCTTCTCCAACGAGCATCACATGACCGGTGTGCTGCATCACGGCTTTTGAAACCAGCGACACATTCTTGATGTTGCGCACGCCACCGACCGAGCCCGCGCGGCGCGTCGGTCCGTGCATGCAGCAGGCGTCGAGTTCGACGACACCTTCCTCGTTGGGAATTCCGCCGAGGCCGACGGTGTCGTCATTAGGATCGTCTTCCGGACCTTTAACTACGCGAAGCGCGGCGTCGAGGGTGTCGCCGCCGTTCTTCAAGAATGCGAATGCGTCCTCAAGGTAGTTGAAGCCGTTATTGGCGCAGACGATGATCGGGCGCTTGTGCGGTCCTGATTGCTCGTCGTGTTTCTGCGTGGCCGCATTCTGCTTCGGGTTCTCTTTGCCATCCCTGTCATCCTGATTCTGCGCGTGCGCTCCTACACCAGTGGCGACCGCTCCCAGAACGGAGGTCTTGACGAAATCACGGCGAGAGAAAGTCATGCGGTCCTTCTCCTGTGGGAAAGCGGGAAGCATATCACGAGGCTCTCTGGTTTCACGCGTGCGCTGCGGGAGATGGCGTCAAGGGTTTTGGCGGTCCAGTCGTGGATTTTGATCCGGACTAAAAAATATCAGATCGAATCAACTTAATTACTTAGAATCAACGATTTACAGTGCTTCGATCTGCCTTGAATCCAGGTAAAATATTGAATATAAAAGACTTGATTGTAAAATATTGGAAACAAAAGACTTGCTGCGGTGCCCATTCAGTAAGTCCTTTAGAATCAGCACCGCCGCTTCGGGATGACTCATAAAATATTGATAACACAAGGCTTGCGGGCAAAATCTTGAACCTTAAGGACTTAATTAGCCTAGTGATATTAAATTGTCAATGAGCGGTGCTTTAAAGAATAGTATGATCTGGGCGCAGGATGGAGTCAACGAAAATCGAGCGGCCGGAAGTGCATCGCAGTCAGCACGAAATGCTGTGCGACCGAGCGAAGTTTTTCGGATGACAGGTTTTATGCGGAAATAAAGCAAAAGGAAAAAGGGCCGCTTAGCGGCCCTCGGAAACGTTAGACTGCGCGATTACAGGGTGGATTCGATTTCAAAGCCCCAGGCTTCGAGGAGAGGTTCAGGAATGTACTTCGAATTCTTGTTGCGGCGGGCCCATTCGCGCAGACGGGTGGAACGTAGATATTGGTCCGGAGTGAGCTTGTATTCGCGCACGACCTGCTCAAACTCGGTGATGGTGGGGACAATTGGACCGATGGGCTCGGGTTTGCCCCAGTTCGGATTTCCGCGTCGCTTTGCCATGAAAACTTGCCTTTCGTACAAAGGGGGACTGAACTCAATAATCGCGCTATCTATTTGATTCTCCGGGCTGTCAGGGGATGCATTGAAAAAAGCAGGCGGCACCGGACGACCAGGATTTGACCACGGTACCCTGAATCCCAAAACTTGATTGGAGACTCAGTAGGTTAGGGCACTTTTTGCTGAAAGTCAATCAAAATCTGCGCTGATCGCTTGAGTTAAACAGTTCTAACCACTTGGATTGATTGTGGTTAGTGGAGCTTTCCTGAACATGGCCGTAGGTATTAGTAGCGCCTGGAAATCAGTCTTAACGGGTCAGTCTTAACACGTCGATCGTGAGCCAGAACCGGTTTCCAGACGACTGTACGATGCATTACTCTCGTACCCTACCGCCGCAAAGGGCGCATTGATCAAGCAGTGGACGGGGCTTAGAGTTATGGGAGCGATGTCTCGATTTGTCGGTGGAGGCTGTGAGACGCGCTCTCCATTGGTTCACGCGGACTTTCGACGGCGGGGAAAGATTTAGGACGGTACCGTGGATTTGAAGTGTTTACTACTGTGTTCGGATGACAAGATCGTGCGCGTCCTGCGACGGACTCTGGGCGACTTGGAGATCAGCGTCGAGCACTGTACCAGTTCGGAGGTGGCACTGCGGCATCTGACGCGGGAGCGATTTGAGGCCATCATAGTGGATTGCGCTGGACCGGGAGCGGCCGCTGTGTTGCGCAGCGCGCGCATGGCTCCGTGCAACAAGCGCGCGGTGGCAGTGGCGATCCTTGACTTCGGAGTTGGGCTGCGCTCGGCATTTGAACTGGGAGCGCATTTCATTTTGTATAAGCCGATTTCGGTGGAGCGGGCGAAGTCGAGCTTTCGTGCAGCCAGAGCTCTGATGAAGAAAGAGCGGCGGCGCAATTCGCGGATTCCGCTACAAATTCCAGTCGAGATGTCGAGTCTGGAATCGGGCGTGCGGTTTAAAGTGAACACCACAGATTTGGGGGAAGGCGGGCTGGCTCTGAGCCTGCCGCGGCGCAGCAAGCCCAACGGCCGATGGCAACTGAAGTTTGCCCTGCCGGGGTCGGCAACTGCCCTGGATGTGGCAGCGGAGTTTGCCTGGGAAGGAAGCGGGACGCAGGTCGGGTTGCGTTTTCAGGACCAGTCTCCGTCATTTGTTCATGAGCTGCGGGAATGGGTGAGCCGCAACTCACCGGAGATAGAAAAGGACGATCCTCCGGCGCACTGCCAGCTTACTGATTTGAGCCTCGGCGGCTGTTATCTCGAGATCTCTTCGCCCTTTCCGATGTCTACGCGGGTTACCTTGTCGATGCGGGCCGGCGGGCTCGAACTCAAGACCGAGGGTGTAGTTCGTGTGATGCACGCGGACCAGGGAATGGGCGTGGAATTCACGCAGACGACAGCGGAACATCGCGCGAAGTTGGAGAAATTTCTGGAATTGCTAAGCGCGAACCGCGACTTGCAGCCGGAATTATTGGTGGAGGCGGAAGGGCTGGAAACTGAATCCGCGCAAAATACGGGAATTCCATCGGTATCCAGTGAAGCAGAAGACCCGCTGGTCGGGCTTTTTCGGAACCAGTTTGCGCTCTCCCCGGACTCGTTCACGGCGGAGTTGCGCAAGCAACGAGGCATGGCCGCCACTGCAGGCGCTTCCGCCTGATGGCTCACCCTTGGAATTCTAACTTTTTCCCGAGCAACTGAACTCGCCGAACTCTCACTGCGGAAGTGGAGTTCCTTCCGGAGGGCCTCCCGGCACCATATCAGTTTTGATCGTAGATTTCTGATTGGCCATGAGATCGATGTCGGTTTCAAAGGTCTGGTAGCCGGGCAGAGTGATTTTGATTTTTCGTTTTCCCGGAGTGACGAGCAAGGCCTTGCCTATGCCGGTGAATTCGGCGACATGGCCCACGAAGACGCCGTCCACGAAAACTGCCGCGCGATTCGGTTTTACATCCAATTTGATCTCGGCGGTTACGCGCGGGAATACCACCCGCGTATCCTTTTCCATCTTTACAGCGATGGTCTGCTTGGTGCCCCCGCGGACGGAAAGTTTCTGAACGAAATCAAGGTATCCGCCCTGGCGCACGATAATCTCGTGCTCGCCAGGGAGGAGCAGAAGTTTCTTCGACCCCTTCAGTTCCTTCAGGTATCCGACGTATTGACCGTCGAGCCAGACCCCCGACGTCTTTTCGACCTTCGAGGCGCCAACGAGCTCGATCTCACCGAGAACCTGATTGTTTTCGGCATGCGCCGCTGGAGTAAATATGGTGGTGCTCAAGAAAGCCAGAAGGCAAAAAAAAGAGCATGTTTTAGAAAGGAAATTCATGAGAACCACCTCAGTCTCTCTAATCTGTATCTTTGACCTTTGAGATGACAGAATCAGGGAAAAGGTAGCTGACTGCGAAGGGTTGAGCAAGGGCTTTAGTCTTGGGTGCGCCTGTGTTTCTAACACCTTTTTCGACGCCTACTACGGGCAGACCGAAGTTTGGAGCGGCCTCTTTTGCGTATTCTCTTCTTTTCTTTGTCTGGTTTTCTTTGTCTGACGAATGCAGAATGGTAATGGCTGCGGGCTTGATGACGACCGCGCGGACCAGGGAGAGTTCTTGAATCGGGCGTTTGATCGGAATTTAGAGTCCGCGGTAGTTTCCCGGTTGATGTGGCGGCTGATGCCTTTTCTTTTTCTTCTATACATCGTTGCCTATCTCGACCGTATTAACGTGAGCTTTGCCATCCTGCAGATGCGGGCCCCGCTGCATTTGACCGACCGGGTTTACGGGCGCGCGGCGGGAATGTTTTTCGCGGGATATTTTTTCTTTCAAGTGCCGAGCAACATGGTGCTGGAGAAAGTGGGCGTGCGGCGCTGGATTACCGGGCTGATGGTGGTCTGGGGCCTGGTGTCGTGCTCCATGATTTTCATCCGCGGACCGGTCAGCTTTTATGTGCTGCGGTTCCTGCTGGGAGGGGCGGAAGCGGGATTTTTCCCGGGCATGATTCTTTACATGAAACATTGGTTCCCGGCGAGTACCAGAGCGCGGGCGGTGGCGTGGTTCATGACGGCGAATCCCTTGGCTGGCGTGGTGGGGAGTCCGATCTCGGGAGCGTTGCTGGGGATGCATGGAGGCGGGCTGGCGGGCTGGCAGTGGCTGTTCCTGATGGAGGGCCTGCCCGCGATCGTGCTGGGGACGGCCGTGTACTGGGCGCTGACAGATGGTCCGGCGAAGGCGACCTGGTTGTCCGATGATCAGCGCGGTTGGCTGCTGGCGGAGTTGGAGCGTGAGCGAGAAGCGAATTCCGGCGGGGCCGCCGGGGGTATCTGGCAGGCGCTGACGAGCGGCAGAATATGGCTGCTGGCTCTGGTTTATTTTGGCGTGCCGGCTTCCGTGTATGGCGTGACGCTGTGGCTGCCGAGCGCGATCCGCAGCTTGTCCGGGCTAGGCTACTTCTCGACCGGGCTGGTAGCGGCGATGCCTTATCTGTTGACCGCAGTGGCGATGGTGCTGGTCGGGAGGCACTCCGATATATCGGGGGAGCGGCGGTGGCATACGGCGTTGCCGGGGCTGGCGGGGGCAGCGGCGCTGGTCGTAGCGGCTTACAGCGGGATGCCGGTGCTGGTGATCGCGGGAATGAGTTTGGGAATGCTGGGCGCGCAGTCGATGTCGGGACCGTTCTGGGCGCTGGCGACATCGCGATTGAGCGGCCCGGCGGCAGCGGCGAGTATCGCTGTGATCAACTCCTTGGGAAATCTTGGCGGGTACTTCGGGCCTTACATTATTGGATGGGCGAGGTCTGACGGGGGCAGCTTCCGGGGTGGGTTGCTGGCGGTGGGGGTTGTGCTGGCGGTGTGTGCAGGGATGGCGCTGGTGGTAGGCGAACCGAAGCTTGCGGGGGGCCCCCACCTTAAAACTTGAGTGGATTGTTTACAATGGAAGATTCGTCCACCGCGATTAGGGAATCCCTGTACTCTGGACGAGGAAATACTGACCGGGAATAGTTAGGAACGGCAACACCAGGAACAGCGAAGCCACTTGGAATCGTCAAATCACAAACCTAGCGGGTCCGCGAGCGTGCCGGCGGCAGTGTCTCCCACGGTTTATTGGCGGGTGGAGGGCAGCCTGCTCGACCTGACCGTGGTGCAACCGGTGGCGTTCTTTACGTGGAATGCGCAGACCTTTACCGAGCGGTTCCGGCGGCGGGGGCTGATTTTCTTGATGGCGGCGCTGCGTCCGTTTCTTTACTCGACGAATCGAAAGTTTGCGACCCGTGTGGTGCATACGGCGCTGCGCGGCGTGACACGAGACCGCCTCGATTTGCTGGGCGAAGAATACTTCCAATACAAACTGAAGCCGCGGCTGAAGGCGCACGGAGTGGAGCGGGTGCAGGAACTGGTGCGGGCTGGCGCGGACGTGGTGCTGGTAAGCCAGGGGCTGGAGCACGTGATGAAGCCGCTCGCGCTGCATCTTGGAGTGAAGCGGCTGGTGGCGAACCGGTTGGAGTTTCGCGGCGGGGTGGCGACGGGCAGGTTGCTGGAGCCGGTGATCAGGCCGCGCGGGGCGTTGGCACGAATCCGCGAGGAAAGCCCGGATGGACGACGAGCGCCGAAGACGCTGGCGCGACAACTGGATCTTTCTCTGGAGGAATTAAAAGCAGCGGTGATTGACTCTGGACGGGAACTGCCGGCGCTCGAGCGGCCGATCGTGCATTTTGAGGGGCGGAAGCAGGCGGCAGAATTTTCGGTGCGGCGGGCGCTCGCGGGCAAGCATGTGATGCTGATCGGCGTCACGGGATTTATCGGCAAGGTGTGGCTGGCGAATACGCTGATGGATTTGCCGAAGATCGGCCGCATCTATCTGCTGATCCGGCGGCAGAAGTCGAATCCGGCGCAGCGCAGGTTCGAGAAGATCGTGGAAGAATCGCCGGTGTTCGATCCGCTGTTCGAGAAATATGGATTGGAGCTTGGAGCTTACCTGCGGGACAAGGTTGAGGTGGTGGAAGGCGATGTCACACTGGCGGAGTTGGGGCTGGATCCGGAGGTCGCGCGGCGGCTCAAGGGAAATCTCGATCTGATTGTGAATAGTTCAGGATTGACTGACTTCAATCCGGATTTGCGGGATGCGCTGCTGACCAATACCGATGCGGCGATGAACATCCTGGAGTTTGTGCGCAGCACGGATCACGCGGGGCTGCTGCACCTTTCGACGTGTTATGTGGCGGGTGAACGCGACGGCCGGGTTACGGAGAAGCTGATCCCGAACTATACGCCGCACCGCGTCCCTGACTTTGATGCGGAGCAAGAACTGAGGTCGCTGCACGAGTTGATTGCGAAGGCTGAGTCGCAGGCTGAGGGCGCGGAGGTGACGGCCGATCTACGGTCGCAGTCACTCTCGAAGGAACATGCGGCGAAAGGGTTGCAGGGCGCGGCGCTGGAAAACCAGATTCGCAAGAACCGCATACGCTGGTTGAAAACCTATTTGACCGATGAGGGGACGCGGCGCGCGAAGGAACTGGGCTGGCCCAACACTTACACACTCACCAAGAGCCTGGCGGAGTCGCTCATTGTGAAGTACGGAGCTGGGCTCCCGATTGCGGTGGTGCGTCCGGCGATTGTGGAAACGTCGGTGAAGAAACCGTTTCTGGGATGGAATGAAGGGATCAATACGTCGGCGTCGCTGTCTTATTTGTTAGGGACATATTTTCGGCAATTGCCGTCGAACGAGAGGAAGCGGCTGGATATTATTCCGGTGGATGAAGTTTGCGCAGGGATGACCCTGATTGGTGCAGCAATTGTGGAGCGGCGGCACGACCAGCTGTATCAGTTGGCAACGTCGGTGACGAATCCGTGCGATATGGGACGATCGATTGAGTTGACATCGCTAGGCCATCGCAAACATTACCGGGCGCAGGAAGGGTTGGAATCCTGGCTGCGACTGCGGTTTGATGCGATCCCGGTGTCGAAGACGCGGTACCAGCGCATGTCGGCGCCGGCGCAGAAGGCGATTGTGAAATCCATACAGCGGGTTATGTCGCCGCTTCCTTTGAAGAAGACGCCGCTGGTGAAGACGGAGAGAAATCTGGAGCGGCTGGAAAAGCTGATCGAGTTGTTTGAGCCTTTCATTCTTTTTAACGAGCACGACTTTGCGGCGGACAACATTGAGAAGCTGTCGCACGCGCTGGCGGCTGACGAGCGCGAGGAGTTTGGATACAAGGCGCGGCTGTTGGATTGGTGGGATTATTGGATCAACGTGCATATTCCGGCGCTGCGGCGATGGACTTATCCGTTGATCGAGGGTAGGCCGCTAGAGGCGCGTCCGGCGCGGAGTTTGATGAATGGTGAGACGGTCAAGACTGGCACGAATGGGAATTGGTGAATGGCGATATTTCTGACAGGGTCGACGGGATACATTGGGGCGCATGTGGCGGCGAATCTGCTGCGGGATCATGGCGCGGCATTGAATGTACTGGTGCGGGCGCGGGATGTGAACGAAGCGCAAGGACGGCTGTGGCAGGCGCTGCAGTTGCATCTGGACTTTCCTCAGTTTTACGAATACTTGCAAACCCGGGTGCGGGTATTTCGCGGAGACTTGACCGAGCCCGGGTTTGGATTGAACCGCGACGAATACGACCGGCTGGTTCATACGTCAGATTCGGTGATTCATTGCGCCGCTTCGTTGAACCGGAAGTCAGAGAAGAGTTGCCTGAATGTGAATTTGCGGGGCACTCTCGAGGTGCTGACATTGGCGCGGCACGCGGAGCATTATCACGGGCTGAGGCGATTCAGCCAGGTGAGCACCGTGGCGGTGGCGGGAAAGCGGCAGAATGAAGTGGTGAGCGAGGATCGATCGATTGATTGGGAGCGCTCGGATTACGATCCGTACGCGCGCACGAAAAAATTCTGCGAGCACATGATGCGGGTGCTGCTACCGGAAACGCCGAAGACGATTTTCCGTCCCAGCATTGTTCTGGGCGATAGCCGGTATGCGGAGACGACGCAGTTCGATATGGTGAAGGCCTTTGTATTTCTGGCCGGGCTGCCGGTACTGCCGTTTCGTCCGACGGACAAGATCGACATTGTGAATGTCGACTTTGTCGCCGACGCCATTGCGACGCTGCATCAGAAGGAGCGCCCAGAGCACGACACATATCATCTTTCGTCCGGGATCGGCTCGCAGACTTTTCGGGAGATCACGAAGGCCTTGGCGGAGGCGCAAAATAAGCGTGCGCCCGTGTTTGTACCGGTGGCGGAGCGTCCGTTTGCGGGATCGGTCAATTTTTTGGCGAAGCGCAAGGGAGCGGTTGGAAAAGGCGCGTCCCTGATGAAGGTATTCATGCCATATCTGGTATGGAACACGGTGTTCGATAACCGTCGCGTGACGCGGGAGTTAGGCACGAAGCCGGTGCCGTTCTCCGAATATTCCTATCCACTTCTGAAGTTCAGCAGCGAGAATGATTTTGCTTACCGCTACCGTCCCTGGCCGGCTGCGGCAGGAGGAACCGCCGCATGATGGACTTCATTCTGGAAGCGTGGGTTAGCACTTCGATCGAGCGCGCAAAAGCGGGATGGATGCTGGGCGCCGGGAAGCGCTGGAAGCCGGGCGAGAAATTGAAGCTATTATTTGCCGGCTACAACGGCACGCGGAACATGGGCTCGGATGTGCGCGTGGAAGAGATGCTGCGGCAGATACGGCATATTCTGGGAGCCGAGCGCGTGGACCTCAGCGTAATGAGCCAGAACTTCGATTTCTCTCGGGAATATTTTGAGGGCACGAGGCAAGTGCATTTGCCGGACATCTTTCCTCCGTTCCTGGCGAAGGAGGTTCCGCAGCACGATGGAGTGGTGGCGTGCGAAGGTTCGATGTTCAAGAGCAAGTTCGCCAACGCGCTGACCACGATGATGATTGGGTCGCTGGGAATCGCGGCGGCGCAGAATAAATTATCGGTGGGATACGGCGCGGAAGCGGGGCATATGGATCCTCTGGTGGCGAAGATGTGCGGGCGATATTGCCGAAACTCTTTTGTGATTACGCGGAATGAAGAATCGCGGACCGTGTTGCGCGAGTTGGGGGTGCCGACGGAGTTGGGTACTGATACGGCGTGGACGTTTGAACCGCGTCCGCCAGAATACGGGCAGAGTGTGTTGCGGAAAGTTGGCTGGGACGGAAAGACCCCGGTGCTGGTGGTATGTCCGATCAACCCGTTCGAATGGCCGGTGAAGGCGTCGGTGGCGAAGTATGCGGTGCGCAGCCTGACGGGTGCGTATAAGGATAGCCATTATCGGACGGTGTATTTTCATAATTCGGGGCCGGCGGCGGAACAGGCTTATCAGAAATACTGGAATGCAATTGCGAATGCGGTGGATGCGTTCCGCAAGAAGAAAAATGTGTTTGTGATTTTGGCGGCAACGGAACGTTTGGATGCGCGTCCCGCGAACCGGATTTCGGAGAAGTTGGGCGGCGTGCCGGTGCTTACGTCGGACGAATACAACATTTACGAATTGGTCAGCGTGTTGCGGGGTTGCCATCTGATGGCGTCGTCGCGATATCACGGCATTGTGACGTCGATGCCGGGGCTGGTTCCATCGGTGGGGATCACGATGGATGAACGCATCCGGAATTTGATGCGGGAGCGCGGACATCAGGATCTGCTGATGACGGTGGATGATCCCGAGCTTGAAGGGAAACTGCTGGCGGCCTTAGAGAAGCTGAGTTGCGAGGGCGAGGCTATTGCCGGGGGAATTGCGAAAACGGTGGTCAGGAATTTGAAAGTGATGGCGCGCATGGGTGTGTACTTCGAAGAGGAAGTGCAGAGAAGATATCCGGAGTTTGAAACCCGGCGGGGCGAGTGGAGTTGGGAAGATTACCTGCCGCCCATGAGCAGCGGGTTGCACGAGTTGGTGGAGACTTATAACTAGGCGTTTAACCAAAGAGCGCGTGACGGTCGCGACGACGATTCCGAGCGCGGTATTGCAATCCGAACTTTGAGCACAGCCATTCCATTTATCGAAGATATATTTTCGCAACTGCAGCAGGCTGCGAACACGCGGATTCTCGCCGAGATTCGCGACGGGCAAATCACGGGCGTCACCGGGAGCGAGTTGCTTGAATTGGTCCGCAAGGCGCGGACATTTATTGCTTCGCGCGGGCTGCAGAAGGGCGACCGGTGCGGGTTGCTGGCCGCGAACAGCATTCGCTGGGTGGCGATGGATCTGGCGCTGATGGCCGAAGGGCTGATCGTGGTGCCGCTGTATTCACGTCAGGCTCCGGCGGAACTGGTCGCGATGATGAAGGATTGCACGCCGTCGCTGATATGCTGCGGCGATGCGGCCTTGCGGGACGGAATTGCGCAAGCGTGGACGGAAGCTCCGCCACAGGTTTTGTTTGATGACGTTTTTGCGGGCGTGGACGGAGTGCAGTTGCGGCGGCCGGAGGTTGGAAACGAAAGTCCCGTAACAATCATTTATACGTCCGGCACATCGGGCGAAGCGAAGGGGGTCATCCTTAGTTCTGCGAATGTGGGCTTCATGCTCGACCGGACGGCGGAGCGGCTGAGCCAGTTGATGGCAGAATCTTCTTCCGGTGCGGCGGGACCGGACCGCATCTTTCATTACTTGCCGTTTACGTTTGCGGCGTCCTGGATTGCGTTGCTGACATTTCTTAAGCGGCGGAGCCTGGTCACGATCAACATGGATCTGGCGAAGATTGCGAGTGATATGAGGGCGGTGGCTCCGGATTATTTTCTCAATGTGCCGCAATTGCTGGAGCGCATGCGGCGGGCGGTGGATGAACAACTTTGGCAGACCGGCGGCGTGGCGCAGGCGATTTATTCGCGAGCGAAGGGCGCGTGGGCGCGGCGACAGGAGAAACAGGTGAAGGCCGGAGATGCGATGTGGCTAGGCCTGGCAAACCGGCTGATTTTTCCGGCGATCCGCAAGAAAATGATTGGAAGAAATCTGAAGGCGCTGATTTGCGGGTCGGCGCCGCTGAGTACAGAGACGCAGCTTTATTTTATGATGCTCGGAATTCGAGTGCTGCAGGTTTATGGGCTGACGGAGACCACTGCGATCTGTACGATGGATGATCCGAACGGCGTCGACGTAGGGCGCGTGGGGCCGGCGATCGCGGGTATGGAGATGAAGCTTGGGGAGAACGATGAGATCGTGGTGCGAGGGCCGAATGTGTTTTCCGGCTACTGGAAACGTCCAGAGCAAACTGCCGACGCGTTGCGCGAGGGATGGTTTCACACGGGCGATCAGGGCGAAGTGAACGCGGCGGGCAACTGGCGGATTGCGGGGCGAATCAAGAATCTGATTATTCTGGGTTCGGGGCACAAGATTTCTCCGGAGCCGATCGAGAGTGCGATTGCGAAGAGTTTGCCGGAGGCGCAGCAGATTGTTGTTGTGGGGAACGGCCGAGGATACTTGACGGCCATCGTGACGGGAAGCGTGTCGGCTGAAAAAGTGCAGGCGGCGCTGGATATCGTGAATCCTGAGTTCCCGCATTATAAGCAAGTGCGGGGGTTCGTGGTGCGCGAGGAAGCGTTCTCGATTGAAAGCGGAATGTTGACGGTGAACGGAAAGCTGAAGCGCGACGTGATTGCGACTCGGATGAAAGATGAGATTGAAGAGATGTATGGGGTGAGGCAGGCAGTTTAGTTCGAGTGAAATGCGCGAAGCTACGAAGGATACTAAGGTGCAAGAAGGGATGGCCGAGTCGAAGAAGCCGTGCGCAATGAGCGAGAGCGCTTTGTCGTGGACGCTCACTGATGGCGTAATCGAGCTGGCTTTGCATCGCGCGCCGTGCAACGAATTGGGATCGGTATCGCTTGAGGAATTGGAGAAATTCGCGACGGCTTTGCAGTTGATGCAGAGCGACGCGCATGCGCTCATCATTTATAGCGACTTGAAGACCGGGTTTTGCGCGGGCGCGGATTTGCGGGAACTATATCAGCGGTCGCAAGCGATGGAAAAACTTGCGGCGGCGAAGGGCGTTCGGGATTTTCTGGAGCGAATCCATCGCGTTTTGAATCTGATTGACGCGGCTCCTCTGACAACGATTGCGGCGGTGCACGGAGTGACGTTTGGTGGAGGATTCGAGCTGGCCCTGGCCTGCGATTTGATCATCGCCGACAAGCTGGCGCGGTTTTGTTTCCCGGAGCTGAGGCTGGGATTGATTCCCGGCTTCGGCGGAATTCCGCGGCTGAAACGCGATTTGGGGAATGCAATAGTCCGGGATTTATTGCTGACGGGGCGCAGCATCAACGCTACCAAGGCGCAACAGATCGGATTGGTAAGCCAGGTGGTGGGTGAAGGCGAGGCGCTGCGGGCTGCGCGGGGAACGGCGGCGCAGCTTCGGAAGTTTGATCGCGCGACGGCCGCGGCGGCGAAAAAGTTTATCAAGCCGATTCCGCATGAGGAGTTACGACAGGAAATCGATATGTTTTGCGAGCTGTTTGCCCGTCCGGCTGTGGAAGCGGGGTTGCGGAAGTTTGTGGAGAGTACGGATGCGCAGCCTTACTTGCCGTAGGCAGCTTGTACCAAGTACCCAGTACCTGGAAACAAAAGCAGGTTCCTCACCGGGCTTTCGCCCGGTTCGGAATGACGAGAACTTTGGTGGGGATAATGCCGACTGCAGAACAGACGCTTGAAGAAATATTGACTCTCGCAGCGGCGCACTTCAAGGTGCCACGGGAGAAGTTGCGTCCGGATGACGACTTCTTCAAGACGCTGGGGATTGACAGCTTGCAGACTCTCGATCTGCTGACGAAATTGGAAAATCATTTTCATGTGGAGCTTCCGGATTACGAACTGCAGGGAGTGTCAGACTTTCGAACGCTGGCGGGGAAGATTCAGGCACGGCTTTAGAATCGAAATCATCCTTTAAATGCTCGATCTCCAAAAATATAGCTGCCTCGGCGCGGCATTGCGCGACGCTCTGGAGCGTTTCGGCAGCGAAACCTGCCTGATTGAAGCGGACCGCGACCGGGAAAAGACTCGGCTCACGTATTCCGATTTCAAAGAAATCAGCATGCCACTGGCGCGCGCGCTGGAGGATGCCGAGTTCGATGCCGGAGATCGCGCCGCGATCCTGATGACGAATCAGTCGAAGTGGCTGCTTTCTGCCTATGCGGTTTTCTACAGCGGTGGGGTGCTGGTCCCTCTGGATTACAAGCTGACCGCGGACGAGCAGTTGCAGCTTCTCGAACATTCCAAGGCCAAGGTGTTGGTGGTGGAGTATTACCTTTGGCGGGCGATCACACGATCGCCGGAGTTTCAAAATATAAAAACGAAGCTGGTGCTGGTTACGGAGGCTCCGCTAGGGGCGGAGTTGGCCGGAGGATTCCGTTGGGAAGATTTCAAACGCAAAGGCACTCCGGATTTTATGATGCGGCAGCGCGACGATGTGGCTTGCATCGTGTATTCGTCGGGCACGGGCGGGCGTCCCAAGGGCTGCGTTTTGACGCATGAAAATTATCTGGAACAGTGCCGGGCGTTGACGGCGTGGTATCCATTCTGGCCCGGGGTGCGGTATTTGAGCATTCTGCCGACCAATCATGCGATTGATTTCATGGTGGGATTCATCGGTCCGTTTATATGCGGAGCGTGCGTGGTACATTTGCGGACTTTGCGCCCGGAATTCGTACGGGATGCGTTTGTTCGCTACCGGATCACTTATGTGGCGCTGGTACCGATGATCGTGAAGAATCTGGAACGCGGGGTGCGGGCGAAGTTCGACGAACTACCGTCGTGGAAGCGGGCGATTCTGAATCGCATGATCGGGCTCAACAAAATGCTGACGCGCAACAAGGCGCGGCCAAAGCTGAGCCGCATGCTGCTGCCCCAGGTGCATCGCGGGTTCGGCGGGGAGTTGCTTGCGCTTATCACCGGTGGGGCTTTTATGGAACCGGCGACGATGCAGTTCTTCTACGATCTCGGCGTCCCAGTGGTGAACGGTTACGGATTGACCGAGGCGGGCACGGCGCTGACTCTGAACGATCTGAAACCGTTCCGCGCCGACACAGTGGGCAAGCCGCTCCCGGGAGTGGAGTTGCGAGTGTTGAGCCCGAACGAGGAAGGGATTGGAGAGATTGCGGCGCGGAGCAAGACTGTGATGTCGCATTATCTTGATGATCCTGAATTGACCCTGGAAACAATTGTCGACGGCTGGCTATTGACGGGCGATCTGGGCCGGTTTGACAGCAGTGGCCATCTCCAGCTTTTCGGTCGGAAGAAGAACATGATCGTCACCGAGGGCGGGAAGAATATTTATCCCGAGGATATTGAAGCGGTGTTTGACGGGCTGCCAGTGAAAGAGTTTTGCGTGTTTGCGGCGAATTATGTGTGGCCGCAAAAAGAACTCGGGCGGGAGATGCTGGTGATGGCGCTGCGGTTGGAACAGAATCAGCGTTTCGACAGTAAGCTGCTGGAAGAGATGGGAGCGCGCAACCGGCGTTTGGCGGATTTTAAACGGGTGGGCGGATATGTAATTTGGGAAAAGGATTTTCCGCGGACGGCGTCGATGAAGATCAAGCGGCAGGCGCTGGCGGAGGAACTTCGAAAGACGGTGGAGCGTACTGGGGTGGTGAAGTTGTGAGATTGGCTGACAGCGGCAAGAAAGAACTGTCGGGGAGTTCGCGGGGAATTACCGCGAAGAATGCGGAGAAAGAGTTGCGATCTAAGTTGCGGGTCGCTGGAAGCGCGTGAGCCAATCTTATTTAGCCATCGTGAATCCTGCGGCCGGCGGCGGGCGCGGGCGCAAAATGCTGACTGCGGCATTAGAACGCCTGCGAGCGGCCGGAGTTCCGGTGGACGCGGCCGAAACGAAACAGGCTGGAGACGCTACGCGGATTGCGCGCGAGGCGTATGCGCACGGCCAAACAAAATTTATTGCGGTGGGCGGAGACGGAACCTCCTATGAGGTTGTGAATGGGTTGTTTCCGGAGGCGAGTGCAGGTGAGCGGCCGACGTTGGGATTTTTGCCGCTGGGCACAGGGAATTCTTTTCTACGCGATTTCAGCGACCGCGGGATTGAGCATGCCATTGAATCGCTGATCGCGGGACGAACGCGCTCTTGCGATGTGCTGCGCCTGCGGCACCGCGGCGGTGCGATCCACTATATCAATCTGTTGAGCGTAGGTTTTCCAGCGGACGTAGCCACCACACGGGCGCGGCGATTCAGCGGCCACGGAGAGCTGGGATACATCATTTCGATTTTCCTGGGACTGGCGCGGCTGCGGAGGAGGGCGTTTCCCGTGCGCGTGGATCAGGTAACGGAATTCGACCGGCGACGCTGTTTATTTCTTACGTTCAACAACAGCAAGTTTACCGGCGGAACGATGATGATCGCTCCGCAGGCTGAAATTAATAGCGGGTTGGTTGAATATGTTCGCTGGGGCGCCATCGGCCGGTTGGGGCTGATCCGAAACTTGCCAAAGCTTTACGATGGCTCGCACGTTGAGCATCCGCTGGCTGAACGAAAAGCGGTGAAGCGGGTGGAATTCGATTTGGACGCGCCCGTGGCTGTGATGGTAGATGGCGAAGTGTTGACCCTGCATTGCGAAGAACTCGATGTGCTGCCCGGGGCGCTGAACGTAGTGGCTTGATCGCGTGATATAAGAATTGATCATGCGGGAAAGGGAATCATGTCTGAAGCGCGTCGAAAGCGGCAACTAGAGCGCGAGGGAGAGCCGGAGGCGAAATCGCCATCGCGGAAACGCCTGATCTGGGCCGGAATTCTTGCGACTGTTCTCGTCGCCTACGTCGGGTTCTGGTACTACAGCAATCACCGCTATGATGGATTTGCCAAGTGCCTCGCATCCAAGCAAGCGAAGATGTATGGCCTGTATTGGTGTCCGCATTGTGCCGACCAGAAGGCAATGTTTGGGAAAGCTTTTCAGTACGTTCCATACGTGGAGTGCGCGATCAAGGACTCGCATGAACTCGCGCCGGCATGCTCGGCGGCCGGAGTGAAGTTATTTCCGAGCTGGCAGTTTGGGACGAACAAGCCGGTCGAGGGTGTCTTTCAATTCCAGGAACTGAGCGATAAGACTGGGTGCAGTTTGCCGTGAGTATAAGCGAGAGTCATCCGGCGGACGCGGGCGCGCATTTCGCAAAAACCAATCGTGGGCTGTTTCTGGCGATTGCGGTTCTGGCAGTGGCTGGCATCGTCGTGTCGGCGGTTTCGCTGCAACGGCACTACGCGAAGTCAGCCTCGGCCTTCTGCGATATAGGGGAGAAGTTTAATTGCGATATCGTGAATCGCAGTGAGTATTCCAGTGTGATGGGAATTCCGGTGGCGGGGATTGGGGTCGCCGGATACGGAGTGTTGTTGATACTGGCTACGCTTTACCGGGCGCGGCCGGAGACTCCAACGTGGCTGGTGGCGGCGGCTATCGCGGGATTGAGTTTCGCCCTTTATCTGACGTATGTCGAAGGATATGTGTTGAGAACCTGGTGCATTCTGTGTTTGAGTTCGCTGGGGATGATTGCAGGGATTACAGTGTTAGCAGGAGTTGTAAAGTTAAAAGCGGTGAGCCTCAGGAGCTAAAGCCCGAACATAGAAGAAATTATCGGCGCGGTGAAGCCGTGCCCTTTCAAAACTGCCGCGAACTCTGCCGGCGCTGAATCTTTGGATGGGGAAAATCCACAAATTACAAAATAATGTCGTGGGCTCGTCCAGTGTGATCCGCGCGGGCGGGGCGGTAGGCGATCTGCGTCTGCACGAATTTCACAGCCGCGTTTTTCGCAACACACGTTTCTTACGAGTTTGGCTGCCGCCGGGTTATGAAGATGCGGAGAATTCACAGCGATATTATCCGGTGTTGTATTTGAATGACGGCCAGAATCTGTTTGAAGCGGCGGTATCTTTTGGCGGAGTCGAGTGGCAGGTGGATGAAACGGCGGAGCGGCTGATCCGCGAAGGCGCGGTGCCGCCGATGATTGTGGTTGGGCTGGACAACGCGGGCAAGGACCGGCTGCGAGAGTATATGCCGCACCGGTCAATGAATCCGGTGATCCTGCGTGCGCAAGGGCGGCGTTATCCGGATTTTCTGATGAAGGAAGTGATGCCGTTTATTGAGCAAACATACCGTGTCGCTACCAGTCCGGAGAATACTGGATTGGGCGGATCGTCGCTGGGAGCGCTGATTGCGCTGTACACCGTGATGGCGCGGCCGGGAGTGTTTGGGCGGTTGTTGCTGGAAAGTCCGTCGCTGTGGGCTTCGAACCGGCAGGCGATCAAGGATAGTCGCACGATAAGAATTTGGCCGGAAAGGATTTATCTCGGTGTCGGCACCGCCGAGGCAGGAAGCCCGGAACGTGACCGGACGGTGGTGGACGACGTGCGAGAACTGGCGGCCATTTTGCGGCGTGCTGTATTAAGTGAGAACAGGTTGCGGTTGGTAATTCAGGACGGAGCGGGACACAGCGAATCGGCGTGGGCGGAGCGATTTCCTGAGGCACTGCGATTTTTGTTCGGGTCTTGAGTTGAATTATTCAGTATTCGGAACCAAGTGAGATCTTCTATCCAGGTTCCATAGCTCATACAAAAGAGCGGCCATCACTGGAACGGAAAGCTGGAGGTGCGTCCAGCGCGCGAGCGGGCCGACGAGAGGGAGTACGAAGGCAAGGTAGAGGAGAAGCTTGAAGCCGGTTCCAGCGGGGTCTCTGGACTCAGAGACGATCCAGTTGGAGATCAACAAGAAGGCAGGAGCGAGGATCACGAGATCATAAACGGTGAGATGTGGCGCGAGCAGAATGGTTGCGAGCAGCAGCGCTGAGTAGCGCAACGGTAGAGGGCTGCGGCTCCGCCAGCAAGTGACAGTCAAGACGGATATTAGAAATGCGGTGATGACATACAGCACGAGCGAGATCAAAGGCCAGGGGATGAGCATGGTCCAGAATGTGCGCAGACAGTGGGTTTGGTAGAGGCGAGGCTCCAGGAGCGGTAGCAGATGGGGGACGTTTCGCAGGATACGGATCCAGTCGCGTACCGCGCCCACACCATAGTAAAGCCAGGCTGCGGTTAACTGTGCCAGGGCCGAGAGGATCGCGCCGAGGATAATCCTCCAACGAAATGTAATTACGAAGACGATTGCGGCGGCGATGGCTAGTTGAGGTTTGAAGATGAGGCATCCGAGTGCCAGGCCGGCAAGGAATTCGTGTTGCGCGCGCAAAGCGAAGTAAGCAGCGGTGAAACATGCGAGCGCCAGTGCGGATGTTTGTCCCCAGGCAACGAGGTGCCAGAATGCGGGAAAGGCCAGGGCGAGAATCGCTGTGGTGAGTTTATGGCTTTGAAGACTTGGACACGCACGAAAAATGGCGTAGCAGCACAGCAAGTAAGTTAGCGAACTGAGGGTGAGCCAGAGCGCCAGCGCGGATGGGTAAGACATTCGCGCAAAGGGCGCGAAGAAAAGTGAAACCTGCGGTGGATATAGCGGGAGGTAAACAATGCCCGCCGCCGCGGGCACGCGCTGGGCCGCGAGTGCGGCTTGCACTCGCATGCTGTAGAGATCGGCTCCGCGATGAGCAAGGGCGAGTGAGCCCAGAGTATAGAAATGAAGAAAGTCAGTCCCTTTGAGGTTGCCGGCGCGGTCGAGCAGGCCGGGCGTGGTCATATTCCAGAGGTAGACGGACCAAAGGCAGAGCGCCAGGATGGAGCCGTGGGCGCGCAGGCGCCGCGCGGTGAGCCGGGAGATAGCAGATGCCAACATAAGATCAGCCTATAATAATGGCGTTTTGGAATGGATAGCTAAGGGCCTAAGTTTCTGGTAGTCAGCTATGAGCCAAAGACAGTCCGATACACTCAGCCAGGGAGCGAGGTCTTGGCAGTGGATGCGGCGGCCGGGGTGGATCGTGCTGATTGCCGTCGTGTTGCGCATCGCGGTAGCGGGAGTACTTGTCGCGCATAACCAATTGTCATGGGGGGTGAATGAGCCGGCGGGAATCGCAGAGTCGATTGTTCATGGACGTGGATTTTCGTCCGCGTTTCACGATTCGAAGGGACCGACGGCATGGCTGGCTCCTGCATATCCAGTATTGCTAGCCTGTATCTTTCGTTTCTTCGGAGTTAAAACCGCAGCTTCCGCGGTTGTGGCCATTCTACTCAATGTGGTTTTCTCGTCCCTGACGGCGGCAGTGTTAGTTCAGTTGGGAAAGGAACAGTTTGGTGAAACCGCAGGCATCGTTGCGGGGTGGGCGTGGGCCGTCATGCCTCCGCTGCTATTTATGCCGTGGCTGCTCTGGGAGACATGCTTTTCTGGATTGGTTATGACGTTCGGATTCATGGCTACTTTGCGACTCAGTAGTTCTTCCAAACCGCGAGAGTGGGCATGGTGTGGCGCGATTTGGAGCTTCGCCGCTTGGCTAAATCCCGCGCTTCTCGCCCCACTCGCGGCGCTGACGATCGACGCGGCCGCACATAGCAGGCGATTGAAGGGCCCAGCTTTGATGATCTTCGTATGTCTCCTGGGCATATCGCCATGGACGGCACGGAACTACCGGGCCTTTGGACGAATTGTGCCGATCCGCAGTAATTTTTGGCCGGAGGCCTATTTCGGAAACATCGATTTTTCTTTACATCCGACCGGAGATACCATGCTCTACCAGCGGGAAGGAGAGATTTCGTTCGAAGACGATTTGAGGATACGCACGATTCAGTTTGTGCGTTCAAATCCAGGTGCGTTTGCGCGACTTGCCGGGGAACGAGTGGTCGCGTTCTGGAGGCAGCCGTCGCAGCAGCATTCATATCCGCTTGCGTTATTTCTGATGGCTATTGCAGGAATTTTCCAAGCTTGGACTAAAAAAAAGCGCTGGGTCGCATTTGCATCGGTGCTGGTGCTATATCCTGTGGTCTATTACGTCACCAATACATTCGCTCGTTATCGCCACCCGATTGAGCCGCTGATGTATGCCCTGGCTAGCTATCTAGTTTGTGAGTTACTTGCCGCAATCGCAAAACGCAGTGGGCGCAGAAGTATGTTTCAAAATGGGTCCCTCACCGAGGATACGGCACCGGCCGCGGCGTGTGATTATCCACGTCGAGCAGCCAACTTTGCCGATTAGAAAAATACTGGAGCAGTTCTCGGTTTCCGTCTCTGCCCATGTCTCGTGCCCAGACAACCTTAGACTGGTCAATATCTGCATCGTTGTAAACCCACTCGCTACTTATGTCGTGCTCGTCATCGTAGCTTACGATGACAAGCTGCGGGCGGGGCATTTGTTGGAGCTGATGCATGATCGCCGCCCTCTCCAAATTGCCTCTAGGCCATGCGGGTTCAATGGGAACGTGAGCGATGACGGCGGTGAGGCGCAGAAGGATCATAGCGCAGGCCAGTACGGGAATCGCGCGAACCACAGCTTTCCCCAACGGACGGCGAGACGGCAACCATTGCCAGAGGTGACGCATGCACTGTATCAGTACCAGGTAGAGCGCACAGGTTGCGGGAGCGAGATAGTGGGGACTGCTCCAGGTTTCGACCGACAATGCCGCGATCATAGCGGCGCATGTAAGAACGGGCAATCGCATTTTTCGCTGACGAATAACCCACGGCAACGCCAATAGCGGCAGGGTAAGAAGCGGATCCAGATAGAACTGCCACCAGGAAAATAATTTCTGCGAATACTGGCGCAGATAGCCATTGAAAGTATGACTCGTCTTGAACACTGCCAGTTCCCAATCGTAAAAATCACGTATGACTTTGTCGTTATGTACGTTCTCGGAGGGGGGCGTTTGCCAAAGGAAAAACGGTGCGGCGGCGTACGTCTCGGCGTCTACCTGATAGGTCATCCGAAACGGGTTGCCGGTTACGCGGTAATAGTAATAGCTGGTGGCTACGGATGCGGCGAGCAGTACAAGGACAATCGGCAAAATCACGCGCGATAGCGCGCGTTTGAGAGGAGGGCGATTCCTTCCCATTAGCCACGGCAGCATGGCGCCGGCGACGGTGATAGCAAAGATTAATCCTTCATAGGGGCGGCTGTTGGCCAGTATCACAAGCCCCAGACTCATGATCAATGCGTCGCGCGTTCGAAGATGTTTGCGGAGCCGCGGCCAGGCTCCGAGAGCCAGCGCGCCGCCGAGTGCCACAATCGACGTCGACCAGTAACCGTTCATCCAATAGCTCAGCAGGCCTAACCGAAGCACGGCGAGGGCGGCTCCAAGCAGCGCCCATGTCGGCGGCAGCCAGCCTTGCAGCATCCAGCAGAGAGCCGAACACATGAGAGCGGTGACAAGGAGTTGACCAATCCAGGGATGGCCCAGGAGTTGCCCGCCGGCAAGAACCATTCCTTCCGCCGGGGGATAAATCGACATGTAGGTGGGCTTTTGGATGATGTGGAAACTCTCGAAATGCATCCACATGGGATGAGTAGAGTTTGTAAGTCTGCCGTGTGCGAAAGTGTCGGCGGCGAGCAGGTAGCTGAACTCATCATGGCTTTTGGGTTGGGGAATGCCGAGAATTGGAATTAGCGCGCTCCTGATTACAATGACGCTCAGACCCACCAGGAGAACGGCGAGTCGCCGGCGGCGTGCCAGACGGGCGAATGCCCTCTCAATTTTGGAAAAGGCGGGGGGCCGGCCGCGACCGGAACTGTGGCGCGACGAGTAAAGAATCAGCACCCCGGCGGCGGCCACAAAGAAAAATTCGATAATGGTCAGAAACAAAGTAGCCACCGAGCGTAAAGGTTGAGCATCGGAAGATGACGTCGAGCGGCAGTCAAGAAAGATCGGTTCGGCTTTCCGATAGTAGAGCACACTCCGATAAAATGTCGCTACTAACGCGGGCAACAGGGGAATAAAGGCGGAGGCCTGAGCACTACAATCTAACGATGTTGCGGAAATTCGCATCTCGGCCAGACTGGCAGATAGCCTTAGCAGTAACTGCGGTGTTGCGCGTATTTTATTCAGCCACGGCAGCGGTGTTCTTGCCGTTCCTCCATCCGAGCGCGCGTTTGATTCAAAGCAATTCGCTCACGGAGAACCTGACTGCTCCGCACGGTATTTATTATGCGTTGCTTGGGATTTGGGAGCGCTTCGACACGCTTTGGTTTTTGCATATCGCGGAACACGGCTACGATCTGCCCATGGCAGTGATTTTTTATCCTTTGTACCCATTGGCCATCAGAGCCGCGAGTTGGATATTGCCGCCGATCCTGGCTGCGCTACTAGTCTCTACGAGTGCGACATTCTTTTTCTTCTGGGGACTTCTTAGACTGGCGGGATCCGAATTGCCGGACAGGGGAAAACTCTACGTGCTGTTATTAATCTTGGTCTGGCCTACCAGCTTTATTCTCTTCGCCGGCTACGCGGAATCGTTGACTCTTGCTCTGATCGTCTGGGCAGTCATCTTTGCTCGACAGGGACGATGGGGAGCAGCCACAATTTGCGGATTGATGGCGGGATTGAGCCGGCCCTCGGGGGTGCTGGTGTCGATTCCGCTATTTGTTATGGCACTGCGCAGTCGGCGCGCTGCGTCCCTGCCGGTGGTTCTCACTCCTTTAGGTACCCTCACTTATTGGGTTTGGCTGCGATGGTCGGGACACAGTTCCGTGGTCGATGCTTACCGACTTCATCAGGGAGCGACCCTGGCGCTACCCTGGAACGGCTTGGGAGAAGCCTTGCGGCTGGTAGTCACCCAGGGAGATATCCTGCTTGCGATGAAGTTGGCAGCTCTGATCTTCTTCGCTGTACTCAGTCTGCGCCCCCACACTCGCCTCGAAGACAAGCTGTTCGGACTGGCCGTTATCCTGCAGATGCTGATGTACACCGGGCGACCGCTTTTGGGGGCCATGCGATACTTGCTGCTCGTTTATCCCGCATTCATGGTGCTGGGCGGCTATGCCCGTCGGCAGAATTCGCAACCGTTCATCTTCTACCTCGTTGCCTTGGAAGTCCTAAACTTATCGTGGATGTGGGCGTTTCTTAACTGGTCGTTGGTTTTGTAAGCCGCCGCTCTGACGATAGCGGTCGGCAATAGCGCCCGGTAACTCGCACAGCTATTTTTCCGCCGGTTCCCGCTCGTCTGCCTTCTGGAACAGGCCATCGACGATCTGGATCATTTCGCTGTCTACCGTGCGGTTGCGCGAGATCGCTTCAAGCAAGGGGATCGAAACGATTTTGTTAGAGCGGAGGGCGGCCATGCATCCGAATTCGCCGCGGTGCACCATGTCGATCGCTCCCAGGCCGTAGCGCGTGGCCAGCACGCGGTCGAAGGCGCTGGGCGAGCCGCCGCGCTGAATGTGTCCCAGAACCACGGCGCGGGTTTCGAAGCCGGTGCGTTTTTCGATTTCACGGGCCAGGATGTTGGCAATGCCGCCGAGTTTCACATGGCCGAATTCGTCTTTGCCCATGTCTTGCAGAACCGGAGATCCCTGGCCCGGTTCAGACGAAAATTTCGCGCCCTCGGCCACGACCACGATGGAAAAGTAACGGCCGCGCTCGTGCCGCTGGCGGATCGAGTCCGCAACTTTGTCGACATCAAACGGGCGCTCGGGGATGAGAATTACGTCGGCGCCGCCGGCAATGCCGCTGTAAAGCGCGATCCAGCCTGCGTCGCGCCCCATCACTTCCACGACCATCACGCGGTTGTGAGCCTCGGCGGTGGTATGGACGCGATCCAGCGCTTCGCAGACGATGTTGCAGGCGGTATCAAATCCAAAAGTGTAATCGGTGCCGCCCAGATCGTTGTCGATCGTTTTGGGAACACCAATCACTTTGGCGCCACGTTCGTGAAGTTTTTGCGCGACCGAAAGCGTGTCGTCGCCGCCGATTGCGATCAAAGCGTCGATCTGGTTTTTCTCGAGCGTAGCCATGCAGCGGTCGATGCCGTCGGAGCGCTTCGAGGGATTGGTTCGCGAGGTGCGCAGAATTGTGCCGCCCCGGGGCAGAATGCCGCCTACTGCATCGAGATCGAGCGGCATACTCTTGTCTTCAACCACGCCTCGCCAGCCTTCCATGAAGCCGATGAATTCGTCTTCGTAGGTGAAGATGCCTTTGCGCACCACCGCGCGAATCACCGCATTCAGGCCAGGACAATCCCCTCCACCGGTCAACATAGCAATCTTCATTTTCGCTCCAATATGTCTGCTGCAATATCGTTTTTCTACAGCTATGAGTTCGGACGAATCAAACCTTGGACTAACTCCCGCACGCGGACTTCAGCGACAGCCCGAAACGCAGGAACAGCAGTCACCGGGAAGAACCAGATTATCACCAAAGGGGAGGGAACTTAACGAATGGGCGAGGGCGTCAGCGTCCCGTCCTCGTCGCAGACGTCACGAACTCGCTTGTGCGGAATGGACATTCACTTCGACGTTGCTCAGGACGAGCAGTCAGTAGCCGTTGACGTTGATATTTGAGGCGAAGGGTCAGCCTCGAGTTGACGGGAGTCGGGGACGGGGCCGCGGATTCCCCACCGGGCTTTTAACCCGGTGAGAAATGACGGGGGAATCGTGATCGACCTGCAGGGTCCCGCCGGGCGAGACTACAGGACGCGACGGGAACAGTGATTCCTAGTGCCTGTCGTTGTCGTGATGTTCGCGATCGTCGTCGGGATGAGCATGGCGCCAATTCCAATATTGCGACTGCTCTCTCTTATTCGACTTGGAATATTCGTGAGACTCGCGATGGTTTTCGGTGAGGTATTGGTTCCAGGCATGATTCTCGTGGTCGTCCCAGTTGTGATAATCGCGGTGATTTTTATCGTAGACGCGGATCTGAACATTGGCCTCTTGTGGCACGGGCGCGGCCATGATTGAGATGGGCGCAGCGAGAGCGGCGGTGAGAAAGAGTGACGCAAGGTAATGATGGGAACGATGCATGTGATCTCCAAAGTCCAAGTGTCCGCGTTGGGAAGGCGGCAGAGACAAGTGTGCGCCGACGGCTAGAGGAATAATGTGTCATAGTGCTCACATTCGAGGGACGAGGCTGATGATTACGTCATTTAATGAGGCGTCATGAGCCTGTGGAAAATCTTGTCAAGACCCTGCAGCCCCCACGATTCGATTAAGTTGTTGAGTCTACTGAGTAAATAAATATAGCTAACATGTCACAGTTTCGCTATTCATTGTGCTATAATAGATATATAAAGTGAAAACAGCGGCGCAGCCCCTTCGGGGTTTGCGCCGTTCGTGTTTACGGTCAAACACAGGATGATCCGAGTCGAGGTCTTCAAAATCACAAGCGACGGACAAGAATGTCCGTCCCACACGGTCTTATTCAATCCCCAACTCTTTTGCCAGTACCTTCCACTTGCTATCCACTAACGCTTTCGTCTTCGCGTCCATGACAATTTCATCGGGCCAGGGGCGGGTGAAGCCTTCGGTGGGCCACTTGCGGGTGGCGTCGATGCCCATCTTGGAGCCGTAGTTGGCGAGGCGACTGGCGTGGTCGAGCGAGTCGACGGGGCCGAGTGTGAATTGGATGTCGCGCTCGGGGTCGATATGGTTGAGCACTTTGAGGGTCACGTCGGGAATGTTCTGCACGTCTACGTCTTCATCGACGACGATGATGCACTTGGTGAACATGGCTTGGCCGAGCGACCAGATGGCATTCATTACTTTGCGGGCCTGGCCGGGATAGGATTTGCGGATCGACACAATCATCAGGTTGTGAAAGACGCCTTCGATGGGAAGATTGATGTCGATCAATTCAGGAATGGTGAGGCGCATCAACGGAAGAAAAACGCGCTCGACGGCTTTGCCCATGTAGGCGTCTTCCATGGGCGGCTTGCCGACGATGGTGGTGGCGTAGATAGGATCTTTTCTATGCGTGATGCAGGTGACGTGAAACACCGGATAAAGATCCTCAAGAGAGTAGAAGCCAGTGTGATCGCCGAAAGGGCCCTCGGTGCGGAGTTCGTCGAGATTGACGTAGCCTTCGAGAACGATTTCGCTGCTCGCTGGAACTTCGAGGTTGACGGTTTCGCATTTCACCAGTTCGACCGGGGCAGCGCGAAGAAATCCAGCGATGAGATATTCTTCGACGTCAGGTGGCGCGGGGACGATGGCGGAGAAAGTTACAGCGGGATCGGTGCCGATGGCGACGGCGACTTCCATTTTGCCGGACGGGTGATCTGTTTTAGCCAAGACTTGCCCACCGGAGGTGCGGGCCATTAAATCTACAGCTGCGAAGTTTCCGTCTTTCGCAAAAGATGTGGAAGGTGGTGCCCCCTCTTGCCTGGAAGCCGAATTGCGCATGGCTTGACGATAGTGCTCCGCCGCAACCTTCTGTCGCTGCCAATGCGCGCCAGTGGTTTGGCCATCGTAGACCTGGAGGCGGTACATGCCCAGGTTTCGTTTTCCCGTCTTTGGGTCCCGCGTGGTGACGCAAGGGAGCGTGATGAAGCGTCCGGCGTCTTGCGGCCAGCACTGCAGGATGGGGAAGTCGGGCAGCGAAAAGTCGTCGCGTTTGATGACTTCTTTGCAGGGGCCGGTGGGAACTGTTTTTGGGAAAAACTTTCCGGCTTCGGTGAGGAGTGGAAGCATTTTTAGTTTGTCGAGGAAGCCTTGCGGGGATTTTACTTCGAGAAACATTTTGATGCGGTCGCCGAATTCGTCGAAGGAGTTAACGCCGAGAGCGAGTTTCATGCGGGCTTCGGAGCCGAACTGGTTGATCAGGACTTGAGCGCCGGGATGGCCTTTGATGTTTTGGAAGAGAAGGGCAGGGCCACCGGGTTTTGCAGGGCTCCGCCTCGCTCCGCTTGGCGGGACAGCCGAGGCGGCTGTCGCTACGTGAGTCGTGCCTTTGCTGACGCGATCGGTTATCTCGGCAATCTCTAGAATCGGATCGACTTCGGTTTGGATGCGCTTGAGTTCGCCGGCGCGGTCGAGAGCGGCGATCCACTGGCGGAGGTCGTCGAAGGGCAAAGGGAGTCTCCTGGAACGAATGATTATAGCGAGTTCTCAGTGAACGGTCGCGAGTGTAGTGGGACTGGCAAAACCAAGATCCCTCGCTGCGCTCGGGATGGCAAGTGAATTGGAATGAACAATCCTTACAGTTTGCCGCGGAGCATGGTGATCACGTCATCGGAGGTGATGACGCCGACGAGTTTGTTGTCCTTGTCGACTACAGGAAGAGTGATGAGGTTGTATTTGTCAAAAAGTTCAGCGACCTGATTCTCATTGGTTGCAGTGTGAGTGAAGATCAGGGGTTCCCGCGCGAGCGACATCAGGAGCGTAGTCGAATCGGCGAGGATGAGCTTGGCGAGAGGAACGGCGCCGACGAGTCGGCCATAGGAATCGACGAGGTAGATAGTGCTGACCGATTCCACTCCACCTTCGAACTCGCGCATGACACTAATGGCATTCTCTACGGTGGCGGAAATCGGAACCGCGAGGAACTCCGTGGTCATGCGGCCGGCAGCGGTCTCTTCGCGGTGTTCAAGAAGTTCGACGACTTCCTGGCTGGCCTCGGGAGTCATCTCGACGAGAATCTGTTCGGTATGGTCCTGCGAGAGATCGGCGAGAAGGTCGGCGGCAGCGTCGGGATCCATTTCCTCGACAATGTCGGCGGCGCGTTCGGAGTCGAGAGATTCGACAATCGATTTCTGGACGCGGGGATCGACCTCTTCCAGAGTCTCGGCGGCGACGTCTTCGTCAAGGGTGCGGAAGACGGCTTCGCGCTCATTGGGGGCGAGGTCTTCGATGATATCGGCAATGTCGGCGGGGTGAAGGGTGGCCAGGCCCTCATGAGAAATCTTGAGTTTGATGCGGCGCGCCGCATTGGTTTCAATGAGGTCGACGAAACTCCACGGTATGGTGCGCGGAGGAATTTTGTCCAGCAGGATATGAAGAGTGGCGCGGGGCGCGAGGCCGCGAAGCAGGCGGCGGATGGCGCCGCGAACGCCGATGTCGACGGACTGGATGCGGAGGGTGGCGTGGGTATCTCCGCCTTGAATTGGAGCATCGACTTGCAGGTCGACATCGTTGACTCGAACCACTTTGCGGCCGTGGACGTCGATCACCTGCTGATCGAGAAGGTCGCGTTCGAGCAGGAACAAACCTTCAGCGCCATTGGCGGCGGGCCACTCCGAGGGGTCGGTGGAGGCGTGAACGTTGCCGTCGATGGTGGAGACGGAGGCGAAGGGAAGGACGCGGTTGCCGGTTTTCGTCTTAACGATGAATGAGGCAATCCGATTTCGGTCTTCCTGAGGGGCGAGGGTGACTTCGCGCACTCTTCCCGTGGCCGCGCCCGACGGGCCATAGACGGTGGCGCCCAGAAGTTCGGAAAGAGGCAGCGTGGTCATCCCGCGTAGAGAATAGCGGAGATTTGCGGGAGAGAGAAATGAATTGTGCGGAGTGGAAGAAAAAATCTTCACAGAGGCCGGAAATACGGATCCATTGGAACTGGGCGTGGCGGGCTGAAAGACGTAGATCCTCGAAAATGGCTTAGAATTGCCGCCCGTATAATACGGCGGAAACCAGAGCGCAGCGTGGTGGGGGGATTATGACAACAGGGGATGACATTTTAAATCTTCCTCCGCCGAAAGCGGATGTGCGGGTAGCGTATGGCGGGGATCAGAATCAGTTTATTGATTTGCGGCTTCCGAAAGGGAGGGGACCTTACGCGGTGGCGATCAGCATTCATGGGGGATTCTGGCGGGCGAAGTACGATCTGGGCTACGCCGGGCATCTGTGCGCAGCTTTGACGACGAAGGGAATCGCGACCGCGAATGTTGAGTACCGGCGGGTAGGGAATGCGGGCGGGGGATGGCCAGGCTCATTTGTCGATGTCCGGAGTGCGTATCAGTTTTTGTTGCAGAGTGCGCGGCAGCACGAGTTCGATGCGGGTCGAGTGGTTGTGATTGGACATTCGGCCGGAGGGCAGTTGGGGCTAGGTTTGGCGGCGCATGAGAGCGGGGTAAGGTCGGTCGTGTCGCTGGGGGGCGTGGCGGATATGCAGCGGGCGTACGGGTTGCATTTGAGCAACGATGCGGTAGTAGAGTTTCTCGGCGGAACTCCGGCGGAGGTGGGGGATCACTATCGGGAAGCGGATCCTATGAATATGGCGATTGCGGCGCGGCAGTGGTTGGTGCACGGCGGAGCGGATGATGTGGTGCCGCCGGCGTTCAGCCGAGATTATGTCAGGGTGAAGATGAAAGCTAAAGAAGATGTGCGGCTCGTGGAGATTGCGGGGGCGGGGCATTTTGACGTGGTCGATCCGCGATCGAGTGCATGGAAAGAAGTGGAGAAGGTGGTGATGGAGGCGCTGGGGTAAAGAGGGAATTCGCCACTCACATTTGCGGCCGACTCAGCTCTCGATGGGGCTTGGGCTTTATTTCGCTTCCAGCAGGTCCCACTGATTGCCATACAGGTCTTCGAAGACTGCGACTATTCCATACGGCTCGTCGCGTGGCGTCTCTCTGAATTTTATTCCTCGCGCCTTCATCTGACGGTAGTCTCGCCAAAAGTCGTCAGTGTGCAGGAAGAGAAAGACTCGTCCTCCGGTTTGGTTACCAATTCTGCTGGCCTGTTCCTCCGTCGATGCCTGGGCAAGAAGCAGGCTGGTGCCGTGGGAGTTTGGCGGGGCTACAAGTATCCATCGCTTGCCTACTGCAAGGGGCGTGTCCGCAATCACTTTGAAGCCGAGCGAGCCGGTGAAGAATCCTAACGCTTCGTCGTAGTCCCGGACGACAAGGGTGACTGAAGCAATTGTCTGCATCATGGTCAGTCCTGGTTAACTAACTCCACGGCGCGAGCTAACGGTTTTCCCTGTTTTTTATCGCCTGCTCTGTCTCCAGGGCTTGCTGACGCACGTTGTTAGAAATATCCGGCAGGTCGCGCTCGTAGGGACGGATTGCTGGGAGGTCATCGGGCTGGCCGATCAGATAAAGCGCGCGCAGGGCTTCCCAGACTTGCTCGTTGGCGGGATCAATCACCGCGATTTCCGCGCCTGCGGCGAGGTTCGCTCCGGTGCCGGCCACGGAACGAATCCGTCCGGGAATTGGGGAACGGATCTCGATCGTTGAGCGTTGCGCAGAGCTTGGAGGTACGAGCGGCGTGACCTTGGCGATCAGGCCGCCCTGGTGGATGGCGGTGCCGGGACGGTCTGAGTCGAGAACGCGCACGGATTCCGGAGAGGCAATTTGCGCGGGCTGCAGCAATGCGAGAATCTGCGGACGTCCCGACGCATCTCCGAAACGAACCAGCGACAACGCCGCATTGCCTCGAACCATTTGCGAGGGGTCGGCGAGCATCTTCAGCAAGGTCTCGTGGAATCCTGCGCTGGACGAGTCTTGTCCCATGACCCAGGCATCGGTGTTACGCACTTCTTCGACGGGATCGGCCGCCAGTTGCATCAGTTGCGGATACCATTGTTTGGCGGTCGCATCCTGCCGCGTAATTCGCTCGCCAACTTGCACCAGCGCCTGCTGAATGTGGCGCGGCTTCTTCGTGTCGTGCAGATATTCGGTTAATTGCTGATCGGAAAGTTTTCGTCCAAACCAGGTGTTCCACCAGAACAGGAAAGGCATGAGGCAGATCAACCACGCGGTGAGGAAGAAGAGAAGTTTCTGGGCACGGGACATGCCGAGCTTGGGAACCGCTTGGTGAGCTGTTTCGGCCTTCATATCGATGCTTGCGCGGCTATTGGACATGCTTGCCGAGGCGACTCGAACCAAGGACATAAAGCGGCTTCCCTGCGACAGAATCCTTGTTGACGAGCCCAAAGGCTTGCCAACGGCTGTCTAGGCTGACGTCCCGGTTATCACCCATAACGAAGTATTTGCCGCTCCCCACTGTAACTGGTCCGAAGTCGACCATCCAGTTCGAGGGATTCCGTGAGGTATGCTGGACGTAGGGCTCGATGATCGTTTGACCATTAACAGATACATCGCCCGCGTTACCCTGAATAGTGTCACCGCCAGTCGCTATCACGCGCTTTACAAAGAATGTGCCATCTCTCTCGAAGATAATTACGTCTTGATGTTCGGGGGACCGTGAACGGTAATAACGCATGTCCGCCACAATCTGGTCGCCTTTCAGCACGGTATTCTCCATGGAAGTCGAAGGTATGGAGAAACTGCGGAACCCAGATGCACGCGCGAGTGCCGCCCCGGAAAGGCCGAGAGTCAGTAGGGTGGCCGGCACGATTGCGACCAACCACCAAACCGAGGGTCGAACCTCCGCTTCAAGGTTCCGGGCTAAGAGGGCACTGCAAGCAGCGTATACGTAGAGAACAATCCATCCCCAGCAGAGCAAAACAAACGCCACGTAAAAGCGCGGAAATCGCAGGGGCCAGAAGCAAATCAGCAGAGTGGCAAAGATCAGGAGCAAGGTGATCGCTCTCCGCCACTGCCCAAGAAAAAGCTGTCCCGCTCCAGGCACGATGGCGGAGGACAGAGCACCCATTAGATGACGTTTCGTTTTGCGGGATGATCGCGCGGGCGCGGGCGGATCATCGTTTGGGGAAACGATCGGGATAGGTACTAATTCCGGCACGACTCAGCAATATAGCAGAAATGTAAGCGAGCTACTCTACGACATCGGCATCAAGTACGCGCTCTTGTTCCAGATAGTGCGAAACGGCGTACTGGGCGAGAAGCGGCGTGAGAACGCGGATTTCGGCTCCGATCCATTCACCCTTGGCGTGCGGGGCGTTGGGCGCGTGGTTGCAGCGGCCGCCGCTACCGAATTGGGGGCCAAAATCAGCGCTTTGAATCTGATCGAATTGCTTGATCTCGCGCCAGGCTTCGTCGCCGATGGTGCCGGCAACGTCGATTTTTAGGCGAACCAGAGGCATAGCAAAGTTGTTTTAATACAAAACCGTTCTAACACAGAGGACGCGGGGGAACACGGGGTAAAATTTTGTTCTTCTATTAATTGAGAATGTGTAGCATGGGCGCTCGGCTTACGCGGCCGGTTTCGTGCTGCGGCGATTGGCCATCAGGAACGCGAGGCCGAACATTACCAGGGAAAACAAAAGCAACGTCGCGATCGCCGAGGGCAGTGGGAACGTTGCAGTCATCCCAGGATAAAGCAGAGCCCTCAGAGCTTCGACGCCGTAGGTCAGCGGATTCAGATACATGAGGACGCGAATCCAGCCGGAGGCGCCAGTCATCGGAAACAACGCGCCCGACAGGAGCCACAAAGGAATCAGAAATAAATTGATGATGCCGTGGAAGGCTTGCGTGGAATCCATTGGCCACGCGATGGCGAAGCCGAGTGCGGTGAGCGCGAACGAAACCAGAAACACGACAACGCCCACCAGCAAAACTTGCAGGGGATTAAGGTGCACGCCGGCGAACGGCGCGAAGACCAGAAAGATCATTCCCTGCACCGCGGAAAGCGTCGTGCCGCCGATGACCTTGCCGAGAACGATCGCGGAGCGCGGCACCGGCGCGACCATGACTGAGAGCAGAAATCCTTCTTTGCGGTCCTCAATCAGCGACATCATGGCGAAGATGGAGGTGAAGAGCACGATCATGATGAGAGCGCCGGGGTAGAAATAATCCATGTAGTGCTGCTGGCCCTGGGCTCCGCCGGAACGAAACGAGGTGCCGAATCCGGAGCCGATCACCACCCAGAATAAAAGCGGCGAAGCCAGCACGCCGACTACGCGCGTCTTCTGGCGATAGAAGCGCACGATCTCGCGCCACCAGAGCGTGAATGCGGGCAGCAGAATTCCTGTGGAGGCTGGGGCCAAGGGGCGAGATAATGCCGCCGTTTGAGTAGCCATAAATATTAAGTCGCTTTCACAGCGGGAGGTTTGGCGGCCGAAGCAACCGCTTTCTTCTTGCCGAGCATGCCCGAATCGCGCATCTCCCAGTACGCGTTCAGCATAAAGACTCCCGAAAGCGTAAGCAGGATGAGGCTCATGAAGAGGCCGTCGACAGTAGTGATCATGCCGTTGGTTAAGGTCCACACAACTCCCAGCAAGGGGAGGATTCCGAGCACGAGAGAAAGAGCGAGCATCATGGAAAGCACATTACCTCCTGTGATTTTCGGAACTGGACTGCGCGTTCTCTTCGTTATTGTTATTGTTGTCTTCGCCACTACCTTCGCTCCAGAATTTATGTCCGGTGCGGCGAATGAAAACATCTTCCAATGAGGGCTTGCTTACCGAGAGCGCTGTGATCTCTCCGGGAAAGGCTTCGACGATTTCGGTCACAAATCGGTGGGCGCCCTCACGCTCCATGCGGACCTGATTTTGAAGAACCGTAGTTTCAACATGAAAACGCGCGCGGATGCGCTCGGCGAGCAATCCGGCGTCGCGCGCGGCATCGAGCAACACAACGTCGCCCCCGATTTCGGCCTTCAACTCGGCAGGCGTGCCCAGAGCTACCAGGTTGCCTTCGTTCATGATGGCAAGCCGGTCGCAGCGCTCCGCCTCTTCCATGAGATGAGTGGTAACGAGCACGGAAACGCGCTCTTCGTCGCGCAGCATCTGCAAGTATTGCCAGAGATCGCGGCGCGCTCCGGGATCAAGGCCGGTTGTGGGTTCATCCAGCAAGAGCACGGCGGGATGATGCAGTAATCCTTTTCCCAGCTCGATTCGCCGCTGCATTCCGCCGGAAAAAGTTTCTACCAGCTCTTTAGCGCGATCCGCGAGACCGACTCGCGAAAGAATCTCCTGAATCCGTTTCTTCAGGGCAGCGCCACGAAGACCATAAAGATGTCCTTGATGCCACAGATTCTCATAGGCAGTGAGCTTTAGGTCGATGCTCTGAGCCTGGAAGACCACGCCGATTTGCCGCCGCAAGCGTGCCGGTTCCCGTACGACGTCGCAACCCATGATAGTGGCGCTGCCAGCGGTCGGAATCATCAAGGTAGAAAGAATCCGGAAGAGCGTCGTCTTGCCGCTGCCATTCGGGCCCAGCAGACCAAAAAGTTCCGCGGGGCGGACCTGGAAGGAAACTCGGTTCAGGGCTGTGCGGTTTTCATAGCGATGCACCAGGTTCTCAACTGAAATGACGGAATCGAAGGAAGGAGTATTTGCTTCCGGAGATGCGTCGACGAATGCAGAAGCTTTCGAGGCCAAGGGTTTCCTAAATCAATTCCTGAAGTCGATTTTCTGAGATCAATCCAATAACAGTGTACGTTGTTTCTGGCTCCGGCATTCTCGGACAAGGATCATGCGGCCGAGACATCCTGCTGCGATTGGGGAACGCGTTCTTCAAATGCGGCCGGGACGTGGCGCCAAACCTGAATCGCCAGGACTACCGTAGTAGCGAGCAGCAAAGCTCCAACTGCAACGTGTGCCACGGTCGCTACCACCATCGGCAGTTCTGGTTGTACCGCGCTTCGGCCCCAGGCAACGCGAGTTAAAAATGCCGTAAAGCCGAGACAGAGTTGCGTGATCAGAAGCGCGAGCATGACGATTGCGGGACGGCGCACGGCTTCAATATTCGAATATACCGAGATGGCACGCACAGCAGTCCAGGACAGAACCAATGACACAATGACTGCGTGCACCACGTGTGGCCACCAACTCATCCCGTGATGACGGAACATACCGCCAAGAATAAGTTGAACGTAGAGAACGAAGATGGAGAGCCAGGTAAGAGTGGTCAAGCTGGGGCGGCGCTGGTCGAACTCGATGCGCGGCTGTTCCTCGACCCACTTGCGTCCAGTGAAAAGAGCGATGGCGACTGCGATGCAGAAAAATGTTTGAGCCACGGTAGCGTGCGCGGTGGACACTGCCGGCGGCTGGAAAAATAGGACGGTGAGTCCGCCCAGAATGGCCTGGGCAATGACCGTGCAGAATGCCCCTACGGCCAGCCAGCGCAGCCAGCGGCGTTTTTCTACTAACAGAGTCCAAATTGCGATTGCCAGGGTTAAAGAAACCAGCGTGCCGGCAACCATGCGATGGCTCCATTCGTAGCGCACGCCTCCCACGAAGTGCGGCACCTTTACCAGGTAGCCGAATGACGTGGGCCAGTCAGGAACGGACAGGCCTGCGTCATTGCTCGTAACCAACGCTCCAGCGGTGATGACGACGAAGGTCGCACATGCCACGAACACGGCAAATGTGTGATGTGCGTGGTTGTACTTTGCCGGAATGGCTTTCAGAAGTTTCTCCCTGGATCGGCGGGATGCTCCTCCCGCTTTCGAGCGCTGCGGGCTGCGCCGACTGGCCCAGCCCGCACTGTAAACACTTCATGTTACCAGACGACGTTATGCCGGCACACCGTCGCACAGCGCTGTAACCGATCCGGCCCGGTTACTCGCCTCCGGCTTTGAAGTTCTGATCCACGGTCTTTGTTTCTTTCGCGGCAACCGTTACCTTCTGGTCCTGTTCGCCAAGTTTTTCGTGCACGAACGCGATGGTGTAATCGCCCGGAGGAAGTCCCTTGATTTCGTATTTTCCGGATTTGTCGGTGACCGCGTAGAACGGGTTCTTAACCACGCTGACGTACATCTTCATCCATGGGTGTTGATTGCACTTTACCGGAAGCATGATTTCTTCGCGGGCGAAATTCTTTTCGATGGCTGGCGACGATGGAGGTTGGGATTCATTCCACTCGCGGTTGTCTTTCGGCGTGGGATGGATGTTGTGCGTGGTCTGATCGTCATTCTTAATCTGAACGGTTTGGCCAGCCATTACTCCCAACACGTGCGGATGATATTTGCAGCCGCTCTGGTCGAGAACGACAGGGTCTTTCGGAACGTCAAAGGTGCGGTTTCCCAGTCCGTCTTTTACGTACACGAAAACGTTGGCCAGATCGCCGCCGCTGACTACGATATTCTCGGCTTCGTTTGAGCCCTTGCAGGCTGGGTCCTGGCTCATATCGATCTTCGAAGGCTTGGGAGCGGTGCCATCAAACTTAACGGAGCCGTTCACGGTTGCGACCGTGGCGGGATCAATGGGTGTCGCCGCCGGAGCGGGAGCAGCTTCCTTGTCTGCCATTTTGTTAGTCGATTGCTCCGTATTCTTGTTGCAAGCCGTGGTCAGCAGCAGACTCGATAAGGCCAGGGTGCCAACCAATATCCTCGAACTGATTTTCGTATTCATAATGTCGCCCTCTCTGTGAAAGTAGTTGAGAAACTGTTTGTATCTTCCTGCGGATTTCCACCAAACCGGTCATTCTACCGCGAACCCCCGCTGGCCGCGGCTTCATGAGACTCCGCCGCAGCTTTGTTGCGGTTGCCAGGTTCCCGGATGCTGGCCGTCTTTGCTCGCGGCATGGACGATGCTACTTTCCGTTGTTCCTCGGGCGTCAACTGGAAGATGTAATCGGTGAGCAGTTTGCGATGATCGCCCGCATAGCCCTGGAATGAGGGCGGCGTCGGCCCGGCGAAAACCCACTGATTATTCTGCTGCTTGAATAATCCCGACGGCATTGAAGTTCCCGGGCTGACCGCCTGAGGATCCGTAATCCAACGCTCGACCCAATCTGGTTTCAAGCGCTCTTTCGCGAGCAAGAAGTTCGGCGCAGTGGCGATTTTGTCGTGCGCGGGATCGCCGGTGGCGTGACACTTTAAACACGGCGCTGCCGTGCTTGAGAACAGGCTGCGGGCCATGTCATTTTCTTTGGTCGTAAGCACCGGCACCTGCTCAGGAATATAGGGCAGAGGCTGCTGCGACAGGGCCTGGAAGAAACGCACCAGCTTGCGGAGTTCGTTGTCCGAGAACGAGAACGTGGGCATGCGGACTTTTAAGTAGGGCCGCACGCCGTTGCGGTTCGTGTCGGTGGTGCTCAGGGCGGGATTCGACAAAAACTTACGCAGCCACTCAGGATCGACGCGCGCTCCTTCGCTTAAGAGTTTCGGAGGCAACTGCTCCTGATTGTCCTGATACTGCGGCAATCCCATCAATATTGTTTGTTGGCCGGGGATGAACTGGTGGCAGCCCATGCAGTTATATTTCTTGACGATCCACCAGCCTTCTTGAATGTCGTGGCGGGCGTCGCCCGGCTTGTACTGGTAACTCGCGGGCAGGGAAGTTTCTTCGCTTCCCATCAGGAAAGTTGTGAGATCGCGCACCTGATCCTTGGTGAGGTGCACGTTGGGCATGCGGAGAGCCTCAGTCTCGCCCCGTACCTTGCCTTGGTCATAAATGTTCGGCTCGGCAAGCTTGTGTTCGAAAAAGCCTTTGTGGTCGTACCATGGCTCGGTGGCCGGGCCATCGGGCAGGCGCGCGAGATCTTCTTTGTCTTTGATTGGCTCAGCTTCTTTGCCGCCGCGTTGGGCGGTTTCGGTGAATAGCGCGAAGTCGAGACGTTCGATGGGCTTGCTGCCTTCGAACGTTAGTTCGGTACCGATGCGGCCTTCGTCCTCAAAGCCCGCGATTTCATGGCATCCAGAGCAGCCGAAGTGACGCACCCATTTTTTGCCTTCGGTTTTCAGATTCGGATCGTCCATGAATGATGCGTCGGCATACGACGACGGGTCCTGTTTTTTCTGCGCCATCAGATAGGTTGCGATGTCTTCCGCATCTTCTGGAGCAAGGCGAAGGCTCGGCATCACCGTCATGTTCTGCACTTGCAGTTCGTGGCCGTCGTTCGGGCATTGGCTGTGGTCGAGGTCGAACTTATACGGCAGGCCCTTCTTCGCGTAATCTTCCGGACCGATATCTTTTTTCTCGTACGGACAATAGGGACGCGTGCGCTCGCGCGCGTTGTGAATCCAGCGAACCAGGTAATCGTAATTTGCCTTTTCGCCGACGCGGGTCAGATTTGCGGCGAAAGTTCCGCCATGCAACTGATCGCCTTCGCCGATGGAATGGCAGGCCATACAGCCGCGGGTCTCAAATAATTCTTTGCCATGGGCGGCATTGCCGGGCTTGTGTTTGGGAATCGAATCGGTGAATCCCGACTGCCAGATATAGGCGGAGATCGCCTGAATTTGATGGTCGCTCAGGCGGAAATTTGGCATCTTGGTGGTGGGGCGGAAATCCGTAGGCTTCTTCAGCCAAACCGGAATCCAGTTTTTATTCAGCTTGAGACGCGCGTCTTTCAGATTTGGCCCAACCTTCTTCATGTCCTGCATGAGGTTGTGCGACTGGAAATCGAGCTGCTGCAAGCGCCCGTCCAGCTTGCTGTTCGCGACCCTCAGGTCAACCGCCTGGCCGTTCAGGCGATTCGCTTCGTCGTTGGATTGGGCCGCATCCGCCTGCTTCATCAGATAAGCGGTTTGTTTTAGGTTGTCTTTTTTTTGCGTCTCGATCTGCTTGAGCTGCTGCCCGACTGAGTTCAGGTCTTCGGGTTCTTTGTCATAGCCCTCATAGCGGTGGCAGCCCATGCAGCCGCGTTGACGAAACAGATCTTTGCCATCGTTGATCGTCTGCCACTGCACATCGCCGCTGGCCAGCACCATGTCGGCGGCGTGGCAATTCTGGCAACCTGCTTGCGCGTTCTCCTTGGGAAACAGCGGCCACAGCCAGTGCTCATAATTTCCGTGCGCCTTCTCGACGCTGGTGGTCGCGCGGCCGTTGCCTTGATGGCAGGGTGAGCAGCCGAATTTCTCTGGATCATGAATGCTTAACAACTCAGGCTCGGGATGACTTCCGAGCGCTTCCGCATACTCGTCCGGCTTCTTCTCGTTCTTTCCGGTCATTGCGGCCGGTGTAATTTTGAGCGGCTCGCGGGCATTCATGTGGCAAGATTCGCAGCGGTCAACGATGTTGGCATCGGCCACGTTGATCTGCACAATCGCCGGAACCCATTCGGTGGCGCGCCGTTTCAATCCATCGATTTGCTGAGGCGTGAGGTCGACCATGTGGTCGGAGATGTATTCGTCCATCTTTGCCCTGGCTGCGGTGACGGGCTTCAACACATCGCCGAGTTCGAGACTCAGCTTGGTGCGTTCGTCGCGGATTTCGTTGTATTTTTCTTCGAGCTGAGGAAAATTGTATTTCTGTTTGCTCCCATCCGGAAATTCAACCGTGGCCTGCTCGCTCTTGTATTTGTCAATTTCTTTTCGCTTGCTGACCTTAGCGGAATCACTGGTGCTGGTTTCGTACTCGTAGGTCAGCGCGTTCACATAGGCGCGGCGGTCGGTGAAGATGCTCTGCACGGCCAGCAGGCGGGCGCTGGCGTCGTCGAGTTTCTTGCGGGATTCATCGGCCTGCGCTTTCGAATCCTGATAAGTTTTTTCGTAGGCTTGCTTGAGAGCGACGTAGTCTGGATTCTGCTCAACATCCTTTTCCGACGTGGAAGACTTCGATCGGGAGGTATTCAGAAATGCAGTGTAGCGATCTTTCCAATGTTCCTGCAAGGCTTTCCACGGACGCTGGCCCCACGCCTCGTCCCACAAGGCCCAGAACAAAGTCGCCATCAGAATCACCGTCGCGATCAGGTAATACGCGGCGTACGATTTAGTCGTAATCGGGTCTTGCTCGAGGTTTGGTTCAGGCACCGCTTCCTCCGGGGAAACCGTCGTTAGTCGTTGGTCGTTTGTCGTTCGCGATTCATCTCTGAATATCAGCAGTCATGTGGGCTGGCCAACGACTAACGACCAGCGACCAATGACGCTTCTCACACATTGAACCAGGGCGTAATCCATACATACTTGATGTGCCACAGGAGGCGTAGTCCCATCTTCAGGGGCAATGCCACCATGCTCAGCAAAAGAAATTGGGTAATGGAAAATTGCAGCAGGCTCATCCGCTTGAAATCTTTTCCCATGTATCGCCGGAACAAGGAGTACACGAGAAAACCTCCGAGCAGATAGTAGCCTCCGACCACGATCGCGCCGAAAATAACCTTCGCTATGTTCGATGTGATCCCGAAAATATCCGGCAGATCGCGGTTCACTTCGTAGATCAGCCGGTTGTGATCCCAAGTTTGCCCCGGCCAAAACCATTGCCATCCAGGCCCGCGAATAAAAGTTCCGATGATGATCATCGCGATCCAGAGAATAATGAAGCCAAATAGAAACGTACCGATGGAAAACTTGCGCTGCTTCCACGTGTAATATCCGCTGCCAAGGGGGTTGGTATCGATGTAGGGAATGACCATCAGGCCGACGATAATCATGGTGGGCATTACGACGCCGGCGATCCACGGATCAAAATAGACGAGCATCTCCTGCAGTCCGAGGAAGTACCACGGGGCCTTCGCCGGATTCATCGTCAAGTTGGGATTGGCGGGCTCTTCGAGTGGAGCATTCAGCGTGATGGACCAAACCATCAGAATAATTGTGACGATGATGGCTGCAAGAAATTCAATGCGCAGCAGGAACGGCCAGACGTGAACTTCCTTCTGCCAGCCGGGTTTAAAGGGCCAGGTTTTGCGATGGTGGGTCTTGGCGAGCGCAGGGTCGCCCTCCAGTTGCGCGATCAACAGGTCGTTGGCGTGCGCCTGCTTCCAGGCAAGATAAATGTAGAAGCCCAGCAACGGGATCAGGCCTACGATTGGAACGTTATCTGGAGCGGAGCAAATTTCCCAAAGTTGTCGCCAGTCCATAGTTATTCTCGCGTCAATTCAATTGCTTCAAGACTCTTGCCATTCCGAAACGGGCAAAGCCCGGTGAGGAATCTGTTCTTGTTGCGGAGCTATTCTCCTGCTGCTTTCGGTCCTCTTCTCGGTTTATCCGCTTCGGCTTCTAGCATTACCGGGGCTGGGCCGGAGATTCCGCCGTCTTTTCGCACGCGCCAGAAATGCACGATCATCAGGATCGAAGCGACGATTGGGATTCCGATGCAGTGCCAGATATAGGAACGCAGCAGCGCGTTCGCGTCCACGATCGAACCGCCGAGCAGACCGAAGCGTACGTCATTGTAAGGAGTCATGCCGAGCATCGAGCCGAACGGGCCTTCGTGTCCGAGTAGCGGCGTGGCTCGCGCCATGTTGGTGCCGACGGTTACGGCCCAGAAACCGAGTTGATCATCGGGAAGCAGATATCCGGTGAATGAGAGCAACAACGTGAACACAAGCAGCAAGACACCGATATTCCAGTTGAATTCGCGCGGCTTTTTGTACGAGCCCGTGAGAAAGACGCGGAACATATGCAGCCATACGCCGATCACCATCAGGTGAGCGGCCCAGCGGTGCATGTTGCGCAGAATCTTTCCGAAAGGCACGTCATGTTCGAGATAGAGCACGTCGCGAAACGCCTGAACTTTGCTGGGATGGTAGTAGAACATCAGCAGCACGCCAGTGTAGGTAAGGATGATGAACAGAAAAAATGTGATTCCGCCCATGCCCCAGGTGTAGCTGTAGCGCACTGCGTCGCGATTGATTTTCGCCGGATGCAAGTGCAGAAAGACGTTCGAGAGCACGCCGAGAGCGCGGTTGCGCGGCGTGTCGTCGTGCTTGTGGCGAAAGATGGAAGTGTAGACCTGGGTCTTGGTGGGATCTTTCAGGCCCTCGATCTGTTCTTTCGCCTTAGTGGGAATGTCGACCTTCATCGCCTGAATGTCTTCTTTGACGCGGTCGACTAATCCCACTTTGCCGTTCTTGCCGTTCGGTTTATTTTCGTCAGCCATTAGTGCCTCTTAATTACTTCTAAATTACTTCTAAAAAGCCGGCGGGACGCCGGCGCTACGCTTCTTGCTAAACGCGGGCGAGTCGCCCGCGTCCACGTGTTTCGCTACACTCCGGTTAGAAATGCTCCGGGATCGTTGAATTTGCTGGGCTGACCCTTCGGCCATTGGTATAGGCGCGAGGTGTCGACGATGATCTGTCCGTCCGGCGCCAGTTCGACATGCGCGCGGTCCATTGGGCGAGGGGCTGGGCCTTCGAAATTGATTCCTTCGCTGTCATAACCACTGCCGTGACAAGGGCACTTGAATTTGTTTTCGCTGGGCTTCCAGTCGGGCGTGCAACCGAGATGCGTGCAGCGCGCATAGATTACGAATACGCGGTCAGGCGAGCGATCCACCCAGATGCGATATTTTTGCTGGAACTTCGTGTCGACACCAAGCGCAAATTCCGAGGGATATCCAATCTTGAAAACTGAGTTGGGTTCGAAAAGAGTGCGGGGAAGAAAGAATCGGAAGAAGGCCAGGAACCACGCGGTAAGAAAAGCCGTTACGCCAACCCACACCAGACGGCGGCGGCGGCGGTCAATGTCGGTATTGGAAGGGCCGGAGGAAGAAAGTCCCGCGGAAGCCGCTGCCTTTGAGGTTCCCACCGCCGGCGTGCCTACATATTTCGTGGCATCGACTTTCGTGGCATCTACCGCGCTCTGCGGCGCGGGTTGCGTCGCATCTGGACTCGGACTCGGGTTCGGTTGATCGTTCTTCGGTTGATCGCTGCCCGGTACCGCCATGAGTGCCTCCTGCTATTAAGTCTTGACTAATCTCCCGCAGCCGCCAGAACTTCTGGCGACGCTTGCCTCCCAGACAAACGAATCGGAATACAGGAATGAACTGCTTCGCCCAGGGCCTCTCGAACCAACTGGGCCAGTGCCGAAATAAATTTTGGAGAATCGTTCAACCCCGCGCTCATCTCGAACTGTGTAATACCCAAGCGGTACGCTTCCTCGCGCGCTTCATGGTCGATTTCACCGAGCGTCTCCACGTGGTCGGAGACAAAAGCCACAGGCACGATGCAAACCTCCCGCACATTCTCGGCCGCCAGATCGTGCAGTCCGCGATGCAGCGAAGGCTGCAGCCATTTGCTGGCGCCGACCTTACTTTGGTAGCAAAGCCGATGACGGTTTTTCCATCCGCCGCGTTGCATGAGAAGCCGCACTGTGTCTTCAATCTGTCGCTGGTAAGGATCGCCCTTCACGATCACAGAAACGGGGACGCTATGCGCGCTGAATACAATTTCCGCGCGTTCGGGCACCGGAAATCGCGCCAGCGCATCTTCGATTTTTTCGATGACCGCGTCTAAATACATCGGATGTTGGTAGAAATGCGCGACGGTGCGTACGGGAAAGTCGCCGTGAAACAAACGATTCCACTCGTTCAGGCTGCTGCCGACAGTGGTGGACGAATACTGCGGATACAAGGGGAGCAGTACCAACTCGTCGCATCGCGCCGCCTCAAGTTGAGTTATCGCCTCGCCGGTAAACGGATGCCAGTAACGCATCGCTACAAAGCAGCGCGCATCTACTCCTTGATTTTCAAGTTCCGCCTGCAGTGCCCGCGCCTGCCGCTCGGTGAAACGGCGGATGGGCGACCCTCCACCAATGGTTGCGTAATGATGCTGCACTCTACGGGCGCGAGTGGTGGAAATTAATTTAGCGAGTGGTTTGCGACCCAGACGGGCGAAAGGGAAGTCAATAATATCGGGATCGCAAAAGAGGTTATAAAGGAAAGGCTCTATCGCAGCCAGCGTATCAGGCCCGCCCAGCTGAAACAGAACTACCCCAACACGGCGCGTTGGATTCGCCATCCCTTCAGATTCCCCAGAACGGGCGAATTTACTCTCATCCGAGGCGAGAGTCAATGGCGGAATTAAGACGCGCCGAAATTTGGCACACGCCGCAGAGAAGATTGCGTAACCGTGCGTGACGTCGAAGCAGGGGAAATGAAAATAATTTAATGGACCGCGGCAGTGGCGCTCTTTGCTTTGTCCATCTCTTCGATAACTGCGTCTGCGAATTGAGATGTTCCCGCCTCGCCGCCAACATCTTTTGTCAGCTTTTCGCGATGGCGATAGACTTTTTCGAGTGCGTTGCGAATTTGAGTCGATGCATCGAACTCGCCTAAATGCCGCAGCATGAGTAATGAAGAACGCAGGAGCGCCGTTGGATTCGCCAGATTCTTGCCCGCGATGTCTGGGGCTGAGCCGTGGACGGCTTCGAAAATCGCGCAGTGATCGCCCAGGTTTGCGCTGGGCACAAATCCCAGGCCGCCGACGAAGGCGGCGCACAAATCCGAGATAATATCGCCATACAAGTTTTCCATTACCAGCATGTCGTACTGGTAGGGATTCATTACGAGCTGCATGCAGGTGTTGTCTACGATGTGCTCGCCGTAAGTGATCTCGGGAAAGCCTTTGGCCACAGTGCGGCAGCAGCGCAGGAATAAGCCATCCGAAAGTTTCATGATGTTGGCTTTGTGAATGGCATGGATCTTTTTGCGTTGATTCTTGCGGGCGTACTCGAAGGCAAATTTGGCGATGCGGGTAGAAGCTTTTTCCGTGATGATCTTTAAACTTTCGACGACGCCGGGGACAACTTCATGTTCGAGCCCGGAGTACAAACTCTCGGTGTTCTCGCGCACGATGATGAGATCCACGTCGGGATAGCGCGTGGGGATGTGCGGCAAGTTTCGTATAGGACGGAAGTTAGCGTAAAGCTCAAATTTCTGGCGAAGCGCGACGTTGATGCTGGAGAAGCCGCCCCCGATGGGCGTCGACACGGGACCCTTTAGTCCGACGTGAGTGCGCTCGATGGATTCGATGGCCTCTTTTGGAATGTATTCGCCGTATTTTTCGAAGGCCTCGGCGCCCACCTGGAACGATTCCCATTCAAACTTCACACCGGTCGCTTCGAGAATGCGCACCGTGGCTTTAGTGACTTCGGGACCGATGCCGTCGCCGGGAATTAGGGTTACTTTATGACTCATTGTAATGCGCTGCTTTCTAAGATCAGTATTTCTAAGATCAGTGTTTCCAAGATCAGTGTTTCGAGATCAGTCGCCGGTGGCCAAGTGACCGGTGGCCGGTAAAACCTTCGTTTAAGTTGGTGTTGACTCGGCCCGGACTACTTGTTACTGGCCAGTTTTCTTTGCCTTGATTTCTACGACTTCTTTAGCTTTTACTAAATCTCTCAACTCATCCATGAACTCTTTTACGTCCTTGAAATCCAGATACACCGAAGCGAAGCGTACATAGGCCACTTTGTCGTACCGGCGCAGGCGGTTCATGATCAGTTCGCCCAGTTCGCTGGTTTTGCGCTCGCGTTCCTGTGACTCGATAACGAATGATTCCGCTTCGTTCACAATCTGTTCCAATTTTCCAATCGGTACCGGACGCTTTTCACAGGCACGCAGCAGACCGTTCAGAACTTTCTGGCGATCGAATTTTTCGCGGCGTCCGTCCTTTTTGACCACCATGTATGGGATTTCGTCGATGCGCTCGTACGTGGTAAAGCGCTTGCCGCATTTAAGACATTCGCGGCGGCGGCGGATGGACTCCGCCTCTTTGCTCTCGCGCGAGTCAACTACCTTATCATTTGCAAATCCGCAAAAAGGACATTTCATGGGCGCTGATGTTGGTCGAGGCGAATCTTCACAGCTAAATCAAATGTTGGGAGTCAATAAAGAAATTGTAACAGGGGAGTGAGATTGCGCTGCGAGGCCAGGTACCTACGTAATAGACAGCCCACTCAAGTTGGCGGACGAACGATTTCAGCTTCTTCTGCCTGATGGCTTTCCTTGGACAACTTGCGCAGAGATAATCTCTCATGGTGTGCCAACGCCAAGCCCAGCGGCACGACCGCAACGAAAGTCACTAACCAGAGCAGAATTCCGCAGCTTGCGGCCATCTCTGGAGGAACGTCGAAGATGGCAGTGAGGGCCTTGATGGTCGCAACCTGCGACCCTCCGCCAATGCCAGGAAGTTGCAGCATGGAACCGAAGATGCTGGCTCCCATCAGGAGCAGCACTTGAGGGCGCGTAATCTCCAGTGCATCGGTGCCGTAGGCATGGGTTACCTCCTGATAGGCCACAGCGATGACAAACCACATGGCGACTGAAACAACGATCGATAGGGTCAGAGAGATCGGGCCGTGTACGGTATGTAAGCCGGCGCCGAACTCGCGAACCCGCTCAGCGATGCGGTGGCCTAGATTGGCGGCCAGATGGGCAAAGCGCTTCTCCACCCAGGCGGCAATTGCTTCTCCGCTACGGCTTATTACCACGGCAGCGGCCGCAAGCAGGGCCACGAGGCCCATGATGACAAATCCCAGGACACGAAACTTCTCGTAGTACTCGGGATGGGGGATTGATTGCATCGCGGCGGGAAGAAAGAAGATCGCGAAAACCATCAGGACGGTGAAGGCTCCGAAATCAAATATTCTCTCCACTGCCCATACGCCCAACTGCGAAGAGAATGGAAGGTTCTCGCGCTTCGCGATCAGATAGGGACGAATGAGTTCGCCCGGGCGACCGAGTAATGCCAAGCCTGCGAACCCGATCAGCGTCGGGGCGATTAATCCCGTGTACGAGGCTTTTGGACGAACTGGAAGCAGGAAAAGTTTCCACCGGATGGCTCGCAGCACATATCCAAAATATATCCAGGCAACGGCGTGGAGCACATGAATCCATCGGATTTGCCTGCTAAGGTTGCCAAACTTGCTCCAGTCGAAAGCTCTCCATTCGCGAAACTGAAAATAAACTAACAGGGCGAGGATTAAAAAAATCACCGAACTGGCAATGATGCGCTTTTTATCCATGAAAGGAATGAGTTCGCGCCGCAACCCCTGCAACACGAGCGGGAACGGCACTCCCAAGGTAAATGAGAGTACGTGGAGGGTCAAACATCAAACCAACATAGTCAACCGCGGAGTTAACCGAAGTGCGACGCTGAATCACTTTTCTTTCGTTCACATCCAATCTTCATGAACTTGGAACTGGCAGGGAAGCGCGCACTCATCAGTGGATCAACAGCAGGCATCGGATACGCCATCGCGGAAAGGCTGGCGCTGGAAGGCGCTTCGGTCATCATCAACGGGCGCACGCAGCAACGCGTGGATCAGGCTCTTGCAAAGTTGAGCAAGGCGGGAGGGCGCGGCTTCGTTAAAGGACTTGCCGCGGACCTGGGCACGGCTGATGGAGTGCGCCGAGCGGTTGAGCAGTTTCCAGACATCGATGTGCTCGTCAACAATCTCGGTATCTTTGAGCCGAAGGCGTTCGAGGAAATCCCGGACGCGGATTGGCTACGATTTTTCGAGGTTAATGTGATGAGCGGCGTGCGGCTCAGCCGTCATCATCTTCCCCGCATGAAGCAGCGCAACTGGGGGCGGATCATCTTTATTTCCAGCGAATCGGCGGTGCAGATTCCCGCCGAGATGATTCACTACGGGATGACCAAGACCGCGCAGCTTGCGGTTGCGCGCGGAATGGCGGAGACAACTGCGGGCACAAATGTGACGGTCAACAGCGTATTGGTAGGGCCGACGGGCTCCGAGGGCGTGATCGACTTTGTCGATCAGTTGGCGGCGCAGCAGAAAAAGGATCGCTCTTCTGTGGAGAAGGAATTCTTTCAGATCATGCGGCCGACGTCCTTGTTGAAGCGTTTGATCGATCCGAAAGAGATCGGAGCGTTCGTGGCATTTCTCGCCAGTCCGCTGGCATCGGCGATCAACGGAGCGGCGCTGCGAGCCGATGGTGGCGTGGTGCGATCGATCCTCTAGTTTGATTAAAGAATCGAAATTAGTTCGATGCGGTGGTTGGGGCGGGAGTAGCTTTCGCGGGCGTTTCCGGGGTCTTAGGCTTGGTGGGTGGCAGATCCGTTGCAGTTGATTTGTTTGCTGCTTTCTTTGGAAGCACCTTCGGGACAACCTTCTTTGGAACGACCGGCTGGGCGGCGACATTTGCGGCAAGTTTCTTTTTGTTGAAGTCACGCACAATACGCGCGATGTAGGCCTTTGTCTCGTAATAAGGGGGCACGCCGCCGTATTGCTCGACTCGTTGTGGGCCGGCGTTATAGGCGGCGAGCGCCTTGATCAGATCGAAGTTGTAGCGCTCCAGCAGTTCGCGAAGATAGCGCGTCCCACCCTCGACGTTCGATTGCGGATCAAAAGCGTTTTGTACGCCGAGTTGCGAAGATGTCTGCGGCATCAACTGCATCAGGCCTTGCGCCCCTTTAGGCGAAACTGCGCGCACGTTGAAGCCGCTCTCAGCGCGGATGACGCTGTTCACCAGATCGGGATCGAGACGGTAGGTTCCACTCGCGGTTTTTACCAGTTCGTTCAGATCGACCTTGTTCAAACCTGGCGGATGGATAGCCTGTTTGTCCGAAGCTTCTGGCGTCAGGTGGAGAGGGGCTTCTTCAGGTACGGCCTCGAAGTGGTCGATCTCAATAGTGGGAATGTCGACGAAACTCGAAGCGCCATCGACGTAGAGGCGTGTGATGGCACCAATGATTTCACGACGCTGGTGGCGGATGGCGAATCCATTGCGCAGGACGGCGGAGTCGGCCGCCAGGCAGGGATTAGCAGACATCGCGACGAGAGCGATGACTGCTGCCCACGCAATTGTTTGGAGCGACTTCCTCATATCATTCTAGCGGCTGACCACTTCTCCAATTGCTGCTGCCACACCGCACGCATCGTTGCCGAGTGTGACGCTCCAGCCGCGCGCGCGCAGTTCCTCGCAGGCATTCCCCATGATAACCGGATGGCCGGCGAACTCAAGCATTTCCACATCGTTGTGGTTGTCACCGATGGCCATGACCTCCTCGCGCTGAAAACCTCGATGCGCGGCCCATCGTTCCAGCGCGTGACCCTTGGAGCATCCCGCATTCAAGACGTCGATCATGGAAAGATCGCGCTCAGGATATTCGGTGCGGAGCACGGTGACGCGGTTGCCCATCCCGCTGCTTTTCAGCGCCTTCAGGGCCTCGACCATACGGGCCGTCGAACCGCAGAACATCGCTTGCACCGGATCGCTAGTGAGAGCATTCTCGATGGGCGCGACGAAGTCGATGTAGGCCATATTCTTCTCCAGCCAACGGCGGATGCTGGTGTTCAGATCGTCCAAATGTTCAAGGACGATTGCGCCTTTAGTTTCATTATCGAATGTAAGAACGGTGTTGCCGCGGAAGTCTTGCATCGAGCCGACCAGTTCGCGGCATATTTCGAGCGGCATCAGGTCGCGATGGAAAGTCTCACCGGCGAGCGAGCGAGTTACCGCTCCGTTCGAACTGATGAGCCACAAATCAAAGCCTAGTTGCTGGGCAATGGGGACTGCGAAGGTATGGCGTCGTCCAGTAACCAATACGATTTCAATGCCCGAATCATTGGCGTGGCGCAAGGCGGCGAGATCATTGGATGAAATCTGAAACTGCGGATTGAGCAGCGTGCCGTCGATATCGGAGGCGATCAGGCGGATGGAATCAGACTTCGGGCTTCGGCTCTCGGGCTTCCGGGCTTCACTTAGCAGGCTGACGCCTTTTACACTCGCGTTTGTCACTCTTTCATTGTGACATACATAACTGCGGTCTCAGGATACAGGATCGCGTCGCCGGCGCGGAGCCTGTAGTCCGGAGTCCGAAGCGTGCAATCCAGGCCGCCGGTTTTCGCACCGATCTGATAAGGCCGTTCAGGAGCCGGCCAACCTCGCCGCACCGTTTAAGTAGTTCCCGACCTTGAGGTTCGGCAAGAAACCCAAGTCCCTCAGCGATTGCGATCTGAGTCTCGATCTCGAAGACCGAACCGCGAGCCACAGCCAGAAATTGACTAAGTTCACGATCAGAAAAACGGCCCTTGCCCTCTGCGATATTGCTGGCTACGGATACAGCGGCTCTTCGGAGTTGGCTCGTGAGACCAAACATTTCATCTCTGGGAAACTTTGCGGTGCTTCGGTAGATTTCCTGTACGAGCGTCATCGCGTACTGCCACGCCTCGAGGTCTTTGTAAGTTCCGCTCATTTTTGTGGTCCTCCGCCCCTGGAGGTTAGGCTTTCTGTTGCGAAGCCGCTGTGACATCCGTCACAACAAGAGTAAAGGAAGGCGGAATCTCTAATTGAGCCCGAAGCCCGCAGCCCGAAGCCCGTGCTATATTCCCCTGACGATGGGATCGCTTCTTTTTTTTCTGGGCGGGTGGGGCTTCGCGCTGCAGGCGATTGCGATTGTGCATTTCATCCGCCGGCGTCCGGACACGTATTGGTTGTTTATCATCCTGTTCCTGGGATGGGTGGGGGCGCTGATTTATATTGTCGCGGAAGTGATTCCTGACGCCGGGTTGTTGCGAACATCGTTTCAAATGTTTCCGCGGCGACGGCGAATTCACGAGTTGGAGGGGGCGATCCTCGACAATCCTTCGGCGGGGAACTACGAAGAACTTGGATTGCTCTATCTTGACAACGGCGATTATGGACGCGCCCGCGCCAGCTATGACAAGGCGATCGCGTCGCGAACCGATTCGGTTGATGCGTTCTATCGGAGGGGCATCGCAGAAGTAGAGTTGGGAGATTTCGCCGCGGCTGTGCCCGATCTGGAGCGCGCCGTTAATGCCGACTCTAACTACGACTTTCACCGCGCGAAAGGATTGCTGGCTCACGCTTACGCGCAAACCGGAAAGCCGGACAAAGCCGAGGCCTTGTTTCAGCAGGCCACCAAGATTTCCACGAACTCGGAGACTTATTACAACTACGCGCTTTTCTTGCAGGCGCAGGGACGCGTGGACGAAGCGCGGCAGTGGGCGCAGAGAATTCTGGATCAGCGCCGGACCATGCCAGGCTACCAGCGCCGGCGGGAACGGGTGTGGTTTCGCAAAACGTATGCGCTGCTGGCGCGGCTAAGACTGTAGATCAATAAAGCCGATTCATTCCCGATTGTCGCTACACTCATTAGCGAGGTCGTTTAGTAGCGGTCGTTGGTGTCGATGTTGAATCCGAGGATGGCGTTTACTTCAACCGGCTGCTCACCGCGCATGGCCGGACGGAACTTCCAGCTGGGCAGCGCGGCCATAAGTTTTGCGGTCATGGAGGCCGGGCCGGGTTCGAGCACTTTAAGATCTCTGAGGTTACCGGACGCATCGAGTTTGCATTTGATCACGATGCGCGCATGGGGAAGATCCGCAGGCAGATTGGTGCGAAGGCCCTGCGGTCCGGTGAGCGCTCCAGCGTGCGCGGGTGCGGTATCGGGATTGGCTTCGGCGAACTGCATTACGACTGTGCCGATGGGGGTATCCACGTATACGGTGTAATTGTCGCCGGGAAGCTTTCCGTAGAAATCAAACGCTCCGCCGGATCGCGACGTTGCGACCACGGTGATGGATGGGCCTTGCTGGGCCTTCACCGAGGAACGTCCGGGAAGATTTGGTGCACTGCCTCCTTCCGCTCCAAAGCTAGGCAGCGTGACAGTGGTGCTGCCGCCACGAACGTCCACTCCGGGCACCGCCGGGGAGCCTGTGGGCGCGTCTCCAGCACCGCCAGTGCCAGGGGCGGGAGAAATTCCGCCACGCGAGTTCAGGTCGGCAGCGTGGCCAGTTCCAGGTTTGCCCGCGCCTGCGCCTGCTCCCGTCACGCTGCTGCCAGGCCCGTCGCCGTTGACCAGACCTTTGCCTCCTCCGGAACCACCGAGTCCCGGGTCCCCGCTGCCGGAAGGCGACATCGCCAGCGATCCCTTGACGCCGTTGCCTGGAACGCCGACGCTCGATCCGGGTTGCGCTGAGACAACAACTCCGGAGGTGTCGCGACTCCCTCCTGCGCCTTTGGGAGGAGCGAGGGCTGAGCCAGCATCGCCGGAAGATCCGAGGCCGATGCCTTTCCTTCCAAAGCCCGACGAACCGGATTCCGAGCCAACCGACGGAGGCGGCGGAACGATATTGCTTGCAAGTGGGCTCCCTAAACCGGTGCTGCTCCGGATGCGACTTCCATCCGTACCGGAACCTGCTCCCACTGACGGTGGTGGTGGAACAACACTGGCGATCAGCGAATTGCGGCGGGAAGTTCCATTGCCTGGCGCGACGGCTGCGTCTGACGCGGATGGGGGCGGCGGAACGATGCTTGTATTTGAGGCAAGCGAATTGCGACGCGAAGTTCCCGAAGCCGCGTTCGCGGCTACTCCTGAAGCGGATGGAGGAGGTGGAACCACGTTGGCAGCAAGCCCGGCAGGAACTGCACTGCGGGTTCCCGAAGCGACGGAGGGTGGAGGCGGCACCACATCCTGTGTGCCAAAAAGTTTACCGATGATGCTGCTAACGAATGATCCGCTTGGGGCTTGCGAGGGTGGTGGCGGAACTACATTTGGCGATGACGAACTCATGCTGCCACTTTCTAGTCTGCGCAGATCACGCGCTGAATCAGCGGACGGAGGAGGCGCGACCACTGAGGGTGCGGGCATGCTGAGTTTCGAATTGCGTGCGCTGGCACGCTCCGGCGCCGACACTGGAGGAGGGACGACCGAGACGTTGTTCATCTGCACTCGCGACGGCGAGACCTCGCGGCTCACGGATGCGGATGCGGGCGGAATCACGCTGGTCCGGAGAGCCGGGGTTGAGCGCACCTGATCGCGGGAAACTTGTGTGGAAGCAGGACCGATGATAGTCGCATTCAACGATGGCGCGGCCCAAGTGCGTTCCCGCGACAGATTGGGTGCGGGAGCGATGATGCTGGTGTTCAACGATGGCGCGACGAGCCGGTGCTCGGATTGAACACTTGGGGCGGGGGGCACAACCGTTGAATTCAGAGCAGGGGCGCTGCGAGACGTGGACGAATTGATCGCGGGAGCGGGCGGCACGATGGAATTGAAAGCGACCGCGTTGCGAGATTGATCGCGTATCACGGTCGGCGCAGGAGCAATTACGTTCGCGGTGAGACGGGGCGCTGTGAGCGAAGAATGCAGATCCCCTTCCAATGGTGGCGGTCCTGGGTTGGACTGGCTTGGATCGGACTTGAACGCGAGCAGGTTAGCGACTGCGCTACTGGAAGAGGGAAGCCGGAGATTAGGAGCGTCCACGACCTGTGCTGCGAGCGAACTGCCTCGAGCAATACGAATGGTCTGGGTTCGATGATGGGCTTCCTGGCCGCCGGCCTGGCCACTCGCACCCGCCTGAGCGCCGCCCAGATCCTCAGTGCGCGGCAATTCGTCGGCCGAGTAGTAAATGACTTCGTCAGGGGTTAATTTCGGAGCGGCGTAAGGGCGAAGGCGATCAATCTGCCGCGGAAGAAACATGACGACGAACAGCATGAAAGATTCCAGCAGGAACGAAGCCAGCATTCCGCGGTACGGAAAAATTCCGGTCTGAGCTTCACCTGCGAGTCGCGGACGGGAACGGGCAAATGCGGGACCGATGGAGGTGACGAAGTTGTCCCATCGCGAAGACCATTCCACTAGCAGTTTCGGCGCGTCATGGATCTCGATGATCGCTATGGTTCCGACTTGGAGAGATTCAATCAAGGGCGATTACCCTGCTCCGGTTGCGGGGGGGGGGATTGGATCGAAACGAGTCCCTAGCCAGTTTCCTTCATTTTGATTTCAATACTGTCGCCTGAAGCGGTCCCGGTTCTGGCCACGGTGTGGCTGGGTAACTCCAGAACTGAGGCTGCCTGCATGCGGACGGGGGAGAAGCGCCAGGGTTGGAGGTTGTGCTCAACGTGCACCACCGTCCCCGCGCGGTTTAGATAGACTACGTCAATCGGGAAGCGCATGGCAAGAGTGTGAACACCACGGCAGGGGCGAATCCAGAGGCCGGAGCCGTTACGGAAGTCATCTTCGGAAACTCCCAGGAGACCACGCAGCCGGGACCAGTGCGTGTGCGCCAACGCAAGTTCTGTGGAGAGATAGAGTTGCCGCGTTCGATTGAAAGCTTGACCGCAAGGAGTGAGTCCTGGCATTCTGCGTTTCCTATAGGCCCGCCTCAAATTCTTATTTGCCGACAAGCGAGTGATAAGCCTGAATGAGCGCAGGGCCAATCGTGACGAATAGGAACGGTACCAGAATGAATAAAACCAGGGGAGGAACCATCTTGATGGTGGTCTTAGCGGCCTGCTCTTCGGCACGCTGGCGGCGAGCGGTGCGCAAAGAGTCCGAGTGAACGCGCAGAGCTTGCGCCACACTGGTGCCAAAGCGATCGGTCTGGATCAGCGTGCCCACCAGAGACTTGATGTCATCGACGCCAGTGCGGTCGACGAGATTGCGCAGGGCTTCGGCGCGAGGCTTGCCGGCGCGCATTTCGAGGTTGACGAGGTGAAATTCGTCGCTCAAGTCGGGATGCGCATGATGCAGGTCTTTGCCTACGCGCATTAACGCCTGATCCAGCGCCAGGCCGGCTTCTACGCAGATCACAGTCAGATCGAGAGCGTCGGGCAACGCGATCGTTATGCGCTGCTGGCGGTCTTTAATCATTCGCTTCAGAAAAAAACGAGGAATGAAGAAACCCAGCGCGGGCACGCAGATCAGCAAAGACAAGCTGGTGAAGCCGGAAAAAGCAACTACTCCGGCGAATCCCAGACCCGCTAGAAGAAGGCGGGATCCGAAATAATAAGTGGTGTGACGGGGCTCGCGAAGTCCGGCCTGGATCATCCAGGCGCGGGTGCGAGTAACATCGGAGGGCGAAAGCGGAATCGCCTTGCTGATGGGGTCGAGAGCCTGCTCGAGCCGCTCGCGCACTTTCAGCGCAGTTTTTTCGGGGACCTGAGTGTGCTGCCCACCCAGCGCCCGCAGACGCGATCCCAGTACGGAACTAGGAGTAGCCGCAGCAGCGCCGAATGCAAATACCACCAGCACGACGGTCACAAACACGACAATAGTGAGAATGATTAACGGCATTGCTATACCTGATCGCTATACCTGGATCTTGATAATCTTCCGGATCACAAAATATCCAATCGTTTGCAAGGCGATGCTGGCCACCAGCAAGGTGTGACCAATGGGATCATAGAACAGAGGCCGCACGAACTCAGGGCTGAATACCGAAAGAATCGCGACTACCGTTGGCGGCATGCCCATCAGCAGGGCCATCGTAAGACGGCCTTGAGCGGTGTGCACGCGGACCTGACGCTGGATTTTGAAACGCTCGCGAATGACGTAGGACAGATTGTCCAGGATTTCAGCGAGGTTGCCCCCGGTTTCGCGCTGCAGCATGACGGCGGTGACGAAGAACTTTACATCCACCAGCGGCACACGCTCGGTAAGATTCATGAGGGCATCGCGGACTGGCATGCCGAACTTCTGCTCCTCATAGAGTTGGCGGAATTCACCAGCCAGCGGCTCGGAAACTTCATTGGAAATCATTTCCAGGGCGGTGGTGAAAGCATGCCCGGCACGGACCGCACGGGCTAAAGTGTCGATGGCCTCGGGGAAAAGCGCTTCGATATTTTCAAAACGCTTCTGGCGGCGGTACGAGACAAAAGAGTAAGGAAGGAATGCGCCGATGATCAGAGCGACCCATGCAATGGCGGGATTTCTGGTCCAGAGTAGAACGATAAATGCAGCCAGCCCGCCACAGACCAGACAGATCACAAGAAAGTTGCCGGCGCGAAATTTCAGTCCGGCCTGCACGAGCGAGTCCTGGATGGCTGAAACTCGCGCTGATCGCCGAAGAATAGTGTCGAGAGCGGGGATCTTGCTGAGTTGCTCGTCGCGCAGCAGGGCAAGTTCTTCGTTAGGGTCGCGTTCCGGCGCTTTCTGCACTGTGGCCAGACGGTCTTTGATAAGCCGAGCCTGGGCTCGGCGCTGGTCGACCAGGGACGCGCCGACGAAGGTTGCGAGAGCAACCACCACAAACACGAGCAGCGCAATTAAGAGTGAGGACATAAAACAAAGTGCTGATTCCAGAACTATGGCAGCGGTTTCAAATTTCGGTCTTCGATTCAAATAATACGGGGCGTATGCGCGCCCCACCTGTTCCCAGGCGCTCGGCAAATTGAGGACGGATTCCGGTGGCGCGGAAGGTCCCGCGTACTTTGCCGTTCTCATCAGTGGCGCGACGTTCAAACACGAAAATATCCTGCATTGCGATGGATTCGCCGTCCAGGCCGGTGACTTCCGAAATTGAGATGACTTTACGGGTTCCGTCCGATAAGCGCGCGACTTGCACCACGGCGTGAATGGCGGACGCTATTTGGTGACGCACGGCGCGCTCGGGGATATTGAGATTCGCCATGGAAACCATATTCTCCACGCGGGCTAATGCATCGCGCACGGAGTTAGCGTGCACCGTGGTCATGGAACCCTCATGGCCGGTATTCATGGCCTGCAACATATCGAAGGCTTCCTCGCCGCGGACTTCGCCGACCACGATGCGGTCGGGCCGCATACGCAAGCTGTTAATGACCAACTGCCGTTGCCTGACCGCGCCTTTGCCTTCGATGTTAGGGGCGCGAGTCTCAAGGCGTACGACGTGCTCTTGCTTCAGTTGCAATTCGGCCGCGTCTTCGATGGTAACGATCCGCTCGACGTTAGGAATGTATCCGGAAAGTACATTGAGCAAAGTAGTTTTGCCGGAGCCTGTGCCGCCCGAGATCAACAGATTCAATCGTCCTTTCACCATGATGGAAAGCAGTTCGAGCATGGCTTCGGTCAGGGTGTGGTTTTCGATCATGTTGCGGGCCGTGACCGGGTCACGCCCGAAACGCCGGATGGAAAGGCAGGCGCCATCCAGTGCGAGCGGGGGAATAATGGCGTTTACGCGCGAACCATCGGCCAGCCTGGCGTCGACCATGGGAGAAGATTCATCGACCCGGCGGCCCACTCGCGAAACGATTCGCTCGATGATCTGCATGAGGTGCTGGTTGTCCTTGAAGGACAAGCCCGTCAACTCCAGCTTACCGGCGCGCTCGATGTATACCTTGTCGAAGCGGTTCACCAGGATGTCGGAAATGGTGTGATCCTTAAGCAGAGGTTCGAGCGGACCGAGGCCGAAGATTTCGTCAAGGATTTCGCGCGACAGGCGCTCGCGCTCGGCAAAGCTTAAGGGAACAACCTCGGCGTTGACCGAATTGCGGATGAGGATGAGAACTTCTTCGCGGGCTGTGTCGCCGGTTTTACGGCCCAGTTTCTCCAGATCAAGACGGTCAAGGATCTTGCGGTGCAGGTCCGCCTTAACCTGCTGGTACTCACTGCGCTCGAAGGTTTGAAGATTAGCCATAAAATCCTATACCGTCTTGAATATTGACCAGGCGGCACGCTTCACGTCGACGTCGTTGCGAGTCAGTTCATTCGCCAGCCCGGAAAAGCAACGGGCAATTTCGGTGTGACTTTGTTCCATGACTGGTGCGCCCCGGTCAATGGCGGAAGAGATAGCGAAGTATTGATTGGGAACGCGCCACAGCAATTTTACTCCTGCGGCATTTTCCGCTTCGGCCTCGCTGAATCCCGGCACTTTGCGAAAGCGGTTTAGGACCAGCCGCAAGCGTTCGCGATTGCCCGTCTCTCCTAAATAGTGTTGCACGCGAGCCGCGCTCCAGAGAGAAGCAACATCGGTGCAGGCCACAAGCAGCACACACTCGGACAAGTTTCCGACCAGACGGCTTGTGGCATCAAGCCGCGAGGAATTGTCCACCACCACATAGCGGTAGTGCGCCGCCAGCATATCGAACAAGCGGATAAACTCCGCAGTCGATGGCTCGATGGTGGCAGGGGAGTTGGTTCCCGCCAGCAACTGCAATCCGCCGCTGTGCCGGGTCATAAAACTTTCGAGCAAGGAACTGTCCATGCGGTGAAGGTTGCGGGTAGCGTCGGCCAGGGTGAACAATGGCTTGAGATTCAGATGTAGAGATGTGTGCCCGATCGGTGCGAGATCCACGAGGGCGGTGTTGCCGTGAGCGGACTGAAGGGCGAGAGCAAGATTGACTGCCACCGTGGTTGCTCCGCTTCCTCCCTTGGCATTAACTATGGAAAACACTTTGCCGCGCGGACCCTCTCTCTGCACCCGGCGTTGGGCAGTAGTGAGGCGGACGAATGCCTCCAGAAGATCGGTGGTCGTGGTGGGCCGCTCGATGAACTCACGAGCCCCGGCGCGCATAGCGCTCACGATGATTTGAGGATGGTTCAGATTTCCGATGGCGAACACCGAAACTTCGGGCAGTTCCTGGTGCAAAAGTTCGATGGCGCGCATGGCCCCAGCGGGATTGTCGCCGGGAATGTCGACGAGGAGCACGTCGGGATTGGTTCCTTGCACGCGACGCGTAATCTGATCTGAGGCGGCGACCGGAAAACTAGCGCACGTATGAACCGTGCGGGCTACGCTGGTGCCATCCACCAACACCTGAAGTACGGTGCGTTGTTCATTGTCGGTGGCCACAATAACTACTGAAAGCTCGGCCATGTCCTATACCGTTTTCAAATTCCCTGATTCGAATTTCAGTTGCCTTGTTGTTCCACTACTTCGTCGTTTCACTACTTCCCCGAAGGTTTCTTTCCGTCGAACTTTCCGTTGTCGATAAAAGGCTGAGGATTTTTAGGCCCAGGAGGCGCTGCGGTACTGGGAGAGATCCGATGCACCGTGCACAAGACCATCAGTTCGGAATTACTCTTTTGCGCGCTCTTGCTTTTAAAGAAATTACCCAGAATCGGAATATCGCCAAGCCCAGGAATCTTGTTCCAGATATCGGTGACACGATTGTCGATCAAGCCGGCGATTACGAAGCTTTGTCCATCCTGCAATTCGAATTCAGTTTCTGCTTTACGCGTACTCAAGGCGGGTACGGTAAAGCCGGAGATCGTGAGAGCGTTTGCGAAATCCAGCGTACTCACCTCAGGGGCGACTACGAGGTGGATATTGCCGTTGGGCATAATTACCGGAGTGAACTCCAGCTTCACACCGAACTCTTTAAATGAAATGGTAACGGCGGTAAATCCCGCGCCGGGCTGGACGATGGGAAAAGGAAACTGTCCGCCCGCCAGGAAGCTTGCCTTCTTCCCGTTGACCGCGATGAGGTTGGGTTCGGCTAAAATCTGCAGAAGGTTCTTACTCTGGAGCGCCTCGATGACGGCGCCGAAGTGAATGTCGGGACGGAACAAAAACAGGTTCAAGACATTGTTGATCGTTTCGGTAGCGGCACCCGACCCACTCTGTCCCGGAACTTGTGTAATCTGCTGGGGGCCGACGCCGCCGTACTGGCCGGTACCGGTCGTTCCAATAAAATTGCCGGCGCCGGTAGAAAAGAAGTTAGATCCCAGTTGGGTGAGAGCGCTCCGGTCAACCTCTGCAAATTTAACTTCCAGCAGCACTTCCTGTGCGCCTACCGGTCCAAAGGTGAGCACGTTCACAACATTCTTCGAATAAGCAGCGGCAAGTTCGCCTGCACGCTTGGCAACATCTTCTGTAGTAACGTGGCCGGAGAGAACAATGGCGGAACGCGACGGCGTAACGGAAATTTGTTCCTCAGGGAATACGCGGTGCTCCTCTTCGGCGGCGGCGCTGACGTCGACATCGACGCGAAGATCGAAACTGCGCGAACGCTCGAGCTCATCCCAAATAAGCAGAGAGACTTCGCCGGGTGATCGCCCGTGGACCAGAATTTGGGTGGGCGTAATTACGGTTGCATAGGCCACAGTGGGGTCGGTTACCGAAATGCGTTTCAGCCGCTCTGTCGTATTGATGAGCAGAGACTTATCGACCATCACGCGCAATGGGGCCGCACCTTGCGGCTGGGCAGACGGCGGCGGGAGCGTGGTCTGGGTGGCGGCGGGGGCTGCCGGCTCGTGCGGCGCTGCCTCCTGAGCATAGGCCTCGGCTAAAGCGAACCCTGGCAGTGCCAGCGCCAAAAACGGCAACGCCACCGCCAAAAATGTCGTGCAAACCTTCATCGTGTCATTCCTCTCCACATGAGGAGGCTTGCGATTCGAAAACGCAAGCGGCGTGCTCTTCAGCTACTTGGACTCTTGACAACCCTCGTCAGTACACTTGACCACGTCCGGCTTCTTATCGCCCTGGTACACCTCGACGCTGAGGACTGAAGGAGCTGGAGGCGGTTGCTCAGCCTTATGCTGTTTTACAGGATGGACGGGAGCACGCGGCGGAGTTACAACCGGCGTGCCACTTTTGTAAAGACCCTTGGCGTTTGCTGCTTCCACGCCATCCTGATGGGTGTCGAGGGGGTTGCGCAGTGAGAGCTGAATCTTCCCCTCGGCGCTGGCCAGGGTAAGACGCTCGGCATCTTCTGGCGACGTAAGAAGCGTGATTACCGGAGTGTTTTGCGCGTCCCCGGAGGCATTACGCTCGAGAGTATGGCCCGACGCAATCACTGCCACATTCTGCAAGACAGTAGTGGTTTGATTCTCCGAGCTCCCGTTGGGCGTTCCGGTAAGAAGTATATCGACGCGGGTCCCGGGGCCGACAAAACCAGCGACAGAAACCACTTCATTCACCCGCACTGAGACGGCGCGCATTCCCGGCGGAATCAAAGAGGGCAAACCGGATCCGGAATTTTCCGGCGCCAGCTTGCTGGGCAGAATAAATTCGCCTTTGGAAACGGGAATGATTACGCCACGTCCCAATACCTGGGACCTTTTGCCATAAGCTCCGGGTGGAATGCCGGAGGAGGGGAACTTGGCAGTGCGCACGTCGTGCTCTTCGATTCTTGCTCCTACCTGAATGTCATTAGCAGCCACCACTACGTCGGCGCCAGCCTCGTTATCCGAGGACCCTCTCCCTTGCAGATTCTTGTAGACGAGGACGCTGACGAAGGCACCCAAGGCCAACGCCACAACCCCGATCATCAACAAACGGCTTCGATTCATAAAATTCCATCCAAGCAAAAAAAGGCTGTTATCCTCGCCCGCATTAAGCGAGAACTGCCTCTGTTGCCGCGTCCTGCAGATGCTTTACTGAATAGAACTAGCGACGTTGGAGAAAACGTTGTTGGCGTTAGAGCCGATCAGCCGAACTGTGCCCACGACGATTACGAGGATTACGGCCAGCATCACCGCATATTCGGCTATATCCTGTCCGCCTTCCTCGCGCCACAATCTCTCGCGACACAATCCAAAGAGATGATCCATGGTTCTCGCCCCTCCTAGACAGATTCAAATTCTCGAAACAGCCTCCAGAGCAGGCTACAAGGCCCATTAGGCCTCTGGGGACTGACGGCCCGTGTTCACACGTGCTGCGGGGAGATTAATCCTAAACATAATAACCTGCAAGATGCCGTCCAGGTTGTATTTTCTTGCATAGTCGCGGGAATGACCATCGAGGGTTTGGTTACTGACGCGGGCTTGCCCCGGCGGGGATGTCGGGAGCGGCCTCAAGATGAGTCCGGTTCGCCTCGGTCAGTACCACTGCCTGCTCATCTTCGTAAGACACTATCCAGCCAGGGTAGCTTCGCAAGCCAGTAGCGAGGGCTGAATCCTTAGGGATGAGGACCGTTCCGATGCTCCACTGCTGCAGGGTTTGCCTCCAGTCGTCTCTGAACTGATAAGTGTTTGCGAACTCATCAAGAAGCTGGTTGTCGTAAAGATCGGCCCGCCCATCAATAAAAACACGAGTGGAGGGATAAAGCTTCCAGATCAAGTAACCCCCCCAGTCATAGGAATTAAAAAGTGGACTTGCGGCAGGGTTTGCCTGAAGAAAAGCCGCTGCACGGGCAGGAAAGTGTTCCTCCTCGGCTTGGGACTGGCGCTGAAGGACGCGTGTGGTGTGGACTCCGACGAAGGTTACCATTGCCAGGATGATGGTGCCGTGGATGAAACTTTGAGCCGCAGTTTGATCTGCATGATTCGGAGTGCTTTTAGGCCAGGTCCCGAGCCGCTTTGAGAGAAGCGGCACAGCGATCAAAACGAACAAAGGAATCATGCGGATGGAACAGAGGCCGGCGTACAAGCTAACGAGCAGAAGAAGCAGATCTCGCGGTCGTATCTGGCGCTGAGACCAACTAGAGGCCGCGAGCAGGCTCAATAATAGGAATAAGAAGGGCCAATACTCGGCAAAATGGAAGTTTGGCGAAGCCCATTCCTTGATGTACTGCTGCATAGTTGTAGAACGGATAGTTTCGATTGGGTAGGAGAACAGCCGTAGTCCGTTGGGGTTAACCGGTACAAGCAGAAAGTCGAGTAACAGGATCAGTGCAGAAGTTCTGAAGTGTCGATCTTGCTCCGGCGAAAATGATCGGAACGCTCGTTCCACCCATTCGCCCGCGAGGAACAATGCCGAAAGCGCAAGTCCGACAGCGAAGCCGGCGTGCAGATTCACCCAGAGAAGCGTCAAAGGGATGGTCCACCAAAGAAGTTTTGAATTCCTCTCGGAGCGCTCCAGCAGCAGAAGCCACAGACTGGTCAAAAGCAATGACAGCACCTGTGGGCGCACTCCCCAGACAGGTGCTGTAGCCCAAGCTGCGACGAGCGTGGATAGGCCGGCGACGTAGGGAGCAGGGCCGCAGCGCAAGTAAAGTAAAAAGAACGTTGCGCTCAAAATCGCGGCAAATATCACGATCAATCCGCCCCATCCTACGATGCGATAAATCTGATGTAGAAACACCTCGGTCAGCCACTCATGTGCGACCCAGGGTTGACCGGCGCGGGTGTACGAAAAGGGATCCGTCCGGGGAACGTTTTTGTGCGCGGCGATGTACTCTCCGGTCCTGAGGTGCCACCAGACGTCAGGATCGGCGACATTACGCGCCGCCATGGCAAACAGGCCAAGGAAGAGGATCGCGAGAAAGACGCGGGAAGTGCTGAGCAGGCGCTTCATAGCGGTCATATCATAGCTGGTAGCTCACACAGAGATAATCTCCTGCCAGGAATGCAGTCCAATCATCGAGACAACAGATGGAGCGGATCACTTGTGGTCCAGGTGCGGATTCTAACTAGGCAACTCAACGCAAATACAACGGTTAGCGGCAGTAGCGGGCTAGTGTACAACGGGACGAGCCACCAAGCGAGTAACGCGCGTGGAGAAAACAGGACTGCGGCTAAAGCCAAACCCGTCGCGGCGACCCACTCCCATGCCAGCACTAGCCAAACTGCGAGAATCGCTATCCGGGCTAACGGCGTCGAACTAGAAATGACGCCACGGTATCGGTAAATACACAAGAACCCGGGCAACAGCAGAAGTTGCACGTGAGGAGCCAGTGTAGGGATAACTGTAAGAGTCGCAGCCAGCGTGAGACTGATAGCCAGGAAAAAACCTGGTGAGTCTACGGGATGACGCAAGTATTGCCAGCAGCGTGTCAGTAGCGCCAGAAGCAGGATGGCAGCTGCAAACGGACCTACGCGGGGAGTAAACCAAACGTCAAGCAAAGAGCGGCCAAAAGTGTACTGTCTATAAACCTGAACGACCCTCAGGAAATCTCCGATCCAGCCGGGTCGTAGCCACTCGCTCAGCCCAATCAGCAGAGACATGGATGCGAAGAAGCTCCAGGCAAGCGACTGCCGTCGCCGCCAATCATGCACCGTCCAAAAGCCGAGCCAGGGCACAAGCAGAATCGTGAACTGCGGCTTGAAGCTGCAAATCGCGAGGAATAAGCCGGCGAGAAACAGATGTCCGGAGGTAAGCAGAACCACTGACAGAGCCAGGCAGCCTGCAGCAATCAAACTCAAGTTCTGCAGTTGGATTCCCTGCAACACAGGGAAGCTGCCCAACGTAAAAAGCGCAAGGGTAAGCATTTCGGTTGGCGGCCCGCGGAAATGAAGCGCGCGAAGCCACATCACAAGACTTCCCATTGTCAGCAATATCGATGCAAAAAAGAAAAGGATTTGTACAGTTGAAAACGGCATGTGAACCGTAGGCCACAGCAAAAAGGCCGCATAAAGGGGATAGGCGAACCCTCCTGCGACCTGGGAGGGGTCCTCGCGATATGCCGATACGAGGGGCGCACCGTAGATTACAGATTGAATTTCGTGCGCGACCGCGGGTGCATACGGATTGCGGCCCTGCACGAAGAGTGCATGTGCGCCCCACCAGGGGGCGTAAAGGTCGGAGAAGTGCGCTGGCTGTCCGGCGCTCCAGATCCTCGCCGTATAGAACTCCATGGAGGTCAGCGAGATGATCGACAGCACCAGCCACACAGCAGGTCGGAAAATGCGTTGTGAGTCTTTCATCCGGCGGAAAGCGGTCCTTCCCGGATGGGGGTTTTGGAACCGGCCCGAATCCTGCCATTTCGCAAACCCAAACCATCCGTGATGGCTATCGCAATCATCGCCACCAGGAGTCCTGCGATGATATCGACAAGGTAATGCCACTCCAGCAGCAAAATGGAGCCAATTAGGATCGCGTCATACAAGCACAAAGCAAACAGCATCCGTCTCCAGCGGCGTAAGAACCACATGACGATGAGGGGCTGCGCGATATGCATGCAGGGAAAAGCGATGAAGTAGTCAGTCGAAAGGCGACCGACCGGAACGTGGTTCCAAAGCGCGAGCGCACGCGCGATTAGAACTTTTTGGATGGAGTAAGTCTGCAGAGCACTGGGAAATCGCGAGAAGTGACCGGGACATAAATAATACGGACCTTGACTAGGCCACAGATAAAACAAGACTAGCGAGAGATAGTACGCCATGAGGATTGTGCCCACGAACTGCAAGCCGGGACTCCTACCCTCGTAGAGGCTGACGAGGATGATGGCAGCTCCGATCTGCGGAAACATGCCGAAGTAAATGAACTCCAGAAATTGAAACAGGGAAAGTGGGAAGGCGCGAACCGCCCAGTGCGACAGGTCGGAAACCGACCATCCGCGCAGGATCCACTTGTCAATCGCGTTGAACGTTGGATCATAAGCGAAGTTGAAATGAACCGAGACAATGATGTCGTTGTAAGCGAGGACCAGCAGAAAACCTGCAAACAAATAAGCGGCGGGCATAAGGATGGTGCCTGCCGCTTGTTGCAGGCGGCGCATGGTTCCTCTTTCCATATATTCGAGTATTACAACGGCATCGACGGTTAGAACCAGCGCCTTCATCCCGGTGAAGGCCCAACTCAGAATGCTGAGATAGATCAGCACAAGAACCACGCGAAGCGGCTCGCGCCGGTAACGTTCAGCAAGAGGTTTCAGACTCTCGCTGCCCGGGAGACCGATCATGCACAGCACTGCGGCAACGAAGATGGACTGAGCTGCCAAGACGAACCAGTAAGCACTAACAAGGGGGATCCAATCGAACTGGACGGGAAGATGCAATCTTCGCAGAATGGGTATGAGGGCAATTCCCAGGACCGATGTGATGCAGTAATGCCAGTAACGGGTTTTCATCGAGCTCTCATCCTTCCGCGTAGGAATGATGGGACGCGAAGCCATGAGGCCAGTGCAAGGCAACTGGCGGCGAGCAATCGATGTACCGATTCCTGATAGTTATCTTCTCGCCACAGCACGATCACCAGCATCGGCAGATAAATAAAAATGACGGTCCACCTTCCAACCTGGCTGAAGCTGTGAGGCGTGTGGTACCAGCGCCAGATGCCGGCGCCCCAACTGACGCCTGCGGTCAGCACAATCTCGCGTCGCGACTTCGGAATCAACCACAGAGTGAAGCTGTCGAAGAACCACCGCTGGGGCATAAGAGCGGCGAGCAGCAACAGCCATGCGTCGCGATCGCGATATCGAAACATAGCCAGCAAGAGAAGGGGGCCGGGAAAAACCAACAGAGGAATGAAGTGGTCGTAATAATGCGCTTGCCGAAGCCACAACAGGGGCCATCTCGGCAACAGCGCGAGGCTTAACCCGGCTACTACAAAGCAAGCGAGCACTCCGCGGCGCGACAGTCGCGTTAAAAAGACCGGCAGCCCAATTTGCGGCTTCATCATGGTTGCTGGGAGCAATAAGGGAAAGAACGCGCTGGCGGCAATCATCGCCGACCATTGCGCCGTGAAAAGCCCAGCCCAGTAGGGATAAGCAAGAAAAATCCGCAGCCTGACGTAGTTTTGCCGGGTGAGCCCGAGAGCTAGAAAGAACGTGCTGATCCCGTAAAAGCAGCCTGCTGCAATTTCAGGTTTCATGCGCAAAAACGGCAAAGCGAAAAATGCAGCCGGCAGCGGATACTGCTCGAACGGCGTGTCGTAAGGGTTTTGGCGTGCGACCAGTCGTTGCGCCAGATGCAGCGCCCAGCGGAAGTCGGCGGCATCCTGATGCAGATGCCTAAGCAGGAACCAGCAGAATGCGCCTGCACTCAGGCCCATCGTCCCCGCCACTGTGATTCGCATTCGCATCGCGGACAGTTTGACCCACCAGTTGTAACATGGGTGCGGCCTGTCTCTGGTGTTCGCCGCAGAGAGGTGCCTTTACCTCACGTGCAGCCCCGCCCGCAATTCGTCGTTCTATTCGCCGCTGTGCTGTCTGCGGCCAGCATGTGGTTTTACGCCGATCAAATCCTGGTGGCCTATCAGCGCGCGGATGCAGCGACGCACCAGCGCCCGCGTGGCAATCTCTCCGATCTCTATCCGCGCTGGCTGGGCGCGCGCGAATTACTGCTGCACCACCGTAATCCTTATGGCGACGACATCACGAGAGAAATTCAAAAAGGCTATTACGGACGCGCACTCGATCCGACTCGGCCCAACGATCCCACAGATCAGAATGGATTCGCCTATCCAGTGTATGTGGTGTTTTTGTTGTCGCCTCTGATTGCTATACCATTCCCGCTACTGATGGTGACGTTTTATTGGTTTCTTGCGGTCTTAACGGCGGCCAGCGTTTGGTTTTGGCTGCGTGCACTATGCTGGCCGCTGCCGCTGATTGATATCGCCAATTGCATCCTGTTCACGATTGGCAGTTTTTCGGTGGTGCAGGGGATCAAACTGCAGCAACTGAGCCTGCTAGTAGCGGCGTTGCTGGCGGCATCGCTGGCAGCAACAGTGAGCGGTTCGCTGTTTGCTGGGGGAGCTCTTCTAGCTCTGGCCACAATCAAACCGCAATTGGCGTGGCCGTCCGTGGCTTGGTTGCTAATGTGGGCGGCGAGCGACTGGCGGGCGCGACGAAAGTTGGTGTTTAGTTTCGCGTTGGTAATGGCTTCGCTGCTGGCGGGCGCCGAAGCCATTCTTCCAGGTTGGTGGCGAATGTTTGCGGGTGCCGTTGCGCGATACAGCCAGTATACGGAGAGCCAATCGGTGATCGAAGTCATGCTCGACCAACTGTGGCCGGTCGCTGGCGGAATCGTCGGCCGCCTCGGCGGACGAATTCTCGCAGCCGCCGCAGTGCTCGCCTGTACAGCGGTACTTTGGAGGTTGCGACGGGAGGCGGCTGACACTCCAGGATTTGCCAGTGGGACGGCGCTAGTGCTCGCACTGACTGTGCTAGTGGTGCCTAGGTATTCACCCTACAACCAAATTCTCCTGCTTCCCGCAATTCTGCTGCTGGTGCGTGAGCGAGCGGCGCTGCCCTCGCAGTCACGGGTTCGCCGCTTGGCATATTCGTTAGGTGTCCTCATGGTCGGCTGGCAGTGGGCCGCAAGCCTTTGCCTGACGGTGGCTTACCTGATTGGTTTTCGCATGTGGGCCTTGAAGGGCTGGCAGTGGCCGTTCTACGCGACATTTGCATTGCCGGTGTGGGTGTTCGCATTGGTTTTCTTTTATGCGCAGAGCGAGTCGCGCCGGTCTGCCCAGCCGCCGCTCCCTAAAAATTAGCTCATGCTTGAGGCGCATCTTTTGTTGACGATCGCACAGCGCAGGTCACTCCTCGTAAAAACCCCTATGCACTTCAGAATCAGGGCGTAGGAGACCGAGCCTTATCAACCAAGCGTTATAAAATGACTCGTCTTGCCGAAAATGATTGCATTCCGTGCCGCTCCTGGCAATTCGCGTACGACCCATTCCTTTTTCTTGGAAGTACGACGCGAGCAACGAACAGATTCATGTGTAGAAACGGAACCGTTGCTAAAGGAGCGGAGCGGCTTCGATTTGTCGAGTTCTGGAAGCTGCGGTTAGGAACAACGTAAGCATGGGCAGACCGACGAGAGCGTACACACTCGCTCTGAGCGTCCACAGATGGAGCGGTGGCAGAAATAGAATGGCCACCAAGGTCACCGTCATCCAACTCTCAGTACTCCGGAGGCGGGGCGTCGGCGCAAAAAATTGCCCCAGCAGCAGAAAAAGTGGCAGTAACAGAAGGGTGAGGTCGTGTGGATTCAGGTGATAACTTGCCAGCAAAGCAAACAACACGGTATCGGCGAAGGCGAGATCAAATTCGTCGCGGTTCTGGGCTGCAGGGTTTTGACAGGATGCGAGGTGCGCGCGCTTCCAGTTCTTTACAGCGCCGAATAGTGTCAGGGCGGAGCAGACTGCCACAGTCAGCACAACCCATAGCGCGCCATCTCGATGAAAGAAGAGGTAGCTTAATCCACGAAAGTTAGCCATCGCTTGCGGGAAAATTCCGGCAAGAAGCTGTGCCTGCAGATGCAGCAGAAATCTCGGATAAATGCTGAAGACCGACCACCCAGAAACCGCTGCCGAGACTGCGGCGAGGGATAGCGCCACCAGACCGAATCCTTTCGCAATTGTCCGCCTGGCGCTTCTGCTTTGAGTCAAGACAAGCACCAGGGTCAGTGGCAGCACCAGTTCAAATTTGAACAGTCCGAGGCCAAGCCAACAACCGCAAGCAAAATCTCGGCCGTGTCTGAGGGCAGTGAAAGCCAGAACCACTAGCAACAGCAGGAGCATCGAATCCTGACCCTGCAAAAAACAAAGCAAACACGGTACGAAGGTGAGAGAAGCCACGACTAAGACGCGCCAATCCCATGTCAACTGGGTTTGCTTAACTAGAAGGCGCATGGCAATGACGAGTGCGGCATAGTTAAAAAACCACCAGAGAACGTAAGCAAGTTTCAAGGGAAGCCAAGTCAAGCCGGCATGGAGAACAGCCTCGAAGGGCGGATGGATGTAGAGCGTGCCCACTCTTCCGGCGTAGCGCGCCTGATATTCGCGCTGCAGTTCTGGATCGTAGAGTTGGTGTCCATGGCCATCGGCCAGCATGCGCCCGGCGCAATAGAAGTCAGGGAAATCCGTGCCTTTCAGCGAGTCCGGGGGGCGCATGCCAACGAGCAGGGCCAAGCTGCAGAGAAAAGTAAGAAAACTGTAGGTCTTGGCGCGATAAGTGGTTTTCGGCTTGCGAGTTGTTTCCTGGAGGGGCACGTCGCCGAAGTTTATCGAAGGTGGCACGGAATCGCTAGCGGCGGCCTCGACAAAGCCCTTCCCGCTGGGGCCTGATTCCTGTCATTATTCTTATGAGCGCGGCTCCAGGAACAGGCTTAACATGAAGTCGCACTACTTCCCATGGTTCTGAATTCCATAATATCTTCGCAGTCGTCGAGTTCCGGCGTTTTTCCTGCCCTGGTGCTGGTGCAGGGCAACGAACAGAAAAGCATTGTCCTCAACCGGACGCCTTTCAGTGTGGGCCGCAAAGTCGATAAGGACCTGGTGATCGCGGATCCCCGCGTGTCGCGCGATCACGCGCTCATTGTGTTGGAAGCGGAAGGTTTTTTTCTGATCGACCAGGGGAGCAAGCATGGAACTTTCGTCAACGGGGAGCGCGTTCAGCGGCAGCGGTTGGAGCGAAACGACCGTCTGGAATTTGGCGCGCGCGATTCGACGTATGCCATCTTCAATCCGGCGCACGGTAATACTTCGAACACGGCTCGCGAGTTCCTGAGCCAAATTTCCGGGATTCAGATTTCGCAGGAAGGGACCACGGATCTCGAGAAATTAACTTTGTTTCTGGAAGCAGCGCGTAAGTTGAACACGGCCGGCGTGCTCGACGAAATTCTGATGACCATGCTGGAAGTGACGTTGCGGCTTACCCGCGCCGAGAGGGGCTACGTTTTTCTCAAAGATGACGAGGGCAAGCTTCGACTGGCCGCGGGGCGCAATAGCAAGGGCGAACCTTTACTCGACGATAAGACTATTTCGCATTCGGCGCTGGAAGAATCGTTGCGTTCGAATTCAGAATTCCTGCTTACCGATACTGGCAGTTCAATGGACCTGGCAGCGCGGCAAAGCATTGTCGCCTACGACCTGCGTACGGTGATTTGCATCCCTCTTCGTAAGCGCCATGTGCAGGCTGCGCGCGACCAGCAGACTCCGGCCCCAGGCGCCGCATCTTCGGAAGTGACTGGAGTCCTTTATGTAGATTCGCGCTTTGCCTCGCGAGAGTTTTCCGGCGTTGGCCACGATATTCTGCGGGCCATTGCGACAGAAGCCGGGTCGCTGATTGAGAATGCGCGGCTGGTCCAGGCTGAGGAAGAATCGCGGCGCTACCAGCAGGAGTTGACGATTGCCGCAGGCATTCAGCAGCGGCTGATGCAGGTAAAGATTCCAGAAGTGCCGTTTGCCACGCTGCGCGGGAAGAATTTGTCTTGCAAAGAAATCGGCGGGGACTTCTTCGATGCCGTGATTACTAAAGAAGGTCTTGCCGTGGTCCTGGCGGATGTAAGTGGCAAAGGTGTTTCAGCGGCGTTGCTCGCTTCCACTTTGCAGGGCATGGTTATATCGCAATTAATTTCGGGCACGCCGTTGCTTGAGGTTGTGTTCGCCGTGAACCGTTTTTTTACCGAAAAGCTAGTGGGAGAGAAATACGCCACGGTGTTGCTGGCACGTCTTCGCAGTGACGGCGATCTGGAATATGTTAATTGTGGTCACGTGCAGCCGCTGCTGGTTTGCGGAGGAGAAGTGATCCGTCCGTCGCACGGCAATGTGCCGGTCGGTCTGCTTCCCGACGCGACGTTTGAGAGCGACCATTGCCAGCTTCATTCCGGTGATCGCTTTATTCTTGTAACGGATGGCGTAACCGAAGCGGAGAATGCCATGGGCGACTTCTTCGAAGATTCCCGGCTCGAAGCGGCGGCAATTAAGACTCCCACGCTGGAAGGAATTTTTTCGGCAGTCTCGGAGTTTTGTGCTGGAAATCCATTGAACGACGACTGCACGGTCGTGGAACTGGTCTATTCGACCACTGGCGCGCAGGCGTAGGGCTGCAGCGGAGGAGTGTTTGCGGAGAGAAGACGATGGCGAAAATGGCCGGAAAGCGCCTACTGATAGTGATTCCGGCTTTCACTGCAGTTTTGGTGGTAGCGGGGTGGACTTTCTGCTATCACTCCTTTGAGTTCAAAGGTGGTATAAGCATCCACGATTCCGGATTTTTCTCTTATCCTCGCTTTCGCGCTGAGTTAGCAAAGGTGCCCTTATGGAAGGATGGAGAATATCGGCTCACCGTGAGCGGCTTACCTTCCGAGTCTTTAGATTTGGAGTTGCAAGTAGTCGATGCAACCTATGCCGACACAACGGCACTAACTTCATCGTCCGCCTCGGTGGCTATTTCAATAGCTGATACTTCTGGTCATCCGCTCTGTACAGTGAGCGGCAAGCTATCCGATGCAAGGCTCCGGGGTTTAGAAAGCTGGGTTCTAGAATCGAGCAGCTCGTACGCTGCATTTTGGCATTCCAGCTGCCAACAGCTGCCCATCAGCCGATTCAGAACCTATGTAGTGAGTGTGACGGTGTCGGGTGCAGACGATCGCGAACCTCACCGCTCGCTTGTGGCTGTGCTTCGAGGAGGCGGAAACGAGTTGCCTTGATCGAAGCAGCATTGCTCGTCCTATTCCACAACCACGCTGTAGTCCTTACCCTCCCAGCGATTCTCCTGCGGCCAATAAAACGTGAAAACCACTTTGCTGCCGCCGGGTAACGAGGCGGTTGGCAAGTCGAGCGTGTAGATGCCCAGTCCGGTGTCGCGGGTGTTGGTATCATGCGAACTCTTCCAGTCGTCAATGCTCCAGTGAACCAGCGCGGGAGTGAGCAGAACGATGCGGAGTTTCTTGTAGCGCGGCACGGATCGCGTCTTGTTGTTGAACCTCCAACCAAAGACTTGGCGCGCCGGTTTCTCCACCAGGTATCGCTGCACCGTCTGCGGAGGCTGATCAAAAATCTTGCCGTCGCGCAAAGAGCGGCGCAGCTTCACATACTCGGAATGCGCCCACACCAGCGGACACGCGGACCCGGTGGGCTTGCCGCGAAATAGTTCGAGCGATGGGATGTCGTCCGCATCCCAGACTTGTTCAGGGAGCAAGCGGCTTTGGCCCGTGGTGGAGTTCTCGATCATCGAGAGCAACGCTTCGGCCTCTTTGGGCCGACCGGCGGCAAGCTCGTAGTGGGCGCGCTCGCCCGCGAGCAGCGGCCACGGACGCCCGATGCCGGTGCCGTCAAAAGGCGATCCGTCCTTGTGCTCGCCGTAACCGTCGCCGTTGTAGCGATACCAGCAGGGCCCCTGTGGAAGTTGCACGCGGAGCAGCGCGTCGATCACGCGAATCGTGTTCAAGATGCGGGGATCATCTGGCGCCCGCAATCCGAAGCGCACAAGCGCCAGCGAATCCGGACTCACAATTTGAAAGGCACGTTGCGGATCTTGCCCGGGCGGCCGATTTTTTATGGGAACGAATCCCTGCGTGGGCGAGGCAGCAGCGTCATCGACGTCGGGCGGGGCGATGCGCACGTAGTAACCTTCCACGCCGATCTGCTGAGCCAGGTCGCCGCCGGTGGCATAGACCCAGCGCTCGATATTGTCATTCCAGGCATCGGCGGCGTCGCGCAGCGTGGAGCAGACATCGCTGTGTCCGGTGAGTTCTGCAATGTCCGCCGCAGCCAGCAGCGCGGAGATTTCTGCCGCCAAGGTAAATGGAGAATATCCTCCATCCTCTTCCCAACGGTCCTGTTGTGTGACCGGACCGTTGCGCAGAATGAAACTCGCGGCGTTGCGCACCATGGGCCACCAGCGCTCCAGTTTGCCCAGGCCTGGTGCCGATTCCCGGCGCAACAGATCCAACAACAAGATGGGGAAGGCGGTTTCGTCCATCTGGATGCCGCTCCAATAAGGACGGCCGTCCAGCCATAAATTCTGCGCCCAGTTGCCGGCGGCCTCCTGCGTAGCCTCAAGATAGCGAAGGACTCTCACAGCGTCGGCGGCGGCGCCGGAGGCTAGAAGCGCTCCCGCGGTTTCCACCAAATCGCGCGGCCATACCAGGTGATAGCCGCCGAGATCTTCATCACCTTTATTGAATCCCCAAGGAATCGAGAGGCTGGCGATAATGCCGCCCAGAAAATCTTTGGACTCGTGCGTGCGCAAGACGCCCATTGACGCGCGGTATAAATCATTTTCGCGTCGCGGTTCATCCAGCTTGAGCAAGGTGTCCTGCCAGTTTTTCCAATGCATCACATAATGTTTACGAAGGTCGCTATAGTCTTCGAGCAAGGTAGATCGCACTTGCTGGCCGGCCTCGGTGCAGATGGAGCCGAAGCCCAAGGCCAGCACGAACTCTCCGTTGCAGGACGCCAGATCGATCTCTCCAGTGCAAGCGATGTTGCCGTTTTCCGCGCGCTGGTATTCCCACTCCATCTGAAAATGTGCCGAGAGATCCTGCCATCCATCCGAGGTGCCGACGAATCCGACTGACATCTTTTTCCACGGCGCCGAACAGGCCAGTGCCAGCGCTGTGCCGTCATGCTCGGCGAGAAACATGGATAGGCCTTTGTAATCGCCGACCCATCCCGTGTTAGCGTTGCCAAAATTGGCCAGGTGCGGCGACAGCAAGGCGTAAAGGCGATAATCGGAAAGCTGACCCTGAAGCGGTTCGAAGCGAATCTTCTGCAGCACCACGTTCCGATAAGGATCGGTGAAGATTTCCTTGTGAATGCGGTACCGGCCCGAGTTCTCAGTATTGATGAGCTCGAACGCCGGAACGCCGGGCTCGAAAGGCCGGTTCTCAAACGTGCAATGCCGCTTTTCCTCCGAGAAATAAGAGCGGCCATCGGTGACCATGAAGCCGAGATCGCGAGTGCAGGCCTGGTCAACGCGCGGAAAGTAGACTTCATTCAAAATGCCATGACTGATGGTGAACCAGACCTTGCTATGCTGGTTCAATGCTGTGCCCGCACCAGTCTTGGCGCTCGAAGTCCAGCGAGGTGGAATCCCCGGCCAGCCGGGGGCAAAACGCACGGGAGAATCGCTCATGAATGCTTACTAGGAGTTGCCGAAAAGGCTAGGAACCTCGCCTCGAATTGCTTTTCCGTTTGGGCGATTGAACGGATCCAAGTACACGGCGCGAAAACAGCGATTGCACGTACCGGAAACGGAATGATAATAGAATCACTCGAAGCAGGCATGCTAAGAACCATCCAATTTCGCAAGTTCTTACTCTTCGGTATGGTAGCAGCCTTGTGGTCGGTTCAGGGGATGAACGGCGAGACCGGATCCCTTATAGCGCTCGACGCGACTGCCGGCACGCCATTGGACCGCCGATATTTCGGCCTGTACAATCTGGATTTTTCCGGAGCGGCGCCGGCAACCAAAAAGTTCGGCTCATTAATCAGAAATTCACTCGTCTGTAACTGTCCTGTAACATAGCGCCCATAAAAGTAAAGATATATATTCCCGAGCTATTCCGAGGAGAACATCGAGCGATGCGCAGACTCATCCTGCTTTTATTGTGCGCTTTTGCAGCTCTACCACTGGCGGCACAGACCACCTTGAACGGTGCCGGCGCTACATTCCCGTACCCTATGTACTCCAAGTGGTTCAGCGAATACCACAATCTGCATCCTGACATCCAGATTAATTATCAATCCATTGGCAGCGGCGGCGGAATCCGCCAGGTGATTGCCGGTACAGTCGACTTCGGCGCCAGCGATGGCCCCATGACTGACGATCAACTCAAAGAAGCCAAAATTAAAATTCTTCACCTTCCCACCGTGCTGGGAGCGGACGTTCCCGCTTACAACATCCCGGGAGTCACGACTGAATTGAAGTTCACTCCCGACGTCTTGGCGGGAATTTTTCTGGGAAAGATTACCAAGTGGAACGACAAAGCGATTGCCGGTCCCAATCCAGGCGTGAGTCTTCCAGACAGGGACATTATCGTCGTGCACCGCTCCGACGGTAGTGGCACCACCTACATCTGGACGGACTATCTCTCGAAGGTAAGCTCAGACTGGCAGGGCACCGCCGGTAAAGGCACTTCCGTGAAGTGGCCGATCGGCTTAGGAGGAAAAGGGAATGAAGGCGTAGCCGGAATGATTCGGCAGTTGCCGGGCTCGATCGGGTACGTCGAACTGATCTACGCCGTGCAGAACAACATTCCTTACGGCGCCGTGAAGAATGCCGCAGGAAATTTTGTGAAAGCTTCGCTCGAAAGCGTTACAGCCGCGGCCGCTTCATCTCCCAAGATGCCGCCGGACTTTCGTGTCTCGATTACGAACGCACCCGGCAAGGACGCTTATCCCATTTCCAGTTTCACATGGCTGCTGATTCCGCAGCAGTCGAAAGATCCAGCCAAAGGGAAAATCCTGGCTGATTTTCTGAACTGGATGGTGACCGACGGACAGAAGATGACTGCAGCTCTCAGCTATGCCCCGTTGCCTGAGGGCGTTGTCGAGAAGGAAAAAGAGGCCATCAAGCAAGTCCACTGAGCGCTGCCGATAGCGGCACTTCACCATGTCGTAGCTGTCTCAATATTTTTTGGCTGGTTCGTGGGTTAATCAGCGAGTTTCCGTCTCGCTCCTCAACATCCTGCGACTTCTCCGCGAATGTCTTATACTGGGTATGGCTGACCCTCCATCAGCCATACCAGTTGTATTAAGGATCGCGTAAGACTCTCGCATGGCTCGTGTTTCGCTGGAAAACCCTGAATATTACCTCGACCGCGATACTTCCTGGCTCGCGTTTAATGGACGTGTGCTTGAGGAAGCCGAGGATCAGGGTAATCCGATTCTGGAGCGACTCAAGTTTCTCGCCATCTCTGCCAGCAACCTCGATGAGTTTTTCGAGATCCGCGTTGCGGCCATGGTGCAGCAGATCGAGGATGGTTACAACGAAGCGGGGCCGGACGGCCGGACGCTGTCAGAAAAGCGCGACACTCTGGCGCGGCTTACCCACAACTTTGTGGATGACCAATACGAGTGCTGGAACTCGATGCGCCCGGAACTGGCGGAGCATGGTATCCGCGTGCTTGGTTTGCACGAGTTGGACGCGGAAGCCCGCCGTTTCGTCGACGAATATTGCGAAAAAGAATTAGATCCTCTGCTGACGCCGGTCACAGTCGATCCCACACACCCGTTTCCTCGAGTCATCAATAAAGCGCTGTGTCTCGGCTTGCTTTTGCGGCGGCGGCGGCGCTCCGCGCTCACCTATACTGGGGTTATTTCCGTGCCGCGGGGCCTGCCGCGGCTCGTGCATCTGCCGTCCGATAAGACTACCGACTTCATCTTTCTGGCGGATCTGGTGGCGCACCATGCCCAGAACATGTATCACGGCTACGACATCGTCTCCTCCGCTCCATTCCGAGTCACGCGGAACAGCAACCTCTATCTGCAGGAGGAAGAAGCGCGCAATCTTCTCGAATCTGTCCGAGCCGAACTCCATAACCGGCGTAAAGGGGATGCCGTCCGCATGGAGATTGAAGCTGACGCTGATCCCGAGATCATCGAACGTCTGCGCACGGTGTTTGAGCTGGATCCGTGGCAAGTTTTCCCGGTGAATGGTCCAGTCAATCTTTCGCGGTTGTTCAACATATATGAGCAGACCAAGCGCCCGGAGCTGAAGTTCCCAAGCTTTGCGCCGCGGGAATTGCGGCTTACCGCCAAATCGCAAAATCTATTCGAGGAATTGCAGCGGCACGATATCCTGCTGCACCATCCGTTCGACTCTTACGATGCAGTCGTGTCGTTTATCGAGTCGGCGGCCGAAGACGACAAAGTTCTATCCATCAAGCAGACCCTGTATCGCACCAACGAGCATTCCCTGATTGTTCCTTCCCTGATCGACGCCGCTTCGCGGAAGGAAGTTACGGCGGTGGTCGAGTTGAAAGCGCGCTTTGACGAAGCTTCCAACATCCGCTGGGCCCGCGACCTCGAAGATGCGGGCGTACAAGTCTTTCACGGCTTGGTCGGACTGAAGACGCATTGCAAACTCTCTTTACTCGTACGCCGCGACCCTGATGGAGTGCGCAGCTACGCTCACATCGGAACTGGAAACTATAACGCCACCACGGCGCGCTTTTATACCGATCTCAGCCTGTTCACGGCGAATCCCGAAGTGACGCGCGCCGTGCATGATGTGTTCAGTTTTTTGACGGCATACGCTGAAAACCCTAGTTACGATCCGTTGTTGGTCGCCCCGCTTGATCTGGCTGAGAAGATGATCGCGCTCATCGATCGTGAGGCTGAGCACGCCCGCCAGGGTCGATCCGGACGCATCATTGCCAAGATGAACGCCCTGCTCGACAAGAATGTGGTGCAAGCCTTGTATCGGGCTTCGCAGGCGGGAGTGGAGATCGATCTTATTGTGCGCGGCATCTGCGCTCTGCGTCCCGGCGTTCGTGGCTTGAGCGATCGCATCCGCGTGCGCAGCATTGTCGGACGCTTTCTCGAACACAGCCGCATCTATTACTTCGGGAATGGTGGCGACGATGAGATTTACATTGGCAGTGCCGATTGGATGCCGCGCAATCTTTATGAACGCGTCGAAGTCCTGGTGCCCTTGCGCGACGAATTTCTGCGCGAACGCGTACACCGCGAAATTCTCGACGCCTATCTCGCAGATAATCGCAAGGCCCGCATCCTGCTGCGCGATGCCAGTTACATTCGCGCATGGCAGCCGGTGCATGGCAAACGAAATCGCAAACCGCCGAAGGGGGCAGCCGCCTTCAGTGCGCAGGATTACTTAATAAGCGTAGCGGAAGGGAAGCAGGCAGCGGGTTTTGCTCTACCGCCGGTTCCGCCAAGAAAACACAAAGCTCCGGTCGGAAGGGAACGATAATTCGCAATGATCATTTATTTCCTGCGTCACGCCAGTGCCGGCGAACACTTGGTAAACCCGAAGAAAGACGAGAAGCGTGCCTTGGACAAAGAAGGGATCGAACAGTGCGGCTATATAGGTCGCGCCCTGGCTTCGCTTGAGGCGCAGGTCGATGTTGTCATTTCGAGTCCGCTGAAACGCGCAACTCAGACTGCGTCACTGGTCGGAAACGAGATGGGTTATGAAGGCAAGTTGCAAATCGAGACCGGGCTTCGTCCTGAAGCGAGCTTCGCCGACTTCCGACGCATCCTTGAAAAATATGCCCGTCAGGAATCCATCATGGTGGTCGGACACAATCCCAATCTCAGCCAGTTCCTCGGCACCGTGATCAGCGAGTCCGGCTGCGAAGCTTCTGTAGAACTGAAAAAGGGAGCCGTCGCGCGAGTCGATATGCGCCGAACTTCCGGCACGCTGCAATGGTGTCTCACGCCGAAGGCGCTGCGCACTCTCTATACCGCTGCCGTAGAGAGTTCACGTCCAAAGACTTCGCGGAAGTAAGCGGCGTCTTTCTCGATCGCCCACAGTTCAAGGTCCACGCCCATCCGTCGCCGCGGGATCAGGGTCAGTTTTACTTTGCCTGGCCTCTGGCTGACGCGAACTTTTTCGACGGCACGGCTACGTCCCAAATTCAGCGAGCGCGCCAGCCTTAGCAGCAGAATTGCTTTCTGCACTCCTGCCCGGTCCGCTGGGTCAATCGCTTTCATCGGAGCTTCTTCAATCGAAGGCCGCGATTTTCCCAGATAACGCGCAATGGCCGCGATAATGCGGCGCTGCTGCGGCGTATAGCCTAGGATTTCCGAGTTCGAAACAATGTAATAGGTGTGGCGATGATGGCCGTTTCGATTGACGTAGTCTCCAACCTCGTAAAGCATCGCCGCCGCCGAGAGCCACTCGCGAAAATCCGGCGCCAGGCCGTGTACTGAACGCAGTGCCGAGAACAAAAACATTGCGGACTCCCTCACATCGAGCGCGTGCTTCATATCCACCCGATAGTGAGCGACGGCTCTGGTGATCGATTCCCAACGTTCCGATTCAATCTGCTTCCCCGAGCGCGTACTGCGGTCGTGTTCGGCGGCCATTTGCGCCAGCAGGCCGTCACGCAGGCCGAGCGGCGAATAGCGAAAGCCCTTCAGCTTGCAACGATCGAGTAGTTCGTAGTACACCACGGCTCCGGCGACAATAATTTCCGCCCGGCGCAGGCCGATGCCCTGAATCTTGCGCCTTTCGTCCACTGGCAGGCGCGCCAGCCGTTTCGCAATTCGGCTCATCTCTGCACAGGAGACCACGGTTCGCTGACGAGTGCCGCCTTTCCGCAGATGGCTGGCCACCGCTGCCAACGCCGCCGCCGTGCCGGAGGTAGCAATTACATTTTTGACTTTCGCTGCGACGACGCGAGGCGCGATTCGGTTTACCTCGCGGGCGACGAATCCTTGCAGGCGTTTGAGTTCGCCTTTGCGCGGCGGATCGTGCGGCAAGAATTCGTCAGTCAGGCGCACGGCCCCTAACGGCAAGCTCACCGTATCGCGTATTTGCCCTCGGCTGGAAACCGTAAGCTCGCAGCTTCCGCCACCCAGATCCATCATTAACGTGGGCGCGCTGTCGACTCGCAAGTTGGAGATGAGACCCAGGTGAATGAGACGGGCTTCTTCCAGGCCGGAAATAATTTCTACTTTCCAACCAGTGGCGGATCGTACCCACTCCAGAAACGCTTGGGAATTGCGTGCGTCTCGCAGTGCGCTTGTCGCGACGACTCGGACTGGATCCGTGACCACCTGTTGGGTAGCCCGATGAAAACGGCGCAATACTTTCACCGTTTCGGCAATCGATTCAGGAGTAAGAAAGCCGGAACGAAACACGCCTTCGCCCAGGCGCGTCACTTCACGGTCTTCGTGAATGGGACGAAGGTGGCCGCGGGTGAGGCGTGCGATCTTCAAGCGAACTGAGTTGGAACCGATATCAACCGCGGCAAAAGTCGGCATGAGGCAAGGCAAACAGTTTACATGCCAAACGCCGCCCGGTCATCCCGTGCTCGGAGGTCGGAAGTGTCCCAAACTTGCGTTGTTAATCTTCCCGCGGTTCCGTCCAGCGAGTGTTCGCTGCTTTGGGGGCGTGGCTAGGTAACAGGTTGGGTTAGGAAATCAAAAAGAGGAGTTTAAGTAGGAAAAATCCAACTTCTATGCTGCTGAGGTAAGCGCAGGGGTTTCTTTCGCCGCAGTCCGAGTCGGCGCTTGCGTGGGATGTTTAGGCCCCGCAGCTGATTTGGGCTGCAATTGTAAAAGCACTGCGACCGCACGGCGAAACTTCGCTCCGGTCACATTGTGCAGTTCCGCGACCAGGGATGAATCGCGCACCTCGCCTAAGTGCTTGCTTGCGGTCTGCGTAAGAGTCAGCCAATCGTGCCAGTCGCCCAAAGCGTCCTGAATACCCTTGAGCGTAGCGATAAACTGCCCGGCTTCAGCGGACGGGGCGGCAAACTCTGCCGCATAACGCGCCCGCTTGGTGACGATGCGGTACTGATGCAGCAATGCTTCGGTAAGCGGGGCGCCTTGGCGGTTGATTCGTTCCAGCATCTCTTTCGCGACCACCAAAGGATCCCGGGTCGCTTTCGGATCAAAGTTCTTGCCGGCCCGCTTCAAGCGCTTGCGAATTTCACGAACCGTGTCCTCATCGGCCGTATTACGCAGCTTTCTTTCTTGCTCTTCGCGGAGTTCAATCAACTCGTTTATCAGCTGAGTTTTGCGGCGTGGCTCTCGCGGAATCTTTAAGCTGCGCAAGGCAGCCAACTGCACGTCCAGATCGCGCACCTTGCCCGCGCGCTTGCGGAGCCGACTCAAAAGCTTTAGAAGTTTTTTCTGGCTGCCGTTCAGTTGCGGAGAAAGATCTCTGAGCAATATCTGCAAGCGGCGCGTGCCCGTCCGCAGGCGGTGAACATTTTCCGCCCGGGGCTTCGACGACAGCTTGACCAGGTCCTGCTCAAGCTTTCTAAAGACGGCGCGGCTGCGCTGGGGTGCAATCGACATGATAGAGAATCGAATCGGGAGAAGAAAAATACAGGGTTGTCGGCGAAAAAGCAATCCTGAAAGCTTTGCCATTTTAACACTCTATTAACAGCTTTCTGCTACGGTGAATTCGCATGGCCATTCCTTCGTTGCCGCGGCCTAACATGCGTGGACCTCAACCTGTTGAATCGACAAAGGTTAACGACGCCACGCCGGCGGCAAAGCATAGCGCGTATCTGCAGCAGGGTGGTAGCGCGGAAGTCGGGGATCGTGCCTTCAAGTTTCTCATGCTAGTGTGCGGTTTGGCCGTGCTGGCCATCCTGTTTCTGATTGTCTACCAGTTAGTTTTGCGTTCTGCTCTCTCCTGGCACTCCTTTGGGTTTAAGTTTTTTGCCGGACATGACTGGGATCCGGTGAATGAGAGATTCGGTGCAATGCCGTTTATTTACGGGACTCTGGTCTCATCATTCCTCGCTTTACTGATCGCCGTGCCTTTAGCCATCGGAGTTGCCGTATTTACAACCGAGATGTGTCCTGTCAAGTTACGCGGCCCGCTATCGTTTTTCGTGGAACTGCTGGCGGCAATTCCAAGTGTGGTTTACGGATTGTGGGCGATCTTCGTGCTGGTGCCGCTTCTGAGCAACTACATAGAACCATTCTTGTCCAGTACACTGGGCTGGACCGGATTTTTTACCGGTGCTCCCTACGGCATCAGCATGCTTGCTGCCGGGATCATTCTGGCGATCATGATCATCCCGATCATTTCGTCGATTGCACGGGAAGTTCTGATGGTCGTGCCTCAACATCAGCGGGAAGGAGTACTCGCGCTCGGCGCGACCCGTTGGGAAATGATCCGCGTCGGGGTCCTGCGCAACGCGCGCGCCGGAATCATGGGTGGAATTATTCTCGGATTGGGCCGCGCTCTGGGAGAAACCATGGCAGTGACCATGGTGATTGGAAACCGGCCGGAGATTGCGAAGTCCCTGTTTGCGCCGGGATATACCATGGCTAGCGTGCTCGCCAACGAGTTCAGCGAAGCCACAGGGGATGTCTACCTGTCAGCTCTTATCGAAATTGGCCTGGCTCTTTTTCTGGTCACGATCGTGGTCAATGCTCTAGCTCGATTGCTAGTCTGGACCGTTACTCGCGGCCAGTCTGCGGGGGCACATGCCTGAAACAAGGACCATGGCAGCGGGTCAGTCGGTCCGGCCCATCGCTTTGGGGCGCAGGATTACCGACCATGTCATGACGGGCGTGGCTATTCTTACGGTTGTTCTCGTGTTGGTGCCGTTGTTTGCGATATTCGCCTATCTCGTCTACCGAGGCGTAGGATCCATCAACTGGGCCTTTCTCACGCAGACCCCGAAACCCGTGGGGGAAGCGGGGGGCGGCATGGCAAACGCGATCGTGGGTTCGGCATTCATCCTCGCCCTGGCCAGTATTCTCGGAGTTCCCCTCGGCGTGGGCGCAGGCATCTATCTAGCGGAGTTCGGCCGCAATCGCTTCGGAGACGTCATTCGCTTTACCGCCGACGTGCTGAATGGAGTGCCTTCCATCGTCATCGGCATTGTGGCCTACTCCATCGTCGTTCTATCGCAAAAACATTTCTCCGCATTGGCTGGTGGAGTGGCGCTGGCCATCATGATGATTCCCACGATTACGCGCACCACAGAAGAAATGCTTCTCCTGGTTCCGCAGGCTTTACGCGAGGCGGCGTACGGGTTGGGTATTCCGCGCTGGCGGACTACCATCTCCATCACCCTGCGCACCGCAACGTCCGGAGTGATTACCGGAATCATGCTGGCATTTGCGCGAGTTGCCGGCGAAACTGCGCCGTTGCTGTTCACTGCATTCGGCAATCAATTCTGGAATCTGCGTGCCAACCAGCCCACCGCCGCGTTGCCCTTGCAGATTTTCAACTACGCCATTTCTCCATATGACGAATGGCATCGCCAGGCATGGGCCGGCGCGCTCGTGCTCATCATTCTCATTGTCACCGCGGTCGCGGCCGTGCGCTTCGCTGTTCGCCGTGGTACTTTCGGAGCGGCATAGCATATGGGCGTAGGAATCAAGGTCGAAAACCTGAATGCCTGGTACGGCAAGACACAGGCGCTGTTCGACGTCCGTTTGACGGTGGCAGCGAACCGCGCCACGGCGCTGATTGGCCCTTCTGGCTGCGGCAAGTCGACATTCATTCGCTGCCTGAACCGCATGCATGAAACCATTCCTGAAGCGCGGGTCACGGGAAACGTTTGCATCGGCGACATTGATGCCTATAACGGAACGTCGCCCACACAACTGCGCCGCCGGGTTGGAATGGTGTTTCAAAAGGCGAACCCATTCCCGACTATGTCGATTTACGACAACGTCGCCTCTGGCCTGAAGCTCAACGGTTTCAGCGATCGCCGCAAACTCGATGAGATTGTGAAGCAGTCGCTTGATTCCGCAGCTCTGTGGGACGAAGTAAAAGATCACGTTCACAAAAAGTCTGGCGCCAGCCTTTCCGGTGGGCAGCAGCAGCGCCTCTGCATCGCCCGCGCTCTGGCCGTTGAGCCGGAAGTGTTGCTCATGGACGAGCCCTGTTCCGCTCTCGATCCCATCTCCACCGGAAAGATCGAAGAATTGATCTTTCAACTCAAAGAGCGGTATACGATAGTGATCGTCACCCACAACATGCAGCAAGCGGCGCGGGTGGCCGAGTTCACGGGATTCTTTCTGCTGGGCAAGATGATCGAATTCGACAAGACGGAAAAAATCTTCACCAAACCGTCCGACAAGAAGACGGAAGACTATATTACGGGCAGATTTGGATAAGGAAGGTTCGGATAATGCGCACGCGTTTTCAGCAGGGCCTCGACGATTTGCGCGAGAAATTGCTGCGTATGGGAGGACTGGCGGAGCAGGCGGTTGATCGAGCCCGGCAGGCCTATATTGATCGCGATCTCAACCGTTGCCATATGGTTCTTGAAGGCGAAACCCTCATCAACCAGTCGGAACGCGAAATCGATGAGGCGGCCTTCGATCTTCTGGCTATGCAGCAGCCAATGGCCGTTGATCTGCGTTTCATCCTCGCTGTAACCAAGATCAACTCTGATCTGGAACGCGTTGGGGATCAGGCGGTCAACATCGCCGAGCGCGTCATGGACATGGTCGATCTTCCAGAGGTAGATCTGCCCATCGACATAGCGCGCATGGGCGCCGCCGTTAGCGCCATGGTACGCCGCGCATTGGAAGCATTCATCGAAGGCAAAGCAGAGTTGGCGCAGGCTGTCCTCGAAATGGATAACGTGGTCGATCGCATGAAGGATGATGCGTTCATCCAACTAGTAAAAACTATGAACCAGCACCCTGAAGTTGTGCGGCAATCTCTGGACGCGCTGCTGATAGCGCGTAATTTGGAGCGCGTCGCAGACCATGCCACTAATATTGCCGAGGACGTAATCTTCTGGGTGCAGGGCGCAGACGTTCGCCACAACATCACCGAAGAGCATGCCGATCCCGGACACCAAGCCCCGACCAGCGCTTCGGGATCCTAAACGAAACTGTCATCTTTCTCGAAGCGCGCTAAGCTACGAAGCCAAGCGGTTCGTGCAGGATCGCTTGCGCGATTACTCTGGCATTGGCTCAGGAAGATGTTTTTATCGACGGTTGCGTCTATGGAATATATTTCGTTTGACCGCGGATGGCGGCTCAATTACGTTCATCTCTCTTTACTTTACTTGTAACTCTTTTGCGTGGAGGTCCCGTGACCAGATTCTTCCGCATTGTTTTCGTGTCCGCACTCTTGGCGCTTCCGATTGTGGTCTTAGGCCAGGATCGTCATCCCGATAGCTCTTCGATCTCGCTTCCGACCAGCAAAACATTAACAATTCCCGCGCCCGGCCACATCGCCAGAACCAACAGTTTCCCCGCCACCATCGCCATCAGCCCGGATAGCCGCTACGCCGCGCTCCTGAACGGCGGCTACGGTACGCAGGAAACTTTGGCCACGCAGTCGATTGCGATATTAGATCTCAAGACCAATCAACTGTTCGATTATCCAGACAAGCGTTTCGGAGAAGATGTCCATCAAAGTTATTTCCTCGGCTTGGTCTTTGGGTCGGACGGCAAGCACCTTTACGCCTCGGTCGGCTCAATCACTGATGCTACCGGCCAGAAAACGGGAGACACCGGCAACGGCATTGCCGTTTACACATTCATAAACGGCAAGGTTGTGCCCGAACGATTCATCGCCATCGCCCCGCAATCTCTCGCTGCGGAAAAAGAAGTCGCGATCGCTTTGCAGAAAACTCCCCCGGGAACGGCCATTTCGTATCCTGCGGGACTCGCGCTGGTCTCTGCTGAAGGCAGCGACCGCCTGCTCGTTGCCAACAACCTTTCCGACAATGTAGTGCTGCTCGACGTGGCAAACGGTAAAGTTCTCCAGCGCTTCGATCTCAGCACCGACAATCTGGTCCCCTCATCTTTTCCTTACACAGTGGTGGCAACGCGGGACGGCCGGCGCGCATGGTGCAGCTTGTGGAATGCGTCCCGGATTGCGGAACTTGATCTCGCCAACGGCCGAGTTGCACGTTGGATCAAGCTAAAATTACCGGACGATCCGCTGGCGCCCGGTTCCCATCCGACTGCGTTGCTGTTGAGCCCCGATGAAAAACATCTCTATGTGGCTTTGTCGAACGCGGATTCAGTTGCGGTGGTTTCAACCGAGGGCGGCAGCATCGACGCTTTACTGAACACCACCGTTCGCAATCAAGAATCCGCAGGAACCTACCCCAGCGCGCTGGCTCAATCGGCTGACGGAAAGAAAATCTTCGTCGCCGACGCCTCCGCCAATGCCGTGGCAGTATTCGATACGCCGAACTTGAACCCCAACCATTCGTCGGAACCCATAGTTTCACAGGCGCTCGGCTTTATCCCCACCGACTGGTATCCCAGCGCGCTCGCGGTGCAGGGCGACGACCTGCTAATCACCACCGCCAAAGGCCAGAGCACAGGGCCGAACAACTCCATGGGCAAGACATTACACGAGCTCAAGCACCACGGCCATCCCTACATTCCGACGCTGCTCCGCGGCTCGGTGGCGCGGCTCAACATTCCCTCCACCCTCGGTAAACTCGATGAATTCACCCGGACTGTAGAGCACGACAATTTGCTGCACAACGATCCTGGAAAGATACAATTCGCCGGCGGCAAAAATCCCGTCAAGCACGTGATCTATGTCATCAAGGAGAATCGCACCTATGACCAGGTGCTCGGCGATTTGAAGAGCGGCGACGGCGATCCCTCGTTGACGCTTTACGGCGCGGAAATCACTCCCAACGAACACAAGCTTGCTTTGCAGTTCGGCATACTCGACAATTTTTACGACAGCGGAGAAGTTTCCGGTGATGGCCATCTTTGGTCAACTGCCGCTATCACCAGCGACTACAACGAAAAAACCTGGCAGATTGCCTACCGCGGCAAGGAGCGAACCTACGACTTCCAGGGCACGGTCGCGGATGAATATCCGCTCGATCACAACCAGCCCGATATCGACGATCCTGCCACGGGTTTTCTTTGGGACAATGTCGCTCATCACGGCTTGAGTTATCGCGATTACGGCGAATTCGTGAGCGCCGCATGGTGCAACAAAAGCCGCAAAGCCGCATCACCCAAGCAGGGAACTCCATCCGCGCAGGAAGTCGCTTGCCCGCGAACCGAAGTCCACAAGGGGGAGGCTCTGGCACCCAATGTCGGTGAGCCCCACGCCGGACCTAGCCCTTGGCCTTGGGCCGTCCCGCTCTTCAAGCAGGTGAAGGCGACAAAGGCCGTGCTGCGGGATCACTTCGATCCGTTGTATCCCGATTTCAACACTGATTATCCCGATCAACTCCGAGCCGATGAATTTCTGAACGAATTCGCCGCCTACGCGCGCGCCCGCGAGTCGAACGAGAGTCCTGAGTTCCAGCTGCCGGCATTCGTCCTGCTCTACTTGCCTGACGACCACACGGGGGGCACGCGTCCGGAACGTCCGCGGCCGGAAGCCTCAGTTGCCGACAACGATCTTGCTCTTGGACGCGTCGTAGACGCCGTGTCGCACAGTCTCTACTGGGATGACACTGCGATCTTTGTACTCGAGGACGACGCCCAAAACGGGGCCGACCACGTTGACGCCCACCGCTCCATCGCCTTCGTGATCAGCAAATATTCGCCCGGTATCGTCACCGAGCCCTATGTAGATCACCGCTTCTATACCACGGTGAACATGATTCACACGCTGGAAATGCTGCTGGGGCTGCCTGCCATGAATCAGAATGACACTTATGCCCCCGCGATGGGACCTATGTTCTCAGGCGCGGGCAACCAGCCCGCCTTTCAGACCGACTATCGCAATCTCAAGAATGGGATGATTTACGAGACCAACAAACGCGACGCTCAAGGAGCAGCCGAGTCGGTGAAGATGGATTTTTCGCGACCCGACGCCGCCGGAGCTGCGCGTCTGAACCAGGTTCTTTGGCGCGACCAAAAAGGCGACGCCCCCTTGCCATCTCCAGCGAACCCGCAGAGTGGGGCACACTGAGCTCCACGCAGCGTATCGGTAGCCTGCGCGGGTGTGTTACGGTTTCCGGATTTTGACTATTGGGGTTTTGCGTTTGGATCGGCCGGCGGGGACTTGTCGTCTTTTTTCTCTTCCTTTTTCTCTTCAGGGTGGTCCTGATAAATCGAGTACTGTCCCTGCGGGCGTTTTAAACGGACAGTAAATTCCATCTTTGCCTGACCGATATCGTAGTCTTCACCGAAGGTCTGGAATCCCGACGCAAGTACTTGAACCCGCAGTTTGCCGTAAGGTATGCCATCAAAACTGGTTTTACCGTCGGCGTCAGTCTTGAGTTCCAGTCCTCCCCGCTCTTGCTTGCCGTGAGTGACCGGATGCATGATTACGGCGGCGTTGCGGACTGGTTTGCCGTTATCCTCCTTCACGACGATAAAATTCAGGACCGCCGTCGGTTCCTCGTTCTTGTCCCGCTGTGCATGGGCTTCGCCGAGAAGGGCAAAGGTAGACAGCAACGCCGCAATCGTCCACGTTGTTATGCGTGCCATTTTCATATAGGACATTCTAGCGACTACAAATGGTGTGTGGGAAAGAAAAGGAGTGAATGCTTGCAGGCATTAAACCCTTTCAGACCGGGCTCTTGCGTTCCGGACCGGCGGCTGCACGCAGGTGCATCAGATCGCTCGCAACACGGGCATTATTGTGCCGGGCCACGCCAGCCTCTTCCAGATAATCTCCCAGAACCGGGATTACGCCGAGGGCCGCGATGACGTCGAGATCAGCAACGATCTGGCATGCACCCTCAAGCGCGTACTTGGCCTTGAGTTCGTTGGAAATCGGAGTACGGTTAATCAATGCGTAGTCAAAGATCTGTTGTCGGGCATGGCGGTTCAAAGCGCGGATGTGATCGGCGGCGGTAAGCCCCAAACTTTCGTTCGCCTGAGTCATCAGATTGCAAATGTAAACCTTGGTGGCGGGTGAGTTGACGATGGCGTCCGAGATGCCATGCACCAGCAGGTTGGGGATAAGGCTGGTGAACAGAGACCCGGGACCGATGCTAATGACATCGGCGCTGGCGATGGCATCGAGCGTCTGCGGCAGAGGGTCGACGTTCGGTGGAACGAGAAAAAGTTCCTGAATACGTACTTTGCTGGCAGTGATCTCGGTTTCGCCGCGCACGCGCGTGCCGTCTACCATCAGGGCCTCCAGTTCGATATTAGAAGTGGTGGCGGGATGAATGTGGCCGCGTGTAACCAGAATCTCCGAAGATAGGCGAACCGCTTCGGAGAAGTCTTGCGTGATGTCGGTTAATGCTGCCAGAAAGAGATTGCCGAAGCTGTGGCCTTCAAGTCCTGAACCTTTTGCGAAGCGATGTTGGAAAAGTTGGGAGAGCAGAGCTTCATCCTCGCTGAGGGCAACAATACAGTTGCGGATATCCCCAGGCGGAAGCATGTTGAGTTCTTTGCGCAGGCGACCGCTGGAACCGCCATCGTCGCTGACCGTCACCACGGCGCACAGGTCGCGGATGACAGGCGTCCCGGCAGGTGCCGCGGCCATCTCCGCAGGGGTGAGGGCGAAACGTTTGAGACCTTTGAGAAGAGTAGAGAGGCCGGTGCCCCCACCAATGGCGACAACGCGGAGTCCGCGCTCGCGCGTGGCCTTCTCCGAGGACGACCGATCGGCGATTCTGGTTTCCATCCGAGAATCTCGTATGCCGATTAAAACGATTCGTCTTCGCGGAAAGAGCCTTGCGGCACCGAAAGGTCGGCGGCCGGATCAGGATACAAGAGTTCGGTGAAGCGAGGATCCTCAGCCAGGTTATGAAAATCAGAGTCGTTCCGGGCCTGGTAGCGCAGGCTGGGATTCAGTTGAAGAGCCTCCTCAAGATGCTTGAGAGAATCTTCGACGTGACTGGTCAAGCAATCGAGCGCGGCTAGGCCATAGACAACGAAGTCGGTTTTCGGGGACTGCTTCAGTAACTTTTCTATGTGTTCGCGGGCGGTCACGTAATCCCCGACGTTCATCAGCGAGACGGCGTAATCATAGTGCTCTTCGACGCTCTTGAATTGCGTGGTCGTCGAGCGCTCGAGGTGCTGGTTGCAGATGCTCAGGTGAATGGCGGCGCGGTCCGTGAGTTCTTTACTCGGACCGGCGAGCACCTTCTGAAATAGGGGCTTCGCCTTTTCGAACTTATGCTCCTGCAACGCGCGCAGCCCGGTTTCGTAATTCTGCAGCGCCTGCGCGACCCGCGGATCCTCGGGGATGGAAGCTTTCTTGGGGGTAACCTTCTGAGCCATGTGAAGAATTTTTCCTGTGCTCGTCGTAATGGGGGACTCCTTGGTTCCTTAAACTCGAAGAGCGAATGCTCAAGTATGACTCAAAAGGTAGGTGTAGGGCAATCGATAGAGGCAGTATCTAGTCCCTAGTTGGGACTACCGAGCAACAACGGAGCGACTGGGCCCTGTGAATGCGCTCCGGTACTCGGTACTCCTTACTCGGCTGCTAGTTGACCGTCGCCGCCGATTGCAGATCGATCTGCTTCCACTCCCCTTTAATGATGCCGGCGCGAATCTGGGCTGCGGTCTTGCCCTTCTTGCTCTGCTGATAAGAGTAGTACAGCTCTTTCAGGCAGGTGGAGCAGCGGGCTCCGTGCGAGGTTTCAAAGCAGCTATGCAGGCTGTTGTGACCCATTCGGTCGCAATAGCAATAGCAAGGCTGCTGGTGAAGCACCGCTGGAATCTTCGACGCCAGATCGTAGGCATGTGTCTGATAGGGATATTGCGCATCTGCTCCCCAAAGGTCGGCCTTGGTGAGGGTGGCGGGAAGCTTAGTGCCTTTTGGCGGCGGACCGGCGTTATAGGCGGGAATACCGCCTTCTTCCTCCATCTGCGGAGTCCATTCGGCCGACATGGTGAGCGTCACCGCGAAAAGAAAAATCAGTGTCAGAGCGCGGTGGGCGAATTTGTTTCGCAACGGGCGAGTCGGCCTCATCAATATCTCCAGTATAGAATTATTTTAACCCGCTTTTGGGTGGAATGGGTAACAGGGAGTGTCTTAAACGGCTGCAGCATATAACTCGCAGCCGAGGTCAGGCGATCTGTATACAATAGAAATCGAATGCCGGAAATCACAAGCAAGGAACCTGGAAACAGGCAGGTCCCGCCGACGCAGCGACTCGAAACTCCTGATTCAAGCGCAGCGGTGCGCTTGCGTCCGGCGTTAGGAGTCTGGCTGCGCGACCTGATCGTTTCTCTGGCAATCTCGGCGTTCATCATAGTATTCATCTACCAGCCAGTTAAGGTCGAAGGCACGAGCATGATGCCCTCGCTTGAAGACCAGGAAAGAATTTTCGTAAACAAGTTCGTTTACCGCCTGGAGCCGATTTCGCGGGGGGATATTGTGGTGTTCCGGTATCCCCGCGATCCCTCGAAAAGTTACATCAAGCGCGTGATCGGTGCGGCCGGGGATCGAATCCGTATCGACAGCGGCCAAGTCTATGTGAATAGCGAGGCGATCGAGGAGGATTATGTTCCACCGGTGTACGCCGATGCACGTTCTTATCCGGAGATGGTAGTGCCGCCGGAGTGCTACTTCGTTCTTGGAGACCATCGCTCCATGTCGAACGACAGCCGCGACTTCGGACCAGTGAATCAGAGTTATATTTATGGCAAGGCCGTATTTGGATACTGGCCGATGGATAAGCTGGGCCGGGTAAGGTGAGCGGCGAAAGCGACCCTCAGAACCAGAGGGCACCCTTTCGCTTCGTATTCGTTGCGATTGCTCTTGGGCTGATCGCCTGCTGGTACTTATTGTCTTATCATTCGCGAGCATTCCATGAAGCTGGCGCGATTCGGGACTCCGGCGTATTCAGCTATCCACGCTATCACGTCGAGCTCGACCAAATCCCGTTTTCCGAAGGTGGCGAGCATCGCTTTGCTTTCACGGGCGCTCCGTCTGAGGAGATGTGGCTGCAATTCGACGTTGTCGGAAAGACCGCCCGGGATGCCCAAATACTTGAACGCCTCACAACTCAGCTCGATGTGTTGTTAAGCGACGATCAAGGAAAAGTTCTCTGTGCGGCATCCGGTACCCCGGCAACGAGAGCGTGGATTCTGACTTACTCCGCCGACTACGCTGGTTTTTACAGCCTCTCTTGCACAAACCTGCAAATAAATAGGCGAAGCTCATATATCCTTAGAGTGGAATTGAAAGATGCAGACGCTCATTCGCCGAATATATTCCTCAGGCCCACGCTTCTCGGCGGTGGCAATGAGCTTCCTTGACTCAGTTGACTGCTTCGAAATAAAATTTCGCTGAAGACCAGCTCCGCCCTTGGTCCTTGAGCCAATCCCTGATAAAATTCTTCAAATCCACACATTGGAGCGAGAATGCAGGCTATCCTTGCGCTGGAAGACGGGCGAGTCTTCCGAGGCAAAGGCTACGGCGCCAAAGGCGAGTGCTACGGCGAAGTCGTTTTTAATACTTCCATTACTGGCTACCAGGAAATCTTCACCGATCCTTCTTATTCAGGGCAGATCGTTGTCCTGACCAATCCTCAGATCGGCAACTACGGAACCAATCAGGAAGACAACGAAGCCACGCGTCCGTGGATCGAAGGCCTCATCGTGCGCGAGTTTTCGAAAGTGAGTTCGAATTGGCGCTCGCAGCAGGTGACGGATGAATACCTGGAACAGTTCAAGGTGCCGGTGCTTTCGGATATCGACACGCGGGCGCTGGTGCGGCATCTGCGCGACCACGGCGTGATGCGGGGAGTGGTCTCAACCATCGAGAACGATGTTGAGAAGTTGGTGGCTAAAGCCAACTCGATTCCTAAGATGGACGGCACGGACTTGGCGAAGGTGGTTAGCACCAAAGGCCCCTATGTGTGGGAAGTAGGCGAGCGGTCGCATGAACCTGTCGCGATGGTTGGAGTGAAGGACGAGCCCGCTCGCTTTCATGTAGTGGCTTATGACTTCGGTATTAAGCAAAACATTCTACGTAAGTTACGCGGAGAGGGATGCCGGGTGACCGTAGTGCCTGCGCAGACCACTTCCGAAGATGTTCTCGCTTTGAAGCCCGATGGAGTATTCCTATCGAACGGCCCCGGCGATCCCGAGCCGTGTACGTACGCAGTGGATTCGATTCGACGTCTCATGGGCCGGCAGCCGATTTTTGGAATTTGTTTGGGGCATCAGCTAACTGGGATTGCGCTCGGCGGGAAGACTTTCAAGTTGAAGTTTGGACATCACGGCGGGAATCATCCCGTGAAGCAGTTGAAGACGGGGAAGATCGAGATCACGGCGCACAACCATAACTTCGCCGTCGATCCTGATTCGCTGCCGCAGAGCGAAGTGGAGTTTACGCACATCGATTTGAACGACTCCACTTTGGAAGGCCTGAGGCACCGCAATCTGCCGCTGTTCAGCGTGCAGTATCACCCGGAAGCTGCGCCGGGGCCGCATGATTCGCATTATCTGTTCAAGGATTTCGTGAAGATGATGGAGGAGTGGAAAGGGTGAGCGCTCGGGCCATTCCGAAGATAGATTTGCCTAGCCATCTCGATCTGGCAAAGTTCGTGCCGGAAGAGCTGCGCCGCCTCGGAGATCTCCAAAGCGCAATCCCGGAGGTTGCAAAGAATGAAGCCTACTTAACCCTTATTGAACGAGCAGTGAAAGAGATTCCGACAAGGCATGTTCTTGTTCATGGCGACGCCAGAAAGATGTCGAAGGAAAAGGTTGGCAAGGCGCACCTTGTTTTGACCTCTCCTCCCTATTGGACCCTAAAAAAGTATCGCGACAGCTCAGGCCAACTTGGTCACATCGTCGACTACGACGACTTCATCGAGGAGTTGGACCGAGTGTGGCAGAGATGTTTTGACTCGCTCGTTGTGGGCGGCAGACTTGTGTGCGTAGTTGGGGACGTCTGCCTCTCGCGCCGCAAAAATGAAGGGCGGCATACTGTGGTTCCCCTCCATGCCACCATTCAAGAGCATTGCCGGAAAATCGGCTTCGATAATTTGTCTCCAATCATCTGGCACAAAATTGCCAATGCGGCTTACGAAGTAGAGAACGGTGGAGGCTTCCTGGGAAAGCCCTACGAGCCAAATGCAGTCATCAAGAACGACGTCGAGTTCATCCTGATGCAGCGAAAGCCAGGCGGCTACAGAACTCCCCAAGATGGTGCAAGAATTTTGAGCGTGATTTCGGCGAAGGACTATCAGAAATGGTTTCAGCAGATCTGGAATGGAGTGACAGGTGCGTCAACGAAGGATCACCCTGCGCCGTACCCAGTCGAATTGGCTGAGCGTCTCATTCGCATGTTCAGTTTTGTTGGCGATACGGTGCTGGACCCATTCATGGGTACAGGCACAACGGCCCTGGCTGCCTCGAAGTGGGGCAGGAATAGTGTCAATTTCGAAATCGACGCCGACTATTTGAGCTTTGCGGCCCAGCGACTAGAAAGGGAGCTCTCATCACTGTTCGCCAATCCTGTTTTAGTTATGGAGCAAGAGTAAGCAAGTGAATTCTGAAATAGATCTCAAGCTCAAGAGCGCGGTGGCTCAATTCTGGTCGAGTCGCGAAACTCAGGCGCAGAAGCAGGGAGCTAAGTCAGGCGTTCGCGACGCCGGCGCGAGGACCGCAGTCACTGGCGGAACTCAGATGGACGGTTTTGTGGCATTGGTTCGGGACCTATTGGAAGAGTCGGGCGTGGACAGGCCAGTGGTGTACTGCGAAAGGCACATCGAGTTGCCCGGATGGTTTCGGCCTGAAAAGAAATGGGATCTGCTTGTTGTCGTCGAGGGCTGTTTGATTGCAGCCATTGAATTCAAATCACAGGTCGGTTCTTTCGGAAACAATTTCAATAACAGAACTGAAGAAGCGCTAGGCAGCGCGGCGGATTTGTGGGCAGCGTACCGGGAAGGGGCTTTTAAGCCCTCTGCTCGTCCTTGGTTGGGCTACTTAATGCTGCTGGAGGACGCTCCCGGTTCGACCCGGCCAGTTAAAGCGCAGGAGCCGCACTTCAGGGTGTTTGAAGAATTCAAGTCAGCTTCCTACGCGAGGCGCTACGAAATTCTCCTGACGAAGTTGGTCCGCGAAAGGCTTTACGACGCGACTTGCTTTCTGATGTCCAATAGTGCCGATGGTCTCAGGGGACAATACTCGGAGCCGGTTCCAGAGCTCAATTTCACGAACTTTATTTCGTCGCTTATCGCCAAGGCCATCGCCTGTAAGAAGACTCAATAAATGCCCAAACGCACTGACATCTCGAAAATCCTGATTCTCGGCTCCGGGCCCATCGTCATTGGGCAGTCGGCGGAGTTTGATTACTCCGGCACGCAGGCCTGCAAGGCGCTCAAGTCTGAGGGCTATGAAGTGGTGCTGGCCAATTCCAATCCGGCGACCATCATGACTGATCCGGAGATCGCCGACCGCACTTACATCGAACCGCTCACGCTTGAATATCTGGAAGAGATCATCCGCATCGAGCGGGAAATGGCGCCGGGCGCGGGTTTCGCTGTGCTGCCAACGGTGGGTGGGCAGACTGCCCTGAATCTTGCGATTGAACTTTCCGACGGCGGCGTTCTGGAAAAATACGACGTACATCTGATCGGTGCGAACGTCGCGGCGATTAAGAAGGCGGAAGACCGGCTCTTCTTCAAAGACGCGATGCAGAGGATCGGTCTCGACGTCCCTAAGTCCGCGCTGGTGAGCAGTAGCAAGGACGGATTGGAGTTCGCCGGCAAAATTGGCTTCCCGGTCATCGTGCGTCCCTCTTTCACCTTGGGAGGTTCCGGCGGCGGTATCGCCTACAACCGGGAAGAACTGGTCGAGGTTCTAACTCGCGGCTTGGATCTGTCTCCCGTACACGAGGCGCTAATTGAAGAATCGGTGCTGGGATGGAAGGAATTCGAGCTCGAGGTAATGCGCGACACCAAAGACAACGTCATCATCATCTGCTCGATTGAGAACTTCGACCCCATGGGCGTACACACCGGCGATTCGATTACCGTGGCGCCGGCGCAAACTTTGACTGACCGCGAGTACCAGGCCATGCGCGACGCATCGATCGCGGTGATCCGCGAAATCGGCGTGGATACTGGCGGATCAAACATTCAGTTCGGCGTGAATCCAGAAACCGGACGCATGGTGGTGATCGAGATGAACCCGCGCGTCTCGCGATCTTCTGCGCTTGCATCCAAAGCCACCGGCTTTCCGATTGCAAAGATTGCCGCGAAGCTCGCCGTCGGTTACACACTCGACGAAATTCCCAACGATATCACCCGTAAGACCCCTGCCTGTTTCGAGCCGACCCTCGACTATGTAGTTGTGAAAATTCCGAAGTGGCAGTTTGAAAAGTTTCCTGGAGCCGATGAGAATCTCGGCGTGCAGATGAAGTCGGTGGGCGAAGTGATGGCCATCGGCCGCACTTTCAAAGAAGCTCTGATGAAAGGCATTCGCTCGCTCGATACCGGAAGGCGCGTCGGCGGAGCGAAGATTGAGCCGAAGATCCTCACGCAGCGCCTGGTGACGCCGCATCCGGAGCGGCTGTCCTATGTGCAATACGCTTTGCGGCAGGGACACACGGTCAAGCAGATTGCGAAGATGACCTCGATGGATCCGTGGTTCCTCTACCAGCTCAAAGAAATTAACGATATGCAGCTCGAGTTGGAGAAGCATCCGATGGAATCGATCCCGACCGAAGTGTTGCGCGATGCCAAGCGCATGGGCTTCTCCGACGGGAGACTGGCTGGCGTTTGGCGGCTTGAGGGGCAGGAGAAAGTTCGGCATCTGCGCAAAAAGCATGGAGTCATGCCCGTCTATAAGCGAGTCGATACATGCGCCGCAGAGTTCGAAAGCTTCACCCCGTACCTTTACTCAACTTACGAAGAAGAAGACGAAGCCGTGCCCACCGATAAGAAGAAGATCATCATTTTAGGCAGCGGGCCCAACCGCATCGGGCAGGGAATTGAGTTTGATTACTGCTGCTGTCACGCTTCCTTCGCGCTACACGAAGACGGCTACGAGACGATCATGATCAACTGCAATCCTGAAACTGTCTCGACCGACTACGACACCAGCGACCGGCTGTACTTTGAGCCGCTGACGTTTGAAGATGTGTGGGCGATTTATCAGCACGAAACATCGAAAGGCGCGCCGTGTGGCGTCATCGTTCAATTCGGGGGGCAGACCCCGCTGAATCTGGCATTGCCGCTGAAGGCTGCGGGCGTCAACATTATCGGCACGTCTCCGGAGTCGATTGACCTGGCCGAGGATCGGAAGCATTTCAACAAACTGCTGGAAGAGTTGGAGATTCCGCAGGCCGCTGGTGTGATGGCGACTTCGCTCGAGGAGGCCATCGAAGGGGCGAAGCGCGTTCAATATCCGGTGGTGGTGCGGCCTTCGTACGTACTCGGCGGACGTGCCATGGTGATTGCCTACGACGAGGAATCCGTCGTGCGATATATGAAGGAAGCGGTCGAATACTCGCACGACCGTCCGGTGCTGATCGATCATTTCCTCGAGGACGCGATTGAAGTTGACGTAGACGCACTCTCCGATGGCGAAGACGTGGTGATCGGCGGCATCATGCAGCACATCGAAGAGGCTGGCATTCACTCCGGCGATTCGTCCTGTGTGTTGCCTGCGGTGGATATTCCGCAGCCTTTGATGGAGCGCATGCGTGATTACACCTTCAAACTGGCGCGGGCGCTGAAGGTGATTGGGTTGATGAATATTCAGTTTGCGATTCCGCGCGGCGACGGCGGGTCGGGTAATGGCGCGGAAGGCGGAAAAGTTTATGTACTAGAAGTGAACCCCCGTGCTTCGCGGACCGTTCCTTACGTCTCCAAGGCCACGGGCGTGCCCTTGGCAAAGATTGCGGCGCGCTTGATGACCGGACGCAAGCTGCGCGAATTCCTGCCGGAAAACATTGACAGCCGATCTGATCTCGATACGGGAAAGTGTTACTACGTAAAGTCACCAGTGTTTCCCTGGAATAAGTTTCCTGGCGTCGACACGGTGCTGGGACCGGAGATGAAATCAACCGGCGAAGTCATGGGCGTGGGCGACAGTTTCGGCGAAGCTTTTGCCAAGGCGCAATTGGCGGCGGGCCAGAAGTTGCCAACCCAGGGGACGGTGTTCATCAGCGTTACCGATCACGACAAGCGCTACGTCGCCGAGCTGGCGCGAAAGTTTGTGCACATGGGATTCAAATTAGTCGCAACTTCCGGCACCGGTGATGTGATTGAATCCGCGGGAATGAAAGTGGAGCGCGTCTATAAGGTGAAAGAGGGTCGTCCAAACGTTGTTGATTTGATCAAGGGCCAGCGCATCCATCTGATCGTCAATACTCCCTCCGGAATTGAGCCGTGGTTCGACGAGAAGGCGATCCGGCGGGCTGCGGTAACGGCGCGCATCCCCACCATCACTACGCTTTCAGCCGCACGGGCAGCTGCGGAAGGGATTGCGGCGCTGCAGCGCGGCGAGCTGAATATCCGGGCGCTGCAGCAGTTGCATGCCGACCGGGTCTCGGCTCGCGTGCGCTAGCTGAAGGTCCCGCCATTTTCGTCTAATCTTCAGACAAAATTGAGATTCCGCATAGTATTCTAGGAGTCATCCTTGGGAGGAACACATGCTTCTTCACGGTATCTTCGCTCCGATCAGCACTCCGTTCTATGCTGACGAAAACGTTTATTTTAAAAAGCTTGAAAGTAACGTCGAACGTTATTCGCGCACACCTTGCGCGGGCATTGTTGTGCTCGGCTCGACCGGGGAAGCTGTTTTTCTATCCGACCAGGAGCGTCGCGATGTGCTGAAGTCCGCCCGCGAAGCAACAGCGCCGGGCAAAGTGCTGATCGCTGGCACAGGAATCGAATCCGCGCTTGAGACCTTGCGGCTCACCGAATATGCCGCCGAAATTGGCTACGACGTGGCGATGGTGCGTACGCCGCATTACTACAAAAAACAGATGCAGCCGGCGAATATCCTGGCGTTCTACCGAACGGTAGCTGACCGCTCGCCGCTGCCGGTGATGATCTATAACTTTCCACAGGCTACCGGCTACGACATTCCTGCGGAGTTGGTCATTGAGCTGGCGGAGCATCCAAATCTGATCGGGATCAAGGAATCTAGCGGCGATGTCGAGAAAGTTCGGAAAATCGTCGAAGGAACGCGTCACATCCGGCGCAGTTCCACCGTCACTGAGACGTTCGAGGCGGTGACTCCGCGCATGCTTACAGCCGCGACTTCGGGATCGAACGGAAATGGCGGGGAGTTGGTGCAGGTAGGGGCAGTGGGGGGAACGCCGGTCGAAAGGCCGTCCTCCGCAGCGGTCACGGTTATGGGCACAATGAAAACCCGGCAGAAGGAAACTGGATTTCAGGTTTTGGTGGGCGCTGCGCAGAAATTGCATCCGTCACTCGACGCCGGTGCCGCGGGAGCGATCCTTGCGTTCACCTGTGTTGCCCCAACCGCGTGCTACGAGATTTATGCAGCCTGGAAGGAAGGCGACGCTGAGTTGGCGAAGTTGAAGCAGGATCGCATTGCTGCAGCAGCACAGAAAATTGTGGGCGAGTTTGGAATTCCCGGCGTGAAGTATGGCATGGATTTCAACGGCTATTTTGGAGGCCCAGCGCGCCTGCCGCAACTACCCGCAACAGCCGAAGTGAAGCGCGAGATAGAGCGACTTCTGGCGGATGTAAGGAACTAATCAACAGGAGTGCCTTGGATAGTCTAGAGGATCCGATCCAAGGCACACTGAATTAATTTGGGCCTTGTGGTGCGCCTCTTGTTTCTCGTATACTAAATTCGAACGAACGTTCGACTTATAGGCTACAAAAGCAATGGCCAGCCCTTCCATAGAGACCAGGACTTCCCCCCGACGGCCTCGCAGTATCCTAAACAAGGGCACTCGATTCGATCAGCGCCTTGCCGAGATCCTTACCCACGCCACGGATGTCTTCTGCGATAAAGGCTATGAAGGCGCTTCCATGCGCGACCTTTCCCGCGCCAGCGGAATGTCGCTTGCGGGGCTTTACTACTATTTCGAATCCAAAGAGCGGCTGCTCTTTCTGATTCAGAAGCATACGTTCACCACCATCGTGCAGCGGCTGAAGTCGAGGCTGGAGGGGGTGAGCGATCCTGAGCAGCAGGTTCGCATCTTTATCCTTAACCATCTGGAATACTTCCTCGCCAATCCGGCCAGCATGAAAGTTCTATCTCACGAGGCGGAGGCGTTGAAGAATGGATTCGCTTCCGAAGTGGCGGCGATCAAGCGCGAATACTACCGCATTTGCGTGGGATTGCTGGACGAGCTAAAGCGTGAGCGGGGGTTACAATTTTCCACTCGCATCGCGGTACTGAGCCTGTTCGGCATGATGAATTGGATTTATACATGGCACAACCCGAAAGTGGATGCCGATGCGGAGCAGATTGCGCGCGAGATGGGTGAGATCTTTCTGCGTGGCGTGATGAATGGAAGCCGCGCTCGCAAGGACGGGCGCTGAAGGCGGATTTATTTTAGTCCCGACGAAACCAGGGTTCCTCGCTTCGCTCGGAATGACATTTTGAAGGTGATGAGAAGAGAATTGATATTTACAACGAGATAAGGAGCTACAGATATGGCGACGACGACGCAGCCAGTGACCGGTGAAACGACCAAACAGCTTGTTAACTACCGCAGCGAGGGGGGCGTCGCGGTCATCGAGATGTGCGATCCGCCGGCGAATACTTATACCTACGAAATGAACCGGCAGTTGGACGAGGCCATCCTGCGCGCGCGCATGGAAAATGATGTCTACGTCATTTTGCTGACGGGAGCAGGGGACAAGTTTTTCTCTGCTGGCGCCAACATCAAGATGCTGTCGAGCGTCGATCCAACCTTCAAGTATTACTTCTGCCTACATGCCAACGAGATGCTGCTGCGGCTGGAGCACACACCAAAGCTGGTAATCGCTGCGATCAATGGCCACTGCGTTGGAGGCGGCTTGGAAATTGCCATGGCTGCCGACATTCGCATTGCGCGCAAGGATGCTGGCAAGATCGGTCTGCCGGAAGTAAATCTCGGAGTTCTTCCCGGCACCGGCGGCACGCAGCGGCTCTCGCGGCTCGTGGGAAAGAGCAAAGCGATCGAATTGATGGTCACGGGCAACACGTTCTCTTTTGAGGAAGCGCAAGAGCTCGGCATTATCAATGACATCTACGAGCGCGACGGTTTCATGGAAAACATGATGGAATACGCGAAACAGTTTTGCCCGCCGAACAAGGCGGCTAAGGCCGTTGGACGGATTAAGCGCGCAGTCCAGACCGGCTGGGAGATTCCTATGGAATCGGCGCTGGCTGTCGAACGCGAGAACCAGCAGATACTTTTCCAGAGCGAAGATGCAAAGGAAGGCCTCGCCGCTTATGTAGAGAAGCGTCCCGCGGTTTTCAAGGCAAAATAAATGATTGCAGCCAAGGTGAAAGTTGAATCCGGCCAGTTGCTGATCGATGGGCAATGGGTTGATGGTGCGAAGAAATTTGACACCATCAATCCGGCCACAGGAGAGGTGTTGACGCAAATTGCGGAGGGTAGCAGCGCGGATGTGGACCGTGCTGTCGATGCCGCGCGCCGCGCCCTCGAGGATCGGAACGGCCCGTGGCGGAAAATGTCGGCGAGCGAACGCGGGCGACTGATCTGGAAACTTGCGGATTTGCTGGAGAAAAATATCGACGAATTCGCCGAACTCGAGACTCTCGACAACGGCAAGCCGATCTTCGAGTCGCGCTACGTCGATATGCCAATGGTGATTGACGTTCTGCGCTACTACGCGGGGCTGGCGACGAAAATCCACGGTGAGACTGTCAACACCTTAGAAACTGCGTTCACCTACACCCTGCGCGAACCTGTCGGGGTGGTTGGCTTAATCGTTCCGTGGAACTTCCCGTTGCTTTTGGCTTCATGGAAGGTTGGCCCGGCGCTGGCTTGCGGCAACGCGATCGTGTGGAAACCGGCCAGTCAGACATCACTGACGACATTGCGGTTCGGAAAGTTGGCGATTGAAGCGGGCGTTCCAGCCGGCGTAATCAACATTGTTACCGGCCCGGGAGTTGTGGGCAAAGCGATGGTGCAACATCCGGGAATCGACAAGATCGCATTTACAGGTTCAACAGCGGTGGGGCAAGAGATCATGCGCAGCGCGGCTGATACCGTGAAGCGCATTACTCTCGAACTCGGTGGAAAATCGCCGAATATTGTTTTTGCAGATTCCGACATCGACAGCGCGGTAAAAGGTGCAATCACCGGAATATTTTATGGCAAGGGCGAGGTCTGCAATGCGGGCTCGAGGTTGTTTCTCGAAAGCAAAGTAAAGGACGAGTTCACCGAGAAATTGGCGGCGCGCGCGGCCAAGATGCGACCGGCAGACCCGCTCGACCCGAAAACCCGGCTGGGGGCGATTGTCAGCCAGGAGCAGATGCAGACTGTGCTGGGCTACATTGAAGCGGGAAAAAGAGATGGTGCCAAGTTGGTTGCCGGCGGCAATCGTGTGAACGTGGATGGCGGCAAGGGATTTTTCATCGAACCTACAATCTTCGGCGACGTAAAAAACGACATGAAGATTGCGCGCGAAGAGATTTTCGGTCCCGTGCTCTCCGTGCTGGCATTTGACGATATTGATGAGGTGGTCGAGCAGGCCAATAATAATCCCTACGGCCTCGCGGCTGCGGTTTGGACTCGCGATGTCAAGAAGGCTCATAGCGTCTCGCGGCGACTAAAAGCCGGTACCGTGTGGATCAACACGTACGGATTGATGGACGCGTCGCTGCCCTTTGGTGGTTACAAGAGTTCGGGCTTCGGCCGCGAGTTAGGCATGCACGCGATTGAGCATTACACGGAGTTGAAAACAGTTTGGCTGAACATGGCGTAGGAGCGGAATGATGCCGGGTAAAGTTGCAAAAATCGGAACGTTTAGTGATTGGGAAGGTATGTTCAACGACTGGCGCAAAGATATCGGCGTCAACACGAAGGACATTGAAGCTTTTCACTTCGACACGCTCTATGGCGCGATCGATACGGAGGAGATCGAATTCGGTTCGTACAAGGGACGGCGCAAGTGGGAAAATCTGCGTCAGATTCCCACCCAGCAGATGCGCGATGCACTGATGAACATGATCGTCTACCAAGGCGATACCGAATTCGCCAGCGTCGAACAGCAACGCAACCTTCTGGAAAATGCGCCCACCGACTGGGATCGACGTGCCATTACGCGCGTAATGATTGAGGAAATGCGGCACGGGTGGCAGATGTGCGCTTTGCTGGTGGATCACTTCGGTTATTCGGGCAAAGTCGAAGCGCAGAAAATGCTTGAGCGCCGTGCCTTCGAGAACAAACGGTTACTGGGCGCATTCAATGTCGACGTCGACAACTGGATGGATTTCTTCACCTACACCGACTTCGTCGATCGAGACGGAAAGTTCCAGCTGCAGATGCTCAAGTATTCCGCATTCGCGCCGTTGGGGCGGTCGATGTCGTACATGCTTCGCGAAGAGGCCTTCCACATGGGCACCGGCAATGACGGCTTGCGGCGCATCGTAGAAGCCGGCGTCATCCCAGGATGGCTGATTCAAAAATATCTCAACAAATGGATTTCAAGTTCTTACGATCTCTTTGGAACTGACCATTCTTCGTCGGCACATTGGGCTTACGTGTGGGGTGTTAAGGGGCGCTACGATGAACCGAAGAACGAGCACGCTCCCGACCTCGACGATTTGAACGACTACAACCGTAATCTGTATCGCGACGAAGTTGCGGGTCTGATTGAGCGTTTCAACGGCGCTCTAAAGCCGGGGCAACCGAAGCTGTACGCTCCTAACATCAAGTTCAATCGTGAAATCGGGCGCTGGGCACATCAGAAGTATCACGCGCAGACAGGTGAACTGCTCGATGATCGAGCTTACGAAGAGCATGTAAAGGAATACATGCCCGGTCCAGCAGACAGAAAGTTGTTGCTGGAGATTATCGAGACCGAGAAGAAATGGATTGCCGAGAAAACCGGCGCGCGCGATCCCCTCGCGAGCATTGGCGAAGTGCGAAAGTCAGCGATTAATCTGTAGCTGGTGCAGTGAGGAGTCACAATGGCGGTTGCGGCGGAATCCAAACTCGCTCGGCTCACAGTTGATACTGACTCGCTCGTGGCGCGAATCGTCTTACGCCATGCGCCGCTGAACGTCATCGACATCGCGATGATGGAGGAGTTAGCTCAAACGCTGGCGGAATTGGAATTGCGCCCGGATATTTCCGTGGTTCTGCTGAGCGGAGCGGGCAAAGCGTTTTCCGCCGGTGTCGACGTGGCTGCACATACTCCTGACAAAGTTGAAGAGATGTTGAGCAGGTTCCACGGCGTCATCCGGCTGCTGATTGCCAGCAAGAAGGTCACGATCGCGGCTGTGCACGGGCATTGCCTTGGTGGAGGCGCGGAACTCGCGATGGTTTGCGACATGGTTTACACCGGTGATTCAGCGCAGTGGGGATTCCCGGAGATTGAGCTGGGCTGCTATCCGCCGGTGGCGTGCACAGCGCTCGCTGCATTGGTGGGGCAGAAGCGCGCCGCGGAATTAATTCTTACCGGACGCACGATTAGCGGAACGCAAGCGGCGGAAATGGGGCTGGCCAATCGTGCGGTTGCCGCTGAAGAGTTGGCAGGGGTGGTTGACCAGACTGTGCAGGAACTGGTCGGGCTGAGTCCTGGGGCGTTGGCGGTTACGAAAAAGGCGATCTACGCGTGGGATTCAATGCACTTCGATAAGGGCCTGGCCCGGGCGGAGAAGATCTACCTGGAAGAGTTAATGAAAACATCGGACGCGCAAGAAGGAATCTCGGCCTTCATGGAAAAACGCAGACCGGACTGGGCAGGGAAGTAACGCATGGATTACGAGATCACGCCCGAGGAAGTCAAGACCAAGCTCGATCAAGGTGAAGAGTTCACTCTACTGGATGTCCGCGAGCCGTGGGAGTTTGAAACGGCAAGTATGGCCGGAGCGAAGCTGCTGCCCATGGGAGACGTGCCGTCACGGGTGCATCAGGAATTAGATCCGGAAGATCACATCGTGGTGGTTTGCCATCACGGCGTGCGCTCCTTGAATGTGACCGCCTGGTTGCGGCAACAGGGTTTTGAAAAGGTACAGTCCATGCAAGGCGGCATTGATGCCTGGTCTCGCCGGGTGGATGGTACCGTGCCGCTATATTGAAAGCAGCTCTTAGCCGTCAGCCCGTTGCCGAGCCGGACAAGCTAAGAGCTAAAGGCTTATCGCCGAACAATGAAAAAAGAACTCATCGAACTCAAAGTCAACGGCCGTAGTCACGAACTTGCGATCGAGCCAAGCGCCCTGTTGCTAGACGTGCTGCGCGGGGACCTGGAACTCACCGGCTCGAAGCGCGGTTGCGATGAATCGTCCTGCGGTGCATGCACTGTTCTGGTAGATGGTGCGGCCATGATGTCATGCACCCTGCTGGCGGCCAGTTGTCAGGAGCGGGAGATTACGACTATCGAAGGCGTGAGTGAGCACGGCAGCCTGGCGGCCATTCAGAAAGCCTATGGAGATTGGGGCGGCGCGCAGTGCGGTTTTTGTACTCCAGGATTCATCATGACGGTGAAGTCGCTCCTGGCGGAGAATCCTGATCCATCCGAAGCTGACGTTCGCATGGCGTTAAGCAGCAACCTGTGCCGGTGCACCGGATATAGCCAGATGTATGAAGCGATCAGATCGGCGATTGCAGCGGAGCAGCATAGTGCGCTCAGTTCTACGGGAGGGTCGACTGGGAGTGCAAATGACTGATTTCTCCATCATCGGCAAGCCCACCGCGATGGTTGACGCGGCGGAGAAGACAACCGGCGCCGGCAAATACACGGACGACCTCCGCGTCCCTGGCATGCTCGTCGGAAAGATTCTTCATTCACCGTATCCCCATGCGCGGATTAAGTCGATCGATACCAAACGGGCAGAAGTGCTCGATGGTGTCATAGCCGTGGTCGTGGGCAAAGACGCGCCTAATCCTTACGGAATTCTTCCTGTCGGTCACGATGAGCACGCGCTGGCGCTGGATAAAGTGCGCTATGTCGGAGATAACGTTGCATGCGTGGTTGCGATTTCCGAGTCCATCGCCGAGAAGGCGCTGGAGCTTATTGATGTGGATTACGAAGTTTTGCCGGCATACTTCGATCCCGAAGAATCGCTGAAGGCGAAGACTCATCTTATCCATGACAATAAGCCCGGGAATTTAGAAAAGGATTATCACCACGCCTTCGGGGATCCAGATAAGGGTTTTGCCGAGGCTGATCACAGGGCCGAAGCGCGTTTCATCGCGAATGAAGTGACGCATGCCGCCATGGAGCCGCATTCCACGCTGGCGTCCTTCGAACTCGATCCGCACACCGGGGAGATGGGTCGTCTCACGGTATGGTCGTCAACGCAGGTTCCGTACTATCTGCAGCACAAGCTCTCGCTGGTGCTGGAAATGCCGATGTCGCAGATTCGAGTGATCAAGCCATTAGTCGGCGGGGGATTCGGTGGCAAGAGCGAAGTCATTCCGCTCGAAATTATCGTTGCGGTTGCGGCGCGCAAGGCGCAAGCACCAGTGAAGATCACGTATACGCGTGAAGAAGTATTCTGGGCGCATCGCGGCCGGCCGCGAACCATTATTGATCTGAAAACTGGAATAAAGAACGACGGCCGCATCACCGCTGTGAAAGCGCGCGTGGTCCAGGATGGGGGCGCTTATTGCTCGTACGGCGTCGTTACGATTCTGTATTCCGGTGCACTGCTGGGCGCGCTTTACGACATTCCACATATTCAATACGACGGCTATCGCGTGCTCACTAACAAGCCCGCATGCGGCGCAATGCGTGGGCACGGAACGGTTAATGTACGATTCGCCTTCGAATCACAACTGGATGAACTTGCGGCAAAGATCGGAATGGATCCAGCAGAGATTCGGCAGCGGAATCTGCTCAAGCCTCCTTGCATTACCGTGAACGGGTTGCGCGTACAAAGCTACGGGCTGCCAGAGTGTATTGAGAAAACCGTCGAGCGTTCGGCATGGAAGCAGCGCAAAGGTAAACTGCCCCGGGGGCGCGGCTTGGGCATCGCATGCAGCCATTACGTGAGCGGGGCGGCGAATTCGATTATCCGCTCCGACATGCCGCACTCGACTGTGAACATTAAGATTGACCGCGACGGCGGCGTGGTTGTCTACACCGGCGCATCAGAAATCGGCCAGGGTTCGGACACCATGACAGCCCAGGTCGCGGCCGAAGTACTGGGATGTTCACTGGCACGAGTAAGAGTGATTGCCGCTGATACGGATCTGACTCCGATTGATATCGGATCATATTCCAGTCGCGTTACCTTCATGGCGGGTAACGCCACGTTGCGTGCGGCTGAGGACGCGAAGAAGAGAATCGCCGCTGCGGCGGCGAAGAAAATGAATTGCGCCACCGAAGACATCGTGTTCCGCGATGACCTGCTTCTTAAGAAGGGAAGTGTCGTTCCCCCGGCGAAGAACGACAAATCTGAAGAAGCAGAAGTGACGCAGGGAGGGGCATCTGGCAGCGGGCGCGTGGAAGGACAGATCTTGCGCGGCTCGCTGCAGCAGAAGCGGAAAGAAGAAGGTCCGAAAGAATGGATGACATTCGAAGAAGCTGTGGTGGCAGCTATTGATTTTCACGGCGCCCTCACTGGCACTGGTTCCTACGCTCCTCCGCAGGAAGCGCGCGGCGGCAAGCACAAAGGCGGGGGCGTTGGTCCATCGCCCGCGTATTCTTATTCCGCGCAGGTGGCCGAAGTCAGTGTTGATGAAGAGACGGGAGAAGTGACCGTGCATAAAGTCTGGGCCGCACACGACTGCGGACGTGCGCTGAATCCGGTTGCTGTCGAAGGTCAGATCATTGGCTCAGTTTGGATGGGCATGGGACAGGCGCTCACGGAAGAGATGATTTGGAAAGACGGCATGTTGATGAATGCCGGTATGCTGGAATATCGCAGTCCGTCGTCGGTGGAATCGCCCGAGGTCGAGCCCATCATCGTCGAGAGCATCGATCCTGAAGGCCCGTTTGGGGCCAAGGAATGCAGTGAAGGATCGCTGGCCGCAACCATTCCGGCGATCGCAAATGCGATCTACGATGCCGTCGGAGTGCGCTTGCACGAGTCACCGTTTACTCCGGAGCGTGTGTTGGCGGCTCTGCGCGCCAAGAGAAATGCCAAGAATCTGAACATGACAGGAGGCATTGATCCTACTGCGCCTGCGCGTCTTCGAGAGCACGGAGGTTCACTCTGCTTCCAGAACAAAGGACCAGAGCGGCATGCGCTTGATCCGGCGCGAAGCAAAAACTCATTATCCAGTGCGGGTGCCGATTGAGCCTGCCCCAATTCAGGTTGCTGCGCCCGCGCGCGCTCAACGAGGCGATCGACTCGCTCGCGACTCACGAAGGCAATGTTCGGGTGCTCTCCGGCGGTACGGACTTGATTCCATCAATGCGACAGAAGCTGTTCGAGCCGGAGTATGTTTTGGACCTGCATGGCGTCACTGAACTTCGTGGGATAAGGCCGCAGTCCGATTCCGCGGTCGAAATTGGTGCGCTCACAACCCTCAGCGCCATTGAGAAGTCGTCCTACTTGCGTCGGCACTTTTCTGTTCTCACCGAGGCGGCGGCGACGGTTGCCTCGCCGGTGCTCCGCAACATGGGAACGATTGGAGGCAACATCTGCCTCGATACCCGTTGTCTTTGGTACAACCAGTCACTGACGTGGCGAAAAGGATGCGGCTACTGTATTAAAAAAGATGGTGATCTTTGCCATGTCGCTCCCGGCGGGACGAAGTGCTGGGCTGCGTTTTCTGCAGACACTCCACCCGCATTGCTCTGCTTGAATGCGCAAATCGAAATCGTCGGTCCCAATGGCACGCGTCGCATTCCATTGAAAGAGTTCTATACGGGAGACGGAGAAAAGTATCGTACGCTCCTGCCGACCGAACTGGTCACGCGGGTCTTTCTACCAAGGGAATCGGCGGACTATCACGGCGTTTATCGCAAGCTGCGGGTTCGCGGATCGATTGATTATCCACTGGCGGGGGTCGCAGTCGTGATGAAACACTCCAATGGTCAGGTGGAAGATGCCCGCATCGCAATGACGGCGGTGAATCCCGCGCCAATCCTGGTTCAGCGAGCCGGGGAGATGCTGATTGGAAAGGTAATCGACGACGCCCTGGCGGAAGCTGCTGGCGACATCGCAGCGCGAACCGCCAAGCCTTTGACGACGTCGGCGCTCACGCCCGAATACCGGCGCGAAATGATTCGGGTCTTCACCAAGCGGGCCGTGCTGGCGGCGGCGAGCAATTGAGCCAATCAATGATCACCGATTGCCACATTCATATCCAGCCGGTGGAGATGTTCAAGCCGCAGGCGCTGGACCTCATGAAAAAGAAGCGGGCGAACTTTGACGAGATTGCGGAGTTCTGCCGCTCGCCGAAAGCTTTTCTCAAGTATCTCGACACGTGCGGCGTCGATCGCGCCCTGCTCATCAATTACGTGGCTCCCGAAGTGATCGGCTTCACCAACGGAGTGAATCAATTTATCGCGGACTACGTAAGAGAAGATTCGAAACGATTACTCTCTTGCGGCAGCCTGCATCCACGGCACACGACCAACGTTCTGGCCGATATGGAGCAAATTCTGCGGCTCGGGATTCGAATGATCAAGATCCATCCGCCGCACCAGCTTCTGTTTCCGAACGATTATTTGAATGGGGTGAAAGAACTGGAAATCATCTACCGCGCCGCCGAGGCCAATGGCGTGCCCGTGATGTTCCACACTGGAACCTCGATATTTCCGGGTGCCCGAAACAAATATGGCGATCCGATGTACGTGGACGATGTAGCCGTTGACTTTCCAAAGCTAAAAATACTGCTCGCGCATGGCGGACGCCCGCTATGGATGCAGACAGCATTCTTCCTGATCCGCCGTCACCCGAACGTGTATCTCGACATCAGCGGAATCCCGCCCAAAGCGTTGCTGAAGTATTTCCCTCGTCTCGATGAGATCGCCGACAAAACCTTGTTTGGCACCGATTGGCCGGGGCCGGGCGTGCCTGATATTAAGAAGAACCTGGATGAATTCCGCTCTCTGCCTCTCAGCCAAGCCATGCAGGAACAGATCTTGAGCAAGACAGCGCTCAGCATTTGGCCGGCATAGCCCGGTTACTTGCCGGTGCTTGCGGCTTCTGCTTTGCCTCCCAGCAGTTCGTCTGCTAAACCGGAAGCACCGTAGATCTTGCGCAGAGCTTCCTGAATGCCGCGTGAATCCACCGAGACGGCTCGGCCCTGCACATCACTGTAGGCGAACTGCCACGGAAGTGATTCGATGTTGCCGTCGAAAATAATGCCTACAACTTCACCCTCCTTGTTCACTGTGGGCGATCCGGAGTTGCCGCCAATAATGTCGGCAGTCGACACAAAGTTCAGGGGAGTCTTGAGATCTAGTTTGGACTTCGAGGTCATCCAGCTTTGCGCAAGGTTGTAGGGAGGCTGATTGTTGTGCTCATTCGCATGTTCAAAGGCGCCGCCCATAGTCGTGAAATAAGGGACATCTTTTCCGTTTTCTTTGTAGCCCTTCACCGCGCCATAGCTAAGGCGAAGGGTAAAGGTCGCATCCGGCGGCTGACTGAAGCCGCTTTGTGCGAAGCGGGTTTTGGCGATAAATGTGCCTTCGCGGCGGACGACCGAGTCAACCTTATCGTCGTACCGCTTGCGCACCGCGCGAGCGTCGGGTTCGATCACCCGTAGGGCAACGATCAAGGGATCGATGCTGGCTGCGATCGCGGCCTGGCCGCCTTCGTATAATTGTTTGCGTACGGCAACGTCATCCAACTTGGTGCCTGCAACGATCTCCTTCGCTGCGTCGGCTGGAGTTCTGCCATTCAGGACCCTCTGCACGTCCAGGTTGTCTTTGCCAAGCGCATCCTGCATCTCAGCCAGAGAATCCGCCAGAAGCACGGTATTCAGGCTTTTGTATACCGGTGCGGTAGAGAACAATTGCTGCTCCAGCGAGGGCAGCGCGGAATCGCGAAATTCGCGCAGGCGGTCTGCGTTCGGCTTCGTCTTTTCTTCCGCGGATCGCACCAAAACACGCGCAATCTGCGGCAACGTGGAGGCAAATCCGCGCAGCCGTTCCAGATAGGTCAGTTGAAGAAACATGTTGTGCTGCTGGTTCATTGCCTGCGCGATCTCTTCCCACGGATCGTGCGCGCCGGCATTTTTCGGATCCGCCTTGTAGGAAGCGCGCAGTTTGGCCTCGTCGGCGGTTTTGGCATCCATGATCGACTTATCGAGCAATCCTGTGTTGTATCCGGTAATTGCCTTTTGCGAATTTTGCATCCCGAAGATATCTTCCTTGGCGATGCGGGCGTTCTCCTCCGATTGCTTGCTGAAGTCCTGCAGCAAGGAAATGCGGCGCTTCAGCGATGCCAGCGTCAGGGGATAAGCAACGTCACGCGTAAAGTCCATTTGGGCCATCGTCTGCTGGCGGCTCGTGTTGCCGGGGTGGCCGGAAACAAAAATTAGATCTCTATCCTTCACGCCGCTATGCGACCAGCGCAAATAGTTGTCGAGGTGTGCCGGATGCCCGTCTTCATATACGCGAAAGAATGTGATGTCGAGATCGTACCGTGGATAGGTAAAGTTGTCGGGATCGCCGCCAAAGAACGCGGCGTCAAATTCAGGCGCAAACACCAGGCGCACGTCAGTAAACTTTTTGTATTTATACAGGTTATAAACCTGACCTGAGTAGAACGTAACTACGTCGCAGCGCAGGCCGGTGGAGCTTCCACAATCTTTTTCGATCTGTGACATGGCGGCGCGCTGTGCCTGGCCTGCGTCAGCCGCCGACATCTCCGGCTTTACTCCGGCATTTACCTTTTCGGTCACGTCTTCGATGCCAACCAGTTCATTCAATTCGAGGTTGGGGCACTTGCGTTCCTCGGCCTGCGTTTTCGCATAGAAGCCCGATTGGATATAGTCGTGGCCCTCGCTTGAAAGCTGCTGAACGCACCCCGCGCCGACGTGGTGGTTGGTGAAAGTCAATCCGTCCGCCGATACGAACGAACCCGAACCGCCATTGTTAAACCGCACCGACGATAGCCTTACGTGGTCCAGCCATCGTTGCGTTAGTTCGAATCCATACTTGGCCTTAATTTTGTCCTTGGGAGCTTCGTTGTAGAGCCACATTCCTTCGTCGGCGGCGGCTACAGCTGGAAGAAAAAAGGACAAGGTCAGGCAAATTGTCAAGAATCGCTTCATGAAAATTCTCCGGAGGATGTGAACAGCGATTGCAGCCTCCTCGGCGTGCAAAACGAGACTTTTACTATACGCTGGCCGCGAAGCCCGCCGCAAAACGTGATCGGCACTGGGTAGTGGGTTCGGGCCTCTATGGAATATGGGCGGCTTTTCGCGTATAAAAGAAAGTTGCATTCGTCGCGCTTTCTCCTCGCGCGGTCCCGCAACAGTAATCAATCAGATTAATAAGCGAGAAATTATGTCGAGCGTTACAAGTACCCTCGGCCCGAAAGGCTTGGAAGGCGTAGTCGCCACCTCTTCCACCATTTGTTATATCGATGGCGACCGCGGCGTGCTTGCTTACCGGGGCATTGATATTCACGAACTTGCCGATCATTCCAGCTTTGAAGAGACTTGCTACCTGTTGTGGTTCGGCCGCTTACCGAATCAGAGTGAGTTGAAGGACCTGAAGGAACGGCTGGCTCAGGAGCGTCACCTGGATCCGGCGATCATTGGATTACTGCGCAGCGTTCCCAGTTCCGCCCTGCCCATGGATGTCATGCGTACGGCGGTTTCCGCGCTAGGCATTTACGATGCGGACGAAAAGAATAACGACCATGATGCGAACGTCCGCAAAGCCATCCGGTTGACGTCTCAGATTCCAATGCTAGTTGCCGCCTATGATCGGATTCGCAAGGGTAAGCCGGTGGTCGAGGCCGATCGTTCGATGTCACATTCCGGCAACTTCTTGTGGCAACTAAACGGAACCAAGCCTTCCTCTACAGCCGAGCGTGCCCTCGATATTGCTTTGATTCTGCATGCGGACCATGAATTAAATGCGTCCACATTTGCGGCGCGCGTGACTGCTGCAACTTTATCGGATATGCATTCTGCAATTACCTCGGCCATCGGAGCCTTGAAGGGACCGCTGCACGGGGGTGCGAACGAGGCAGTCTTCCGAATATTGGATGCGATTTATCGCAAGAAGGCTGATCCCGTCGAGCATATCCGCGAAATGCTGGCTCAGAAGAAAAAAGTTCCCGGTTTTGGTCATCGCGTGTATCACACCGAAGATCCACGGGCAACGCACCTGCGCGCGATGTCGCGCGATCTGGGCCAATCCAGCGGGCAGCCGCAGTGGTATGAGATGTCGGAAAAAATCGAGGCATTCGTGAGGGCGGAGAAGAAGTTGAATGCCAACGTCGATTTTTACTCGGCGTCTACTTATCACGTGCTGGGTATCGATGAAGATATGTTCACGCCGGTATTCGCAGTCTCGCGCATCAGCGGGTGGGCAGCCCATGTCATCGAGCAACTCGACGACAACCGGCTGATTCGTCCGCGTGCCGATTATCAAGGACCGGAGTATCCCAGTCACTACGTCGCGATTGAGAAACGCTGATCTCTCGCCCTCAATGAATTGCAGGGTTCGGATTACAAAAGCTTGTAGAATAGTAGCGTGATCAGCCGGATTTACCTGGACAATAACTCCACAACGCCCGTTCTTCCCGGGGTGGCTGACGCTATGCGTCCGTATTTTGGCGAGACCTTTGGCAACGCCTCGTCGATCCACCACCATGGCCAGGAGACGCGGGCTGCGGTCGAGCGCGCGCGAGATTCTGTGGCCTTATTGTTGGGCTGCCGGCCCGCGGAGATCGTGTTCACCAGCGGTGGCACCGAGAGCGACAATCTGGCAATCGCGGGGCTAGCTTTGGCGGGTGACCACATTATCACCTCCACCATTGAGCATCACGCCGTGTTGCAGGCCTGCAAGCATCTGGGGGAAACGGGATGCGACGTAACCTATTTGCCGGTGGATGGCCGCGGACTGGTCGATCCCGATGAGTTGCGGCGTGCACTGAGGCCGCATACAAAACTGATTTCGATCATGCTGGCAAATAATGAAACCGGAGTGTTGCAGCCGGTAGAGGAAATCGGAAAAATTGCTGCTGAGGCTGAAGTCTTTTTTCATACTGACGCAGTGCAAGCTGCAGGCAAGGTTCCGATCGACGTAGAGCGGATTGGCTGTCATGCGCTTTCGATTTCCGGCCACAAGATGCATGCACCGCAGGGAGTGGGCGCACTGTATGTGCGGAGACGGACCCGCCTTCAGCCGCTATTTTATGGAGGGCGGCATGAACGGTCCCGGCGTGCGGGAACTGAGAATGTTCCGGGAATCGTTGCGCTGGGCAAAGCCGCAGAGTTGACGATAGAAGGTTTCGAGCGGGGGGATGATAAGAAAATGTCCTCCCTGCGCGACCGCTTGCAGCAAGGAATTCGGGCGCAGGTCGAAGACGCGGGAGTAAACGGCGACGGGGCACCGCGCGTTCCCAATACTACAAACATTTATTTTGACCATATTGAAGGTGAGTCTTTGGTGATTGCGCTCGATCTAAAGGGATTGGCCGTGTCGACGGGGTCCGCATGTTCATCGGGTGCGATTGAACCGTCGCATGTGCTTACTGCGATGGGATTGCGCGCCGATCGAGCGCGCGCCAGCATACGCTTTAGTCTGGGTAAACAGAATACGGCGGAAGACGTTGACCTCGCGCTTGCGTTAGTTCCAGAGACCGTAGCGCGGTTGCGGGAGTTGTCGCCGGCGTATAGAAAGACAGCAATCAGCAGTTAGTATTTAGCCGTGCTCAGGCGTGTAAATCGCGGCGAATCTCTAGTGGCTGATTGCGAATTGCTAACTGCTCCAATAAAACATGCCAAAGCCCCAAACCATCGCCGTAGCCATGTCGGGAGGAGTCGATTCCTCCGCCGTCGCTGCCATGCTGCGCGCCGAAGGGCATAACATTATCGGCCTGACCATGCAGCTCTGGAACCAGCGGCGGCTCGCCGGACACGAGGGCATGCCCGAGCAAGTAACCGGCCGCTGCTGCTCGCTCGACGATGTCTACGATGCCCGACGCGTCGCCGAGCACATCGGCATTCCCTATTACGTGGTGAATCACGAAGAACGCTTCGAGCGGGACGTGGTGCGCCCGTTCGTTGCCGAGTATCTTTCGGGACGAACGCCGATCCCATGCAGCCTCTGCAACAATCATTTGAAGTTCGATCAGCTCCTCATAGTCGCGCAGCAGATTGGCGCCGATTGCGTTGCCACCGGCCATTACGCTCGGGTCGAGTATGACAACACGCGGGAACGCTGGTTACTAAAGCGTCCCGCCGATCGCAGCAAGGATCAGACTTATTTTCTGTTCGGGCTCACCCAGGAACAGCTCAGCCGGACTTTATTTCCCCTGGGCGGAATGACCAAGCCTGAAGTTCGCGAGTTGGCACGCAAGCAGGGCCTTGCTCTGGCCGAAAAGCCGGACTCCCAGGAAATCTGCTTCGTCCCCGGCGGTGACTATAAGCGTTTCATCGATGCCTACCTTGCCGAGCGTGGCGAGGCTCTGCCCGATACTGCAGGCGAATTGGTGACCGCTAGCGGAGAAGTAATCGGCGAGCACAGCGGCATTCATAACTTCACCGTTGGTCAGCGCAAGGGCCTGGGCGTAGCAACCGGTTCGCCCCTCTACGTGATCGAGATCAATGGAGCTGACAAGCAAGTGATTGTTGGAAGTGACAAACATCTATATTCGAAAACGCTTCTCGCCCGGCGCGTGAATCTGATATCGGTGGAGGAGTTGCGCGAACCGATCCGAATATCTGTGAAGATCCGCCACCGTCACGAGCCTGCGGCCGGTATGCTCGAAAAGATTGGCGGAGATGAAGTCCGCGTCACGTTCGATGAGGCGCAGCGTGCAATCACTCCTGGTCAGGCTGCGGTATTCTACGATGGCGACCTGGTCGTCGGCGGGGCTTGGATCGCGTAGACGTAATGGGTCAGGCGCGACTGGGCCACAGTTGCGCCACGGCTAACGCCACCGCAATTCCCAGCGACACTTCCACGAAGCGATGCAAGGCCACGATCCAGGCCGGATGCTGGTGCGCGACCAACAAAACGATGCTCAGCGTAATCGCTGCAAAACGATAAGCACCGCTCAATCGAAGCAGCGCGCAGAGTGCTCCACAGAGGAAAATCGCGACCGCATACACCAACGTACCGGAGGAAAAAAATGTGGCGATCAGCGCCCCTACGGCTGCTCCCAAGGCAGTGCCGGCAAAACGCTGCCAGGCGAGCGTCCTCGGATTGATCGTCGACTGAATGATAACAATGGCTGAAATCGGTGCCCAGTAAAACTCAGGAAGCTTCAGTAAGCGAGCGAGCAGCAAAGACACTACCGCTGCAATTGTGGTTCGAGCCGCGTCCAGAAGGGTATGAAACATCAACTTGTAGGAGTTTGTCATCTCGAAGTCGCACGTTGCTTTTCGGCGCCCGCTGAGCAAGTGTAGTAGGTTTCGAGATTTGCAGCGTAAAAGGCGTACCGTGTTTTCTCGTCGTCGGACAGGATACGTCACTCATTCGTGACGATCTGGAGGTGTTCCGCCAGCAACGGAAAGGCATCATTCGCGCTGCACTCTGGTTACTTGCGACCATCCCAATCTTGCAGTGAAATTGTCATTACGGAGGGACACATGGGCCGCGTATTCGGTTTTATCAGCGTCGTTATCGTAATGGCGATCGGATTGTACATTTTTTCCAAGCAGGCACAGAGTTCTTCTGCTGCGGCTGGGGCGAACAGCCCGCAAGCTGCTATCAACATTACGGGTGTAAAGAGCGATCTGATCAGTATCGCCACCAGTGAGCGTCGATATTTCGCTTCCGAAGGGAAATATGCCTCTCTTGACGAGCTGATCTCTGCCAACTACGTTACGATGGCCCGCCAACGCCCACCATACACCTACGAAGTAGAGATTAGTTCGACTGGCTTCCGCGTCGTCGCTACCCGTTCCGGTGAGAACACCTCCTGCACGCCCGGACGCCTGTCGGTTGATGAAAACATGGAGTTCCAAACGTCCGAGTAAGCCGGCGGAGCGTGTCGAGGAACTGATTTGCCACTCCAGAATGCGGTGTAAACTGCCTAGCAGAGCACCTGGAGCGACGAACGAATGAAGAATGCCAAGCTGGCAAAATCCTACCGCATTGATGACGGCAAGCATTTTCGATTAAAAGATTTCGATCCCGCCGATATAGGGCACTGGCACTCGGAAGATGCCGCTCGCGAGAAACTGCAGGAGGATATTGCGCGGATGGCCGACCTGCAGGACAAGCTGTACGCTCAGGATCGGTGGTCGGTGCTACTGATCTTTCAGGCCATGGATGCGGCTGGTAAAGATGGCACCATCAAGCACGTCATGTCAGGCGTGAATCCCGAAGGCGTCCAGGTACATTCATTCAAAGCGCCATCGGAAGCGGAGCTGCAACACGACTTTCTGTGGCGAACGACAGTGCCGCTGCCGGAGCGCGGGCACATCGGAATCTTTAACCGGTCTTATTATGAAGAGGTGTTGGTTGTGCGGGTCCATCCCAAGTTGCTGGAGAATGAGAGAATCCCATCTTCGCTGGTGACCAAGAATATCTGGGAGGAACGTTACGAAGATATTTCTTGCTTCGAGCGGCATCTGGAGAGAAACGGAACCGTGATCCGGAAGTTCTTCCTGCACCTTTCGAAGAAAGAGCAGAAGCGGCGTTTCCTGGCACGGCTGGAAACACCTGACAAGAACTGGAAATTCTCGGCAGACGATATTCGGGAGCGCGAGTGTTGGGATGACTATCAACAGGCTTACGAGCAGATGATCCGCCATACGACAACGAAGAATGCCCCGTGGTACGTTGTTCCCGCGGACAATAAATGGTTTACGCATTTGGTGGTTGCGGCGGCGATCGTGGAAACCCTGGAAGATATGGAACTTGCGTACCCAGAGGTTGATGCCGCGAAAAGCAAGGAACTCGAGGTCGCTCGCAAACTGCTTCTGAAAAAATGAGACTGGTGAACTGCAACCAAGTTTGCAAGCTCGCTTTCCAATTCAACCCGTTCGGCATTACCATAACAACGATTCGCTGCGACGATTCACTTCGGTAAACTCTTCTTCACAACGGGGACAGACGAACATGGGCGTTCAAATCTGGTTTAGCACTTTTGGAAAGATGTCGAAGTGGTTGCCGCTATGGCTGGCAATACTAGTGCTTTTGACGCAGAGCGCAGTTTTTGCCCAGACCAAACCGCAACGGCAATCGAAGGCGGTGAAGTCCAACCAATCTGCTACACCTGCGACCACTCCTGCCACGGAAGAAAAACTCGTTGCGGAAGAAGAGTCCAGCAAGCCCGAAGATAAGCCCTTCAAAGGGATGAAGTATCGCCTTATCGGTCCCTTCCGCGGCGGGCGTTCGCTAACCGCGGCTGGAATTCCCGGCGATCTGACAACCTATTATTTCGGCGCGACAGGCGGCGGGGTATGGAAGTCAACCGATGGCGCCATGACCTGGTCGCCCGTCTTCGACAAACAGGGAACTGGAGATATTGGCAGCCTGGCCGTCGCTAATTCCGATCACAACACGATTTACGTCGGCACCGGAGAGGCTTGCCTGCGCGGCAATATTTCTCAGGGCGACGGAATCTATAAATCTTTGGACGCCGGTAAGACATGGAAGAATGTCGGCCTGCACGACAGCCGAGCTATCGGCAAAGTCATCGTCAACCCGAATAATCCTGACATCGTTTTTGCAGCTGCTCTCGGCCATCCTTATGGGCCAAATACCGAGCGCGGAATTTTCCGCACAATTGATGGTGGCAAAACCTGGGAGAAAGTTCTCTATAAGGACGAAAATACCGGAGGCGTCGACGTTGCATTCGATCCTCGCAATCCCAACATTCTTTTTGCTGCGCTGTGGCAGGTGCGGCGTAGTTCATGGAACATGAACGACGGCGGGCAGGGAAGCGGGCTGTATCGCTCGGCTGACGGCGGCACAACGTGGAAGCGGCTGGAAGAACATGGTCTACCGAAGGGTCCGTACGGCCGCATTGGGCTGGCTGTCGCGGCAAACTCGGATCGGGTGTACGCGCTGGTGGAGGCACGTAATCCGGATGGCGGATTGTATCGTTCCGACGATGGAGGCGAGACTTGGGACTTCGTCAATCCCAGCCACAGTCTCTGGCAGCGGCCTTGGTATTACATGCACATCATTGCCGATCCGAGAGACGAAAACGTTGTCTACATCATGAATGTGGAAGCCTTCAAATCAACCGACGGCGGCCATCTTTTTAATAAGATAAAAGTACCGCATGGGGACAATCACGGTTTATGGATCGATCCCAGCGATACGAGGCGGATGATCGCATCCAACGATGGGGGCGTGACAGTAAGTTTGGATGGCGGCAAGAACTGGACGCGCGAAGACAATCAACCCACCGCGCAGTTCTACCATGTCATTACTGACGGTGCTTGGCCCTATCGTGTCTATGGCTCGCAACAGGACTCCGGAACGGTGGCCATTGCCAGTCGGAGTGATGAGGGTTCGATTGACCGTCAGGACTGGTATGACGTAGGTGGAGGCGAGGCTGGTTACATCGCGCCCTATCCGCCGGATCCGAATGTTGTCTATGCCGCGGATTACCAGGGAAACATCACCCGCTACGACCGGCACATTGGGCAAGTGAAATCTATCACTGAGCAGCCGGAACTTTCGGATGCCCTGGGGGCGGGTGTTCTTGAGCATCGTTTCCAGTGGACCGCGCCTGTGGTGATTTCTCCAAACGATCCCAACACGCTCTATCACGCAGGCGAGCGGCTGTTCAAGACCACGGATGGCGGAGTGCATTGGCAGGCAATCAGTCCGGACCTCACGCGTAACGATAAGAGCAAGCAGCAGCCTTCGGGTGGCGAGATTACGCTCGATGACACCGGCACCGAATACTACGACACCATCTTCGCTGTCGCTGAGTCGCCCATCGCGAAAGGCTTGATCTGGGTGGGCACCGATGACGGTCTGATCCAAATTACTCGCGACGAAGGAAAGAACTGGACCAACGTGACGCCAAAAGATATGCCGGAGTGGAGCCGCGTCAGCCAGATCGACGCTTCATCGCTCGATGCCGGCACAGCCTATGTTGCCGTCGATCGCCATCAGAACGACGATCTGAAGCCCTACGTCTACAAAACTACTGACTACGGGAAAACCTGGACCAAGCTCACCAACGGAATTCCCGAGGGTAGTTTCGTTCGCGCGGTTCGCGAAGATCCGAAGAAGCGCGGTCTGCTCTACGCTGGAACAGAGGGCGGAGTCTATGTTTCTTTCAACGATGGAGCGGATTGGCGCCCACTCAAACTGAACCTGCCAGCTACGCCGGTTCACGACCTCATTGTCAAAGATAACGATCTTATTGTGGCGACTCACGGTCGTGCGTTTTGGATTCTGGACGACATCAGCCCGTTGCGCCAGTTCAGCGACGATGTGCAGAAGAAGGCGGTACATCTTTATACTCCGGGGCCGGCTTACCGTATTCAGGCTGGAGCGGATGGCGAACATCATCCTTCCAAGCGAACTGGGCAGAATCCGTCCGCTGGAGCAGTAATTTATTTCTATCTGGCGGATGCTCCGAAGGCGGGGACAGAAACGAAACTTGAGATTCTGGATGCTTCTGGAAAGACGATTCGCAAATATTCGAGTATCGAGACAAAAGCGCTCGACGAGCCACCGGATCCAGACGACAAGAAGCCGGAAAAAGAAATCAAACCCGAGGGCGGGTTGAACCGCTTCGTGTGGGATTTGCGTTATGAGGAAGCGCATCGCGTTCCGGGTTACTATCTCTGGGAATACGGCGGGGGAGCGAAAGGCCCGGTGGCCGCGCCGGGGAAATATCAAGTGCGTCTTACGGTAGGAGGAGAGAGTCAGGTTGCGCTGCTTGAGGTGAAATTGGATCCTCGGGTAAAAGTGGGCGAGGAAGATTTGGCGCAACAATTCGCCATGCAAATGCAACTTCATGACCAGCTCAACACTGTGTACGACGCGGTGAATCAAATTCAAGACGTGCGGTCGCAAATCGCCGGGCTGAAGCGGCGGCTGCCGCAAAATGCCAGCGCCAAGACGATTGCGGTTTCAGCTGACGATCTGGAGAAAAAACTGATAGCTGTCCGCGATCAGCTGGTCAACCTGACCATTAGCGCGAATGAAGATTCGCTTGCCTACCCGCCGCAACTCGACGCCAGGTTGGCGTATCTTGCGATGGACCTCGGAACAGCGGACTCTGCTCCCACACAAGCCGAACAGCTTCAATTCGAGAAGCTGAAACGGCAAACAACGGAGTTGTTGGGGCGCTGGGAGGATTTGCAAAGCCACGACCTTGCAACCTTCCGGAAACTGACTGCTGAAAGCAGCTTATCGACCGTAGTGGTGCCTCCTGCAGGCCGAGTGGGAGAATCGGAAAATACCGAGAGTCACTAGGAGTGGCGTTCACGGAAGAGAACCTGTGAGCGCCGCTTGTGTGGAATCATTTCGGAGGCATTACCCTATTACTTCCGTGCCATGGAAATGGCACTGTCGAGCCTTGTCCGGCCGATTGCCCGCTGCTATCTTGCCGATAGTGATGCTGATCCTCCCCTGTGGTGATTGCGGAGTGGATGACATTGGGGGTGTGTATGAGGTTTATGCATCTGTGTTATGCGGCTCTAGGCTTCGCAGTGGCTCGTTGGGTATTTAATCGGCAGCCCGTGGCTGATCCGGTTGCGCGTTTGCGATCTTCGGGTCTCCTGTAGAACGGGCTGGGCGCCCGGCCTGTTGCGCCTTCATCTCGTGAGCGCGCGCCCGCTTTACCTCTTGCTTGTATTTCCTTCCACGCGCGGATGCGATTACTAAAGTTCTCCTGGTAATCTCCGTTTCGCTGTCTACTCTCACTACAATCGCGTTAGGACCCCTGGCGCATACGTGTGTATATCGAAACCAAACCGCTCGAAATTCGTCCTGCAGTTTCTGGGGATGATCTTGATAGCGTCGAGCTCTTACGTCCTTGCCCAGGAGGAACCGGGGGAGGCTCCGCTGGGCGATGTGGCTCGTAGTTTTCGAAAAAGGGCGGCTCCGTCGGAAGCAGTTGTTGATAACGATAATCTATCCAAGGTAGTGGATGATGCTGAAAGCCGGCGTGGGGCTGGCTCATCACCGGTATTCTCTCTCGATCCCGGTGGAAAGAACATCCACGTTTCTTCTCCCGACGTCACTTGCAGCTTGTCTTTTAGCGGCCAAAGAACTTCGTCGGTGACTGACTCACTCCTGCTGGATGATTTGCCCCGCAGCGAACTAGCCAAGATCGATGGACCGGCAACCGTCGACGGAGATTCCCTGCAGGTTTCAATACATAACGGAACCGCGTGGGAGCTGCGCGAAGTTGTTATCGGGTTGACGATCGTGAAGCGGCCAGAGTTCGGGCAAACAAATTCTTCCCACGGTCAGGCGCGGATCGTTCCAGCGGCATCGGGCGGCCAAGATTCAGCCAGTCAATCCCAGCAGGATTCCTTCCAGAAGCAGCCGGATATGACACTATTGCTGCGGGCTAAAGGATCGGCAGCTCCGGCCGCCACAGCTCTCTTTCGCACATCTTTGAATTTTGCTCTCTTTCCCGACCAGGACTGGCACTGGGCCATCGTAAAGGCTAAAGGTATTCCGCCACAGATATTGCCGGACGTCGCGCGAGCCGAGCAGGAATTATCGCAGCCTGGGCCGGGTGACGCGGCCATGCAAGCACTGCCGCCGACTCCAGCGCAATCGACGGCGCCACCGCTCTTGCCTACGTTGAATCCGACCACCGCGGAACGCTGACATCAGCCGGGAATCTCATCGTGCTAAACTGACCTTATCCCACCCTTAGGACAGGCGATGAAATTTGGAGTCATCATCTTTCCCGGTTCGAACTGCGACCACGACGCGTTCTGGACCATTCAACAGGTTGCCAGGCAGCCGGTAACTTTTCTTTGGCATGAATCTCATGACCTTCAGAATTGCGATGCCATCATTGTGCCCGGAGGCTTCGCGTTTGGGGACTACCTGCGCACCGGCGCCATTGCCAAATTTTCTCCCGTGATGGATTCCGTACGCCGGTTTGCCGGTGGCGGAGGGCTGGTGTTGGGAATCTGCAACGGCTTCCAGATCCTGTGCGAGGCCGGTCTGCTGCCGGGAGCCCTGATGCGGAACATCGGCCTGAAGTATGTTTGCAAACCGGTGCAAGTACGCGTGGAGAATGTTGCGACGCCTTTTACCAATGCATGTTCGCCAGGGGAAGTATTGACGATCCCCATCGGACATATGGAAGGAAACTATTTCTGCGATCAACACACCTTGGATAGCTTGCGTCGAGAGAATCGCATCGTGTTCCGCTACGCAACCGCGACAGGTGAGATTTCGGCGGCGGCGAATCCGAACGGTTCGCTGGACAATATTGCCGGAATTTGCAGCCCAGGCGGTAACGTAGTTGGCATGATGCCTCATCCCGAAAGATCTTCCGAGCCCGAACTCGGCGGCACCGATGGAATGAAAATTTTCCATTCCATGATCGGGGCAATGACCGGCGCAATGAGCAGCAAATAATCTCCTTCCTTCCCCTACTGTACGTTTCCGTACCGAGTAAAATTCTGTTTGAAAAATTCGCGCGTTGATGGTAGGTTTCTCGGCGAAAGTTGCTTCCCCTTTCGCCCAAATGGAATTGAAACGATTACGCAAAATAAAGGGAGAAGTGTGTCCGATGACCGCGAAGCAGATTTTCGAGGCTTTTTCTGAAACGTTAATGCACGATGAGCGAATCCTCAGCCCCCGAGAACGGGAATTGCTCACGAACATTTTGCAGACCTCCAGAACAGTCTCTAACAGCAATCCGGAGACTCAATCCGCTGTAGCAGCGGCGATAGCCCGGTCAGTCGGTGAAACCGTAGCTCAGCGGGCATTTACACTTTTGGGTGGCAGCATTGTCGAGCAGATTTTGGCAGGCGGGGGAATCTCAGTTGGAGGAGAAATTTCTCCTGCCACCACAGTGCAGTTTGGGGTTCCTCAGCCCCCGAGCAAAGTTCCCCAACCCCCGAGCGGACCCGGGCCAAAAGGTGTTCCACAGCCGCCGGGCAAAGGTGCTCCCCACCATCATCCACATCATCCTGGTGTTCCTCAACCTCCCGGCGGGCCGCAAGGTGTTCCACAGCCGCCGAGCGGCCCTCAAGGTCTGAGACCGGAATCGGTACCGGTGCAGTCGGGAGCACAGCAAGGTCGACTCGATTCGAGAAGCAGCGTGGGTCTGGATACGCCTGCGACTATGCACACAGCAAGCGTCGTCCTGGATGAGTTTCTGGCTCCTCACGAACTCGATGAGCTTATTGCCTATACACTGCGGCACGAGGAAGACTTCCAGAACAGTGAAGTGATTTCGCCTAGCGGAGAGCCTGGCGTCGTCGATTTTTCGCATCGCCGTTCGCGAGTGCTCATGGACTTGGGAAAACATCAGGAAGTTATTCTCGAACGAATTCGCTGCGTGCTCCCGAGGGTGCTGTCTCAGTTGGGGATCGAGGAGTTTCCCATCACCGACGTAGAGGCACAGATCACGGCCAGTAATGATGGAGACTTTTTCGCGACACATAGCGACGATGCACAAGAAGCAATCGCGTCCCGCCGCGTCACCTTCGTTTACTTCTTCCACAGAGAGCCGCGCCCATTCGAAGGCGGCGAGTTGCGCCTCTTTGACTCGTCCGGCGACCACGGCCGCGGCTATCAAACTATCGTGCCGCAGCAAAACCAGATTGTATTTTTCCCGTGCTCCGTTTCGCACGAGATAACCCGCGTGGCATGCCCTTCGAGGGCTTTCGCTGACAGCCGCTTCACTTTAAACGGATGGCTTCACAAGTAAAAGACACGGCATGGCTTGAATGGATAGCAGGCCTGATGGGGCGAGGGTCGCGGCAGACACGGACTGCGACTTTGCCCCCAGGTCAGTTCCATTGTCTGCTCGATGAATTGCCACTGCACCTGATCCCGCAGCGCGAATTCGACGTTGCGCAGTTGGGCCGGAACCCCCCTAATCATCCATTATTCCTTGACCCACTCTGTGTGCTTTTGTCGGACGGCCGAGTTCCGGAGGAACTGGAATTGCACCGGGATTTGCTGGAGAATTTCAATTTGCAGGGAACCGTGGCCTGGGTCAAGGATCCAGCAACCCTGTCTCTATCTCCCTTTTGGCTAAGTCCGCGATTGGAAGCCATCGTTTCGCTTTTTCCCCCGGGGGAACCGGCGCCCGATTCACTTTCGAGTAATTTGCGTCTCCTGCTGGCAACCGCTGGTATTTTGACGCGCGAAGATGAGGCCGGGCGCCGTACCTCAGAATGGGATGACATCGTCAGGGAAAGTGCCAGGGAGTTTCGTGAAAAGGGATACGTCGCGATCGCCAACTTGATTCATCCCTTCAATCTGGCGGCGCTGCGGCGTTATTACCGGCATGCAGTGCGGCGAAAATCCATTCCGCTTGGGGACGAGCAATGTCCGCTGCGATATGGCGTGCATAACGAGAAGGTGGCGCGGTTCTTCCACCATCAGATCGCGAAGCCGCTAGCAGCCATCGTAGGAGAAGCAATCAAGCCTTCTTATGTTTATTCGGCCTCTTACCTAAGCGGCGCCGAACTGAAGAAGCATATTGATCGGCAGCAATGCGAATTCAGCGTGACGTTATGCCTGGATTTTTCGCCCGAACCCAAGATGGCCACCTCGTGGCCAATACTTCTCGATACGGTTGCGGGAACCGTAGAGGTCTATCAGGCGTTGGGCGACGGCCTGGTCTACCGGGGAACAAGACTGCCTCATTACCGCGATGTTCTGGCCGAGGGACATATGTCGACGTCCATTTTCTTTCATTACGTGCCCGCGGATTTTTCGGGCGGGCTCGATTAGACAGGTCTAAATTGTTTTCCGTGCGTTTTACCGCAAACCGGAAATCAAATAAAGCACGGAGAAAACCTGATAATAGCTGTATGCCCAGCGCGAACCGTCACGGTTCACAACCACCGGAGCAATCGAAACTACCCCTACATTGCTTTCGGGTTGCAATTCCTGGACGACCGTCTTCTTTCCTGTGACCAGGTTGACCTTGTATAACCCGGTCGGAGCCTGCCCCGGACGATATCCGTAAACCGCCGCACTATCTTCCGTCCACCGAATTGGACTAAAACCTGCTTCCAGGTTGGGAATGGGACGCGCTGCCCCTCCGGCGATAGGATATACAGCGACTAATCCGGCGTCGTTGGCTCGAATAATATATTGCCCATCGGGCGAAACCAATCCTCCGGTAATCCCTTCCGGAGTGATAGGTACCGGTTTTCCTCCCTCCAGATCCACCAGATAACAGCGCGCTGCGCGTCCGGGTTCGTTGGCGATTAGAGTAATGCGCTTTCCATCCGCCAGAAAATGAGCGGATCCGTTATGAATCTGCTCCAGGCCTGATGTAGCAATCCTGCGGGATTGGCCAGGCCCGATGGGGATGAGCTTCACCTCTCCTGGGCTACCGGGAAGAATTGAAATGGCCCATTTACCGTCTGGAGAAAGTCCGCCCCCGCTCCCTTCACCTAATTCCACAGGCAGAGTTCCGTCGATTTTGCGAATCGCGAGTGCATAGTGGGCTCCGGCGGCCGAACTGGAATCTTCGAACAAGACCGACTGGCCATCTGGCGAAATATCCTTGGCAATACTCCAGTCGTGCCACGAGAGATCCACGGGTTTGCCATCTCGCGTAGCAGTGGCCAGCGCCAGCCGCTCGGCATCCAAGCTCACCAACACTCGACCATCCGGAGCTACATCCTCCAGGGTCATGCCTTCAGGTAAATCCAGAATTCTTCGAAGTCGTCCGGACAAATCCGCTGCGAGCAGATCACGGTTCGTACCCTTTTCGACTCCGGTGAACCAGACTTCTTTTCCATTGGGGCTCCAGGCCAGCCCGGCCTCAGAAACCCACTCTGGCGTAAGCACGGTCATATGGCCGCTCAGGTCGATCGACGCAACCCAGCCGCGGTCATCCCAAAGAGCAGGATGGTCCATGAAAGCGATCTTGTCGGAATGAGGAGAAAAACGCACGTGGCTGATCCATCCGTTGCTCTGGTAAAGAACGTGGCCGATGGGATATTCGATGCGATCGCGCCCAAGAGTATGGTGGACGACGGCGAGTTCGCCCTTCGCATCCCAATCCGCCCAGGACACATCTTCAAGGATTTCCCGCGGCGAGCCGCCCGCCAGCGGAGTTCGGGCGAGCATGCCGGAGGTTTCCAGATGTGCTAAGTGAGTTCCGTGTAGTGTTATCGCCAGTTCACCCGTGCGCGAAATCGCGAGCAGGTTCGCATCCGTTACATTCAGCGGCTGGGTCAGAAGGGAATCGCCCACAGTGGAGAACAGCTGCAGCGGTTTGCCGTTCCATGCCGCCCCGTAAACAATCGCCTGAAAATCTGGACCAAAGCGCGCCGAGTAAACCGTTCCAGCTTCAAAGGTCAGGCGGTGATAGGAGAGAGAGCTCGTCTTCTCGCGCCACCGGCTCGCCAGAAGCAACAAGGTCGCAGCTAGGAGCACTCCGGCGATTGCCCAGGGGACAACCTTCACTGGCTTGCGAAATGAGCGACCGCGGCTGGCACGTCCACTCGGTGCGTTGGCAAGGGTATCCAGCGCAAAAGCGAGATCGCGAGCCGACTGAAATCGATTCTCTGGATCTTTCTCCAGGCAATGGTGAATCACTTGCTGGAAAGCTACGGGAATACCGGCCTCCTCCAGATTGATCGCAGGTGGATCTTCTCGAAGGACCGCCGTAATTGTGTCAACCTCGGTCTCACCGCGAAAAGCTCGGCGGCCGGTCAGCATTTCATAGAGGATCGCGCCTACGCTGAAGATGTCGCTACGATGGTCTACCGCTTTGCCGCGCAATTGCTCCGGCGACATGTAAGCGACGGTGCCGATTACGGTGCCGCTCTTGGTGACCGTGGTTAGATCTTCTACGGGACGATCGGATCCTTCCGGCGCCGACTGCAGTTTTGCCACTCCGAAATCCAGTATCTTGATCCGGCCCTCGGTAGTAACGAATAAGTTTTCCGGCTTCAGATCGCGGTGGATGATGCGTCTATCGTGCGCTGCGATGAGTCCTTGAACGATTTGCAAAGAATAGTCAGCGGCTAGGCGTAGAGTAAGGGCTCCTTCGGCCAACCGCTTGCGCAGGGTTTTGCCCTCTAATAACTCACAAACGATGTACGGAGAACCTTCATTGAAGCCGACGTCATAGATGGCGACAATGTTGGGATGATTCAGCGCAGCTGCGGCACGAGCTTCGAGCTCGAACCGGCGGAGGTGATCCGGGTTGTCGCTGGATGCGGGCCGTATTAGCTTCAGAGCGACATCGCGCCCCAACCTCTCATCGCGCGCCCGAAACACATCTCCCATTGCTCCGGAGCCGATCTTTTCTAGCACGCGGTAATGACTTATGAGTGGACCAGTCATCTGCAGGGGTGCAACCTCGCTGGCATGTTAGGGTGCATGTCCATTAGAGTCAATAACCCAAATGTGCCGGGCGCAGGTCGGGTTGGCGGAAGTTGGCAAATCTGCTGTGCCTGTAGCGGTCGGGCCGGGCCGAATCGGATCGTGGTATAATCCTTCTTCGCCTAGGTATTTTCGAGGCAGCCTGTGATCTTTCTACGGGCGAATCCCGCGATTAAACGAAATTATCAAACCGAGGTCTAGCCATGTCTGGCCATTCAAAATGGGCCACAATTAAGCACAAGAAGGGCGCGCTTGACGCTAAGCGCGGCAAGATTTTTACCCGACTCATCAAGGAAATTAGCATTGCCGCAAAAAACGGGGGCGGTGATCCTGACTCTAATCCACGCCTGCGCGGCGCCATTGTCGCTGCCAAAGCGGAGAATATGCCCGCCGACAACATCAAGCGGGCCATTCAGCGTGGCACGGGAGAACTGCCCGGTGCAACCTACGAAGAGTTCTCTCTCGAAGGCTATGGACCGGGTGGCGTTGCGGTTCTGCTCGATATCAACACCGACAATCGCAACCGAACCGTTAGCGAAATTCGCCACTGTTTCGGCAAGAACGGCGGGAACATGGCCGAAGCCGGCGCAGTCTCTTGGATGTTCCACAAGAAGGGCGACATCGTTATTCCAAAAAGCGCAGCAAAGGAAGACGACTTGATGAACATCGTCCTCGAAGCGGGTGGCGAGGATCTGAACGACGATGGCGAGAATTGGGAGATACTTACCGCGCCTTCAGCTTTTGAAACGGTGCTTGAGGCCGTGAAGAAAGCTGGAATCGAGCCGGCATCCTCCAGCGTTGCCATGATCCCACAAAACTACATCAAGCTTGAAGGTCAGGCGGCTAACACCATGATCCGGCTTATGGAGGCTCTGGAAGATCAGGATGATGTGCAGAACGTGCACTCCAACTTCGATATTGACCAGAAGCTCTTGGAAGAAGTAGCGGGCTAGTCGAGTCGTGGAGAATTTATTTCGAGCCGTCCTCACCGGGACGGCTTTTCTTCTTGCCGGTGAAGTCAGAAATAAAAAGTTTTCAACACAATCGTGGAAAATTCTGTGGAAAAACGCCAAACTATCTTTGTAAATGACTCAGCGGAAATGAGTTCAGCATTTTGCACCGGAGCGAGGGCTGGCACTTTCGTGGAGCATCTGCGAAGCAGAGCGGATTGCCTCCCTACGGCTGTGATCGCGAGATGACTCTGAAAATCAGGCTCGACAAACTGTTGGTCGAGCGTGGACTGGCCGCCTCGCGAGAGCGCGCCCAAGCGCTTATTCTTGCCGGAAAAGTTTTGGTCAACGATCAGAAACTGGAGAAAGCCGGCGCGCAGGCGCCTGTGGATGCGGCCGTCCGCCTGCTTGGCGAAGACCTGAAATATGTCAGCCGCGGCGGACTCAAACTTGAACGGGCGCTTGAACACTGGCACATCAATGTTGAAGGCAAGGTTTGTCTCGATGTCGGGGCTTCCACAGGTGGGTTTACTGACTGCCTCCTGCAGCACGGTGCTACTCGGGTGATTGCGATTGATACTGGTTATGGCCAGATGGATTTCAAACTGCGGCAGGATCCTCGCGTTCGTCTTCTGGAAAAAACTAACGCCCGTTACGTAACCGACCAAGTTATCGGCCAAAGCATCGACCTCATTGTCGTAGATGTAGCATTTATCTCGGCAACGCTGGTTATCCCCTCAGTGGTCAAAGCCGCTTTCCCATCTTCGATGGAGGAACGCAGCGGACGGCAGGTGATCGTTTTGGTTAAACCTCAATTCGAGGCGGGGAGAGAATTTGTGGGGAAGGGCGGGATTGTGCGCGACGAAACTGCTCAGCTGGCAGCTGTCGAAAAAGTAAAGAGCGCAATGCTAACTCTGAACTGCATTCGCACTGATGTCATCGAATCGCCCATCCTCGGTGCGGAAGGAAACCGCGAATTTCTACTCCGAGCGGACTTCTAATCCTGCGCGGGTTTGTGGTCCTCCTCGTACTTAGCGCTTTTGCGTTGTGTACAATCTTTCTTTCGCTATTTCACATGTCAAGCTCGCCATTATCTTCCCGGTCAAAAATCGCGGCCATCATTTCTCGTCCGGAACGCCCGGAGGTGGCACGTACCTTGCCTGCTTTGCTGGGGTGGTTGCATGACCACGGCTACGACGTAATCCTGGATCCGGTGACCGCAAAATATTCCGATGGCCAACAGGAAGTGTTGCGCTCAGAAATGTCTTCGCGGCCTTTGGATCTGGTAGTGGTGCTGGGCGGCGACGGGACGCTGTTGTCAGCCGTACGAGCCACCGCGGCTACCGATGCGCCGCTGCTTGGAGTAAACCTGGGATCGCTCGGATTTCTTACCGACGTTCCGCTTCCGTCCCTGTTCCCCATGCTCGAGGAGATCGCACAGGGCCGGACGCCCGTGGACCAGCGCTCTCTGATGCAGTGTGAATTGTTGCGCGACGAAAAAGTCCTTGGCAGCTACCTGGCATTCAACGACGTCGTAGTGAACAAGACCGCGCTGGCTCGGCTTAATAATTATGACTTGTTCGTTGACAAAGCGTTTGTCTCAAGCTACCGCGCGGATGGAATGATTGTAGCCACCCCGACTGGTTCAACTGCCTATTCCCTCTCCGCAGGCGGGCCCGTGGTCATGCCGGCGGTGAAGGCTTTTGTGGTGACTCCGGTGGCGCCGCATTCGCTTACTCACCGTCCCTTGGTTGTGCCGGATTCAGTCGTCATCGAAATTCTTCTGCGCAGCGATGAGGAAGTTGCCTACCTGAGCCTTGATGGCCAGCCCGGTCTCGATCTGCGGGACGGGGACCGAGTCCGTTGCCGGCTGTCTGAGCACAAAGTCTGCCTGTTTCGGACCACTACTGATTTCTTCCATGTGCTTCGCACCAAGCTGAAGTGGGGAGAAAGATAGCCGACGCTGTGAAGTCGAACTGGGGGACTACAACTCTGCCGAATACAGTTCCCGCAATTCTTCGCGACGCCGTATTAGCTTGACGGATTTCTTACTCACCAGCACCTCGGCGGGCCGCGGACGCGTGTTGTAGTTGGAAGCCAGCGCCATTCCGTAAGCGCCTGCATCGAGAATCGCCAGTAAACTATTTTCCTCGAGGCGGGGCAAGGCGCGATCGCGAGCAAAAAAGTCGCCAGATTCGCATATCGGACCCACCACGTCGACGGTCTCCATCTTCACACCTGAGTCCGCAGGTCCTGCTACGGGGACGACCTCATGATAGGCGCCATAAAGTGACGGGCGGATCAGATCGTTCATAGCTGCGTCGACCACCAGAAATCGCTTACCGTCATTCTGTTTCGTATAGACAACAGAGGTAAGCAAAGCACCGGCAGGCCCTATAATCGCTCGTCCCGGTTCGAGCAGTAAATGCACATCGAGGCCGCGTAAAGGATTGCACACGGCATGGGCGTAGCGCGCGACAAGGGCATCAAAGTCCGACGATTGATCCTGGTAGGAAATCCCCAACCCGCCGCCGATGTCAACGTAACCGATTTTATGTCCGTCTGAGCGCAACTCGCGAACCAGGTCTGCCACTCGCGCTACTGCTTCGGCAAAAGGCGCAACATCCGTGATCTGGGAGCCGATGTGGACACTCACGCCTGCGACTCTTAGATATCTTGCCCCGGAAGCCTTCGCGTAAAGCTCGCGCGCATCGCGGATGGGCACTCCGAACTTGTGCTTCCGCAACCCTGTAGAAATGTAGGGATGAGTATCGGCGGCGACGTCCGGATTAACGCGCAGAGCCACGCGCGCCGTCCTGCGCAACCGTGTCGCGCATTCGGCCAGCGTCCAGAGTTCGGATTCGCTCTCCACATTGAACAGCAAAATCCCGGCCTTCAATGCGGCGGTCATCTCGTCGCGAGATTTTCCCACACCAGAGAAAACGGTCTTCTTCGCGGCGCGCCGGTCTGCGACCAGCATCCGCTCGAGTTCTCCGCCGGAAACTACATCAAAGCCGCATCCTTCGCGAGCCAGCAAACGAAGAATATTGATGTTGGAATTTGCTTTGACCGAATAACAGATAGTGTGGGACACGTGACGAAACGCGTCTTGAAACGTCGCAAGCCTTTCGCGAACTGCGGTTGCCGAATAAACGTAGAGTGGCGTTCCGAAGCGCTTGGCCAATTTGGAGAGAGGGATTTCTTCACAGTGGAGGGCGAAGTCTCCACCCCGGCGAAAGAGACTCTTTCGCTGCTCGCGAAAAATAAATGCCGGCGGCCGTTCGACTACCGTGGGCAGGATACGCTGAGTCATCTTCGCCTGGAAGCAGCTGGCGGGCCGCCGTCTTTTACTTTAATCGCCAACACGGTCTGGTCGTCGAAGGTCTCGACCCCCGCAGAATGCTCAGCCACTGCCTGGAAAAGAGAGGCCACGACGGAATCGGCCGATTGATCCGCGCACTCCGCAATGATCTTCTCCACGCGCCCCCGGCCAAATAGTTCTCCTTGACGGTTTCGGGCGTCCAAAATGCCGTCACTAAAAAAGACAAACATATCTCCGGGCTTCATTTTGAATCGAAACTCGTCATAGCTCGCATCGTCGAAAAGGCCCAGAGGTAAGCCTGTCGCCTCAATTATGCTGTTTTTTCCCTCATGAACCAGAACAGGCCGCGGCAAGCCCGAGTTCGCCACCAGGAGCGTGCGGTGTTCATCGTCCCAGACCGCATAGATGAGCGAAACAAATTGTGCTTCGATACGACGCTCGGCAAGCGACAGATTTACTGCCGAGAGCATCTCGGCTGGTCCCGGCTCAATGGGCGCATGGGACCGTAGAATGCCGCTCACCAGCGCGGCATAGATGGCCGCAGGCGCTCCTTTGCCGCTGACATCACCGATCACAATGCCGAGTCGCGAAAGGGAATAGGGAATGAAATCGTAGAGATCTCCACCGATGGCTCGCGCCGGAGTAAATTTCGCCGCCAGTTCCAAATGCCCAAGTTGGGGCAAGGTCTGCGGAAGTAGCCTCATCTGCAGTTCCCGGGCGAGCGCCAGATCCCGCTCCAATCTTCGCTCCTGTTGCGCAATTTGCTCATACAGGCGCGCGTTCTCGATGGCGATCGCAACCTGCGCGGCCAGAGTCGTTACGGTGCGCCGGTGCTCGTCGGTAAAGAAACCGCGCCGTGTATGCTCGAGATCAAGAACTCCGATTACTTTGTCCTTGTAGATGAGTGGCACCGCCAGTTCGGATCGTGTTTCCGGATTCGCCTCGACATAGCGCGGATCTTTGCTCACATCGGGTACCAGTATCGCCTGCATTGTCTGGGCCGCTTGCCCGACTAAGCCGCGACCCAGAGGAATCTCCTGCTTGACCTGAACATTCTCGTTGAACCGCAGGGAGAACCGATGCTGCAGCTTCTCCCCAGAAGCGTCCAGCAGAAGAATGCTGAAGATCTGGAAATCAATCAACCGCTGGAGAAGCTCCGCAATGCGGCCCAGGAGTTCATCCAGATTCAAGATCGACGTCAACTCGCGCGCAATCTCATTCAACAAAAGCAGAATTTTTGCCTGCTTCGTGGTTCGTGTATAGAGCTGCGCGTTCTCGATTCCCGCCGCCATGCGCGATGCAATCAGCGTCAACAATCGCTTGTGCTCTTCGGTGAAATAATCTTGGTGCCGTGCCTCCAGGTCAATCACGCCGATCACCCGGTTCTTAGTGGTTAGCGGCACGGCGAGTTCCGAGCATACGTTGGGAACGGCGGCGATGTACCTTGGGTCCTGAGCTACATCACCGATGAGAATGGCCTGGCGCAATTGCACCGCCAGTCCAGTCACCCCCTCGCCGACTTTTATGCGAGATCTCTCCGCAAATTCCGGCGGATATCCCACTTGAAAGCGAAAGCGCAATTCTTGCGTCTTTTCGTTTAAAAGAAGGATCGCAAAAATCTCATAGTCAATGACCTTGCGGACGACCTCGGCGACACGGCGGAGGGTCGTATCCAAATCGAGCGAGGTCGCCATCACGTCGGAGACCTCGAGCAACAGCGGATCGACTTGCACGTGCTTTTCCTGATTGCTTAGAACAGAGCCCATTTTTTCCATGATAGCAGCCGCTTGCGAGTACCTAGTATCCAGTAACGAGTGTCGCGATTTTGAGGCTGCCGATCACTCGCGCGGTACGACGCAGATGTCGGCCAGATTGCGGTAGCGCTCGGCATAATCCAGTCCGTAGCCAACGACGAATTCATCGGGAATGGTAAAGCCGACATAATCGCCTTGCAGCGGCAGCTTGCGGCGCGAAGGCTTGTCTAGCAGGGCCGCGATCTTCAACGATCGAGGTTGATGCGCGAGCAGCAGCTTTTTCAGGACGGTGAGCGTCAGCCCGGTATCTAAAATGTCTTCCACCACAATGACGTTTTTATCCTTCATGGATTGGTCAACGTCTTTTGTCAGTCTTACTTCGCCTGTGGAATCCCACCCGCTCTTCAATTCCTGAGAAGGGCTGGGACGGTTGCCGTAACTAGAGACGCCAATGAAGTCGAAGGTCGCGTCCAGCTTGATTTGCCGCGCCAGATCGGCCAGGAAAATCGCGGACCCCTTGAGCACACCCACCAGAATTACAGGCTGGCCTGCAAAGTCGCGTGTGATGTCCGCGCCCAGTTCCACGATTCGTTTCGCAATGTCTTCCCGCGAAATCAGCACCTTAAGTTCTGCCATGGCGTTTCATATTAAACTAAACTTCATTGGACGGCGCATGCTGCCATTATTTCACTGGAAAATCGAGCGACAGAGGTCGCAGTCGGAGGAATACAGCAATGAATCTTAAAGGCGTTCAACTTACATGGCTGGGACATGCGACATTTCGAATTGACACGCCCGACGGCCGCACCATCATCATCGACCCGTGGATCATGAACAATCCCGCGTGCCCACCATTCGAGAAAAAGCTGAAGCACGTCGACGTTCTGTTGTGTACGCATGGCCACGGAGACCACATCGGGGACGCGGTCGAAGTCATCAAGGAGCATAATCCGCAAGTGGTTGGCATGCCTGAACTGTGCGGGTGGCTGGAGAAAAAGGGCGCTAAACAAACCTTGATGATGAACAAGGGCGGCACGCAGAAGGTTGGCGATATTAAGGTCACTATGGTGCACGCCGATCATTCTTGTGGCATCCAGGACGGCGATCAGCTTATTTACGGCGGCGAGGCTTGCGGCTATGTCGTTGAATTCGAAAATGGAGTCAAAATCTACCACGCCGGCGATACGAACGTCTTCGGCGACATGGCGATCATTCGCGATTTGTACGCTCCTGAAATTGTCATGCTGCCGATCGGCGATCACTTTACGATGGGACCGCGCGAGGCCGCTTACGCCTGCAAATTGCTCAAGCCCAAAACGGTGATTCCGATGCATTTTGGCACGTTCCCCATGCTGACGGGAACGCCGAGCGACTTTCAGAAGCTGGTGCCGGGTGTTGAAGTCGTCACCATGACCCCCGGTGTTACGGCTGGGCAACTTGCAAGCGCGGGACTTGATGCGCCTGCTGCAATTCGAAAGGGAACACGTGACTCAAAACAATCCGAAGGGCAAGCCAAAGAAAGAAAGCAAGCCTAACTGGCGACATTACGACTTCACGACGGCCGGTCCGGTTGACGATTATTTGTACTCGATGCTGCCTCCCCGCGATGCGGTGCTGGCGGAGATGGAGGACTATGCCAGCAAACACAGTATTCCTATCGTTGGTCCGGCGGTGGCGCGAGTGCTGCATCAACTGGCCTTAATGATCAACGCTAAAACGGTCTTCGAGTTGGGCTCGGCGATAGGCTATTCGACGATCTGGTGGGCGAGGGCCGTCGGGGAAAAAGGCCGCGTCATCTATACCGATGGCGACGCCAAAAATACCGAGCGCGCTCGCCGTTACTTCGAGCGGGCCGGGGTCGCTGATCGAATCACTTTGCACACCGGTGACGCGCTTGAGGTGCTCTCGGAACAGAAACAGCAGTACGACATCATTTTCAACGACGTGGATAAAGAGGACTATCCGCGAGTGCTACGCCTGGTTTCGCCACGACTGCGTAAAGGTGGATTATTCATCACTGACAATGTTTTGTGGAGCGGGAAGGTCACGCAGAAGAATCCCAAAGAAGCATCGACCAAGGCAATTCTGGAATTCAATCGCGAGCTTTATAAGTCTGAGGAATTTTTTACTACGATCCTGCCGATTCGCGATGGATTGGCAGTCGCGCTGAAGAAGTAGCAGCCGCACTCTGCTGTCATCCCGAGCGAAGCGAGGGACCTTGGTTCTTACATGCAGCATTGCCGCTGCATGCGAACACCAGGGTCCCTCGCTTCGGTCGGGATGACAATCGTCAGCGACAATCGACAATCGTCGGGGACAATGATAATCGACAATAGTGAGTCAGATCGACTTCACCGGAATCGCCAGCAGATCCTCCACCAACCCGACTTCTTTCTGCAGAAAGGGTTCGGCGTGCGTCACGCCGCCGAGCATGCCGTAATATCGCGCCATCGAGTCGACACGCGCGCGAATTTCGTCATGGGCAGGGAAGAGGTCTTTGCCTGCTTCCTGATCACTGAACTGCGTTTTGTACGCCAGGATGGAAGCAAGCTTCTGCTCGAACTGGTGGCTGATATCCACCACGAACGTGGGCCGCACGTCATAGTAAAGCGTAGCGTAGACGATTTTGAATGGACGATGCGGCGCGAGTTTCGTAGGGCCGTGATCCTCCAAAGCCTTCGGTTTCAGCGCTGATTTTTGATTGAGTGCTTCTTGCGGGTCCAGTTTCGCCAATCCCGCCAAAAAACACGCCTCGTATCCTAACACCGAAGTGGTGTAGTGATCTGGATGCCGTCCCAGCCAATAGGGCAGAATCACGACACGCGGGCGGGTTTCGCGGATAACACTGGCCACTTTGAGCCGGTTCTCCCACGTATTTTCGACGCGGCCATCGGGGATATCCAGGGCGCGCCGCCAGCTTGCGCCGAGAATTGTTGCCGCGTCAGCGGCTTCGCGTGCGCGATCGCCAGAGCTGCCGCGCGTGCCCATCTCGCCTTGCGTCAGATCGAGAATGCCGGTGCGCTGGCCGCGCTGAGACATCTTCAGAAGCGTGCCGCCGCACGTTTGCTCAACATCGTCGCGGTGGGCGGCTATCGCTAGAATGTCGAGGGGCATAGAGGACATGTCAGTCAAGATTGCCTTGTTCCAGCACTACGTTCTCGCGGACTATTAACCTGTGCGCCGCCATTTCCTTCAGCATGGGAAGCACGCGGTTAACGTGTTCGTCCGTGTCCACAAATGTGATAACGACCGGTAGTTTGCCCCCGGCCTCTACCATGTGCGCTGTTTTCACGCGATGCCGTCCGAGAAATCCGGCTACGGCATGGAAAGCGGTTGCGGCATAGACATTTTCCTGTCGCAGGTAATTCAGAATCTCCATGTGCAGAGGCCTGCGGCGCCATTGGTCGGCTTCATTCAAATAGATTGTGACTTGCACAGCCATTGCGTTCGCCATTCTACAGCACCCGCGCCAACGCCATGCCCGCCAATGCCGCGGCCAGGCATAACAGGTTATTTGCGAGAATGTTGATGAGCATCAGAGCCCACTGCCCTTGCTCGAAATAAGCCATGGTTTCGAATGCGTAGCTGGAGAAAGTGGTGAAAGAGCCGCAGAAGCCGATCACCACCAGTAACCGCCAATGCGGATCGATCAGCACGCGTTCAGTCGTCCAGACAATAAAAAGGCCGACGATGAAGCTACCGGCAATGTTGATGAAAAGAGTGCCATATGGAAACACTGGACCAAGTTCCCGGGCAGCGATGCGGCTCAACAAGTAACGCAGGTTGGCACCGACAATGGCGGCGATGGAGATGGCAAGGAAGTTTTTCAGCACGAATCTTCTCCTACAAATCGGACTTGAATTTTGTAGGAGTTATCAGCCTGAAGTGCGGCGCAGGCGGTTGTGGCGAACTCCATCGCCTTGAAAAATCATTTAACCACAAAGGGCGCGAAGGTTCACGAAGGAAGTGCAAACAGGCGGTTACTTTTTGCGTTCGACCAGGTAGCGGGCTAGCTCTTTGAGGGGTTCGGCACGTTCGCCGAAGCTGCTTAACTCTTCGAATGCGGCGCTTACCAGGGAATCCGCCTTGCGGAGGGACTCGTCGACTCCAAATAGCGCGGGATAAGTTGCTTTTTGGGCTGCAGTGTCCTTACCGGCGGTCTTTCCAAGTTGTTCGGAGGTTTGGGTCACGTCGAGCACATCGTCCACAATCTGAAAGGCCAGACCTATGGATTGACCGATGGCACGCAGTTTCTTTACTTCGCTGTCTTTCGCTCCGGCATACAGGGCGCCACTGACCAAGCTCGCGGTGATTAGCGCGGCGGTTTTAGCGCGATGAATATATTCCAGCATTTCTGCCGTGGGCTGAGTATGCTCGGCTTCCAGATCCACCACCTGTCCGCCGATCATGCCGTCCCGCGTACCGGTGCCGCGTGCGATCTCTTCGATGATTCGTACTCGCGCTTCTGGCGGGCATTCTAGCCGCGCCATGACTTCGTAGGCTTGGGTCTGAAGCGCGTCTCCCGCCAAAATCGCGAGAGCTTCTCCGAAAACTTTATGGCATGTGGGGCGACCGCGCCGCAGATCGTCGTTGTCGAGGGCAGGAAGATCGTCGTGGATCAACGAATAGGTGTGCAGCATCTCGAGCGCCGCGCCCAGTTCCTCGATCTTCTTCGGCAACGATCCGGCAATCATGCGTCCGGCCTCCATGCAAAGCACAGGCCGCAAACGCTTGCCGCCGGCAAATACGCTATGCCGCATCGCTTTGTGGATGGACTCCGGATGCTCGGTTTCCAGCGGAATCAGGCGGTCCAGTGCCGCTTCAGTCAGCGCCCGGCCTTGCTCGAGGGATTCTTGCAGCATTTGAGCAGTGAGTATATCAAGACAGAGGTATGCCCCGGAGCTTGACTCCGAGTCAGCGCCAAGTTTGCCTGAACGCCTCTGGAAGGTGCGCCGTGAGACTTCACGCCACTGCACTCTTTGCGATCGCCACGTTCCTCAGCGCTGAAGTCAATACGTTTTGTATATCATCAGCACGGCAGACGTCGCTGGCGCCGGCCTCCATTGCCGCAATCCATAGTTCCTCATCGGGCACGCGATGCGTGCACACAATCGGCAGCGACGGAAAATCATCGCGCAGGTTCCGTACATCGGTCAGCCGGGAATGTTCGATATCAAGAATCACCACCTCCGGCCGAGTCCTGGCGACGCGCTCACGAAGTTCCGCTCCAGAGTGCGTCATATGTATGGAATGAAAATGAGAAGAAAGGCGACCGGCCAGGGATATCGCGACGTTGGAATCGCTTTCAAAAACTACTACACTCAAGCCCATAGATCCTCCTGACGTGGTACCGTCATGAACTTCGGACTAGGGCTGCGGGGAAGGGTTTGGAACCGCTACTCCACAGACATTACAAATAAAGGAGCTCCGCGGCGTTAGCCGCCTACCTGTCGGGAGACGCTTTTTCCGTCAAGGGCTCAAACGGTTCGGCCTGGAGCTTCCCGTTCTTCTTCAGCAAGATTTCTACCTTGCCTTCGGCTTGCTCCAATTCCTTGCGGCAAGCCGAAGAAAGGTTCATGCCTTCTTCAAAGAGAGTGAGGCTCTTTTCCAGCGGTACCTCTCCCTTTTCTAGTTCCTGAACAATTTTTTCCAGGCGCTGAAGGCACTCTTCGAATTTAGGCAACGGGGTTTTGCTCCTTCTCTATTGTACTGATTCATTTCTGTCGAATGTCCAGTGTTTTTTCGTCAAAAAGTGGGGAAGCCCATTCTATTTTCCACAAAGGGAATGCTACGCGGTGGCCGAAGCCTTGCCGCCGAGCGCCTCAAGAACATCCACCGCTGAGCTATACCGCCCTTGCGGTGCGCTGATTTGAGCGCCCTGTACCAGCGGCCGAACCGCAATCAGCATTTCCCTGGCAATGGCTACGCCCTCGGCTCGGGCCAGTTCTGGAGATTGAGCCCGTGCCATGCGTTCCAGGATTAAATCCGGGACGGAGACTCTCAGTTCGTTCTTCATGAACTCGGCATTCCGCACGCTGACCAACGGCCAGATCCCCGCGACTACGGGAATGCGGCAATGCTCTATTCTTCGCAGAAAGTTTTCCAGCAGACGAATGTCGAAAACGGGCTGGGTTACGGCATATTCCGCTCCCGCAGCAACCTTGTACTCAAAGCGCCGGATTTCCTCGTCAAGGTCGGTGAGTCCAGGATTCGCGCCCACCCCAATCACAAAGCCGGTCCCGGCGCCAATCGGATTGCCCCCGATGTCTACGCCCCGGTTCAAGTTGTGAACAATATTGACCAAGCCGATCGCGTCCACATCGAATACAGCTGTCGCATCCGGATAATTCCCCATTTTCGGAGGATCGCCAGTGATGCAGATCAGGTTCCTGATACCAACCGCAGCGGCTCCGAGAAGATCACTCTGAATGCAAAGCACATTCCTGTCACGGCAGGTGTAATGCAGAATCGGATCGATTCCCGCCTCGCGTTGAACCAGCAGTGAGAGTGCCTGATTGCTCATGCGCGCCGAAGCCCGCGGACTGTCTGGAATATTCACCGCATCCACGCCGACGGATTTCAGGAACCGCGAACCCTCCAGTTCCTTGCTGATGTCGGTTCCTTTGGGAGGAACTACTTCCACCATGGTGACGAATTCACCGCGAGCCAGCTTCGCGCCGAGACTCGATCGCTCCTCTAAGGGTTGGGCTGGGCTGGTTATCGGCGCAGACGCTGCTCCAGCCGCCTGTGCGACGGCAGCCCTTCCTCTGGCTTCTCCCACGCGGAGAGCGGATTTCATGACGCGAATATGGTCTGGGGTCGTTCCGCAACATCCTCCAACGATGCGGGCGCCGGCGGCGACAAACTTGCGAGCGTAGCTCGCCATGTACTCGGGAGAGCAGAGGTAGATGTTCCGGCCTTCTACAGCGCGCGGAATGCCTGCGTTCGGTTGCGCGACCAAGGGCAGGGTAGTGGCGGCGCGCACGCGTTCAATGGCGTCCAGCATGGCAACCGGTCCTACACTACAGTTGCAGCCGATCACATCGGCGCCCCACTCCTCAAGCCGGGGGGCAAAGTTCTCTGGCGTCGAGCCGTCCAGGCAGTTGCCGTCTTCGTCGATCGTAACCTGCACGATCAAAGGCAACTTCACGCCCACGTCCTTGACCGCCAGCATGGCCTGGTGCAGTTCTTCCAGGTATCCGAAGGTTTCCATCATGAGCAAATCAACGCCACCCTCGGCCAGGGCCGCGATCTGCTCGCGAAAGGCCTGACGGGCTTCTTCGAAAGACGTTTTCCCGAGCGGCTCGATTCTTGTCCCAAGCGGGCCAACCGATCCCGCGACCCACACATCGAAACTCTTGGCGGCGTCTTTCGCGAGCCGCGCTCCCGCACGATTAATGTCACGTACTTTGTCGGCAATGCTATGCCGGGCGAGCCGGAAAGCATTGCCTCCGAACGTGTTGGTTTCGATGATTTCGGCGCCGGCTTGCAGGTAGTCGTGATGAATGGCACGAATCAGATCCGGCTGCGAAAGATTCAACTCGTCGTAGCAACGGTTGATGAAGACGCCTTTGGAATAAAGCAGGGTGCCCATCGCTCCGTCGCAAAGTATGGGTGACTGCTTGATGCGGGTAAGAAGGTCAGCTGACATGGATTAGTCAGAATACAGGATGCGTACACTTTCTTGCATCCCAGTTAAGAGGAGAGGATTGCTGAGCGTATTTGCATGGATCTCCGCAAGTCCGGTCTCGCGCTCTGCTATAATCCCCTATTTCACGCATAAATCTATCGTTTTCCTGCAGTTAGGAGCTTGACGTTTGAAGAGAACCAGTCTTTTGTCCGCGCTGTTAGCCACTGCCTGCACTTTGGTTTCCTGTAACAAAGGACTCAATGTAACCAAGCCGCCGAGCGGGCTGACGACGCGCGTTTTCGCATCGCAGGGAGTTTCCAGCTTATCGTCAGCCGCGGGGCTGGTAATCATTGATGCCAGCCTGGACATCCTGCCGCGAGTTTCACAGATCCCTGCGGGCACGGCTCCCGGACTGATGGTGCTATCGCCGCAAAGAACAACTGTGCTGGTGTTCGATTCGGCGACGAACAGCGTGGAAGTTGTAAACTCGAAAACCGAGACCCTCACCGGAAGCGTCCAACTTCCCGGCCCGAGCACGAGCATGGTTGCGCCTGGTACTGGCTACGGTTACGCAGCCGTGCCTAATGCCGTTCTGAACGGCTCAGCGCCGGGAGCGGTTGTAGTTATGAACCTTACCTCCGGGGGCATCGCGGCCACGATCAACGTGCCGAATGCGCAAACCGTAGTCGCAAGTCCGGATGGAACCGAGCTTTTGGTTTTTAGCAGCGATTCCGATTCCATAACCCTTGTATCGCCCTTCTCGGTTAACACGGGAAATCCGGTTACGACGATCGTTCCCGGGTTTGATCGCCCAGTAAATGCGGTGTTTGGGAGCAACGGCGCGGCCTATATTTTGAATTGCGGCCCACAGTGTGGCAGTTCCAGCGCTAGCGCCAGCGTGCAGCTTCTGAACTTTGGCGCCACGCCCAGCGCCGGCGCATCCGTGGCAGTTGACGGCGCTACCATCGGCCTCATCAACGGGAGCACGCTTTATGTAGCTGGGACTGCCACGGCTTCAGCAAGCAATACCTCGCCAAACAATCTCTGCGGCCAAACGACGACTGCCAAGATCTTCTGCGGCCGACTCGATCTTGTCGATCTCGGATCGATGACGGTGACCAATAGCCTGATCATCACTGATGGTTATCATGACCGCATGAATATGAGCGGCAATGGGCAGCTTTTCATCGGGTCGCACACTTGCAGCAATGTGGGTAATGTCAATGCGCCGCAGGGCGAAGTGCGCGGCTGCTTGTCGATATTCAATACCACGACAGGAGCGGTCGTCATTCCGCCGGACAACGGCGATGTGACCGGGCTGCAAGGCTTTACCGACCGTTTCGTTGAGTACGTAGCGGAAGGCGGGAACCTGCGGGTTTACGACACGACAAAAAATATACTTCTGATCAACTCTACGCTTACCACCGGGACCATCAACATTACCGGACAAATTATCGACGTAAAGGCTGTTGATTTCTACTAGCGGCGCTGGTGTTACTTTGCTGGTTCCAGCAGCAGCCGATGCACTTTGTTCGCCTCTACCGCTCGCGGGGTGAACGGCAGCGTGAATGTAAAGCCTTCGTACCAAGCATTCCATTGATCAAGATAGTAAGGGCTAAGAAAATTTCCGCCCTGGCCGGTGACCGTATTCAATGTGGATTGGTCGAGGTCGGCAAGGTTCGCGGTGAAGCGTTCGGAAGGTCCGTGGTGATGCGTCACAGCTTTTACGGTGTAACCGCTGCCCGACTGTTCTTTCACACCAGGCGCAGCCCAGCGCCGAATTAACGGAATCTTCCCTAGCACCGGATGGTCAATTTCAACCGTGTTTACGCTTCCCCAGGTCCAGCTCGACAGATTCTTGGGAGCTGACGCCTCGCTGACGGCACTTTCCACCGCTGCAGCAATCAGTTCGTCGTAGTTCGAATATTTTTCCGGAAGCCACCGCTTGGGCTGATGCAGCAATACATTCTGCAGCCACACGGTTTGCATCTGCCAATGGTAAGTTTTCCAACTCAGCATTCCATCCTGCTGCTTCGGATCGTCCGGGGCAGACCCCAGGCGGGGCTCGAGCAGTAATCGCGTCAGTTCCTGTGCCGAACGCACCGCGATTGTTGCTGCCGTCGAAGAAGCAGCCATTCGTCCGTCCCAGTTGCGCATAAGATCGGCAGCCTGTTTGGCGCGCGCCGAAGGTTTCGATGCATGATCGATGGCGTACACAAAACGCTCCGCAGCGAAGAGATCATTTTCCGAGTGAATATCGGTCTGAAGCGCAAGCATATCGGAAGGCGCAAATTTTCGGCCGGATTGCAGCACATGATAAATCCGCTCGGTGCGCCAAGGCGCTTCCCAGGCGGAGCTAATGGAGTAGGGGAAATCGTCTGGCGCAATGCGCCCATTCGCCGTAGCTATTATTCCCGACGGAGGGTTATAGATGTGCGGCAGCTTTTCGAAAGGAATATAGCCAGTCCATTCGTGCGCGTCGTCTGCGCCGCTGACCGGCTGACTGCCGTCGCCGGCGGCGCGAATCGGAACGCGGCCCGTGGCCTGGTATCCGATGTTGCCATCGACATCGGCATAAACCACGTTTTGTCCCGGAGCATCGAGTTGAGCGAACGCTTTGCGAAATTCCTCCCAGTTCTGTGCCGTATCAATATCAAAAAAGGGCATGTGCAGGCCATCATACAAAGTCCAACGCAGCGCTACCGCGCGGGTTTCTCCCTGCAAAATATCTGTGATGATCGGGCCATGCCGTGTAGTTTTCACGTCAAGGTTTACATCGGGCTTGCTCTTGACATGAATGACCTCGATGCGGTGCTCGGGCTGCTGCCAGCCGCCCGGCGTCTCGTATGCTCCCTCCCGATTGAAGTTCTCGATAAATGCATCTGCCACCGTTGGTCCAACGTTCGTAAAGCCCCACGCGATCCGCTGGTTGTGCCCAACGATGACGTAAGGCATGCCGGGCAGGGTAACTCCAGCGACATCAAGGTTGCCAGATTTGAGATGCGCTTCGTACCACAGGTTCGGCATCTGATGCCCAAGATGCATGTCATTCGACAGCAGCGGCTTGCCGGTGACGGAATGCGCTCCTGAGACCACCCAATCGTTCGATCCATTCACGGCTTCGGGAGTGTGCTGTGCCCAGATCTCCTCCGTGGTGCTGCGCTGTCGTGTCACCGAGTTATCAGGTCCATCGTCCTCGTCATCCTCATCGTCGGAGTCCACCGGAGTCTGCTGATCGTTGAGGTTTTCCCGCATGACCGTGGGCGGGCGGTCGTGCCAGGAACGGTTGACATAGAGATCGAAGGTCAACTCGGGTCCCAGCTTGCCTAGAATTCTTTCTCTATCTAGTGCATCCCGGAAAGTGTAAAAGTTGAGGTCCTTTACCATCTGGTTGGCGATGACAATGGAATCCTCCGCCAGCCAGGGCTGCGGCCGATACTTTAGAATCCGGAACTCAATGGGAAGGCGGCTGCCGTGGTTTTCGATGAAGGCATTTACTCCGCGCGCGTAGGCGTCAAAGTACGAGTGATCGCGAGGACTTGCCATCTGCAACGACTTCCTGGCCGCAGCGCGCAGCCCGAGGACACGTTGCTCGCGGTCGATCTTAAGCGTCTCCTCGCCCAGAATCTCGGATAGTTCTCCGGATGCGAAGCGCCGCATGATATCCATCTGCCAAAGCCGATCCTGGGCCGTGATGTAACCTTGGGCAAAAAACAAGTCTGCCAGGGTAGCGGCCTCGATTGCCGGGACGCCGTGGGCGTCCCGCGTCACCTTCACACTCGCGGACAGACCATTCACCGGGATGCTTCCATCCAGCTTGGGCAGCGCGGCGCGCGCGACGGAATACGCATAAGCGAGCGCGGAAACGACTAGCAAAAGAAGTATCAATAGTATCCAGAGAAGAATGCGTACGCCGGTCGAACGCCGGGTAGCAGCCGTGGTCGCCGTAACTGTTGTCATGGGCACATCGATTCTAGGTGAGGCAGGCACACGGCACAAATACCATAAAGAAGCCCATCGTTCTTCTTTGTGTAACTTCGTGTCCTTTGTGGTTGACACCTTGCTCCTGAAAATGAATTTCATTTTCAAGATGCCCGAATGCTATTCTGACTCTTCATGCTGCAGAAGCGCATCGATGACCAGCCTTCAATTTCCCGCGAGATGGTGCGCGCGGCTCAGGATATTTTGCACCGGCACCTTAAGCGGGTTGGTTTGAAGCAGACCGCGCAGCGAGACACGATTTTGCGCTCCTTCCTCGAAACTCGCGACCACCTTTCGACCGACGAATTGCATCGCTTAGTGCAGAAGAAGGATGCAGGCATCGGTTACACAACCGTCTATCGCACGCTGAAGTTGCTGGCCGAATGCGGCCTGGCCAGCGAGGTTGCATTCCACGATGGAATTGCGCGCTATGAGCACCAGTACAACCGGCGCAGCCATCATCATATGGTTTGCACCGAGTGCGGAAGTTCAGTGGAGTTCTTCTCCAATGAAGTGGACCAATTGGAGCAGGAAATTGGCCGCAGACACAACTATGCAACGACTCGTCACACTTTCCAAATCTATGGCGTTTGTGAGGATTGCCGCAAGAAAAACGGTGACCGGCGGCCGGTCTGAAGATGCCTATCATCTGTCCTAATTGCGCCGCCTCAATGCCCGATACTGCTGCCTTTTGTCCCATCTGCGGCTGCGGTATGCGACCATCCACGCGCGCGCAGGGGATGGTCGGAGTGCTGCCTGAGAAGTTGGCGGGCGCACTATCTTATTTCATATTGCCGGCCCTGCTATTCCTTTTGGTCGAGCCCTACAAGAGCAACCGCTTTGTGCGCTTCCATTCTTTTCAATGTATTGGAATGTCTCTGGCGGCCGTAGTTATTGGGGCGATTCTTCGAATTTCGGGTGTCGTGCTATTTATTATTCCAGTCCTCGGTCCTTTGCTCGTCTCGCTGGTATCGATGGTTGTAAGCTTGGCATTTTTGATTCTCTGGATTGTGCTGATCGTGAAGGCTCTACAGGGGGAGATGTTTAAAATTCCCCTGGTAGGTGACTTCGCGGAACACCAAACGTTGTCGTAGGTGCAGTCGCTGGTACCGCGATAAGCAGGTTAAGTGCCGACGCACCTAGAGATCACGTAAAGGTATGGTTCCGTAAAATGGGGCTGTTCCCAAGCCTTCGTTTTTAGCAGCGAAGGGATCGGCGCATATGGCGACTGCCGTGGCCCTTGACTTTCTTTCTCTAAGCTGTCATTCCTATTAGCTTTTACCTTGCGCCCCGAAATGCGCCGGAAGTGGTTTTGGGGCGACGGGAATTCTTGGTTCACTGGGGCGTTGATTGAAAGTTAAAGTCTTCTACCACGATAAGTGTTTCGATGGAGCTTCTTCGGCAGCGCTTTTCTCCCGCTTTTATCGCGAGCGAATTCGCGAAGACGCCGACTTCACCTTCTCCGGATTGTTGCATCGCGCCGGTGCGCTGTTTAACGAGTCTGATTTCGACGGCGACGAAAATGCCATCGTCGATTTCAAGTACTCCAGTTCGCCAAAGATCACCTGGTGGTTCGACCATCACGAGAGCGCATTCCTCTCTCCCGACGACGCTGCTCATTTCGAGCGCGACCAGAGCAATCGAAAATTCTACGATCCCGACTTCAAATCCTGCACCAGCTTTATTGCCATGATCGCGCAACAGCGCTTTGGCTTTGATCCCGCTCCCATGGCTGACCTTATATGCTGGACTGACATCATTGATGCTGCCCAATATCCCGACGCGAAGACCGCGGTGGAAATGCGGGAACCCGCGATGAAGCTGACCATGGTGATTGAATCCGCGCCCGATCAGCGTTTCGTGCCGAATTTGATCCCGCTACTGGCGACGAAGCCGCTGGCTGCAATCTTGGAAGAGCCCTTCGTAGCGCCACTTTTGCCGCCACTTCTGCGCCGCCACGAACTCTCCAAAGAGATCCTTAAGCAACGGACTGAGTGTAAAGATGGGACGATTTTCTTCGACGTCGCCGATCACGATCTCGAAGGTTATAACAAGTTCGTACCCTATTATCTGCATCCCGAATCCATTTACAGCGTAGGGCTCAGTAAAAGTAGTTTTCGTGTGAAAGTGTCGGTCGGATCGAATCCCTGGGCTCCAGAGGAACCGGTGGTTAACCTGGCGAAGATATGCGAGCGCTACGGCGGAGGCGGACACGCCCGCGTGGGCGCTATTTCATTCAACGTCAACCAGCATGCTGAAGCGATCCAAGCTTCGCGGGATATCGTCAACGAACTGCGCGCTGCAGTGCGTTCGGGAAAACGCTGAACACAAAATTTCACGGCATTTACTTACTGCACTGGCGCTCCGCTCGCTAGGCAAGTTGCCGCATTGCCGTCAGCCGAGGAGCGAATCGCCCCGGTTTGGTCCGAACACAACGCCCGACGGCCGAGGTTATTCATTGCGGGGGCGGCCACAAGGTGGAAGCTGGTTGCAGGAGCTCCCGTACATCCCGAAAGCGTGAATACGTAGCCGTACTTCTTGCCGCTCGCCAAGCCGCTCGGGATCAACATTGCCTGGTGCTCGTTGGGAACACCGCCGCCGAAGCCATCCAGATCGGAAAGCGTGCAGGTGTATCCGACCGTGCGATAGTTGGCGCTGTAGGTATTTTCGGCTTGCAGAATCGATTGCATCGCAGCCAGCACGGATGCGTCGCTACCAAAAGTCGTCGTTGATGCTTGATTCACCGGCTGCAGGAACCCTGCTGCTGGGGCGGTTGCTCCTCCTCGCGCTTTTAGCGCCTCGGTCATGCCCTTAAGAAAATCGGGGTCCGCCAGCGGCACCCGCACCGTTATCTGAATCTCATTTAGCTTCCAGATGCCGGATTCCATTTTCATGCCAAAAGTCATGCGCGGGAGAAACGGAGTCTTTTGAAGCTGCTTGTCTTTATAGGTCTGGAAAGATAGGTCAATGTCGTCTTCGTCTCCGCGCAACGAATCGTGGTCGACCTTGATCTCGAACCTTTGTCCAGACTGAGGTTCTTGGGCGACGAGTAGCAGGGAGCCGGTTTCAAAGGTTTCGAAATTCTTTCCCTTTGCCTGGACCTGAGAAGCGATCACGGAATACTGCTGCATGGTAGTCAGCGCGCCGGAGGTTGCCAGAGTCACCAAAGTGGCCGACGGCAAATGTTTGGCAAATGTTCCCGGAGTCTTGCTGAAGAACATTTCGAGCAGAGCCTGCCTCGCGGTTTGCGGTGAGCCGGAATTATCGGACGTCTGTGCCCCTGCGGCCGCGGCGCCAATCGATAACAACACCAGAATGCCTGCGAACTTTTTCACGGGACCTCCTTGCAATATCACGATCTTGTCACCTTGGGGCACCGGTCTCTAGTTACCGAGGTAAGGAAGTTTGAAGAATGGTGGACCCTAAGCGGCCCGTGTTAACCTGAAAGCTCTTCCACGCTGAATGCTCTCCCCGGCAGCAAAAATCGACTTTCACCGCGCCCAGAAAAGTCTGTTGCGGGCCGTGGCAACACTCGAATTTGTAAAGGGAGTCTTCGTTCTATTGATCGGCCTGTGCGCGATTCTGCTCGTACGGAAAGATGCTTGGGTCGTGGCCGAGAGTCTGCTGGCACTGCTTCACATAAATACGGATCGCCACGTAGCCCAGGTGTTTCTCGACTTTGCCGATAACCTCACCGATACCCGCCTGTGGGCCGCCGCAAGGCTGGCATTTGTCTATTCCGCCCTTCGCTTCGCCGAAGGCTACGGCCTATGGAAGGAACGAACTTGGGCGGAATGGATTGCGTTTCTTTCAGGCACCCTGCTTTTTCCACTCGAGATTCGAGAACTACTGCGCGGCATCACTGTGGTGCGATCATTACTATTTGCGGTCAATATTGGAGTTGTGTCTTATATGTTTTTCCTATTGCGCGCCGGGCGCCGCGAGCGGCGGCTGCAACGCCTCGCGGACGTGGAAACCCGCGACCAGCAAGCCAATTAGGGTCCAACGACTCTGTCCGCGCCCGCTCGATCTGCATCATACTTAGGGAGTTGCTTCGTGGAGGATTTATGCGCAGTCTACTCTCTGCTCTCCTGCTGGTTTCTTCTGCGACATTGGTTTGTGGGCAGGACACAAACTTCGCCAATGGGCCGCAGTATCTGATGACCGGATCGCCGCTTTTTGCGCGTCCTGTAGCCACACCTTCTATGGCTTTGCAGGATGCCCCGCTCGAAATCGGCGCTGACAACGGTACTGGAGTTCTGATTTCCGGCGCAGAAAATCAAACTGTTTTGCCTCCCCAGGCTGTCACCCTTCCTAAGATCGACTTGTTCCCGATCTACTATGGCGTGGTTCCGGTTAGCGACATCGAAATCAGTTTTGCCGAATCCTCTTCCGCACCATCCGCCACTGAGCTTCCTGCCAGCATTCTAGACACGGGAGTTTGGCAGACGACCACAGCCCAAGCGTTAGAGGAGCGGGGTTACGGAATTCCGTTGGGGGAAGTCGCGGCTCGCCGTAAGGCCCATGCCAAGCACACGACTCGGGTCTATACGAATGCGGATATCGACCGACTGCGCTCCGGAAGCTAATCGCACGACTTTCGAAGCGAGATGCGGACTATAGGCGGGCGAAATCGATGTAACCATGCTGCACATCAGTGCGAATCAATTTAACCCGCACTTTGTCGCCTACGTCCAAGCCCTGCTGCCCTTGAGCCAGTAAGCCCTCTACGCGCGGTTGCTGAATCCGCACAAACGTTCCGTGCGGAGTTACGCCAGTCACAATGGCGTCGAAGAGCGTGCCAATGCGTTTCTCCATCGCGGCAGCAGCCATGCGTTTCGACATTTCGCGTTCCACTTTCTTCGCGGCATTCTCTCTGTCAGTACAGTTCGCGGCGATGGCAGAAAGCTCATCGTCCGAGTATGGAGCGGACCGTCCGGCGAGCACTGCCTTGAGCAGCCGCTGGGTCACAATGTCAGGGAATCGCCGATTGGGAGCAGTCGAGTGCGTGTAGTCCTGAACGGCGAGGCCGAAGTGTCCCGGCGCGGGGTCACCCGGGCGTTCGAGAACGTACTCGCCGGGGCCTATCAACTTAATCACGGCAAGCGAAAGATCGGCAAAATGATCCGGGTCCGCCGTCTTGCGCTTGATGAGGAAATCGTTGAGGGCTTTGGAGTCAGGCGCAACAGGAAGTTTCTCTCCGTGGATTGCCGCCAGTTGTACGATGCGATCCCAGCGTTCCGGCTGCTTCACGATGCGGCGCAGCGACGAAACTTTTTCCAGCATTCGCGCCACGACACCGTTGGCGGCGATCATAAAGTCTTCAATCAGATCGGTGGCGTGGTTTTTCTGCTGGTTCACCACATCGATAACCTGCTCATTCTGCACCAGAGGACGGAGTTCGTCGGTCTGGAGGTTGAGCGCCCCATTTTCGTAACGCTGAGTTTTTAGCTTCTGCGCCGCTTCGTCTTGCAAGCGCAGTTGGTTCTGCATATCCGCGGAGGCCGCCACTTTCGGCGGTGCCGCTGCCGTGCCTTCCAGCCATGCTCCCACCGAGTTGTACTGGAGCTGCGCTTGGTTTCGAACCAGCGCTCGGTACACTTCGCTGCTTTTCACGTGGCCATCGTTATCTACGACGAACTCGGTGACTACGCTCAGCCGGTCCTGATTTTCCAGCAGGGAAGTCTTGCCCGTGGAAAGCTCTTCCGGCAACATCGGGAAGTTGCGAACGCCGGCATACACGGTCGTCGTTGCCTTGGCCGCGTGTTGATCAATTGCACTCTGTTTGGGGATGAAGGCGTCTAAATCGGCAATACCGACCAGAACTTTCACGTCACCGTTCGGTAGTCGCTCCGCGAATTCAATCTGATCCAGATCTCGCGACGTGTCGTTGTCGATGGAAGACCACAATAGTTTCCGCAGATCGCGGACGTCTCCTCCAGGAGTGAGCGCTGGAGGGTTCGCCCGCAGTTGTGCCAGTTGCTGCTGCACGGCAGGTGGGAAGTCCGGTTCAAAACCGTACTGCCGCATGATGTCTTTTGCCGCGGCTTGCAGGTCGATGTGCGAAGAACCAGTCGTCACTCGGTGACCACTGCTTTAACCAGATTGCGCGGCCGGTCCACGTCGTATCCTTTTGCTGTCGCCACGTGATAGGCGAACAGTTGCAGCGGAATGACTTCGAGGATGGGCAGCAACAATTCGGGCGCGGGAGGAACGAAGAATACGTCGTCAGCGACGGCGGTTACCTCGCTGTCGCCCTCGGTCGCCACCGTTACCAGTTGCCCGCGACGGGATTTAACTTCCTTCATTACTTCGAGAGTGCGCCGGTAGCGCAGCAACGAATCCGGATCGCGTTTGTCGCAGGTTGCGAGCACGACGACGGGAAGCGTTTCATCCACCAGCGCGTTTGGTCCATGTTTCAACTCTCCCGCGGGATAGCCTTCCGCGTGCGCATATGAGATTTCCTTTAGCTTGAGCGCACCTTCGCGAGCGATGGCGTAATGCACCCCTCGACCCAGGTATAGGAATTTTTCAGCCTGAAAATGCTTTTGCGCGAATTGCTCCGCTAAGCCATCCCAAATTCGGAGGTTGCTTTCGATTGCTTCCGGAAGCCGCAGCAGGCGCTGCAAGTAAGAGCGCGTCACTTCTGAGGTCATTCGGCCACGTTTGCGAGCCAGAAACAACGCCATCAAGTAGAGAACTGTAACCTGCGTTGTGAAACTCTTGGTCGCCGGCACGGCAAGTTCCGGGCCAGCCCCCGTGATCAATGCCGCGCTGGCTTCGCGAGGAATAGTCGCCTCGGCGACGTTGGACACAGCGATCGTTTTGACGCCCCGTGTCAAAGCTTCGCGTTGCGCGGCAATGGTGTCAGCAGTTTCACCCGATTGCGTCACCACCATCACGATTGGTTCCACCGCCGCATGCGTCGAGCGATAACAGTACTCGCTCGCATATTCCACGTCCACGGCGACGCCGGAGAGATCTTCGATCATGATTTCGCCCGCCAGGCCCGCGTGCCGGCTCGAGCCACTGGCGGCGATGATCAGCTTTTCAAAGGTCAACAAGGCACTTTCAATAGTGTCAAGTTCCCCAGGAAATAGAAGGTCGTTCTGCAAATGCCGTTCGATGGTCTTAGCGATGGCTTGCGGCTGTTCATAAATTTCCCGGTGCATAGCATGGGAGAATCCGCCGGACGAAGGATGAGCTCTGTCTTTAGGTGTGGTCATATCTCGACTGCGGCTGAGAGTAAATCATTTGCCACGCCGGGAGCAAACCGGCGCCGTTGCCCGTCGATCATCATTCATCAAACGGAAAACGGCGCCCGGACCAGCATCTGCCTCGCGGTCCGGGCGCCGTTGTTGTTTTTTACTGGTTCGCTATTGCGGCAGATAGTAACGGAACGAAGTGAAGAACATGTTGTCCAACCCTTCGGGCTCCAATCCACTCTTGCCACTCCAGGTGATGCGGTCGACATAAGAATACTGCAAGCCCCACTGCAAGCGCCCGCGATTTACTTGCTCTCTCGAGCCGTCGTAAATCTTGTGCCAGAAGCCGGCCGTCCCTTCAATTAAGGCTCGGGTATCGCCCGTGCAACTGGCCAAACCGCCTGGAGTGAATCCGGCAACCGTCGCTCCCGGCACGGTCTCAAGATAGCAACCGTTGTTGGCAAAGGTGGGTGCGCCGTAGCCGACTTGCTTTCCGGTGACTGGATCGAAATCGAAAGTTCTCTTCGCGTATTCCGAGCCAACGTTGAAATAAACATCCAACTTCGGGCTATGCCATTCGAGCGTCGTCAAACCTTGGTACTGGCGCATCAGATTGAGGCTTCCATTGGCACGAATCGAGGCATCGGAAAGACCGCTGGTGCCGTACCGGCCGATTCCGTCGCCTCCGAGAGCATGTAAGCCGAAATCAATACGCTTGTGGTAGAACGACCATCGGGCATTGGCGCCAATCCCAAAGCCATTCTTGGATAGGTTATTGGCAAAAATCGTGTTTGGCCCGGCGGTCGCGCTGCCTCCGCAGAATGCGGTCGCAGACACATCGACGCAGGGGAACACGCGATCGCGGAACCGGCTGTATATTCCGAATACTTCATAGTGTCCGAAGCCCGGTTCAAACGCCACCTTTGCAATCACATCGGGCGACGGATTAAACGCGTAGTTTGCAACGTTGGCCAGCGCACTGGTTCCCGCTGAGTTGTAGAGACCGCCAGCGTTACCGGCCGAGCCCACCAGGAAGTTGTTAACGTTGCCGTGGCTGGTAATAGTGGCTTGCGAGTCTTCCACTGAAGCCGCGAACCAAATCTTGTTGTTAAGGTTTTTGGAAACGCGAAATCCATACTGCCGTGCCCAACTGAATCCCACGGTATACTGCGGGTCAATCGTCATAGGCACAGCTTCCGTGCGATTATCGGTTCCTTTCTTGGTCTCTGTCACCAGGCTCCACATCTGGCCGCCGGTGAAAGTCCAGCCACTGTTAAGTGCCGCTTGGGCGAAAGCTTGCCGTTGCCGCAGCGTGTAGCTGTTGCTCTGGTTGTTGTTGGAGGTGACTCCGGCGGATAGGAAATCAGCTTCGTAGTATCCGGCAATTTTCATGTTCGCCAATTCCCCTTGAGCCAACAAGGAAATACGCGACTGGCGGCCTGACCCGAAGAACTCGGTCACGCTGCTTTGAGAAGCGCCCGGCATGGTCAGAGAGTTAAAGGGCGTGTTGATGTCGGCTGCAAGGGCGCGAGTCCGCGTCACAGTTTCAGCCGCCAGGAAGCCACCCGGGGTTAGCGTGATTCCCTTGTAATGTATGGTGGTCGGAGGCTCTGAAATTCGCTTCTGGGTTTCCTGCACGGTCACTGTCGTATTGAGCAGATTCGTCTTCAGGTCGGAAACGTCGCTTTTAAGCGCTACGACGCTCTGTTGCTGCTGAGAAGCCTGCGCCTGAGCGGCATCGGCTTTTCCCGCTGCGTCGGTCGCGACTGCCTGGACCTGCTGCACCGCCTGATCCTTGCTGCGCAAAGTGTCGCGCAGATCCTCAATTTCTCTCTGCTGTCGCGCCAAAGCGGCTTGCTGCGACGCAATGGCGTCTTTTAATGCCTGCACGTCCGCGGCTGTAATCGGGGCAGCCTTGGTCTTTTTGCGTTTTGGCTCAGCAGTGGTTTGCGCCACCAACGATGTCGCTAGAAACAATATCGCGCACATCTTCCAAACGTATTTCATCACACTCTCCTATTTTTGCACCTAGCGTTTAAAAGCTAATGCTTGCGTCTATAAAATCAGCCCGAGGTGGGCAATTAAACACGAAAGCCCCACGATTCCTATATCGGAACGATTTCGCATTATTAGGCAGATGTTCTCCTTCTATCGCCCCCGTGTTACAAGACGGTTACAGATCGGTGAATTTCTGATGAATGGCAGATCAAAATGCCGAGTCAGCTGTCTTCGCCACCCCCACGTCAATGCGGCCGTTTAATTAAGGCATGAGCCGCAGCTTGCACGTGCCTTAAGGTCTTGAGCTATTGTGCGCACACCTGATAAGATTCGCACCATTTCTCTTCGGAGGTCTCATGCTGAATCGCTTCACCTTCGCCTGTATCGCAGGGCTCACGTCAGTGGCTTTGGCTCAACAGCCAACAGTACCGACTCAGTTCGGCGAAGGGAAATCCACTAAAGTGTCCGCCAATTCAAGCCTGTGGGACGTATTCCAGGCGAAGATCAAAGATGAATGGGAGGCGCTAAAGAACAAAGATAAGAAGGCTTACGGCGAAATACTGGCGGACGATTATGAGGGTGTGGAAGTCGACGGCAGGGGCGAGCGGAATAAAGTGCAAGCGGTAAACGAGTTGGGTGAGACTAACATTTTCAACTACACCCTCTGGGGGTTCAAACTGATTCCGCTGCCCCCCGACGGAGCCTTTGTCGTATACGAAGTCACTATGCAGTTTCCCCCAAAGGCTCAGGTACGTTATTCGAGGGTCTATATCACTGAGCTGTGGATGAAGCGAGCCGGGAAATGGAAGGAAGTACACTACCAGGAAACACACGTGAAATAGGGGTTTTTCCCGCCTAGAAATTCATGCAACCTCCACAATCGCGCTGCCATCCCATCGGTTAAGAGGAGAATTCCGATGATAAAAGTGTGCTTTGCTCTGCTGCTGTTTTCGGGCGCCTTTCTTGTTGCGCAAGATGGTTATCCGAGCAACAACGGCCAGAAGGAAGTGAAAGATTCCAAGGGACAGATAACGGTCCGAGGCTGTGTCAGCCGTTCTGGCGGCGATTACACGTTGATCAAGCAAAACCCGGCGATGACCTACGAACTACAAGGCACTCACAACGTGAAGTTGAGGGACTATCTCGGGCAACGAGTGGAGGTCACCGGCGACGAATCGACGACCCTGAGCAGCAGTTCCGACGCAATGAATAAGACTGGCTCCGCGGCTCCCACAACAATAACTGTGACCTCGGTCCGGACCATCGACAAAGATTGCACGGTGCGCTAAAGAGACAGAGATAAGGCTAGAACTGCGCTGTTTTGACCGTTATCAGGGATGCGGCTAATCGCAATCCGGCGGCATTGCCATGATTTCGGAGTTCGAGTCGCAAGGCGGCTTTTTCTTGGCCGGCTCGAGCAACGAGGGATGGTTATAGCGCAGAATCCATAGACCCTCATTATTCACCACATAGAGTAAACTGTGGCCGCCATCGGGAAGCAAGCTGGTAACTTTGGTGAATGTCTCGAGCGTCTTCGGGTTACGCGGATCGCTGAGATCCAGGACGCGCACAGTCTCAGTTGGATGACTGCTGTTGGTTAAAGTCGTTGGAGTTTTTTCTGGAGCTTCGGCGATAGCTACATCAGGGCTTACCATTTCAAGATTGCCTGAAGTCGCTTGGTTCGATTCGGCGGTCCGCTTCAGGAGATTCGGTTTCTCCGGTTTCGATACGTCAACGACCATAAACCCCTGCTTGGCCGCCTGCTGGATGTACAGGTACTGTTTGCTGTTTTCCTTTTGCAACAGCATTTGGCTTCCGGTCGCCTGCGGCAGGGGAAGATGAGCTATCACGGTGGCAGGGACGTCGGTCGGCTTTGAAGGCTGTTCGCTTGCAGTCGCAAGAAGGGAAGCCAGCGACACAAGCGTTAATGCTAAGATGTAAGGTCGAACGGGGCTCTCACCAAAGTTTTTCATACATTACTTCTCGATTCACGATGCGAAAATAAATTTCGCCTCACCCCTCGTCTAAATATACAACGAAACAAGGCGATCTTCTTCACTGTTGTGCGTATACCCCTATGCATCCGTTTGCGCTCTGCGTTGTGCAAGCAGGACCTGCCTGCAGGGGCACAAAGGCATGATTCGTGCTGGGATCGACCGCTATGCTGTGAGAGTTAGCGTTGGTCGGGACGTTTACGAGCCACTGGTTGGTCTTGGCATCAATTACACCCATGACCGGTCCCGTAGGCATATCCCGAGCGGCTAAATAGTAGCGGTTGTCCCCCGAGTTGTACCAGGTTTCGTCTACGCCCCCTACATTGTCGATGGTCGCAAGGATTGCGCCCGAGCTTCCATCAATCACGTATTCGTTGATGGGAAATGCTATCCCATCATGGTCAGCGCAACCGACGAGAAAGTTATTTCCCGGCCCCTGAACAATACTCGTGGGCATGCATTTTGGCATGATGAAGCTGTTAACCACGACCGGACCGTGAGTCGTTCCGATGCCGGGATCGATTTCATCAACCGTGCCTACGGTGAGGTCTGGCGTGGCATTGGCGTTGGTCACCAAAAAGTGACCGGTGTTGGGATTAAAGGCGGACCCGCCTAGTCCCGCAGGGGAAATGGCTCCAAAGGGGGCTCCAGCAAAACTGAGGGCCGGCCCGTGATGGCAAGGCACATTCGCGCCGCCCGCGCCGACGCCTGCACCGGAGACGCCACTCGGAACAGGAGCGCCACCGAAGAAGGCGAGAGAGGGATCGGGACAAGCAAATCCGTTTGCGTTATCGACTGCGACGGTATTATCAACCGGCAATGCTCCGTCGTAATAGATCTGGCCCATAATGCAGGTTGGAAAATTCGTCGGACCATAGGCCTGCAGGCGATTAACGGGCAGACAATTTGGATCCAGGGCCCCTACCGCAGCACGGGCCACGACGGCGCTCATGTTAATGATCGTAGCGAAAGGAAGCCCAGGATCGCCATTTGTAACCAGTAGCATCTGTGTGCCGGTCGCGGCGTCCACGCCAAATGACATCTCATCGGCCCGCAGGTCTCCACAGGTCGGATCGGAAAAGGCCCGACCGTTTGCGGAAGTTATGCATCCGGCGATACCGGTTGGGTTAGGCAGACCGGGGTTAGGTCCGCCGTCGTAATCCGCGGATTGGCCCGTGGGTATTGTGGCGATGACCACGGGTGGTTGCGCGGGAGTGTTGGTAGTCAAATCGAACACCACAACGCTGCTGCTTCCATTGCCAATAAAGAGCGTCTTGCCGTCTGGCGTAATCGCTTCGCCATCGGGGGCCGATAAGGGATTTATGCCGTTCGCGCGCGCGGCGCAACATTGTGCGCCCGGGAATCCGCCAAAGAGATGGTTTGCTCCGAATGTAGGGATGTTGAACGTCACTCCTCCCGGAATCGCTGTCCGGCAGCCATAGCGTGTGAAGTTTCCCAGGGCGGTGAGGATCGGCGGGATAATGTCGTTGCCGGCGCCATCCTTTGCGCATGCACTGGCGAAATTTCCAGCCCCGGAAACGCTGTTTGCGCCGCCAATGATGTTTGAGGCGATGTCGGTGTTAGCATCAATCACTGCTACAACCAAGCCGACACGGTCCGACACGAAGAACTTGCGGTTGACTGGATCAAATACTCCAATATCGAACGAGTTGAATGGGCCTCCGGGTTCTCCGGTAGCATTGTGCTCGGGCACCGCGATGACATCGATATTCGTATAACCATCGGCCAAGGTCGTGCCGCAAACAGGGCAGTTCTTTACGGTTCCGCAGCCGCTCAGGATCACAAATAACGCGGTGAGAAAACTGGTAAACAGAATCCTCGGTCTCATCGAATCCCCTCCTGCGATTTCCCTTGAGGACTGGTTTCTACCAGTCCCGGCGTTACCCAACTCATCCAGCTTTTCATCGAAAAGCGAAAGCTCAGCCGATCGTCGTTAGAACCTGAACTGCAAGCGCTGCATGATGACAAAGAAATTCTGCGGTATTTGGCCCGTTGTGCTGGGCTGGTGAAGCTGATCGATGCCGAGGTTCACCATGTATTTCACCCAGTAGTTCGGGTACCAATTGAGCCCCAAGGTGATCTCATCTGTGTGGTAGTCGTAACTCGGAACAAAACCAGGTGTGAGGGAGAAGTTGGTAAAGTCCGCGCCCGGTGCCTTGGCCTGAATGCCGGTATAGCGGACCGCTACTTCCCAAGCTCCAATCCCACGTCCTTTACCGCCCGGTGTGTCCGGCCCAAACAAGGGTGACTTCACTTTCGGAGTCCCATTTTCCGGACGCTTTTCGCCCGTCAGCAAGAAAGTAGTGCCGATATTCCAAGCCTTGGCGCCCACTCCCGGAAGGGAGAGAAATCCCAAGCCGCCTGGCGTTTCCGAGCCCACCCCCCAGCGCTGCTGTTGCATTTGGACGTACTCGCCGCGTAACGCCATTGGACCTTTGAGGTAAGTGAACTCGCCCTCGTAGCGCTCGATAGGACCGTTGATGCGCAATGCCGGGAAGAATGTGTAGGCGGCATCGGGCAGCGCAGCATTGAAACTCACATCATTGTCGAGGCCACGAGAGCGCGAATGACTGATCGAACCGCCGAAAGCCAGTTGCTTCGTCCAGTCATTCTTGCCCTTGCGGAAGGGGTAGAATCGCAACCGGCCCACGAATTCAGCCTCATTCGTGTTATTAGCAGTAACGCCGCCGCGTCCGTTGAACGCACCTGCCCACCACTGAATCGCGCCTCCGGAAATATCTCCATGCAGGGTGATGCCTGGACTTCGATATGCGGTGTTCGTCGAGGTATAGAGCAAGGCCTGGAACCCACGCTCGACAAAATCCAGGTTTGTGGCACCGATTCCGGTCTCTTGTGCAAATGGTTCTTTGAACTGGCCAGCCTGAAATTGGAGTTCAGGTCTGATTCTGACATTGAGATATGCGTCGCGGACGACGGCGCCGGTGGTAGAGTTCGCGTCGGTCAGAATTGCGAAGTCAAAGTGCGAACCGTAGTTCCCCTGAAAGCCGAAACGCGCGCGGCGGATAAGAAACGTGTCGGAGGGCGCGCCGTCGCCTTTGTAAGCGCGATAATCCGTGTCGAGGTAGCCGTAGGGACTGATGCTGAACTGTCCGTCGGCGCTCTTGATGAAAAAGTGTTCGCCATTCCATCCTGCTGCAAGCGGAGTGTCTTTTTTCGGGGGAGCAGCGGCCGGTTTTGCTTGGTCGACAAGCGGCATCGCTTCTGCTTCCAATAGCACCGCATTGCGCAAGCGAAGTGGGCTTTCGCCGGAAGCGTTAGTGGCTCTCGGCGAAGCTTCGGCCACGGGCCGAACCTGGGCGGGCGCATTGTCGCTTACTCCGATTTTTGCCTCGGCCAGTTTCTCGACTAAAGCCTTCAGCTCTTCGATCGTCTGGCGCTGCGCGGCTACCTCGCTGCGCAACTCGTTAACCTCCTCCTTGCTGGCCACGTTGGAAGCCGCTGCGGCAGCTTTGTCGTCAGGTTGTGAGACTTGAGCCTGCGAAAGCGAACCCGACATCATGAAAATGACAAGCGCGAAGGAAATCGTTGGCGAACGCATGCTTTCCCCCTCTCGGAGTGACATGTACTAACAGCAACGTCCAGCTCGCGCAGTGTGCGGAAACGCACCGAACCACCTCATGCGCCAGCCCGACACAATAATCCCTGGCTTTAATTAGCAAAGCCCGTTGAACTAGAACACGTCTGATAAGTGGACCAATCCAGCCCGCTGGGTTTAGCACAGTCGAAAAGAGCCTGTCAAGCTGTTTTTCGGATCACGTTGCAAAAAAAAGAGATAAGGCGGATTTGAGTTGCGGTAAGAACAGATTTTTAAATTCCCGTCGTTTGATAATTCAATACAGCCAGTGCCATGCGGTAATCGTAACCAGCTTGCGCATTGCTGATCAGAGCCTGGGTCTGCTGCAATTGGGCCTGGCTCAGTTCGACGATTGAGCTTAACCCCAAGTTATACCTAGTTTGGGCAAGATCGAGCGCAAGTTGCGCTTGCTCGGACAATTGTTGCGTGACCGAGAGCTTTTCGTAAGCGGCGTTTGCGTTAAGCCAACTCGTGCGCACGTCCCGTGAAATCCGGTTTCGAAGATCCAGCAGACGATCTTGCGAAGCTTGAGTCCTAAGATTCGCTTCGCGGGATCTTGCGCTGTAGAGAAATCCGTTAAACAGCGGAATTCCGACATTCACTCCAACCGCTCCGTACCAGCTCGAGAGAATAGGATCCCGTACTGGTGTGTCTCCCACAACTCCTACCGCTGCGATCGTCGGAAGAAATAAATCATGTTCCGCCGCCTGGAACTTCTGGGCCGCTCGATATTGAAAACTGAGCGCCAGCATTTCCGGCCGCATGGACAAAGCTTCAGAGATTAAATCGTCCACACTCGCGGGAGGCGGCGAAATTGCGCTCATATCCTCAACCAACCGAAACTCCCGAAGATTCGAATACCCCAGTACGGCCGAAAGGGACGCGCGCGCGGCACTCTCATTATTTTGCGCGTCAAGAAGAAGCAGCTTAGCTTGCGCGAGGTTCACGTTTGCAAAGCTCAGATCTAGTTGAGATCTCAACTTACTCTTGAATAGCGCATCCACCTGATCAGACAGCGTCTGCCGCGCATTCACGGTTTGCTCGGCGACGCGAAGCACAGCGTGGGCCTGTAGCGCCCCGTAAAAGGCCTGATCCACCGCCAAAAGAACTTCCTCCTTCGTAGCGATCGCGTTCTGGTTTTCGGCCTTCGCGGAAAAATTGGCGCTGGCCGCTAGATTCGTGGTGCGTCCGAAGTCTGTAATCAATTGCTGGACGGAAACTCCGGCCGCGGCGCGCCGGTAAATAATCGGATTGTTGAGGGCTCCAGCCGTGATGCGGCTATTGTCGTGGGAATCTACGCCGGTCAAATTGGCGGTTGCCGTCGGCCACAGGTTGGAACGCACTTCGCGCGTGACTTGCTCGGAAGCGAGGGCCGCCAGGCGCGCAACCGAGATTTGAGGATTGTTCTGCACCGCCAGAGCCTCCGCCTGCTTCAACGACAGCTCCATTGGCGCCGAAGAGGTGATTTGATTAGAAGGTCCCTGCCCAGTGGAGGAGAGTGTGCGATGCGACGCCGGATCGGACGTGCTTTGCGGCATCGGAGCCGAAGGCAGGCTCTGCGCCGCTAGCAAGTAATTCGGAGCCTGCGCATGACTGACCACTCCTTGAAGAAGAAACAACACTGCGACGAATACTATCCGCATGTTACCGATATCTCCCGAGACTAAATTTCCGTCGGCGCAGAACGCGCCGCTTTGAATAATGTTTGCGGCCCGTCACTTTTTCGCGGGTTCCGTTAGGTTGTCTTCTTTCCCATGAATCAGCAAATAAGCAGCCGGAACGACGAACACCGTAACGATCACCGAGACTCCTAGTCCTCCGATGATGGCGCGCGCCAAGGGCGCATATTGCTCGCTACCAGCCTCCAGAGCCAACGCCATCGGAATCATGCCAAGAATTGTGGCCAAGGAAGTCATCAAGACCGGACGCAAGCGCACGCGGCATGCGATCGCAACCGCTTCCTTGATGGGCATGCCTTCCTTTCTGAGCGAGCGCGTGAACTCGACGATCAGAATACTGTTCGACACCACAATCCCCGTCATCATGATTACGCCCATCAGCGACATCACATTGACCGTGGTATGCGTCACCAGCAGAAACAGAATAACGCCCGTGATTCCCGGGGGGATTGCCAGCAAAATAATAAAAGGATCGATAAACGAGGCGAACTGCGCCATCAAAATCAAGTAGACAAGCACAATCGACAAAAGCAGCCCAATCCCGAAACTCTTGAACGACTGCCTCATGCCTTCCACCGAACCACGCATTGCAACGCGTATATTCTCCGGCAGTTTTGTATCGGTGATCACTTTATCTACCTTATTCGCGAGCCCTCCCAGGTCTTCGCCCGCCGGTGCGACATAGATATCGATTACCCGGCGCAGTTGATAGTGATCGACTTCGGTGGGCGTGTTAGTCATCTTCAGGTCGGATACAGCCTCCAGATCGGTGGGGTTCAAATTGTCCGGGGCATGCAGCGGAATTTGTTTGAGATCTGTAATCGAACGAACCTGCGACTCCGGATATTGCACCGTAAGCATGTAGTTGTTTCCATTGTTGGGATCGACCCAATAGCTTGGAGCAATCATGCCGTCAGAAGAGAGCGCCGTGATTACATTGTCGATTACTTCTTCCGAGGATAAGCCCAGCCGCGAAGCCATCTCGCGATTGACATTGAGCCGGATGCCGGGATAATCGAGATCCTGCGGGATCAGCACGTCGCTAACGCCACGCAACCGGCGTACCTTCAGCGCAATCTCGGCGGCCGTCCGGTAGGCCTGCTGTTGGTCGTTGCCGCTCACCTGAATGTCGATCGGGGCCGGCAATCCCAGATTCACCACCGAATCCACTAGCCCTCCCGATTGGAAGTAAGTGGAAAGTTCGGGCAAATCCTCGGTGAGCTTGGCTCGCGTGCGACGCATGTATTCATACGAACCAACCGCATGTGGGTTTTTCAGACTGACTTGCACGAAGGCGGTATGCTGCCCGGAATTACTGGTGTAAATGGCGGAAAAGTCTGGCGTGATGCCGATGTTCGAAACGATCATGTCGAGGTCCTGCGATGACACAACCTGACGAATATCCTGCTCCACCTCCTTAATATACTGATTGGTCAACTCGAGCCGCGTCCCTGTCGGAGCCTTGATATTGATCACGAATTGTCCCGGGTCCGTTCGTGGGAAAAATCCCAGACCCATCAATGGGTATAGCGCAAAACTGAAAAGGCAAATACCCAGAATGCCGATAACCGCTGCCAAGGGGCGGACCAGAGTGCGCCTCACTGCGATGTCGTAGTGCATCAACATCCGGTCGTAGCGACGATTGAATTGGCGGACAAAACGTTCAAATACGCTTTGTCCAGAATGCCGAGCTGCCTCGCCGTGCGGAGACTTAATGAAGCGAGAGCAAAATAACGGCACCACCGTCAGGGCCACTGCGTAAGAAGCGAATAGCGAAAATACAACCGCGGCGGCCAAAGCGGTGAACAGGAATCTACTAACCCCGTAGAGAAAAACAACCGGAAAAAATACAATGGCCGTGGTGAAAGTCGCCGCCAGCACCGGCATGGCGACCTCGCGGCCTCCCTTTTCGGCGGCGATCTCGGGCGGTTCTCCCATTTCCAGATGGCGAAAAATATTTTCGAGCACGACCACTGAATTATCGATCAGCCGCGAAAACGCTAATGCAAGCCCTCCCAGAACCATGGTGTTGATCGATCCCCGGCCCGCATTGATCGCCAGAAAAGCCGCAAGGGCCGAAAGTGGAATGGAAAGCAACACGGCAACCGTAGCGCGAAAATTACCCAGGAAAATCAGGATCATCAGAGCGGTTAAGACCAAACCTATGCCGCCTTCACTCCCCAGGTTTGAAATCGCGGTCTTCACGTAGAGGGATTGATCGAAGACCACCTTGGTCTTAAGCGATTTCGGTATGTCCAGCAAATCGCCGACGGCGGTTTTGATTCCATTGACGATGGCGATGGTATTGCTGTTGCCGCCCTGCTTCAGAATCGGCAGGTACACCGAGCGTTGGCCATCGACGCGGACGATATTGGTCTGGATGGCGGCGGCATCTTCGGCATGGCCGACATCGGCCACCATCAATTCCGCATTGCCTTCCGACTTTAACGGAAGGAGATTAATGTCCGAGGTTTTTGGAAGTTGGCTGTTGGTATAAATGTTGTAATCTTGCGGGCCGATCCGCACAAAACCTGCCGGAAGAATGGTATTCGCCTCATTCACCGTGCGGACCACGTCCATCAAACTCAGTTGATGTGCCTGTAACTTTACCGGGTCCACGTAGACCTGAATCTGCCGGTACTTGCCGCCGAAAGGCTGAGGCACCGATGCCCCCGGCACATTCGCAATCTGGTTGCGAACATTGAACTGTCCGAGGTCATGCAGCTGGGTTTCGTTTAGCCCTTGACCTTTAAGCGTAATCAAGCACACGGGCAAACTCGATGCATCGAATTTAAGCACTACGGGCGGCAACGTGCCCGGAGGTAATCGCCGCAGCTGGGCCATGGCGAGATTGGAAATGCCGCTGACCGCCGCATCCGGATTGGTGCCCGCTTGAAAGTAAATCTTGATCAGGCTGACGCCGGTCAACGACCGCGATTCGATGTGGTCGATGCCGCTGCCCAAGGTAAAAAATCTTTCGAACGGATTCGTGATGTTGGCTTCGATCTGCTCGGGAGGCATGCCCGAATAAAATGTAGCGACCACGACCACCGGAATGTTGATGTCAGGAAATAAATCCACGGGCATGCGCGCCACCGTGGTCACGCCCACGACAGCGATGACCAGACAGATGGTCACGATAAAAAACGGATATTTGATGGCGAAACCCGGCATTGTTACTGGCCCCTCGTGAAGGCGAATTGAAGTTTGGCGATCCTGCTCAAGATGCCTTCTCTGCGGGATTAAGATCTTCTTTTCCGTGCATGAGCAAGTACGCCGCCGGAACCAAAAATAGGGTTACGAGAAACGAGAGGCTTAGCCCGCCGATGATGGCGCGCGCCAGCGGCGCATATTGTTCGCTGCCGGCCTCCAGCGCCAATGCCATGGGAATAAGTCCGAGGAGCGTGGCAAAGGTGGTCATCATAATGGGACGCAGGCGAACATGGCAGGCATTTTTCAGCGCATCAATGACCGTCTGGCCCTGCCGCCGCAGTTCGCGAGTGAATTCCACGATCAAGATCGAATCCGACACGACGATACCGATCATCATCATGACGCCCATCAAAGACATGACGTTCACCGTGGTGTGAGTCATTAGCAGAAACAAGATGACTCCAGTAAATCCGGGAGGCACCGCCAGCAAAATCAAGAAGGGATCTTTCGCCGATGCGAACTGCGCCATCAGGATCAGATAAACCAGAATGATCGAGAGCACCAGGCCGATACTGAAGCTTTTGAATGATTGCCGCATGCCCTCGACTGATCCGCGCATGGTAACGCGTACATTTTCGGGCAGCTTCGTATTTCCGATAATTTTGTCCACTTTGCCGGCAAGGCTTCCCAGGTCTTCGCTGGAAGGGGAAACGTACACATCAATGACCCGGCGCAGTTGGTAATGGTCTACTTCAGTCGGAGTGTTAATCATCTTTACATCCGACACTGCTTCGAGATCGGTAGCATTGGCATTCTTCGAAGCATGCAAGGGCAATTGCTTGAGGTCGGTGAGCGAACGGACCTGCGTCTCAGGGTATTGCACCGTGAGCATATAGTTGTTCCCGTTGTTGGGATCAACCCAGTAGCTTGGGGCGATCATGCTATTCGAAGACAGCGCAGTAATCAGGTTGTCCGTAACTTCTTGCGAGGACAAACCCAGCCGCGACGCCATCTCGCGATTGATATTGAGCTGAATGCCAGGGTAATTCAGATCCTGAGGAATCAGAACGTCGCTCACACCCGGCGTGGCACGAATCTGTTGTGCAATCTGAGCGGCCGCCTGGTAGGCCTGTTTCTGATCGTTGCCGCTGACCTGGATGTCGATGGGAGCCGGTAGTCCGAGATTGACCACCGCGTCTACCAGACCTCCAGATTGGAAGTATGTAGAAAGTTCCGGCAGGTCGGATCCCAGCTTGGCCCGCACGCGGCGCATGTATTCGTAACTGCCAACCTCGTGCTCCTTCTTCAAACTCACCTGGACGAAGGCTGTGTGCTCTCCCGAGTTGCTGGTGTAGATTGCGGAAAAATCTGGCGTGATACCGATGTTAGAAACGATCATCTCGAGATCGGAGGGCGGGACAACCTCGCGGATATCGGCTTCGACACGTTTGATGTACGTGTTGGTAAACTCGATCCGCGATCCCGTGGGCGCCTTGACGTTGATCACAAACTGGCCCGGATCCGTGCGCGGGAAAAACGAGACGCCCAACAGAGGCGAAAGCACAAGGCTCATGGCAAACGCCCCCATAATGATTCCAACTGTGAACTTCGGCCGTGCGAGGCTCAGCTCAATCGCACGGTCATAGGCGCTTAAGAGTTTGTCGTAGCCGCGATTGAAAGGTCCGAGAATCCGATGGAGCCCGCGCGCGACAATGCCGCCCCCTGATCCGATTTCGTGCGCGGAGTGAATAAACTGTGCGCAGAAAAGCGGCACTACGCTCATGGCCACGAAATAGGAGGCTGCCAGAGAAAGCACGATTCCCAAAGCCAGTGCGGTGAATAGAAAACGACTGACTCCGTAAAGAAAAACTACCGGGAAGAAGACGATTGCCGTGGTCAGGGTGGCGGCCAAAACTGCCAGCGCAACTTCCGCTCCGCCTTTCTCCGCTGCAACCGCCGGGGATTCCCCCATCTCCAGGTGTCGAAAAATATTCTCCAGCACCACCACTGAGTTATCGATGAGCCGGGAGAGTACCAATGCGATGCCGCCCAGCACCATGGTGTTAATCGTGCCGCCAGTTGCATTCAGCGCCAGGAATGCGGCCAGGCAAGACAGTGGTATGGAAAGCATGACGGAAAAGGTGCCGCGCATGCTACCGAGAAAGAGCAGAATCATGGCTGCCGTCAGCACCAAGCCGATGCCGCCCTCCTGCAAAACATTCCAGATCGCGGTCTTTACGTAGAGGGACTGATCAAAGACCACTTTGGTTTTGAGAGATTTGGGCACGTCCACAAGATCGCTTACTGCGGCCTTGATACCGTTAACGATCGCAATTGTGTTGCTGTTTCCTCCCTGCTTCAAGATCGGCAAATATACGGATCGTTGCCCGTCCACGCGAACAATGTTGGTCTGGATCGCCGCGGCATCCTCGGCGTGGCCGACATCGGCCACCATCAATTCCGCATTGCCCTCAGACTTCAACGGCAGACGATTGATTTCCGCAGTGGTTGGCAATTGGCTGTTGGTGTAGATGTTGTAATCTTTGGGCCCAATGCGAACATCGCCTGCCGGAAGAATCGTATTAGCATGATTCACGGTGCGCACCACATCCATCAAACTCAACTGGTGCGCCTGTAGTTTGACGGGGTCCACATAAACCTGAATCTGGCGATACTTGCCCCCAAACGGTTGCGGCACGGAGGCGCCCGGCACATTCGCGATCTGGTTGCGAACGTTGAATTGCCCGAGATCGTGCAACTGCGTCTCATTCAGTCCTTCGCCCCTTAAAGTGATCAGGCACACCGGCAAACTGGATGCGTCAAACTTGAGCACCACGGGTGGCAGCGTTCCCGGTGGTAGACGCCGCAATTGCGCCATCGCGAGATTCGAGATGCCGCTCACTGCGGCATCTGGATTGGTCCCAGGCTGGAAGTAAATTTTGATCAGACTCACACCAGTCAAAGATCGCGATTCGATGTGATCGATTCCGCTGCCCAGGGTAAAGAATCTTTCGAATGGATTGGTGATGTTGGCTTCGATCTGCTCCGGCGGCATACCGGAATAAAAAGTAGCGACCACTACCACGGGAATATTGATGTCAGGGAACAGATCGACCGGCATCCGCGCCACCGTGGTCACCCCGACCACGGTGATAATGAGACACAACATCAGGATGAAAAACGGATAACGAATAGCAAAGCCAGGCATGCTTATTGCGCTCCTTCGTCTGGCTTGTAGCCTTCATCCGCCATCTTGCTCAGCCTGGGATCGACGTGCTGTCCGGGGCGGTACGCACCCAGATTGCCCACAATCACGCGGTCTCCTGCATTAACTCCGGAAAGAACTTGAATGCGATCTGAACCTTCAATCCCGGTTCGAATCTCACGCTCCTCCACATGGTTCTGCGAATTGACCAGGAGGACGGTGGTCTTGTCCGCCGTTCGGTTGATAGCTTGCAACGGCAGAGTGAGAGCGTCGGGATCGTTCTGCACCCGCAGGGAAACGTCCGCGTACATTCCTGGCGCTAACTTATAGTCTGCATTGGACACGTCTACTTCCACCTGCATGGTGCGGGTCGAACGATCGAGCGCATCAGTAGATCGGATGACTTTGCCGGACAAGTGCTGATCCGTTGCCTTGACTCGGATGTCCACCGGTTCACCGTCACGTACATCGCTCGCGAGAGACTCGGGTACGGGGATGCGCAGGCGCAACACCTTCACCTGCGAGAGTTTCACTACGGGCAGAGCGCTGGCGCCGGAAGTGCCGGCTTGAATGAGCGATCCCGTATCGGCGTAGCGCCACGTAACTACACCGTCAAAGGGCGCTGTAATTCGTGAATATTCTGAGAGCGCCGCATAGTGCTGCTGATCCGCCTGGGAGACCTCCAATTGTTGGCGCGCCGCTCCCAGGGTGGATTTAGCGGAATCCACTTGGGCTTCGGTGGAGCGATCTTTCGCGGTAGCGTCATCCAATTCTTGTTCAGCGATCAGGCCGGGACGAGCCGCCGATGCCTGTTTTAATCGGGTAGCGGCAGCGTGCAACGCTGCGTGATCCGCTTCCGCACGGCTGACATCATTCTGAGCCCGAGTAATTTCCTCTTGACTATGGCGGACGCCGGCCCGCGCAGCCTGAAGCTGGGCCTCTAATTCAGGAATTTCGAGGATCGCGAGTACGTCGCCTTTATGAACGCGGTCGCCAATATCGACATTGATTTTTTGGATATATCCGGCGACCTTGGCATGAAGTTCCACCTCCTGATAGGGAAGGAATTCACCAGCGATCGAGAGTGTGTTGGAGAGCGGCGCGCGCCGGACTTCTACGACCGCGGCGCGGGCCGGCGCATCGGCGGATACCGAAAGCGAGCTTTCACTGGAATGGCCGCAGCCAGCAGCACTGATAAGACAGGCCGTAATCAAGCCCAGGGCCGTGTACTCAACCGCCATCAAAGACGATCCCTTAGGCATTTTCGCAGTCACCCATATTTAGTTCTCCAGGCGTGGTTCACAAATCTTCTGTTCAGGACAAGCCGCGCGCTGAGTCAAAAGATCTACAAGCGTAGATGCCCTTACTCGGAATTCACTTCGCCGACGATGGTCCCACCGAAAAATACAACTATTGAATAAGAAAAAAATGAGTCAAAAGGAAGGAAGGAGGAGGCCGGTTGTAGAGCCAGCTCTCCGAATCAAGGTGAATCGCGGGAAACACTGCTGACGCTGCCCGAACTGGAATCCGGGGCGGCTGAAAAGGTTGGGATGCGGGAGGAGGAGAAATCCAGTGCAGCCCGTTGCTCAAAAGGCGCTGCCTTTGGGATTCCTGCGAAGGCGACTTCGCCGTGCTCACAACCCTTACGCTGGGCGCGTCGGAGGCCGTGACGCCATAACGCGTTACTACGTTAACCGTGAGGAAGCCGATCGCGAGAACAACCAGCAAGCGTCGCCACAGGAGGCTTACGCTCGTGCTCGCAAAATAATCTTCTGGCCACGTCATCTCGAATCAGTCGCCCTCTAACGCCAGATTATACAATACGGACACCGACGCAGAGATCTCCTGGATTGTCAGCCAATGTTGTTATCCAGTTAGGTTCGACGCGCCTATTCGGCATCGGGTTGCATGAATGCTACTAGCGGAGCATTCCTAAAGAAATAAACTAAAGCGGGTAGCGTTGGTTACTTTTCTCGTCCTTCTAGCTTCTTTTTCTCTGCCTTGATCCAAGCGTCGATACGTTCCAGGATGCCACTATCGCCGCATTCCTTACGGAGCTTTTCGAGTCGCTCGATCTCGGCCTTGATCTGCGTTATCTCTCCCGGTGAGAGCATGGCGGAAGTGTACGATACCACCCAAAAGTGTTCAATATTGAACAGTCCTTATTCGGCGTTTCACCTGCGCTACCTAGGATCGTCCGAAGGAGACATTTATGAGTGGCCACCCCTCCTCAGAAATACCCTGCACAGTACCGTCCTAACAGTGCGTTGTTTATTCGTCTTTTGAGATCAATCGACGGTCTCGATGCGGACCGGTACGCGGTTGGCCCGTGCTAAGTTCACACTTCTCTCCCGGTTTGGCTCCGCAAGTAGGACAACGGATGGAGAGCACGTCTTTCGGGCTGAGTTCTTTTTTCATCACAAACTGCCAGCGGGTACAAATATCCATCTGGCCGGGTCTTACGTTTTATCGAGGACGGACATGGGCCGACTTTGCAGAAAGCTGGTGATAAGTTCGCTATTTATTTGCAAGCCGCCGTTGTATTGGACAAAGCCCTTCTTCTTGAACCCACTCATGAATTTACTTACCCTTGCGCGGGTGGTGCCAACCATCTCCGCCAAGGTTGCTTGGCTCACCTTCAGGGGCCGCTCCGGCTTTGATTCTTTGATTATTTGCCCAAACAGCAATAAGACCCGTGCCAGTCGCTTTTCGCTGAAATTGAAGAATTGGTCTGCCAAGTCTTCTTCGACTCGAATGACGCGGGACAGCAGATATGCATTAAACAGAGCTGCAAACTGCGGGTCTCGCTTGAGCGCGCGAACCGTGATCTCCTTCTCCAGACGAATGACGTTGGATTGTCCGATTGATCTCGCCGTGTACATCCGCACAGCTTGACCTCCGAGACAGCCTTCGCCAAAAAAACTGCCTTTCAGCAGGATGGCGATTATGGCTTTCTTTCTACGCGTGGCCGCCACCGTGAGCTTAACCGTTCCGCTCTGGACGTAGAAAACTGCATCGGCAGCATCCCCTTGTAAAAAAACGACCTCGTTGTCTCGGTAGCTCCGCTCAGTCATCCCAGAAGGAAACTTTTTGCGGAAAACTGCGGAATTGAAACCGACAGTTTGTTTCGCCACCTGTCTCCTTGCACAATTCAATTCGCGCGGGAACGCGCTTTCCCCACGGAAAACAGGCTAAATCATATGGCTCAGGAATCTAGCTTGGCTGGTCAATATAGGTCATGCACAATTGCACACAGTACCTAATTGATTATCTCGGGGCCGCTATGATGGTTTCGTCCGAGTAGAAACTTGCTCCGGTCAACGGTGCGATATGACTCCATCGGCCTCGATTCCACTTCACCTTTGAGAGACCGCGCCCAGATGTTTTTATAATCATGATGCCGATTCGCCTGTCCTCTTTCACGCAGGTAAGTTGCGAGCGCGAATTCACCGGCAGTCAGTGGTGTGCTTCGGGGATTGGGCCTTGAGCGTTGAAGCCTGATGGGTTTCGAGGTTGATGGAAGCCATTCGCGCTCTGCGGAGGGTGTCCACGGCGCTACAGTCAACCGTTGCGGAGGCTCTCGTCCTACAGCTTCCGGTGACTTTTATTCGTGACCCGCCAACCCCATCACGGTAGAATCGAACCCAGAGTGCGCCTTTGCGCTCCGCAACCGTGACGGTTTGTTCACGGAACCGGCGATGCTCTGTTGCTTGCAGGAGTGTCTGGTAATCCAGAAAGTTGTTGATTGTAAAACTCATGGCCCCGTAGCTCAGTTGGATAGAGCAGCGGTTTCCTAAACCGTTGGTCGGCGGTTCGACTCCGCCCGGGGCCCCCATTCCAAAACGCATCCTGCTACGCCGCCACTTGACCGGCTTTCTTCAGAAACGTCAGCAGACTGAATACCGCGGGTTGTCCCGTGCCCAGTCTTTGGTAGTAACTCTGAGTCGTGTCTTTTCGTGGTGACTGTGCTCATGAAGTGCTCGGCTATTTTCGTTAGGATATAGCTTTGAACCTTTTGGACCCTAAAGAAACTTTTTTAGCGCATCGGTGGTTTCCTTCGGCTGTTCCTCAAGAATCCAATGCCCGGTCTCTTTTAAAACGATGACGGTGACATCCGTCCCAACAAGTTTGGCTTGTTGACCGAGCGCGTCTCCCAAGGACTTGTCGCCACCAATACTCAATATCGGCATGGTCAACTTGGTTTGCGAGAGCTGAGCGAAATCCTTGGCGGCTTGCAGGAATGAAACGAAGTAAGCCCAGCCGGCATGCATGCGTCCTGGGCGAGAGTACGCTGCCAGATAGGCTTTGCGATCCGCTTCAGGAATCGAACGCGTTTTATCCGCCGCGAGGTCGTTCCAAAAGTAGGCAAAGTAAGTCGGCTCGCGGCCTTGTACCAGAGCTTCGGGAGTCGGCCCGTTAAAGCGGAAGTGCCAAATGTTCGGATCATTGTAAATGGCCTCCCAACCGGGCACGCCGGGAAGAAAAGCGTCCATCAGCACGAGCTTTGTCACTTCAGCAGGGAACTGCGCGGCATAAGCGTAGGCGACCATCAGTCCAATGTCGTGCCCCACAACCTCGGCCTTCTGCACACCGAGCGACTTGGCCAAACCGTGAATGCGGATGGCGGCGCTTTTCATATCGAGGCCGTCGGCGGGAATCCCGGAATCTCCAATGCCGGGCAAGTCCGGTGCGATCACCATAAACCGCTCTGCCATCGCAGGAATAATCGGCCTCCACATGAGCGATGTTTCGGCGTAGCCGTGCAATAGGATGAGCGGCGTGCCATGGCCGGCAATCATGTAATGCAACTTGACGCCGTCAATTTCCGCGTCGTGGGATGTGATTGATCTCGTGTCGGCCTGAACAACCGCCGCACACAGGAAGAGGCAGAAACCAAGCGCCGCGAGTCTGGCGGACTCGCGCGAACGATTCTTCATCATGAAACTCCCGAGAATACTTGGATTGTTACGATCAGGCGGTACCTGTCCGTTTAGGTAGCGGTTCGGCGTGGAACCTCTTGGTCGCGAAAATGATAAGCGCGATCATCGTGCGTCTCCTTGCGGGCAGCTTCTTGGCACAGGATCATACACCTGTCCGCTACGGCTCATTCGAAAATATAGATCAGGAGAAGCTATGCATGGCGCGTGGCCCGTATCCTCGGAGGAATAAGTTGCAACCCGGGATCGCCCGCTTCGAGTGACCGCAACCGCCCACGTATTTCACTGCAAAGAAGTGCGACTGAGATGCCACCAAACGATTCGGGATAGAGGTCGAGTCGACGAAGTGCAGCTTGCAGTAATAAAACGGTTCCGAGCCGGTTATCGTGTTGCAGGTGGTGAAACGCCGCTGTTACCTGGATTAGTCCCTGCAAAAATGTCTTCTCCGGTTCCGGCGACGACAACCATACCGTTTCCCACTCTTCATGGGCGGTAAAGAATTCGCCCGCTTCGTAGAGCCGCAGCCCTTTCGCAAGCGGTCCCTCAGACCAGTCGAATTTCATAACCTGCATCTCAGCTACAACTTAGCATGACCATGATATGGAAGGATTCAATGCCAGCCCAGAGCGGACAGGAGTGAATCCTAATCTGATACTGCCGGTTTGCAGATGGGTGTACACTGTTGCGCAGCATTTGCTGTTCAACGGAATCCCAGCCTTTTCGGGATACGTCAACTGAGAACGCCCTGCCTTCTCTCGCGATTGCTGGAGTGTTATGAGGAGTTCTCTGGAAGCTAGACGTCTTGCTACGCGCCCTACTGCGCCACTCCATTTCTCTTTGGGCAGTATTTTGTTGTCATTTTCATGCTTGGTGTCATGCCTTGCCCTTCCTTTCATCTTTCCATTTCTCTCTCTCGCTCAGGAGGCTTCACCAGGAACTCCTGCTCCAAGCTCCACAGCGCAAACTGAAAGCAAGCAGAATCCAGCGGAGATGGCTTCTCGCGATGAACCGACTACGTTCAAAGTAAATGTGAAACTGGTAGTGGTCCGGGCAGTAGTTCGCGACGCCCAGGGGCATGCGGTCGGTAATCTTCGCCAGGAAGATTTTCAGGTCTTTGACAAAGGCAAGCCGCAAGTCATAAGCCAGTTCGAAGTTGAGCAGCCAGGCGCTCTAACTGCGAAGGCTTTTCAAAGATCGGCCGAAGATGTCGCATCGGAGCCGACGTTCAAGGGGCTCAACGCTACCGAGAAAGTTCAAGGCTTGCCCGAGCGCTTTGTTGCGTACATGTTCGATGATGTTCACTTAGAATTCGGCGATCTCGCCCGGACCCGGGCTGCCGCGGAGCGCCATTTTTCTACGTTGCGGCCAACCGATCGCGCCGCCATCTTCACTACCTCAGGCCTCAACGTACTGGATTTCACCGATGATCGAGCGAAGCTTCATGAAGCGTCGCTTCGTCTGCAGCCCCACCCCATCTCAAGCCAAAGGAGCGATTGCCCTGAGATCAGTTATTACCAAGCCGATCTGATCATGAACAGGCACGACTCTGAGGCGACGCAAATTGCTCTCCAGGAGGCTCTCGGTTGTTTGCCCACGAACGCTCAAGGTGTGCCCCTGGGAAATCCCGCCGCCCTGGTGAATGGTGTAAGTGCTAGCGTGCTGGCGGCGGGTGATCACGAAAGCAGCATCTCTCTCGGCTTACTGAAGCAAGTTGTTCAGGTCATTTCCCGAATGCCCGGTCAGAGAAGCATTGTCCTCGCTTCTCCCGGTTTCATCGCTCCGCGAATGGAATACGAATCCAACGAAATCATCGATCGAGCCGTCCGCTCCCAGGTCATAATCAATACTCTGGATGCGCGCGGCCTCTATGTCGTGATGCCCTATGGAGATGCGAGCCATCACCCTGCAAATCCTCTGGGCAGCGATCACGCCCCTCCTCCAGGAAAGACGTTGATCCTGTCTGCCGCTGCTTCGGCTCAGGACGACCTTCTCGCTGTTTTGGCTGACAGTACTGGCGGGATTTTTTTTCATAATAACAATGACTTCGACGAGGGCTTCCGCCGCCTTGCCCAATCTCCGGAATATTCGTATGTTCTGGCGTTCGCCCCGCAAAACCTGAAACTGGACGGCAGCTTCCACACCCTAAAAGTGAAGCTTAAAGACCCGCAAAAGCTTACTCTGCAAGCCCGCCGCGGCTATTACGCTCCAAAGCATTTCGCCGATCCCAACGAGGAAGCCAAACAGGAAATCGAAGATGCAACATTCTCCCAGGAGGAGTTGCACAATCTTCCGGTGAAGCTGCACACACAATTTTTCAAAGCGAATGATAACGACGCCAAACTCGTTGTCCTTGCCCAGGTGGATGTCCGCCACCTCCACTTTCGAAAAGTGGAAGGCAGAAACGATAATGTTTTGACGTGTGTGTCGGCCCTCTTCAATCGCAACGGCAATTTCATCCAGGGGATGCAGAAGACTTTGACCATGCATCTGAAAGATGAAACCTTGGAGCACAAGCTGACTTCAGGCATAACGCTTAAGACAAGTTTCGATGTAAAGCCTGGCAGCTATTTGGTTCGCCTGGTGGTAAGAGACGCGGAAGGTCAGTCAATGTCCGCGGAAAACGGAACGGTTGAGATTCGCTAAGTCGCGGAGGTGAGTCATGAAAAAGCGCAGACTCGTTCTTCTAGTCGGTCTGGTATGTCTGGCTGGCTGTTGGATATTACTCGGACTGGGCGGCGACAGCATAATTGCTCACGCACAACAATCCAGCGTTCCTGCCGCGTCCGAGCCGGACGTGATCCGGACTGAGACGCGGTTGGTGTTGGTGGATACCGTGGTGACCGACAAGAAAGGCAATTACCTTCGCGACCTTACCCAAAAAGACTTCAAAGTTTGGGAAGATGGCAAGGAGCAAGCGGTCACCAGCTTTTCCTTTGAAGAGAACGCAACTTCCGCGAACCCGCGGCCCCGTTACATGGTCCTGTTCTTTGACAACTCCACCATGGACTTTGGTGACCAAGCCAAAGCTCGCGATGCGGCAGCGAAATTTATTGACGCGAACGCCGGGCCTGATCGTTTAATAGCGATCGCGGAATTCGGTGGCACCGTGCGCATCTCGCAGAACTTTACTGCCGATGCGGGTCGCCTGAAGCAGGTAGTGAAAGGCATAAAGGGATCGTCCGTTTCCCCGAACGCAGAGCCCCCGGTATTGGTAGCTTCACTGTCGGCGCCTCCCGTGGCGCCTTCGCTGGGCAATGTCGAAGCTGACTTCGGTGTCCATAGTGTGCTGCTTGCTTTGCGAAGCTTGGCGAAAGGTCTCTCCACCGTGCCGGGGCGCAAGACCCTGGTTATGCTGACTTCTGGTTTCCCCCTGAGCTTCGAAGCTCAATCCGAAGTGACCGCGGTCATCGATACCTGCAATAAAGCAAATGTCGCTATCTACCCAATTGATGTGCGGGGATTGGTTGCTCCGGACATGCAGAAGCCACAAAGCCGTTTGCGCGTTCCTGCCGGCTCTGAACTCGCATCGTTTGTGCCTGCGGCGTTTCACTATTCCAGTGGCAATTCGGATGGATATTTTCTTCATCTCGCGGCCTTTGCTCAACCGTTAGCCCTGCTGCAGCACGCTGGCGGGGGCGGTGGTGGAGGCGGCGGTGGACACGGGGGAGGAGGAGTTGGTAGCGGCGGTGGTAGCCACGGTGGCGGTGGGACCGGCGGCACTGGGGGAGGTGGTAAATCGGGTGGTGGAGGGACCACAGGCGGAGGGACTACCGGTGGTGGCAAGGGCGGTGGCGGCGTTGGTAGCGGAAGTTATAACCCGAGCCTCTACAGTCCCTATGCACAGCCGCGGCAGATTGTTCCGCAGTTTCCTACTAGTGCTTCTGACAACCAGCAAGTACTCTATCAACTCGCCGATGGCACCGGCGGATTCGTCATTTTGAATACTAATGATCTCGTAGGCGGATTGCAGAGAATCGCCAATGATCAGAATCAGTATTATCTTCTGGGCTACAAACCCGCTGTTTCAGCCGAGGGAAGTTGTCACACTCTGAAAGTCAAAGTGGAGCGCCACGGGACCGAAGTCCGCGCGCGCAGCGGATACTGCAATGCCAGGTCTCTCGATGTTCTGGCCGGCAACTCGACTGAAAAGGATCTGGAGGTCCGAGCTGGCAGCGAAATGAAAGGCAATATAACGGCCTCAATGCGAGCGCCTTTCTTCTATGCGTCTCCCAACACGGCCCAGATTCACCTGGCGGTTGAAATTCCTTCCGCTGCGTTCAAATTCGAAAAAGTGAAAGGCAAGCAACACGCCGCGCTGAATATCTTGGGAATCGCATACAAACCGGACGGCACGATCGCGGCGCGCTTCAGTGACACCGCGAATGTGGATTTCGACGGCAAGAAAGAGGTCGAAGAATTTCAGAAGCAGCCCTTCCGCTATGAAAGTCAGTTTGGTATCGCCTGCGGCCAATACAATCTCAAAGTTGTGTTCAGTTCCAGCAATGACAGTTTCGGCAAGATCGAAGCGCCCCTGGTGATCGATACGTATCAGGGTAAGGAGTTCAGCATCAGCGGCGTCGCGCTCAGCAATAGTCTTCACCGCACCGCCGATGTCGCGGGGGATCTGGACGGTCAACTTCTGGAAGACCGCACTCCATTGTTGGTTCAAGGCATCCAAATCTCTCCGTCAGCCACCAATCATTTCAAGAAAACAGACGTTGCCGCCATCTATGTCGAAGTATACGAACCGCTTCTGAAAAACCCGAATCCTCCGGAAGTGGCCTACGAACTGATCGTTGTAGACCTCAAGAGCGGGCAGCAAAAAGTGCATATAGGGGATCGTATCCCCAAGGGGAAGGCAGGCGACCCGGTTATTCCTCTAGGACTCAAACTGCCCGTAGCTTCGCTGACTGCCGGGGCGTATCGCGTGGACTTGCGGGCCGTGGATACGGTAGGCAACTCGAGCAAAACCACTTCGGCAGATTTTGAAGTTGAGTGACGGCATCTCATCGCGCTGAAAGTCTAACCTCTTCGCCTGCGAGAACAGGCTCAGGTACTCGACCGGTGCGAGCAGCTTCGCATATCATTTAACAATGATTGCGTGTGCGCGTTGCCCAGGGTGCGGGGATTTGTCCACTTCGGTGTCTCTGGCTTCTTCTGTCAGCGTTGCATTCAGCTGCATCCCCCTCTTGCTGCACGCGAGGCGTGCTCGATGATCATCACCCGAAGTCCACTGAGGATATGCCTCGGCGGCGGCGGCACCGACCTTCCTTCTTATTACCGGCAGCACACCGGCTTTGTGATCTCCGCCGCTATTAGCCGCTACGTATACATCACGATCAATGAAGCTTTTCGTCCCCGGATTCTTCTCAAGTATTCGAAGTTCGAAGACGTGGAGCGCGTGGAGGAGATCCGCCATCCCATCATCCGTGAAGCTTTGACCTTGACCGGGGTGAGCGGGCCATACCTTGAGATTGTCAGCCTCTCCGATATCCCCGCAGGCACAGGCATGGGTTCATCCGGCAGCTTCACCACCGCTCTGTTATGCGCTCTGCACACGCTGAAGCGAGATTACGTGCCGCCGCGCGACTTGGCGGAGCAGGCTTGCCACATCGAGTTGACCCTGCTCAACGAACCCATCGGCAAACAAGACCAGTACATTTCAGCTTTCGGCGGCGTCACCTGCTTCCAATTTCTGCCCGATGATCGCGTCGTGGTCGAACCGCTGAAGATTCCCGCCGAGACTTTGGCCAATCTTGAAGATAACCTCCTCTTGTTTTTCACCGGCAGTTCGCGCAATGCATCCGACATCCTCCGCGATCAGGATTCACGCACCAAACAGAACAATTCTGAGATGCTCGACAATCTGCACTTTACCAAGCAACTGGGCCTGGAGAGCCGGGACGCTCTGCTGGCCAGTGACTTGAGAAAGTTCGCCGACTTAATGAATGTGCACTGGGAACACAAGAAGAAGAGATCCCCGGGGATGAGCAGCGGGGAAATCGATCGACTGTACGAACTTGCCCGAGCGAATGGTGCGCTCGGCGGCAAACTGATCGGCGCCGGCGGCGGGGGCTTCCTTATGTTTTACACTGAAGAGAAGACCCGGCTGCGCGCTGTAATGAGAGGCGCGGGCCTTCGGGAAGTTCGAATGCAATTCGATTTCGCTGGTACCACAGTTGTCGCACATTCCTAGGAGAGTTCATTGTTGACAGTTGCGATTCTTGCGGGCGGCCTCGCAACTCGTTTGCGGCCGATGACGGAAACTGTGCCCAAGTCGCTGCTCGAAGTAAATGGCGAGCCCTTTGCCGTGCATCAACTGCGCTTGCTGCGTGCAAACGGTATCCGTCGTGTCGTGATCTGCATTGGACATCTTGGTGCGCTCGTGCAGCGCGCCATCGGCGACGGTGGCGCGTTGGGCCTTGAGGTGGATTACTCGATTGATGGACCTGTACTGCTCGGTACGGCCGGAGCTATCAAGAATGCGTTGCCTAAATTAGGGGAAACGTTTTTTGTAATGTATGGCGACTCTTACCTGCCTTGCGACTACGCTGCGATCTCCCGGAACTTCGAGTCCGCGGGTGTGTTGGGAATGATGACGGTCTTTCGCAACGAAGGGAAGTGGGACACCAGCAACGTCGAATTCGCGGCCGGGAAAATTGTCGCGTATAGCAAAACGAATTGCAATCCGCGCATGCGTTACATTGATTACGGCCTCGGAGTTTTTCGCGCCGAAGCTTTTGACATTTTACCCGTCGGAGAAGCTTCTGATCTGGCTGAGCTCTACATGGATCTCCTGCAACGCAGGCAGCTCGCAGCGTATGAAGTCACTGAACGGTTCTACGAGATTGGTTCGCCGGAGGGATTGCGGGAGACGGCCGAGTTCCTGGCGGCTCAGCGCGTGAACCAAACCTGATTCAAATGACGATTAAGAACACATTCGCGGAGCAATTCCTGGCCGAAGCTAGAGATGTAATCGATCGGCTGGATGCTGCCAGCATTGAAAAAGCTGCGTCTTTACTAGCTTCGACACGCACCAGGGGTGGACGTCTCTTCATTCTTGGCGTGGGAGGCAGCGCCGCCAATGCTTCGCACGCGGTAAATGATTTCCGCAAGATCGCGGGCATCGAGGCCTATGCGCCCACGGACAACGTGTCAGAACTCACCGCGCGCGTGAATGACGAAGGTTGGGAAACGGTGTTTGAAAGCTGGCTGCGAGTGAGCCGCTTGCGATCAAATGATCTTGTGCTCGTGCTCTCAGTCGGTGGCGGCGATCTCGAGAGAAATGTTAGCCCCAACCTGGTGGCTGCTTTGCAATACGCAAAAACTGTAGGTGCAAAAATCGTAGGTATCGTCGGACGCAACGGTGGCCACACCGCTAAAGTGGCAGACGTCTGCATCCTTATTCCTACCGTGAATCCGGATCACATTACCCCCCACGCCGAAGCGTTTCAGGCCGTAGTGTGGCACTTGCTGGTGTCCCACCCCGCCGTAAAACAGCAGCAGACAAAATGGGAGTCAACCTCGGCGGCGGGTGAGCAACTTCGCCGTGCAGTGTTTCTCGATCGCGATGGCGTCATCAATCGTGCGGTAGTGCGTGACGGAAAACCGTTTCCGCCAGCGAGCGTGGACGATTTCGAACTCCTGCCCGACGTTGCTTCGTCACTCCACGCGCTGAAGGCCCACGGATTCGCGATATATGTAATCACTAATCAACCCGACGTAACCCGCGGCACGCAGACGCGCGAAGCCGTGGAGAATATCCATCAAGCTCTGTCTTCCTCCCTGCCCATCGACGATATTTTTGTCTGCTATCATGACGACCACGACGAGTGCGACTGCCGCAAGCCCCTGCCCGGACTGCTGCTTGAAGCTCGGAGCAAGCACAACGTCGATCTCTCGCGCAGTTTCATGGTGGGCGATCGCTGGCGCGACATCGATGCCGGGCATAACGCGGGCTGCAAAACGGTTTTGATCGATTACGGATACCGCGAGCGGGCGCCTGCGCGGCCTCCGGAAGCCACCGTACACTCGTTGCGCGAAGCCGCTGACTGGATTATCGCTTCCAGTTTGAAGGAGTCTACTGATGAAGTCCGTGTCTGAGTTGAAGGTTCAGATATTTGCCGACGGGGCCGATAAGGCCAGCATGCTCGAGCTTTATCGGCAGCCTTACATTAAGGGCTTCACGACCAATCCAACCTTGATGCGGAAGGCTGGCATTAGCGACTACGAGCGCTTCGCGCGCGAGATTCTGCAGAGCATTCCAGACCGTCCCATTTCATTTGAAGTGTTCGCCGACGACGAAGTTGAGATGGAGCGGCAGGCCCGCAAGATTGCCCGCTGGGCTTCGAATGTCTACGTAAAAATTCCGGTGACGAACACTCGTCGCGAACCCATGTACGACCTGATCCGCCGCTTGAGCGCGGACGGCATTCAGATCAACGCGACTGCCTTACTCGCGCTCGATCAAGTGCGCCACGTTGCGCAGGCGCTGCACGGCGGCGCGCCTTCTTACATCTCCGTCTTCGCCGGACGCGTCGCCGATACGGGACGTGATCCCGTTCCTCTCATGAAGTCCGCACTTGAGTTGATGGCGCCGGAGCCTCGCTGCCAGCTTGTCTGGGCCAGTCCGCGCGAACTTCTAAACATTTTCCAGGCCGATGAAATTGGCTGCCACATTATCACGGTAACGTCGGATGTTCTGAAGAAGCTGAGCCTGGTGGGGAAGGATCTCCACGAATATTCCTTGGAAACCGTGCAGATGTTTCATAACGACGCCGCTCAATCAAAATTTAAGCTGGAACTGACACCCGAAGAGCGGCCCGTCGGATCGCTACGTTAGCAGCTATCCGGGATATTTTCCCGTGATATACCCTTCCAATTCCTCAATCTGCTGCGCCTGGTCGGAGATTATCCACTTCACCAGGTCGCCAAGTGAAACTATTCCGGTTACCAGGCCGTCTTCTCCCATCACTGGAAGATGGCGGAATCGGTGCTTGGTCATAATCGACATGCATTCGTCAACCGTGTGTCGCGCAGTCACGAAGACCACTGGCGATGTCATGATTTCGCGAACCAAAGTCTCTTTTGACGAGTGGCCCTTGAGGATCACTTTGCGGGCATAGTCGCGTTCCGAGAGGATGCCAACCAGCTTGCCTTCGGAAATAACCAGCAACGCTCCCACTCCTTCTACCGCCATTTTCTCAACCGCCTGATAGACGGACTGTTCCGGCGCAATGGACAGAACTCTGCTGTTATCTTTGTCGCTTAATACCAGTGAAATCGTGTCGCCAAGTTTCATGAGGTCACCAAGCGCGCCGCTGCATCTCCCTCAAGCCAGTTTCCAAAAGCCCATCTAATCGAAGCCGGAAGGATTATACGCCTCACGTTCTCGCCCTACGTCAATGGTCCAACCCTCGCGATCAGAAAGATGACTTTCCTGTCCCATTTGTTGGCCAGTAAATTATTCCGCCTCGCGAATCGGTGTGCGCTTCCCAGTTACGTTTCACGGAATCCGCTTTAGATGTTGAGTTTTCCCGACCGCTCCTGTCTATAATGGGCGGCACAGCGTGGGGCGGACTCGCCTTCGCGTTACCGTTGAGGTAGCCAAGATTGTCTGTTGAGTGCACGCACGTGAGACTTGGCGTTGAGTTGGCGGGCCTGAGCGACATTGGCTGCCAACGCGAAACCAATGAGGACTCCTACCTTTATTGGGAATCCGCCGACGATCAGGAGTTCCTCCGGAAGGGGCGCTTAGCCGTCATCGCCGACGGTATGGGCGGACACGAGGGCGGTCAGGAAGCCAGCCGCCTGGCAGTCGAAACCGTTCGCGAAGTGTATGGCAACGGCTTCAGCGAAAACCCGCAGACAGCCCTGATTGAATCTTTCGCCGCGGCTCATACCCGGATTGTGAATTACGCCGAACAGCATCCTGCCTTTCAGGGAATGGGAACTACCTGTACGGCCTTTGTGCTAGTCGGCCATCAGCTTTATTTTGCTCATGTCGGCGATAGCCGCCTTTACCTGATTCGCGATAGCCGCATCTCGCGTCTTACTCGCGATCATTCCTATGTGGGAAGGCTGGTCGAAAGCGGACTGGTTCGCGCCGAAGATGCCGAACGCCATCCCCAGCGCCATATTCTGACAGCCGCTTTAGGCGCAGGATTGGAAGTCGCGGCCGAGGGAGGCGAACAGGGCATGCTACTGCAAGATGGCGATAATCTGCTGCTTTGCACCGATGGTCTCTGGGGTGTTGTGGCGGAGGATGAACTGGAACATGCTGTCAGTAAATATGCCCCGGCAGCATGCTGCGCCGCCCTGGTAAAGCTGGCCCGCGAGCGCGGAGGCCCCGACAATATCACGTTGCAAATTCTCCATATCGGACCCTGATCCCGCGAGGCGGATCCGTATTTTCCCGCAGACTTTCCCTCCGAAACTGCAATCATGTGCACATTCTTCTTTTCCCGGCTCTTCTGAAAGCGCTCGCAAATTGATGGACAAACGGGATTTAGCGAGCATTTTGAAGTGTGATCGAAGTGGCACTGCGCTTGCATTGTCCTCAACGTCAATAAAGTCTATTAACACCATAGACTTTATGGCATAATTGCCACCCATGAAAATTTCTCAAAAGGGACTCTACGCTTTGCAGGCCATGATGATGCTGGCGCGCCATCATCATCAGGGCGCCATCAAGATCCGCGAAATCGCCTACGAAGAGGATCTTCCGGAAAAATTTCTAGAACTCATCCTCCTCGAACTGAAGAATGCGCGCATGGTCGAGAGCGTTCGCGGAGCCAAAGGCGGCTATCAATTGCGCCGCGATCCTGCCGAAATCCGGTTGAGCGAGATCATGCGCTTGATCGACGGCCCTCTGGCCCCATTCGCCGACGCTGAGCAACTGCGCGTTCTCATCGACCGCGATTTGCCGCACCGTTCGCTCTATCAGGTATTTCTCGATGTACGGGATGCGGTGGCGCATATTTTGGATAACACCACCCTGGCCGACCTGATTTCCGGCACTACCCCTCGTGCTTCGCGGGGAAGACGCGCTGCTAAGAAGAAAGAGAAAGGCAGTGTTCTGCCTATGGTCGTCGGAGGCCACAAAGGTGAGTAAGAGTGTTCTTGCCAGTTTTCTCTTGCTATGCAGCGCTGCACTTGCGGCTTCCGCTCAGACTACGATTCGCGTGGGCGCGTTCCCCAATATCACCCATGCTCAGGCCATGGTAGGCAAGGCAAACGGATGGTTCGACAAAGCGATGGGACCGCAAGTCAAAGTGCAATGGACAAGCTTTAACGCCGGCCCGGCCGCCATCGAGGCGCTGTTTGGCGGTGCGATCGATATGACCTACGTCGGCCCCAATCCCGCCATTAACGGCTACGTTCGATCGAACGGCGAGGCTCTGCGTGTGGTCGCGGGAGCGGCCAGCGGCGGCGCTTCGCTTATCGTGCGCAACGACAGCGGCATTCAGAAGCCAGAAGATTTTCACGGCAAGCGTGTGGCTTCGCCTCAGTTTGGAAACACCCAAGACGTGGCCCTGCGCAATTGGCTGAGGAGTCACGGAATGAAGACCAACGATAAAGGTGGTGACGTTCAGATCGTTCCCATGGCCAATCCCGATCAGCTCACGCTGTTCCTGAAGAAGGATCTGGATGCTGCGTGGGCTCCCGAACCATGGGCTACTCGGCTGATCCACGATGGCAATGGCCGTCTCTTTATCGATGAACGCAGCCTGTGGCCGAACGGCCAGTTCGTGATCGGATTATTGGTAGTCAACGCGAAGTTCCTGACGAGCCATCCCGACCTCGTCAAGAACTGGATTCGCGCCCATGTCGAACTGACGGATTGGATCGACGCGCACCCCAGCAATGCGAAACAGTTCCTGAATCAACAGATCCAGAGTGAGACTGGAAAAGCCCTTCCACCGATTGTCCTTGATGAAGCATTTGCCCGCATGCAGGTCACCTACGATCCGCTACACTCCGCCCTCTCAACTGCTGCTCAACAGGCCTTCGATGACGGTTTTCTCGGCCGGCAAATGCCCGACCTATCTCGTCTCTACGACGTGACGCTGCTCAATCAGGTGCTTTCCGAAAAGGGAAGAAAGGCCGTCCAGTGAGTACGAACTCGCAGAATTTGGCCGCACCGCTCCCCATTCCAATCGACTCCAGCGTTCCCGCACGCGTCCGCGGCGCGCGGGTAAACTCCGGGCGGACAAGGCTTCTTCGCCCCTTCGCGGGAGTTTCCACCGAAGTCGCCAAAGTTGCCTTGAGCGACATCTGCTTGAGTTACCGCACCGAGCGCGGTGAGCGGCTGCTTGCCCTTGACAACATCAATCTGCAGGTAAGAGCTGGCGAGTTTCTGTGCATCGTCGGGCCCTCCGGTTGCGGCAAGTCAACTTTGCTTCATTTGATCGCGGGCTTGCACCAGCAGACTTCGGGACAGATTCTTGTGGACGGCAACCGCGTCCAGGGACCAGGCACGGACCGCCTTCTGATCTTCCAGGAGCTTGGCCTTTTTCCCTGGCTGACGGTCGGCCAGAACGTCGAATTCGGCATGAAGATGAAGGGCCTTTGCAAGGCCGAAAGGGAAGAGAATACCCAATATTATCTTCGCCTGGTGCATCTCTTGCAGTTCAAAGACAGCTATACGCATCAGCTTTCCGGAGGCATGCGGCAGCGCGTGGCGCTGGCGCGCGCCCTGGCGACCGAACCGGACGTCCTATTGATGGACGAGCCCTTTGCCGCTCTGGACGCCCAGACTCGCGATCTCTTGCACGACGAGTTGGAACGCATCTGGGCCGAGACTGGACGCACCATCATTTTTGTTACGCACAACGTGCGCGAAGCGATTCGCCTTGGCGATCGCGTCGCTTTGTTGACATTTCGCCCCGGACGCGTGAAACGCGAATTTCCGGTGAGTCTGCCTCGACCTCGGTCCCTGGAAGATGTTCACGTCGCACACGCGGCTCGCGAGATTCTGCATGAGTTGCGCGAAGAAATTAACCGCTCCCTCGAAGTGGAATACAACGTGGGCGTGAAGCCGCACGTAACCATAGGAGCGGATCAATAATGAAGCGCGCCGCTCGCTTGATCGTTTTCTATGCGGGATTGCTTGGCTTGTGGAGTCTACTGGCCCAGTTGAAGCTCTGGCCCCCGTACCTGTTCCCCAAGCCGTGGGGCGTCGCCCAGGCTCTGTACGTTGGCTTTCAGGATCACAGCCTCGTAATCGCGATCGCGGTGAGCATGCGTCGCGTATTGATCGGCTATGCGATTTCTGTCGTGCTCGGCATGGTGCTTGGTCTAGGCGTGGCCAGCAGCAAATTTCTTGAAGAAACTATGGGCGGGTTGCTGGTAAGCCTGCAAAGCCTGCCCAGCATCTGCTGGTGGCCCTTGGCGCTGCTCTGGTTTGGCCTCAGCCAGAATGCGATTCTTTTCGTCGTCATCATGGGATCGCTTCTGTCGGTGACTCTCGCCATGGAAGATGGCCGCAAGCAGATGCCGAAAATCTACAGCATGGCGGGACGCAACCTCGGCGCCACTGGATTTCAATTGTTCCTGCACGTTCTGTTGCCCGCAAGCCTCCCCTTCGTCGTCTCCGGCTTGAAGCAAGGATGGGCATTCGCCTGGCGCTCCCTGATCACCGCGGAAATGCTTTATTTGAGTCTCGGCCTGGGGCAGGTGCTGATGATGGGCCGCGACTTGAATGATATGAGCGCAGTCATTGCGGTCATGATCCTGATTGTTGCGATAGGGTATGTAATCGATGGCATCGTTTTCAAGTCGATCGAACGCCATTTGCAGCGCAAGTGGGGATTGATGCCCTCGGTATAAACTGCGCCGCCAAGAATTTCCCCCAGTTTTTAAATTGAAGGTAAGGGAGACAACCATTACTGAATCTCTACTAAGTCGATTGTAATAATAGTGACCGCTTCATCGCTCAGCACTAACGGAAATTGATTTCAAAAGGAAGGGCGGGAGTTGCGATCGCAATTCGAACGTTTTGAAAGTTTTAAACCAATCGCTTCGCAAACTAAAAGGAGAGGATTTAATTTTCATGAAACCACCAACGAAAGCATTGTTCACTGCTCTGACGCTGGCCGCAATTTCTGCCGGCAGTTGGGCACAAACCACGGCGACGCCTGCAGCGAACAACGACAAGGCTGAAGCCAACTCAGTGACGCAGCCGGCTGTGACGGCTGCCGACGTCCAGGCATTGAAAGATGCCCTCGCCGCACAGCAGCAGCAGATTCAGGCGCTGCAGGACGAATTGCACCACAAGAATCAAGCTACCCAGACGGATGCGACGCTGGAGAAGAACTCCGCAGATCTGAAATCCGTGAACACTACAGCAGCGAACCAGGCCACGGTGAAAAATGCTGTGCTGTCGTTGCAGGATTCACCCCAGGCCTCGACCCCGGATCCATCGCAGACCTATGACAAGCGGATGGAGGGTCCGCTGACCATCCACTTCAGAGGCATCAACATTACGCCGGGCGGATACGCTGCTGCTGAAACTGTCCGGCGTTCCAGGGCACTGGCCGCGGATGTCTCTACTCCGTTCAATTCTCTAACCATGCCGGGCGCCCCGCAAAGCTCAGCGTCGGAATTTTACGGAACCGGACGCCAGTCTAAGATCACTACCTTTGTCGATGGCCGTATGAAAAATGTCGACCTTTCCAGCTACGTCTCAGCCGACTTTCTTTCCGCCGGCGTTACTTCCACCTCGACGTCAACCAATAGTTACACGCTTCGTCTTCGTCAGGCGTGGGGCCAAGTCAAGTTTGACAATGGCTGGAGCTTCGTCGGCGGCCAGGTATGGAGCCTGGCGACCGAAAATGGAGCTGGAATCGCCCCTGACGACGACCTCGGCAGAACCAACGACGCTCGGCCAAAGACCATCGACTCGACCTATAACGTCGGCTTTGTTTTCGCCCGCCAGTATGGAATCCGCATAGCGAAAGCCTTCGGCGACAAGGTTGCGTTTGCCGTGGCCTTGGAAAACGCGCAGGGCACGCTTACCACCCACAACAACGGAAACAATTTCCTGCTGGGCGAGGCAGGCGCAAGCAACAACTACAACACAACTGCGACTTACAGCTTCAATCCTTCGCCCGACCTCATCGCGAAAGTTGTCTTTGATCCCGGCTTCGGCCACTATGAAGTCTTCGGTCTGTATGATCGCTTCCGCGACCGCGTCTATCCCTGCGGTGAGGTAGCCACCACTACCAGCCTTTGCGGCGGCAGTACCGTTGCCGGTCCTAATGCAATTGGAAGTTACAATGCTTCCAAGGACGGAGGTGGCGTGGGCGCAAGCGCACGCTGGGCTTTCGCTAATAAACACCTGGTTTTCGGTCTGAAGGGTTTTGACGGTAGTGGAATTGGACGCTATGCAGCAGGCGGACTGTCGGATGTCGCCGTTAACGGCAACGGCACACTTCACTTACTCAAAAATTTCGAAGGCCTGAGCACCCTCGAGTTTCACACCAGGAAACTCGATATCTACAGCTACGCTGGAGTCGAATACGCCGGCCGCGCTGTAAGTTTCGACCCGTTACAAGCAACCAGCAAAACCAAAGGCCAGGTTGGTTACGGAGCTCGGCTCTTCAACAATTCTGGTTGCTATACGGAATTGCCGCCCACGGTGAACACCGGGTTCACGCCTAGCAGCCTCTCCAATTGCACGGCAGACACCCGCGCGCTAATCGAGGGAACCCTCGGCTTCTGGTATCGCTTCTACGCCGGGCCTCGCGGCAGGTTCCAGTTCGGCAGTCAGTACTCCTATGTAACCCGGCAAACTTGGTCAGGCATTGCGCCGGCCGGAGCTCCTTCGGGTGCACCGGAAGGCGTCGACAATATGATCTTCACTTCATTCCGCTATCTCTTGCCGTAAGACGAGGACGGTCCCGCGTCAGCTTTTGACGCGGCCCACCACGTTGTACGGGGATTTAGTTTTCTGAGGGCATCATCCTTCAGAATCGTCACCGGCCCGGTTTTGGCTCACTCTCCTTTTCCGGGCCGGTGGTGTTAACTTAATCTACGCAAGCCGCGACGCGGCGGAAGAATAAGCCTATCGAGGTGCGATCCATGAACTCCCGACGCTACTTCCTCAAAAAAATCTCTGCCGCCGCCCTCGCTGCCACGGCCGCACCAAAATTATTGTCCTGGGCGCTTCCACAACCACAAGCGGTCGATTTCCCCGGCGAAGACGGGATGATTCTTCGCTCCTACCGGTTTGTCGATCTCGAAAGTCCGGTCGAGTATTTCAATACATGGCTCACGCCGGTGCCGCATTTTTTCGTGCGCAATCACATGCACGAGCCCAGCGAACTCGATCCTGCGGATTGGCGTCTCTCGGTGGGCGGAGAAGTTGAGAAACCGTTCACTCTGACCCTTGCTGAACTTTCAAAGCTTGAAACACACTCGGTCGTAAATACCCTGGAGTGTGCCGGCAACGGCCGCAGCTTGCATCGCCCTCAGGTCCCCGGCATTCAGTGGGGAAAGGGTGCAGTGGGTACTGCGCAATTCTCTGGTCCTCGCCTGCGCGAACTCTTGCAGCGCGCCGGAGTAAAGTCCACGGGCAAGCATGTCATGTTCCGCGGCCTCGATGAGGTTCCCAGCAAAGTCCCTCCCTTCATTCGCAGCATCCTGATCGAAAAAGCTCTTGACGCCGATACGCTGATCGCGACGCACATGAATGGATCTCCACTCGCCAAGCATCACGGCTTTCCCGCGCGTGCTCTTGTCCCCGGCTGGATTGGCGCGGCCTCCTGTAAGTGGATTACTGAAATCAAAGTGCTCGATCAAGAATTTGCCGGCAACTTTATGAGCCCCGCTTACCGTCTGCCCAACGAACCTGTGAAGCCGGGCGATACCGTGAAGCCTGAAGAAACGCATCCCGTCACTGCGCTAAGCGTGAAGTCGGTAATCTCTGGGCCGAGCGAGGCCGCGCGTCTTAAGCCAGGCAAGATCGCGATCCACGGCGTGGCTTGGGCGGGAGAAGCCGAAATTGCGAGGGTCGAAATCTCTATAGATGGCGGCGCCACCTGGAATCCTGCAACGCTCAGCCACGAACAATCGCGCTACGCCTGGCGCTTATGGTCTTACGATTGGAAAAGTGCCAGGAGCGGCGACCATACCATCATGTCGCGAGCCACCGACACTCAGGGCCGCACGCAGCCTTTGACGCCAGTCTGGAACCCTAGTGGTTATCTCTACGACGCCGTCGATCAGGTGAACATCCATGTCGCATAAGATTTTTCCCGACGCATTCCGCAAAATAGTTAAGGCGTGCAGCAACGTGGAAATAGTTAAGGCGTGCAGCAACGTGGAAGAGCGGCGCTTCAGCGCCGCGTCAAACGTTCTGGATGATGTGGGCTTCAGCCCCGGTCGTAGGTGTTCGGTGCAACCTTTTCGGCAACCTGCAAGAAGAGTTCTAACAGGAGCGCTCTTTGCCATCGCCCTGCTAACGCTGTCGGTCTTCTCGCCATTCTCGGCGCGAGCCCAGAAACCTGTCCAGGCCACAGTCACCGCCGCTCTGCCTGAGGGGCCCATGCAAGCAAAGGCCACCACTGCCTGCCTGGAATGTCACGAAGCACGCATCATCCTGCAGCAGCGTCTCACCAAAGCCGCATGGACGAAAGAAGTAGACAAGATGACAAAATGGGGCGCGGTCGTAGATCCCGCGGACCGCGACGCGCTAATCGATTATCTGAGCTCGAACTTCAGCCCGGACAAGCCCGCCTACCAGCCGCAGAGAACGGCTAACGCCGGGAAGGTGTCAAAATAATTTGTGCCGGAGAAAAAGCGAAAAAAGAAAACGAAAAAGCAAAGCGCTACCGACCAAATGTCCGTCCTGCAGACATTACGGCAGCGCTGCCCTTTTATTCACTAAATTCCGATGCCAGAAGTATAGAAAACGTTGTTGCCCCAGTTCCAGTGCATTGTTGGATACTGGCAAGCTACCGAAGTTCTCGCACCCGCTCTGAGCCGCTCCGCCACAACCTTGCCAGGCGATGACTTGAGATGGACCGAATCAGGGACGACCTACCCCGGAGCGCTTGGCGGCCTGCTTTTGCTTGACGGCTTCCAGCCGTCCGTAACCGTCCTGGAGTGTTCGGCTTAGAGGGATATGTACATACACTGTAATCCGTACACAATTGGCCGCACAAATGTTCCTGCCGGAACATTCAGTCGATAGTCTGCCTCTTACTGTCCGCCCGTGTCTCCAGCGTCCTCTGTCTCTAAACCCTTCTCCGGCCGCAGCAACGGAAACAGAATCACATCGCGGATGGTGTGGGAATCAGTCAGCAGCATGCACAGTCGGTCCACGCCCACACCCACTCCGCCTGCGGGCGGCATTCCGTAGGACAGCGCGCGAATGTAATCCTCATCCATCTGGTGCGCTTCATCGTCGCCGCGCTCTCGCTCCTTTAACTGCGACTCGAAGCGCCGCCGCTGATCTTCAGGGTCGTTGAGCTCGCTGAATCCGTTCGAGATTTCCATCTGTCCCGCGAATATTTCAAAGCGCTCCGTCCACTCGGGATCATCCGGTTTCTGTTTCGATAGCGGGGACACCGCGGTAGGGAACTCGTAGATAATCGTCGGCTGGGTGAGGTGCTCCTCCGCTACGGCCTCAAACAAGCTCGCAATCGTTTTACCCATGGGCTCATTCGGATCGTAGGCCATGTGCGCGTGCGCCTGATTGAAGCGCTCGACCAGTTGCTTCACTCCATCGTGCGACGCAAAATCACTCATCGTTGGCTTCGCACCTGCGGCTTCGGGCCAATATTGAATGATGGCTTCTCGCATAGTCAGGCGCTGCCAGTTCGCCCAATCGATTTCCTGATCGCCCCATTTCGTTCTCGTAACACCATCGGGATGATCTTTGTCCTTCGTCACATCTTTCGCAGCTTGCGTAATCAACTCCTGCGTGAGATCCATCACGCCTTGGTAGTCGGTATAGGCTTGATAGAACTCGAGCATGGTGAATTCAGGATTCCAGCGCCAGCCCAGGCCTTCGTTGCGGAAGTTGCGATTGATTTCATACACGCGATCGAATCCGCCCACGACCAGCCGTTTCAAATAAAGTTCCGGGGCGATGCGCAGATACAAATCCATGTCGAGGGTGTTATGGTGCGTGACAAATGGACGCGCCACCGCTCCGCCGGCGATGGGTTGCATCATCGGGGTTTCGACTTCGATAAATCCGTGCGATTCCATGGTGTTCCGCAGCGATTGCACCAGCTTGCTGCGTTTCAAAAAGACTTCCCGCACTTCCGGATTCACCACTAGATCGACATAGCGCTGCCGGTAGCGCAACTCGACATCGGTGAGCCCGTGCCACTTCTCCGGCAGCGGCAGCAGATCTTTACTGAGAAATGTGATCTCCTCCACATGGACCGAGAGTTCGCCGGTGCGCGTGCGAAACAAATATCCGCTGACCCCGATGTGATCGCCGAGGTCGAGGAGTTTGTACAATTCGAAGCCCGTTTCTCCGACGGCGTCTTTCTTTACGTAGATCTGCAGTCGCTGGCCGCCTTGCTGCAAGTGGGAGAATCCGGCCTTGCCCATCAGTCGAATTGCCATGATGCGTCCGGCGACGCGCACGTTGACTCGCGGATTCTCCAGTTGCTCCGCGGTCTTGCCGGAGTAGTCCGCGAGAATCTGCGGAATGGTGTGCGTGAAGTCGTACTTGCTTCGGTACGCGGTTTGTCCCAGCGCTTCGATCTGTTTCAGCTTCTGGCGCCGCAGTTCGTAAACGTTCTCGTCGAATGCCAAGAGGATCCTTTAAAGAGGGAATTGCGCCTACTGGCGCACGAGACCATAGAAAATATTGAAACGCGATTATAACAACCGCCTAAGCGTTTGGAGGCGAAAAGGCGAATAAGGTGTCTGTGTACGTACAAACCGTGGTACACTGGTACGCATGGCCGACGATCCAAAGCTGCTGGTGGAACGGGTTCAAACCGGCGTCCGCATAGAGAAGCGCCTGCTCAAAGTCCTGAAAGCTTTTGCCGAGTACCACGACATGACTCTGGGCGACCTTCTGGAAGGCATTGTTCTGCATGCATTCGACGGAAAGGTGCCTTTCAATCCAGCCTCCCTCGAACGGATCCAGGAACTAAAGCGTTTTTATGATTTCGATCTCGATTCCAGTGCCAGCCACCGTTTGAAGGAGATCAAAGCGCGGCCCGCCCGTAAGCGAAGCGCCGACAAATAGCGGAGGTTCAGCATGACAGGACCACGAATGAAAACCGCCCTCATAGGATTGCAGTGGACGCTGGGCGTTGTGATTCTGATCGAAGCGGTGTTGGGTTGGGATGACAATTGTTTGATGGTGACGGTGAATCGATGACTAACAAAGAACTGATCCGCTGCTTCGAGAGCGACGCCGTGACCGAGGACTCTTTCCATCACGCCGATCATGTTCGGCTGGCGTTCGCCTATCTGTCCGAGTATCCGGTTCTACAGGCGCTGGAGAAATTTGCCACCGCACTAAAGCAATTCGCCGCCGCTCGCGGCAAGACGCAACTCTACAACGAAACCATTACCTGCGCATATTGTTTTCTGATCCGCGAGCGGATGGCGAACCTTGAAGGTACGAGCTGGGAGGAATTCGCGCGTCGCAATCCTGACCTACTGGTTTGGAAAGACGGTATCCTGAGCCGCTATTACCGCGAGGCCACTCTTAAGTCCGAGCTCGCGCGAAATGTTTTCTTGCTGCCCGATAAAGGCCTTGAGCTACGTGACATCTCTCTTGAAGTCGTGCGCAATCGGGACTAAGATGGCATCCTCAAGCGTTGCTGAGCAAGTAGAAATCGAGTGATTACGTTATGCCGCAAAACTACGTCCCGATTTTTATTTTTATGGCAGTGATTGGCGTGCTGCTGCCAATCACGCTGCTGGCGGCGAAACTCGTGCGTCCAGACAATCCCAGCAAAACTAAACTGATGCCCTACGAGTGCGGAATCGATCCTATCGATAACGCCAGGGGCCGCTATACCGTCCGCTATTACATCATCGCAATTTTGTTTGTTGTATTCGACGTGGAGACTATCTTTCTATTTCCCTGGGCCGTGAAGTTCAAAGCGCTAGGAGTTTTCGGCCTCGCTGAAATGCTGATCTTCCTCGTCATCCTCATCGCCGGTTACATCTGGGTGTGGAAAAAGGGCGCACTGGAATGGGTGTAACGCCCCCCACGCCAGCAGCCGATCCGCAGGCTCAAGTCTTCACGGCGAGCCGCTGGACGCAGGGCAATTTTATTTTTCCCACTCGTATTGTGATAAGCCCCCTGCGTGTAAGCCGTGTGAAATCGCGGTGGTTCGGTAGCAACGATGAAACCATTGCGATGTCGAAGGTTGCCTCCGTCCATATTTCGACCGGCGTGCTCTGGTCGGAGATTCGCATTGAATCCACCGGCGGCACTGACCCCATTACCAGCCACGGCCATCGCAAAGCCGATGCGCAGCGCATCCGCGATCTGATCGAAACTTACCAGGGTCAAGCGCGCTTGTAGGCGCGGAAACTCTGAGTGCGGCCACCGGGGCTGAAGCCCACGAACTGTGGACGCTTTACGCGGCGCTGAAGCGCCGCTCTTCCACGTGGGCGCGCTCTTCCACGTGGGCGCGCGAGTTCACGTGGGCGCACGAATCCGCGTGGGGCTGAATCCACGTTTTGGGGCACGGATCCAGGTAGCGGCGAATCCACGTTTGGGGCACGAATCTCGGTGGCGCTGAATCCAGGTGAGCGCGATTCGTGTGGGCGCACGTCTTTCAATTTTGGCGCATGCCTTCCGGTTCCGCTCGCGCTGCATCCAGATAGATGGCTGGTTGAAACGCAGCCGTTTCCGCAAGCGAAGCGGATTCGTTATTTAAGGGATGAGGTCCTGCATTTTCAGCAGACTTCGGAAGTTTCGTTGAGAAGGTCGCGCAAGCTCGTTGACACCGTATCCTCAAGCTGATAAAAGTTAACGTTCTCTCCGTAACGCTTCGAGCCGGAGGTTTGCGCGTTCTCGAGCTATGCCGGATGAAATCAAGTCGCCCTCTGCGTCGCCTGCCGGCGAACCCAAGCCCACGGCGGATCAGCCTGCCGTTTCCGGCGGCGTGAAAGCAGCTGATTCCGGCTCCGTTCCGTCGGATTCCACCGTGCCCGCCGCCAACGCGCCATCGGCGAAATCTGAAGTTCCCGCGAAGGCGGCGAGTGCTGCGCCGGCAACGCCTCCGGCAGCGAAACCCGCCGCGGCGGCGAAAGCTCCGGTGCCCACTCCGGTCGCTTGGAATTCGCCGATGGTGGCGAAGCTCACGAGCTCTTACGGTTCTGGCATTGAACCGCTGACTTATGCCGGGCAGAACTATATGGTGGTGGACCGCTCCCTGATCCCAGAACTTCTACAAGTCCTCCGCAACGAAGAAGGGTTTGACTACTGCGTCGACATCACTGCGGTTCATTATCTGCAACGCGAAAAGCAATTCGATGTGATCTGGGTGCTTTACTCTTTCGCGCGCAACGAACGCATCCGGGTAAAGACGCAGATTCGGGACGGTGAAACTCTGCCCACTTCCGTTCCTATTTGGACGGGCGCCAACTGGCTGGAGCGCGAAGTTTACGACATGTTCGGCATCAAGTTTGACGGGCATCCCGACATGAAGCGAATTCTTCTGCCTGATGGGTGGAAGGGACATCCGCTGCGCAAGGATTACGGCATTCTGCAACAGGATAACGAGTGGGTGCAGATTAATCTCGGCATTGAAAGCGGCCAGTGAGAAACTGGCCAGCGAGGAACTAGTAAGAACGCCAGTAAGAACGAATGATCGATCCGAACAGCTCGCTCTCGCATCTCGATCTCGAAACTCCCGAGAAGCCGTTTTTGGATGCGAACGAGCTCGTCATCAATATGGGGCCGCAACATCCCGCTACCCACGGCGTGTTGCGGGTGATCCTGCGTCTTGATGGCGAAAAAGTTCTCGGGCTGGAGTGCGTGATCGGCTATCTTCACCGCGGCGTCGAAAAGATTGGCGAGCACCGCACCTATACGATGTTCAATCCTTACGTCGATCGTATGGATTACGTTGCAGCGGTGTCGAACGGGCTGGGATACTGCGAGACCGTCGAAAAACTTCTCAACGTGGAGGCGCCGCCACGCGCCCAGCACGTTCGCGTCATTCTCACCGAACTCAACCGCATCGCGAGTCATCAGTTGTGGCTGGGCACGCACGCGCTCGATATCGGCGCCATCACGCCGCTCTTCTACACTTTCCGCGATCGCGAAGAAATTCTGAAGATCTACGAAAAATACTGCGGGGCGCGACTCACCACTCACGCCTTCCGCATCGGCGGCCTGCAATATGAAACTTATAGCGGTTTCGAAAAAGAAGTGAAGAACTTCCTAACTTTTTTTCGGCCCAAGATCGACGAGTATGAAGAGCTGCTCACCACCAATCGCATCTGGGTCGAGCGTACGAAGAATGTTGGGATAATTTCCGGCAAAGACTGCATCGCGCTGGGAGTGACTGGCCCTGTACTCCGCGCCAGTGGCGTGAAGTGGGACTTGCGCAAAGCTCAACCTTACGCCAACTACAAGAACTTCGACTTCGATATTCCCATCGGACAGAACGGCGACACTTACGATCGATACCTGGTTCGCGTGGCGGAGATGCGACAGTCGGTGCGCATTATCGAACAGGCCGTGGAGGCGCTTCCGGAAGGTCCCATCATGGCGAAAGTTCCGAAAGTCATGAAGCCGGCGGCGGGTGAAGTCTATCACTCCATTGAAGCGCCGAAGGGGGAGTTGGGATATTTCATTGTCAGTGACGGATCCACACAGCCGTATCGGGTGCGCGTGCGTCCGCCATCGTTTGTGAATCTTCAGGCTCTGGATGTGATGTGCCGCGGCCAACTTGTGGCCGACGTGATCGCGGTGATCGGCACACTCGATATTGTTCTCGGCGAGGTGGACCGCTGATGGGGCAGGTCGTCCAATATATCCGGTCATACCTCAGCAGCGACCAGACTCCAGGCGCGGCTGGAAATATGTTCTGGGCGCTGGTTTACATCATGCTGGTATTTGGGGGACTCTCGGTCGCCGTGATCGCGATGAACTGGCTGGAGCGGAAAATCCTGGCGCACATGCAAGTGCGGCTAGGGCCCATGCGCGTTGGGCCTCACGGTCTGCTGCAGCCCATTGCCGACGCCATCAAGCTACTTCTTAAAGAAGACATCATGCCGGCCGAAGCCGATGGCGTCGTGTTCTGGATGGCTCCGTTCATCGTGGTGCTGGCCGCGTTCACGGTTTTTGTTGTGGTGCCGTTTGGACCGACGCATGCCATTACGGACATGAATATCGGAATCCTATTTATGCTCGGGGTTTCTTCACTGAGTGTGCTGGGCATTGTGATGGCGGGCTGGGCCTCGAATTCGCACTATCCTCTGATTGGAGCACTGCGATCGAGCGCGCAGATGGTTTCGTATGAAGTGGCAATGGGATTGGCGGTTGTCTCGGCGATTCTGATGACCAGCCTGAACGCCGAGGGGACCGGAACACTCAGCATGATCGGCATCGTTCAGGCGCAGCAGGCGCAAGGCGAGTGGTTCATCTTTAAATTTTTTCCGCTGGGGCTGATCGCGTTTTTTATTTTTGCGGTGGCGATGGTCGCGGAAACCAACCGCGCGCCTTTCGATCTGGCAGAGGCCGAATCCGAATTAACAGCGGGCTTCCATACTGAATACAGCGGTTTTCGCTGGTCGTTATTTTTTCTGGCCGAATACTCTGCGATGATTGCGGTATCTTCTATCGCGGTAACGCTCTGGCTCGGCGGATGGCTGCGGCCGTTTCCGAATCTTTTGAATAGCTCGACATGGGATCTGGTCTTCTCGCTTTTTCCGGGCGTCACATTTCTGTTGTTCGCCGCAATGTGCTTCTACAATGCGGTCCGCATGCCGAAGCATCCGCTTTTCCGGATTCAAACCATCGGCCTCGCGGGATTCGGAGTTGTCCTCGGCTTGATTGGACTTGTGTTGTTCCTGCCCGCCGTGAGTATGCGCGTTCAAGACATTTTCTGGTTCGCGGCGAAAGTTGCGGGCTTTATGTACCTCTATATCTGGTATCGTGGCACGTTCCCCAGATATCGTTTCGATCAACTCATGCAGATGGGATGGAAAGTTCTGCTGCCAATGGGATTGGGCGTTCTGATTCTCACGGCTGGCGTAGCGCTGCTTCAACAAAGAATATGGCACCCGTAGCTACACCATTTTTCTTTTACCTGTTTGCCGCGATCATGGTGATCGGCGGCATCATGGTAATCACGCGCAAGAATCCGGTGCATTCGGCGCTGGCACTGATCGTCACGCTGCTGGCACAGGCGTCCGTTTATCTGATGCTCTATGCTCCGTTCGTTGCCGGCGTGCAGATTATTCTTTATGCCGGTGGGATCATGGTGCTGTTTTTGTTCGTGATCATGCTGGTCAGCATCGATCGCTCCATACGAGAGCGGCAATTCAACAGCCAGTGGGTGGTGGGACTAATCGCGGCGACGGCGCTGGGTGGATTATTTATTGCGGTCTATACGAAAGGTACGAATATTTTTCCGGAGCACGCGTTGTCGATCGTGGAGAGCGACAACACACAGCAGGTCGCCACCATGTTGTACGGACAATATATGTTTCCCTTCGAGATTGCATCACTGTTGCTGCTGGTGGCGATTATCGGAGCGGTAGTAATGGCTAAGAAGAGAATTTAGCACCTTAGTACCCAGTACCTAGTACTGGGCAAAAGCTAGAAGCTAGAAGCTGATATGGAATCGATGCTGCACATCACGACGCTGCACTACTTAGTCCTCGGCGCTGCGCTGTTTCTGCTGGGGGTCATCGGCGTGCTGACGCGGCGCAACGTGGTCATCGTCCTGATGTCGATTGAATTGATTCTGAATGCCGTGAACTTGAACCTCGTCGCCTTTTCCCGCATGTGGGGGGGATTGCACGGTCAGATATTCGCCATTTTTGTAATAACCGACGCTGCAGCCGAAGCCGCGGTTGGCCTCGGTATTCTGATCGCCTTCTTTCGCAATAAAGAGACGGTCAATATAGACGAAGTGAATTTGCTGAAGTGGTAGGGAATGCAGTACCGAGTACCAGGTACCGAGCATTCAGCACGCAAACTTTGCCAACGACTCACGACTAACAGTTAACGACCGACGACCGACGACATGTTTTTTCTTTCCCACATCTGGCTGATCCCGCTGCTGCCGGCCTTCGGCGCGGCCATCATGTTCTTCTTTGGCCGCAGGCTGCAGAAGGCTACTGTCAGCGCGGTGTGCGTCGGCAGTATTGTTCTTGCGTTCGCGATGGCTTGCGGCGCGGTCTGGCAATATTCGGCGTGGTCGTCCACAGAGCAGCATTTTCAGCAGCCTTATCAGACCATCCTTTACACATGGCTCGGCACCGACACTGGGCACATGAACTACACGACGCATGACGGTTCTGCCGCCGCGTTCCAGGCTGATGCGGGTTTCCTGCTCGATCCGCTTTCGAGTATCTGGCTGCTGTTCGTCACCGGCGTGGGCATGCTGATCCATATTTATTCCACTGGATACATGGCGCACGAGGGCGGGTACTATCGCTTCTTCGGGTACCTCAACCTTTTTATGTTTTCCATGCTGACGCTGATTCTGGCCAACAATTATGTGCTGATGTTCGTCGGATGGGAGGGCGTGGGACTTTGTTCGTATCTGCTGATCGGATTTTATTTTCACCGCAAGTCGGCCAGCGACGCCGCGGCGAAAGCCTTCATCGTCAACCGCATTGGTGACGCCGGATTTCTGCTGGGAATGTTTTTCATCGCTTGGTATTTCGGATCGTTGCGCTACACCGAAGTTACTAACATCGCGCACAGCGGACGGTTCGCCATCGGCGATCCCATCATTACTGCTGCGACCCTACTTCTCTTTGTGGGGGCCTGCGGCAAGTCGGCTCAGCTTCCGCTTTACATCTGGCTGCCCGACGCAATGGAGGGGCCTACGCCGGTTTCCGCGCTCATCCATGCGGCAACCATGGTCACTGCCGGGGTTTACATGGTCGCGCGTTCCAACGCTCTGTTCGTGCTTGCTCCGACATCGATGAAGACAGTCGCCATCGTTGGCGCGCTGACGGCAATCTTCGCCGCATCGATTGGGCTTGTGCAAAATGACATTAAGCGGGTGCTCGCCTACTCGACAGTGTCGCAGCTCGGCTACATGTTTCTCGCGCTAGGCGTCGGAGCATTTGCCGCCGGTGTCTTCCACGTTTTCACGCACGCGTTCTTTAAGGCTCTGCTGTTCCTCGGAGCAGGCTCCGTGATCCATTCCATGAGCGGCGAGCAGGATATGCGCAACATGGGAGACTTGGGCCATCGCATTCCAATTACGCACCGCACTATGTTCATCGCGACGCTGGCGATTGCGGGCATTTTTCCTTTTGCCGGATTCTTCTCGAAAGACGCGATTCTCTGGGAGACCTGGTCGCGCGAAGGCGGCGCGTACCGCTTGCTCTGGTACGTGGGCTACGCCACTGCATTGATGACTTCTTTTTACATGTTCCGCCTGATGTACCTGACGTTCCACGGCCGCCCGCGCATGAACCATGACGTGGAACACCACATTCACGAATCGCCTGTGTCGATGACGGCTCCGTTAGTCGCGCTGGCGCTGTGCGCTATTGTTGCCGGCTGGCTGGGCTGGCCACATAGTCTCGGAGGCTCGGACCGCTTCACGAAATTTCTCGAGCCGGTATTTGCTTCTGAAGCGCGCGTTTTTCAGGAAGAGGGTAAAACGGCTCAGCTTATTGCGGGAGTGGAGGAACAACACAACACAGGCACGGAATGGCTGCTGATGGGCCTATCCCTCGGCGCCGCCGGTTTGGGATGGGGCATGGCGTGGAGAAGCTATCGCCACGCGGATAAGAATTACACGGAGCCGATCGCCGCCGTTCCGCCTGTTTACAACACGCTGCTCAATAAGTATTACGTGGACGAAGGTTACGACTACGTCGTCACCGGACGCCGGAAGCTGGGTGACGTGCGCCTCGGCGTGCTCGGACTCGGCGAAGCGTCGGCATGGTTCGATACGCACGTGGTGGATGGCTTGGTGAACGGCGCGGGATGGCTTACACGTCTGACTGCGAACGTTTCCAGTTGGTGGGACAAGTGGATCATCGACGGAATCGGGGTCAACGGCCCGGCAACTCTGGCGCGAATGTTCTCGTATCCGGCACGCTTGTTCGAGTGGGGCCTGGTCCAGTGGTATGCGTTGGTGATGACCGCAGGGCTGGTAGGGTTCGTGTTTTATTACGTGTACCACTAGGTTTGGTAGCGCCGCCGTCCCGGCGCGACAGTAAGAACTGAGAACTGCTCTTATGCAATCTCACATACTCTCGATCATCCTCTTCACGCCGCTGGTAGGCGCGCTTGTTCTTCTGTTTGTCCCTAAGGAGAACAAGGACGCCGTCCGCTGGATTGCGAACTTCTTCGCGCTCGGCGGTTTCCTGGTCTCTCTGCCGTTGGTGCCGATGTTCTGGTCGCAGTTGCAGAGTGCCGACCGCTTCAAGTTCATCGAGGGCGTGCCCAACAACTGGATTCCCTCCATCGGCGCGGGCTACGTGATCGGTATCGACGGCATCTCATTTCTGCTCATCATGCTGACTACGCTGCTGGGCTGGATCTCGATCCTCTCTTCGTGGACCGCCATCGAGAACCGGGTTAAGGAATATTACATTTGGTTCTTGATTCTTCAGACCGGCATGCTCGGCGTTTTCATGGCGCTAGATTTCTTCCTCTTCTTTGTTTTCTGGGAAGCGATGCTGGTGCCGATGTATCTGCTGATCGGCATCTGGGGCGGGCCGCGCAAGCTCTACGCAGCGATCAAGTTCTTTCTCTACACGCTGGCCGGGTCGGTGCTGATGCTGCTGGGCATTCTGTATCTTTATTTTCATCACCATGCTCTTACCGGAATTTATACGTTCAGCCTGACCGCCCTCTACGAAACCGCGCCGAAGATTTATTCCGATCCGGCCTACGGTCCCACTGTAGCCACGCTGCTGTTTTTTGCATTCTTCTTCGCTTTCGCCATTAAAGTTCCGATGTTTCCTTTCCACACATGGCTGCCGGACGCGCACGTAGAAGCGCCAACCGCGGGCTCTGTCATTCTGGCCGGCGTTCTTCTGAAGATGGGAACGTACGGGTTTATCCGTTTCTCCCTTCCGTTTTTTCCTGATGTGCTGATGCACACGAAAGTCCGCGGCTGGATGATCACGCTCTCCCTCATCGCCATCATTTATGGCGCGCTGGTCTCGCTCATGCAGAAAGACATGAAGAAACTTGTGGCTTATTCTTCAGTCAGCCATCTCGGTTTCTGCACGCTGGGCATCTTTGCGCTCACGCCGCTTGGCCTGAGCGGATCTGTATTGCAGCAGATCAATCACGGCATCTCAACGGGCGCGCTGTTCTTGATCGTGGGCATTCTTTACGAGCGCCGACACACTCGCGAGATCGCCGAATACGGCGGTATCTCAAATGTGATGCCCGTCTACGCGACTATCACGATGATCATGTTCCTTTCTTCCATGGGATTGCCGCTGCTCAACGGCTTCGTCGGCGAGTTCACTATCCTGCAGGGGACGTTCATGGAAAACTGGCGCTGGGGCGCATGGGCCGTCCCCGGCGTGGTTCTGGCAGCTGCGTATTTGTTGTGGCTCTACCAGCGAGTGTTCTTCGGCCCGGTTACGAATCCGAAGAACGAAAAACTTCACGACCTGACGCCACGCGAAGTGCTGACGTTCGCGCCGCTGCTCGTCATGACGTTCTGGATCGGACTTTATCCAAAACCGTTTTTCCAGATTCTTGAGCAGCCGGTGAATCAGATCGTGCAAGATGTTCGTAACCCACGGGCTGGGGGCGCCGTGAATGCTGCTATTCGGCCGGCGATTCAATCTCCCGTGCAGCCTGAAAAAGCGACAGCAGCGATAGCCACGACGGCATCCGCGGCGAAAGGGAAGAACTAGTGGGAGCGCTCGGCTTCAATGCGAATGACTACCTGTTCGCCCTTCCTCTTACGCTGCTTACTCTGTTCGCTCTCGGAATCCTGCTCATCGATCTCATGCTCCCGCCAGAGGAGAAGTGGGTCAATGGGGTCATGGCATTTATCGGAGTGTTGTTTGCGATTTATGGCGTTATAAAAATCCAGTGGTTTTTGGATGCAGGCCACCTTCCGCCCGGGAGCGGCTGGCCGGGGTTGATGGGCACAATGTATGTTGATCGTTTTGCCCTTTATTTTTTCTATCTATTCCTCGCGGGCACAGCCATTTCCATACTGATGTCGATGCGTTACATGCAGACCGAGCATGAAAACCACGGCGAGTATTACACGCTGATGTTGCTCTCGGTAGTCGGCATGATGTGCATGGCGTCCGGTTTCGATATTGTTCTCATCTTTATCGGCCTGGAATTGATGGCGATCTCGACTTACGTGCTCGTGGGATTTCTGCGCCGCGACCGCCGTTCCAACGAAGCGGCGTTGAAGTATCTCTTGCTAGGAGCGTTCTCCTCCGGCATTTTTGCTTACGGCCTCTCACTGCTCTACGGTCTGACCGGAAGCACTAGCCTCGGCGAGATCAGCCGTCAGTTGTCGCGCATACTGGCCCGTGATCCGCACAATCCCGTTGCGATCGTGGCGCTGCTCACTACGATTACCGGACTGCTGTTCAAAGTCGCTGCAGTCCCGTTTCATCAGTGGGCGCCCGATGCCTATGAAGGCGCGCCGACTTGCATCACCGGATTCATGTCCGTGGCCGTCAAGGCCGCGGGATGGGCGATGTTATTGCGCATCCTGATCTGGGGACTTGGACCCATGCGCGGGGTTTGGCTTCCGCTTCTAGTATTTGTTTCCATCGCTACGATGACGGGAGCGAACTTTGCCGCCCTTACCCAGACCAATACCAAGCGCTTGCTCGCTTACTCTTCCATCGCGCACGTGGGCTACATGCTGCTTGGCCTGATCGCCGGGACTGCCAAGGAACTCAGCCCTGATGGCATCAAAGGCATACTGATTTACCTGCTCGTCTACACCTTCATGAATCTGGGTGCCTTCGGCGTGATCACTTCGCTGCGCCACCGCAAAGTAATCGGGGACGAATTGGACGACCTCAACGGCCTCTACTCGCGCGCTCCAGTCGAAGCCGTGCTCATGCTGATTTTCCTGCTGTCACTTGCGGGAATTCCGCCGCTCGCAGGATTTTGGGGAAAATACTTTATCTTCCTCAGCCTTATTGAAACTGGACATTACGCGCTGGCGTCGTTGGGCGTGCTCTATTCCGTGTTCGGCCTGTACTACTATTTGAAAATGGCAAACGCCATGTTCATGGGCCAGCCGGAAGAGCGCGGCTTGCTGCCGGTAAGCTGGGCCATGCGCGCCGCGCTTGCAGTGAGCGCCTTCGCCACGCTCTTTATCGGAGTGGTGCCCGACCGCTTCATCCAAGTTGTGAACTGGTCGCTGGGGCTGGCGCAGAGTCCAGCAGTGGCAAAGTTGATCCGCTGATGAACGCTCCCGACGATTCCGGTCCTGATCCGAAGAACACTGGCCGAAATAATATCTGGGTGCAAGTTGGACGTTACAGCCAGCTTGCGCTCGTACTGCCGTGCGCAACCATTGTGGGATGGTTGCTTGGTACAGCTCTGGATCACTGGCTGAACACCTCATGGATAAGCATCGTGGGGCTGTTGCTGGGCAGCGCGGCGGGCCTGATTGAAGTAATTCGGACGGTGCAGCGCGATACAAAATAGAACGCGGAGCGACCCTCGCTCGCCTACCTTCGTTCGTCTACCTTCGCGCGTCAACCTTCGCGTACGATGTCTCTAGCAGCATGGGTCTTGAGAATTCAAACTCTGGCAATCCCATAGACTCCGCGCCCGTTCCTGAGGACGATTTCTACTCTGGCGCGGCTGAACGGATTTCCTGGTTCATGGTAGGCCTCGGGCTTACGCTGACCGCCGGGGCATGGTGGAAGTTTGGGCAGTTGCCGGCGCTGGGTTTTCTGGGTGGCGGCATCGTGGCCTTCCTGAATTTCCACTGGCTTAAGAGCGGCGTCGCGGGGTTGGCTGATCGCGTTACCCACTCCGGCACTTCGCAATCAGGGAAGGGAATCATCTTCCGTTTTCTGTTGCGCTATGTTTTGATGGGCGCCGTCGCGTATGGTATATTAACCAGTTTTCCCGCGAGCCTCCGGGGATTGTTCGTAGGTTTATTCCTGCCGGTCGGCGCGATTGCTTGCGAAGCTGCTTATGAGACTTATGCAGCTTTGGTCCGAAAAAGCTAAGCAGTTCGTCAGTAAAAATTTACGAAAATAATCCAGGAGTCGCAACGCCAGGCTTATGCCGGAACAACTCTGGTTCACCGCCCTGCTGAACCGCCTTTTCGCGGCGCCAGTCACTTCATTGCTGTTGGCGTTGCATATTACGCCTAAAAATCCGCAGGCTCCCATTGCGAATTCCGTGGCCATGGAAGTCCTGGTTTTCTTTTTTCTGATTGTGATTTTCTTCCTGCTGAGGTCACGCCTCTCGGTGGATTCGCCGAACGGTTTGCAGCATACATTCGAGAGCATTGAGGGCTTTGTCCTCGACCAAAGCCGGGAGATTATCGGTCACCACAGCGAACCCTACACTCCATTCTTCGCGATCCTGTTTATTTTTATACTGGTCGCAAATCTCATCGGGCTGATTCCGGGTTTTGAGTCTCCCACCGGGGTTCCAGTTGTTCCGCTGGGCTGCGCTATTTGCGCCTTCGTCTACTACCACACTCAGGGGTTCAAACATGCCGGACCCAAATATCTGCTGCACTTCTTTGGACCGCCAATGGAAGGTATGCCGCTGATTGCCAGGATTCTTCTGGCGGCGCTGATGCTGCCGATTGAACTGGTTAGCCATTTCGCCCGGTTGCTTTCGCTGACCGTTCGTCTATGGGCGAACATATTCGCCGGCGATCTGATTACCCTCGTTTTCTTTTCGATGATTCCGATCGGTATACCGATCATCTTCAGCGGCCTTCACATTGTGGTCGCAGTTCTGCAGGCGTACGTTTTCATGCTGCTGTCGATCATTTACGTTTCTGGCGCGGTAGCCGAAGAGCACTGAGTTCAAATTTTGTGGCCGCAAGCGTGAGGGCGTCTGCTCGGTATGGCGTCAACCACCCACTGGCGGCAAATTGATCCGAGGAGAAAATACAACATGCGTAAGCTGAGTTATTTATTTATGACGCTTTCCGCCCTATGCTTTGCCATGCCCGCGTTCGCGCAGGGTGGCATGGGTGGCGAGACCAACTGGATCGCGATCACCGCTGGATTTTCCATGGCGATCGCCTCCGCGGTTTGCGGGCTGGCTCAAGGCAAGGCCGTCGCGGCCGCCACGGAGTCTCTGGCCCGCAATCCTGCCGCCCGTCCGGGCATTCAATTCGCGCTGATCTTGGGATTGGTGCTGATTGAGTCGCTGGCGCTTTATACCCTGGCGATCATTTTCCTGAAGGTAAAGTAAGTAATCAGTTCCAGAAAAAGCCTCTGTTCGCATCGCGAGCAGAGGCTTTTTATTTTCCACTTAAAGAAATGCCGGTACTAAATTTTCCGCTGCCCGCCCCACACAGGGTCGCCCTTCTGCGGAGCGCGATTGATCGCTTCCACCAGCAATCGTCGCAAGCGGTAGCGGCTTTCCAAATCGGTGCTAACAATCTCAAATCCCACTTCATTCACGCGGGCTCGGCGCAACAGCACGTGCGCCCGGATTTTTGAACGCATGCCCACAGATATTTCCAGGTCAGCTTCGCTGCCGATACGCAGGTTGTCTTCCTTCGTGCCCATGCCTCCGCCCAGGCTCAACTCGCGGATCAGAATTCTAGATTTCCCCCATGAACTTCCAATTGTCGCGGCGACTGCCCGCGAGAGCACCATCCGTTCGTAACGCCGTTGCCGGACCCAAGGGCACGCGGGCGCAGTATCGAGCGGGGCGATTGCCAGTTCCGCCGGTTCGATGCCGCTATCGGAAAGAATTTGACTGCTGTATCGTGGATCGGTTTTGGAGAGAGATTGCGCAGCCGCTATCCGCAACTCGCGATGATGAATCCATCCAAATGTCTTTTTCGCCTCGATAATCTCACGCAGGAGCGATAGTGATTCTGTGTCCCGCAGCCTCCCCAGCGACTCAATGGCTTTCAGTTGCACAAAAGGCGAACGTGAAGCCGCTTCTCCCGGCTTACCCATCGCGAGCAGCGGGGGCGCGGCGGTGAGATCGCCACTCATTCCAATTTCATCGATCGCCTCGGGGAGTACCACCGAATCCAGCACCTCCGCCAGTTCCAGCAGCGTGCGCCCACGATCGATCGCCGCTCCATATGCGATTTGACGAACCACAATGTCGTGATAGAAGCGGTTCCATTCCGGCAGGCGCAAGGGCAACAGTTCCAGCAGGGTTCCCACATCGAGCCGGCTCAAAATACCGACCACGGCCGAGGCTTGGCGTGGCTGCCCGGTGCGCAGTATTTCTCGCAGCTGCGCCAAAGCGGGACTGCCCATCTCTTTTACCAGCTCGACCATGCGGTCGCATTCATCCCGCCGCATGCAGCGGAAGAACCGGTCGGCCAGGTGTTCTGCGCCGGTTTGCGCTGTGCGGCGCAAAACTACCAGCAGATCGGCCGGGATTTTCTCTTCGCGCAGTGCATCCTCAATAAATTCTGGAATACGGTTTTCGACGCCCACCCGGGGACGCAAGTCATTCACTAATACCGGACGCTGTTGTTGTAGCATCTCGATACCAGCGCAAACTGCGTTGACCGCCTGGTAATTTTTCGCTTCGCTGGCCTCCTGGCTCAGCCGCACGAACGCCGCACTCAGCAGGCTTTGCAACTCAGGATCCTTCTCCACACACAGTTGATCGGTCACTTTGCGGATGGCTCCGCCCATCGATTCGCCGCCCAATCGGGAGTACAAGTCTGCCAGTTGGCTCAATCCAATGGCCGTCTTGCGCCGGGATTCTGTATCCTTTGTGCCCAAGCAACTAGCGTAGTTATCCAGAATTTCCGCCGAGATCTTTTTATCGTCGCGATCCAACAGCACTTCAACGAACTGTCGAAGGTTGCGGGGTGGCACGCAGGGAGCTTCGTTCGAAAGAAGGACGGTCTTTTTTCCGGACTCCGGCACTTCGGCCCAGAACATCCGGTCAAGCATGTCGGCGTGTGACTCCACCAGGATGCCCGCCTTGTTCATTTTGTCTTCTTGCAGTTTCAGAATCTGGCGCAACGAGTCCATCTGACGGCTCATGTGCTCCATCATCTGATGTACGGCATTCACTTTCACTTCGCCCTTGGAATACCGTTCGAGGGCAAAGCGAATGGCCATGTGCTCGGCCGCTTTCATCAGGAGGGGGGTGTCTTCTTCTTGTTTCTGAGAGGTTGCCTGAGCAGCCAGACTTCCCAGCAATTGTTGTAGATTCAGCCGCGTATTGGGATCGGTCTGACCTACTTCGTTCTGCAGAGCTTCGGTACCAGCATTTGGATCGCCTTGCGCTTGCCCAAACCGGGTTAGCAAACGAATTGCCTGGATTACTTCTGCTTCCTGCAGCGGGACCACGCCGCCTTCCCATGCCGGCGCCGTTCCTGTCGCTCCGCTCGTTGCCTTTGCCGATCCTGGCGCAGGCCCCGCAATCCAGTGGCCCGGGCCGTTTGGAACACTGCCGAACGGAACCTCTGAGCCGCCGCTTTGGCCGCTGACTCCGGAGTTGGCTCCTTCCGCAGCCGCGATTAGCTGCAAGAGTTTTTGCGGATCATTCAACCATTGCTTGAATTCCGGACCCAACGTTTGCGCCGCAATCTGCGCTGCCACGTTGATGTCTCCGGTCATTGGGTCGGCTGCCACAAACTTTACTTCATTAATTTTGATCGTGCTCTTCTTGTTCCCGCTACTGAGGGCTTCTTTGATTTGCTTAGCCACATCTTGCGCTTTGGAGCCGGCGAGCGTGAAAGCGCGCACCAGACGGGTGAAATCTTCGATGGTCACATCTTTTGAAAAGTGCAGGCTGGCCAGGCCGGCCGTGCTCAAGAGTTGTCCAAAGCTGCGCTCTACCTGTCCGGTTTCGAGCGGAACTCCATCCAGCAACAGCATGTTGTCGGAAACGCCAAGCAGGAATCCGCCGTCCCCGGCGATCGGTAGACCTTGCTGCAATTCCTTCCACGCGACTTCAAACTGCGCTTCCGTACGCTTATGATCGTAGCCATACATCCGCGCGTACTTAATGAGGATGTTCAGGCTATGTACGAAGGCGCGTGCCGAAGCCGCGCGGTTGGCGTGAAATGTGGTGGCGTTGTAGATAAGGGTCTCCTCAAGTCGCGAGGTCGGGCGCAAGCCCACAGAAAGGTTAAATCCCCCCGGTAAGCTCTGCACGTTACGTAGGTAACGGCGAATCGCGACGGATCCCTTCGCTGCTGCCTGTGATGCATGAGATCTTGTCTTTGAGCTTTTGGGACATCTTTTTCTCCGTCCCACCAAATCGCCAGCCGTTTGTCAGGGTTTGACGTTAGCCTTCGCGCCCCGTTCGATTGCCAACAGAAGGTCGGCGGATGGGAATCTTTCCTTCATGGCGTTAATGAAGCTATCCGGATCTTTGGCTTTTTTGAGTTCTTCTTCAAAAGCCAATAAATAGTTTTCCGTAAAATCCACGGCGGTACTCGCGTCAAGGGCAGCTCCGACCTTGCTGTGCCCAGGGATAACAACCGAAGGTTTTAATTCTCTGATTTTCTGCAATGAGTTCAGCCATTTCCCTCTAGCCTTGCTATCCGTTTCTGCGGTGTAGACGTGCATGTCGTTGAACAAAACATCGCCGGCAATGAGAATTCTCGGTCCAGGAATCCAAAGCATCGTGTTTTCATCGGTGTCGCCTTGGATGTTTTTAGGGACCTCTATTTGTGAGCCCTCAAATTCAATAAAGTTGCCGTCGAATTTGTCGATCGGAACAACGTGAGAGCTTGCACCTGAGCCCAAGATCGTTTTCCATTTATCTATTTTCTGTTGGTAGACCTTGTTGATTCGGTCTACTACGGAGGAATTCGCAATAATCCTCACTCTCGGGTACGCCTCCTTAAAAACCTCCAGCCCAAGAAAATGATCGGCGTGCTCATGGGTAATGTAGATAATAGATAGTGGCTTTTTAGTCCCCTTGATTTCCTGCAATACTCTTTCAGCACTGGTTTTTGTTAACTGCGCATCGACCAACATCACTTCATGTGTTCCCTCGATGATGACGGAGTTAGTCCAAAACTGATCGTCGGGGGACGTGAACACCTTCATAGAAAATCCGTGCTGACCACCCCCAAATGCAGATGGGCACGAAATCAGAAGACTGATCACCGCTGAACAAACCGCAAGACGCTCCATAAAATCCTCCTATCTTGACCCTTCGCCGGGCCGCGTGGTTCTCGCCCGGTCATCAAGGCAGTCACTTCCCCAACTTGACCTGTCCACCTGCCCGCAGCATTACTACTTTTGAGGCGAAGGTGCGCGCTCGTCCCATCGATCGTTAAATATCACTGGCACCCAGCTATACCCGCTTCCTTCCTTGCGCAAGCGACCTAAGGCAGGAAAAGGCATATGTGGACCCGCGATCAGAACATCCTCTCGCGCGAGTTCAGCCAGCAATTGATTTCGCGTCGCCGCAGCCGCAGTCTGGTCGATGTCGAAGACCGCCGTAACCTCGGGATGCGGCAACTGAACGCGCTGTGCATGGACGACGTCGCCCCAAAACAGGACTTTTTGTCCCTTTGACGAGAATTCATATCCGGTATGTCCCGGGGTATGACCAGGCAGCGGGACGACTTGCATGCCGTCGACGATTGCCTCGGAACCACTGAACGTGTGCCACTTACCGGCCTCGATGTACGGCGCTGCGATGGCTTGCGCACTCCGGAAGAACGGTTGCACTTCCTTCGGCGCCTTTGCAGCTATTTCCGGCGACAACCAGAAGCTGCTTTCGGCCTTCGCGACATACACCTCGGCATTTGGAAAGACGCGCTTTCCGTCCTGAGTGGTCAGGCCGCCGACGTGATCGGAATGGAGGTGCGTGAGCAAGACGATATCAACTTCTTCGGGGGTGTAGCCCGCGCTGCGGAGGCTGTCGACCAGGCGCCCCAGTGCTCCGCCGCCCCACCAGGTGCCGGCACCCGCATCGACGAGGACCAGTTGCGTGCCGGTGTTGACTAGGAAGCCCTCGTCAGAAACATCCAGCATGTGCGGATCTTCGTGCAGTGCCTCTGCAACACCATCCATCGTCGCCTTCGTTCCGTTCAGCCAGTGCGGATCGAATACGCCGTGACCATCGAATAGGGCCGTCACTTCGAGGTCGCCGACTTTCATTCGGTAGAAGCCCGGCGCCTGATCGTGATGCTGGGCTGCGGCAGCCAGAGCTGCGTTCGGACCGACAACAAAGCTGGCCAGCGCTATCAAGAGAGCGGCGGCGATGCGCATCGAATTTCTCTTGAACGCGTTTGTACTCCTAACAAGTGGTGAACTCATAGCTTTGCCTTCGTTTATCCAGACTGGGAACGAGTTGCTCATTGCTTCTCCTATGCTTTTGAGATATTGATCTACGCCTTCACTCCATGAGATTATGACCATACTCCACAAGTCGCAAAGTATTTTGGAGCCTTCAGTGTTAATGCCATTCAGTGCCATTAACTGGCCAAGAATGAAGATTGTGCACCTAGAAAGAAGCGGGTCGCATCTAGGTAACGTAGATTACGAGAATACGCTCGCCGTTGTTGCTGCCCCTGGCAGGAGACATGACGAGGAAGTGAGGGCAGATTGGAGCGAACCCGGCACGTTCGGGAAGAAGTGGGGATGACAGATGGGTTATTCGAAGAGAGATAAGGCAGAGACACACACTCGGATCGTGAGCGTTGCGGCCAAGAGGTTTCGCGAACTCGGTCTCGAAGGCATCGGCGTTGCCGATGTAATGAAGGAGGCCGGGGTTACGGTCGGTGGTTTTTACAAACATTTTGGTTCGCGCGATGAGCTGGTGGTTGAGGCGCTGGCCACCGCATTTCAAGACCTCGACCGCTGGGAGGAACACACTGACACACTAACGAAACTTCTGGAGAATTATTTGTCCGAAGAACACCGGGATGCTCCGGGAACGGGCTGTGCCTTGGGCGCTTTGGTCGGTGATATGTCTCGGGCAAGTCGATCGGCGAAGGCCGTGTATACGGCTCGACTCAAGCGCACGTTGGCATACTCGACGGGCTTGGTTCCGCCGAGTGGAACCTCTGATCGGCGCGCCCGTGCGATTCTCATGATTAGCGCAATGCTAGGAGCGATCAACCTCTCGCGTGCCGTGTCAGACCCAAACCTTTCACGAGAGATTCTGCAGCAGACTCGTGATCAGTTAATCAATTTGAACAAAGCCGCGAAGATGCGCTGAGACCGCTGGTGCGTCTCGGACCAGCGTCCTGTATAGATGCTTTCGATATGGGTTTCGAGTCGTACCAGGCAATCCAATCCCTTCTGTGCCGCCGGTGACGATAGCGATGTTACCTTCGAGCTTTTTAGCCATGGTTTTGTCCCTTGTTGCCGAGTTGTAAACTTCCGCACTCAGGCTCATTTGTAGGTCGGGAAAGTCTTTCCGAACATGGGCCGCTTGCTTATCGACTGTTCTTCCGTCGCTTCATCCTGAATAACGTCCCAATGCTCGACAAGGATTCCGTTTTGAATGCGTACAATATCTGCGGCAATCCAGTTCGCAGGAGCACCAAAATCGCTGAATCGCCCATGCACGATCACGAACTCTCCCTCAGCCACCATCATTCCCGGTTCATACTTTAACGTTGGGGGAAGGCTCTTGATGAGATTGAACAGACCCTCACGACCGGGTGCGATATGAGCGCTGTGTTGAATATAGTCCGGCGACCAGAATCGTTCTGCGGCTGCATAGTCGCGCTTGTTGAAGAGCGTGTCGAATGCTGCTAAAACAAGTGCTTTATTTTTCGCTTTGATCTTTTCGCTCACCACTTCTTTTTGTGCCATTTGCTGTCCCTCCTCTTCATCGAGGCAATTCCATCTGACGCGGACAAGCCGCGGTTACTTAGCGCTTCGACCCACCGTCGACCGGAATAATCGCTCCCGTGATCCAGCGGGCTGCGTCTGACGCCAGGAACGCGACCACGTCCGCAACGTCTTCTGGTTTGCCGATTCGCTTCAGCGCTTGCATTCCGAGCGCTGCCTCCCGGCCTGCCTCGGTCTTGGTGAAATTCGACATGTCAGTGTCGATCACCCCTGGCGCGACTGCATTTACGCGGATGCCGCGCGGCCCCAGGATGGCAGCCCAGTTTTTGACCAGAGTCTCTAACGCTCCTTTGGTCGAGGCGTAGGCCAGGATCGAAGGGTTGTCCAAACCGGGTTTCCCAACTACGGCGTGCGCCCCGAGCGAAGAGATCACAATGATGTTCGAGCCTTCACCGAGAACTGGCAGGAGTTGCTGCACCAGGAAAAATGGGCCCCGCACATTTGTTGCAAAGAGATTGTCAAAATCCTCTACCGTATGGTCCCTGATGGTTGCAGCCTTGCTGATTCCGGCGTTGGAAACGAGCACATCCAATCGATCACCGACGATGGAGCGCACCTGTGTGGCTAGCAGCTCTGCGCCGTTTGGAGTTGCTAGATCCGCCGAGAGTGCACTGGCGAGTCCGCCTTCCGTTTGGATCTCGGAGACGAGAGATTCCGCTTCCCGCGCGGACCGACCGTAGTGAACCAGGACGTGCGCACCGGCCCTGGCAAGCGCCGCCGCTGTGGCGCGGCCAATTCCCCTTGATGCGCCCGTCACCAGCGCCGTTTTGTTGTGCTGAGCCATTCTCCCCGCCAACCACGGTTATTCACGAGAAGTCCCCATCTGGATGCCGAGCTTGAATCACCCCGCGAGCATCCCTCCATCCACCGCCAGGGATGCACCCACGATGTAAGAGGCCTTGTCAGACGCAATGAACACGATGGCATTTGCAATCTCTTCAGGCATTCCCATGCGCTTGGTAGGAATGTGTGCCTCAAGGAAGTTTGCTTTATTTTCCTGCGTTTGCGCAAAGCGGTTGAACATCCCTGTTTCCGTGGGACCAGGGCCAACGATGTTGACACGAACGCCTGTGCCGGCGAGTTCGATGGCCGCAGACTTCGTGATACCTTCCACAGCGTGCTTGCTGCCGACATACACTGCTGCAGTCGGGCCGCCGACCTTGCCGTACGAGGACGAGATGTTGACGATGCTGCCTTTGCCTTGCCGAAGCATGGCGCGAATCTCGTACTTCATGCTCAGAAGCACACCCAGCACATTCGTGTCGAAGATGGCTTGATAGCTCTCTGGGGTTACGTCGGCAGCCGAACCGGGAGTGCCAACGGTGCCAGCGTTATTGACGGCAATGTCGAGACGACCGAAACGAGCGATGATCTTGTCGACGAGGTTCTTAACTTCCTCTTCATGCCGCACGTCGGTGCGGACGAATTCAGCCTCGGTGCCGAGTTTGCGCAGTTCGATGGCTAGTTTCTGGCCTTCATCATCGTGTCGACCGGAAACAACGACTCGCGCTCCTTCATGCGCGAACGCCAGGGCTGTGGCGCGACCGATTCCGGTCAGAGCGCCGGTAATCAAAACAACTGGTGAACTCATAGTTACTGCCTCCTTGATCGGGACCCATGCAGGTCAGGCATGACTGAACCCCAACGCTGTTTCGGGATAACTCAGATCACCTTGTTAGATCGTGAAGGGAAGTATTAGTAGCACGGTTGGAGCATACTTTGTTAGGCTGGCATCGATGCTTCCCAAGCATGGGAGGGGGAATGGAATTACGACATCTTCGCTACTTCGTCGCGGTTGCCGACTCGGGAAACCTGACGGTGGCGGCACAGCGAATTCTGCACACGTCGCAACCTTCGTTGAGTCGGCAGATTCGGGATCTTGAGGATGAGGTAGGCGCCCAACTCTTGACACGTCGCGCTCGCGGTATCGAGCTGACGCCTGCAGGTAGAGCTTTTCTCGATCACGCCCGCGCGGTGCTATCGCAGGTTGAAGCGGCAGCCGCAGCTGCACGTCGGGTCGCCCATCCCGCCAAGCCATGTTTCACCATGGGCTTTCTGACCGGACACGAATTGACCTGGATGCCCGAAGCCTTGCGGATCTTGCGCGACGAACTGCCGAACATCGACGTGATGATTTCGAGTCAATATTCCCCGCTGCTGGCTGACGGTCTTTCAAAAGGAAAAATCGATGCAGCTTTTCTTCGACGGGAAAAAGGAGCGCCAGAATTGGGGTTCCGTCTTCTCGTGAAAGAGCCTTTGATGGTGATCTTGCCTAGTGATCACCATCTCACTGCGCTCAAAGACATTAGTCCTAGCGATCTGGTAGGCGAGACATTCGTGATTGTTTCGGGCACAGCTCCTGTACTGCGAACCGTCATCAACAATTACATCAAGCGGTCCGGAGTCAACATCACGCCCGCTCACGAGGCGGACAATGTCACTATGGGACTTTCCTTAATAGTGTCGACGCGCGGCGTAGGGCTGTTACCGGCTTACGTACAGAACTTTCTCCCTTCGTCAGTGACGAGTCGCCCTTTGAAGGGATATACGCCAACTGTCGATCTGGTCCTCGGCTACAAAAAGTCGAACCAGTCTCCCATTCTGAAGCTCTTGCTTTCGAGACTGGACCAGTTGGTCGCTCGTGTCTCAAAGAGGACCCGCGAACACTCTGAGATGCGTCCGTAAATTTCGAATAAAAGTCGAGACGGGATTCAAAGGCCGATGAGGTAAGAGAAAGCAATGCGGGTGGATTGACGTGGGTAGCAACTTCTTACCTCTATTTCGTGAACCTACTGTCGAAGTAGAAGAACTCCGAACTTCATCGAATCCAGTTGCCAAGGGGCTTTAGCAGGAAGTCCGCCCGACCACAGCCAGCAATTCTTTTGAAAACAAAACGCCCCACGACTCTTTCGAGTCGTGGGACGCTTCGTTGAACAGCCCTCCCCCGAAGTCTGTTCAAGCAAATAGTAGGCTCCCTTTTGACGCCGGTAAATGGCACGCTCGTGGTGGACCGTAACACGACTAGGGTAAGTTGCTCACGCCCCAGGGCCAACGCGGTTCTTCATCGCAGCGAAATGTAAAAGTTAAAAGCCTGATGGATCGGCCCGATCTTAGATGTGTATCAGGGATGTATATCAGGAGGGTGGAGGAGATCGCCTGTTTTCTTCCCCACTATGCTGGTGTTGCACCATCGCCTTTTCCAATTCTTTCTGGTGATCGGTAAGCAGAGCATGAATCTGGCGATGGGTTTCGTCGCTGATCGCGTGAATCTCCGGTCCAAGCTCCTCCCGCGATGCTTTCGGATTCTTATCGAGCAGCGCCTGTATCTTGTCGTGGTGCTCCTGCAGCAGAGGACGGACGCGTCGCCGCTGTTCCGGAGTCAACTCCAGATCTTTAGTAAGGCTAGCAAGTTTCTGGTCGATTGGTTGCGGCGTATGGATATGCTGAAGGTGCTCCCGTGCTGATGGCTGTTGTGCCCCATTATCCTGAGTTACGGCGTGGGCGGCACTTCCGAGCATGAGCATAACCCCACATGCAAGCCCAAAAGTTAGATTCTGCATGGACCACAACCTCCTTGAGTATCCTTGACGCAATTTCAGCCGAGACTCTGATCTGAATAAGCCCGCACTGCTGCCACAAGTTGACTTAGTAGCGAGCCAATTCGAGTGATTCGTCTTCATGAACGATAGGTTCCTATCGAGAATGTCCCGACGGCAGGAGTCGGTTGAGATATGCAGGATTTGGAGTCTTCGGGTCCAGATACTTCCAGCCGTGTCTGCGTGACCTTGTTGATGATTGCTTTAGTGTCCGAGAGGCCTCCTGACCGCGTGCCCATATCATCGACAAAGTTTCCTTGAATACTTCCCGAAGTAGAGCTTCCCCGGTTCACGGCGCGCAAGGCCGCAACCATTGAACCGACAATACAAGCAGCCGTCAGCAAAATCATAGCGACTAAGAACAGACCATTCAGCAAGTCAACTGAACTCTCGAGCATTCGCAACCTCTCTTTGCCTCAGATGTTATTCACGGTAGACTTACGATCGATCCGCCGGAATGTGATGCGGCCAATCTATTAGACAGGGGTTTGAGATTAGGGGTGGTAAAGAATCGTTTGGATCAGGTAAAAGCTTGTAATGATCGGGAAGTCTCCCAGTACGAAAGGCGCACCTCTGAGCTAATTCCGATCTTAAATACCCGGATCGCGCGACTGCATCAGACAGGCTCGCCTAATCACGATTGTGAACCGCGGCACTTGATTATAATGGCCTTGAAACCGAGCTCATGATTAACGGAATTGATGGGAATTCGGATCAGCCGTTCATCGTCGAATGGCATGGCGCAAGCTCGCGGGCTCTGTGCAACGCTACCCCCCGGAGCCGCCGTTCGCCTCACCCCATCCGTCAAAGCGGAGGTGCGTGAATGATGCCGCCAACCGCCCCCACGGTCTTCGTGGTTGACGACGATGACTTAGTGCGTGCCTCCATCCGAGGGATGCTGAAGTCGGTTGGCTTGCATTCCGAAACCTTCGGGACGCCTCAAGAGTTCTTGCGCAGCAAGCGGCCGAACGGGCCAAGTTGCCTGGTCCTGGATGTGAGACTTCCCGGAGTCAGCGGTTTGGATTTTCAACGCGAGTTGGTTAACGCCGGCCTTCGCATTCCTATCATCTTCATCACCGGCCACGGAGATATTCCGATGACCGTTAAGGCCATGAAGTCCGGGGCGGTCGAATTCCTGACGAAGCCATTCCGGGACCAGGACTTGCTGGATGCAATCTATCAAGCTTTGGATCGCGACCGGGTGATGCGTAAACAGCAGACCGAAGTTGGCGAGTTGCGAAAACTCTACGACGCGCTAACCGGACGCGAGCGCGAAGTTATGGGCCTGGTGGTTTCGGGCATGCTAAATAAACAAATAGCTTTTGAACTTGGAACCAGCGAAATCACCGTGAAGATCCAACGCGGGCACGTGATGCGAAAGATGCAGGCTAAATCACTGGCGGATTTGGTGAGAATGGCGGCGAAGCTCGAGCTTCCGCCCAGCAGTCGCGAATGAAGAGCCGCTCAAAACTCGAGCGTTACGGTCTGGCGGTGATTTGCTGCGGTGTCGCGCTGGCCGTGGCTTGGCCGATCAATGGGCCTGCGTCGTGCTTCCTACTCGCTGTCATGGTCAGTAGTCTCTTCGGAGGACTAGGACCGGGCCTCCTGGCGGTCGCTCTCTCCGCGGTAGCCTACGAACGCTTCTTTGTGTGGAGGGCAACTCCTCCGACCGATGAACCGGTCGCCGTCTTGCGATTTGCGGCCTTCCTGGTGGCGACTTTGGTGGTCACCGGGTTAATCGAGATGAAACGGCGCGCTGAAGAATCTCACGCCCGTGCGGAAGAGGCTTTGCGCCAGTCGCAGGCGGACCTCGAACGCATCAGCCGGCTCACCACCCTGGCAGAGTTGACCGCCTCCCTGGCGCACGAAGTGAATCAACCAATTGCCGCCGCCGTCACCGATGCCAGTACGTGCCTGCGGTGGCTCATGCGCGATCCTCTCGATGTGGAAGAAGCGCGCCAGGCCGCGTCGAGAGTCGTCACAGATGCAACCCGAGCCTCCGATATCATCAACCGGATCCGCTCCCTCTTCAAAAAGGGAATCCCGCAACGAGAGTTGGTTGATGTAAACGAAGTCATTCGCGAGATGGTCGTCCTCCTGCGCGGTGAAGCGACCCGGCACTCAATGTTGGTCCGGACGGAGCTCGCGGCGGATATTCCCGAGGTCATGGGCGATCGAGTGCAATTGCAGCAGGTGTTAATGAATCTCATGATCAACAGCATCGACGCGATGAGGAATGTGGAGGGAACGCGCGAACTGGCCGTCAAGTCGCAGCGAGGAGAGAACCAGCACCTTGTGGTGTCGGTCAGCGATACCGGTCTTGGACTTCCCCGTGAGCAAACCGATCAAATCTTCAACGCCTTCTTCACCACGAAGCCTCACGGCACAGGCATGGGACTTCGGATCAGCCGCTCCATCGTGGAATCCCACGGTGGCCGCTTGTGGGCTGCCGATAACTTTCCACGCGGCGCCATCTTTCACTTAACCCTTCCTTCCAAAGTCGACGTCGATGAATGACCCGCTATCCCGCTGATGATGCCCCACCATCAGGGTGCAATTGATATGGCCAAGGCAGGTGGCCCATTCAAGCCTTCCTTTGGCTTGAGTGGGGCAGTTCCACGGCTGGACACAATTTCCCCGCCGCTCGTTCGCGCTTTCGCGCCGTCCATTCCGACTCGATCGCAACTCGTCCCTCACAGCCAGTTGCGTAGTGGCGAAAACTGCTCCAGTCCCAGTCCTCCGCGCGTTCGCACAACCCAGCCTTCACCGGATTGCGATGTATGTAACGCAGCTTTTCGACAAACTGCCCGTAATCTCGAATATTGAAATCGTAGTACCGCTTTTGCCAGAAATGCTCCGCATCGCCAATCAAACGCCGCGATACGCCCTGCTTCAACGACTTCAGTGCATCGGCCAGCGTATGCTGTTGCGGTTCGCAAAGGGGTGGCCCATTCAAGCCGCCCTTTGGCTTGAGTGGGGCAGTTCCATCGCTGGACGTATCCCGCTGGGGTTCGCTGAGCAGCAGATGAACATGCTCCGGCATGACTGCGTATCCGTAAACCTGAAGCCTGAAACGGCACCGCACGCGCTCCAAGGCTGACTCGAAGATTCGCCGGCTTTCGTCGGTGGTCAGCAAGCGGCGGCGATGGTAGCAGCAGAAAGTAACGAAGTGACTTTGACCACTGTGCTGGAAACGCGTGAGTCCCCATGGCATGGGGACAATCTAGCGTTGTTCGCCGGACTGCGTCTGTGACATGTGAACATCCCCACTCAAGCCAAAACCAGGCTTGAGTGGGCCACCGGCCGTACTATGCCATCAGATCTGGCACCGGCTCATGCCCTCCCCGCAAACTCCCGGCTTTCCGTGGACACTTTCACCTTTTCTCCCTCCTTGATGAAGAGCGGAACGCGGATTTCCAGGCCCGTCTCCAGCCGGGCAGTCTTGGTCCCACCGCCCGACGAGTCGCCCCGAACCGCGGGTTCCGTGTAGGCAACGTCCAGCTCAACGAATATTGGCAGCTCTAAACCAATCGGATTGCCGTTGTATTTGCGCAGCTCAATCAATGCGCCTTCGATCAGGAAGTCCAATGCGTCCCCGACCATCTCACCGTTAAGGGTCACGGTCTCGTAGCTTTCCTGGTCCAGAAAATGAGAACCATCCCCATCGCTATACAGATAGGAAGCCTGTACCGACTGCAGGTCCGGCTCCTTGAATTTGTCGCTCGCCTTGAATGTCTTCTCAAAGACCGCGTTCGTGAGCAGGTTGCGCATCTTCAGGCGCACCAGGGTCTGGCCGCCGCGAGCGGTAGGCGTGTTTACGTCTGCTTCCAGGCAGCAGAAGGGAGTGTTTTCAAGCTCAAACAACGTCTTACGTTTGACACTAATAGCATCAATGAGAGCAGCCATGAAGTCCTCTAAAGTAGGTATCGAGACCGAGAGCGCAGCAATCCCGATCCCAATTTCCTTCCAGTATAGGGTGAATCGCTCCTCGGATGAGAAGGCATTAGCGGTTGTCCTGTGATTGTGAGTGTAATCGCGATTTTTCGCCAACTACGTTCGCCGGGTGCCCCATTTCTCGCGTTCTTTGCGAGAAGTGGGGCCTTTCGCCGGTGGCCCATTCAAGCCGCCCTTTGGCTTGAGTGGGGCAGTTCCATCGCAGGACGTATCCCGCTGGGGTTCGCTGAGCAGCAGATGAACATGCTCAGGCATGACTGCGTATCCGTAAACCTGAAGCCTGAAACAGCGCCGCACGCGCTCCAAGGCTGACTCGAAGATTCGGCAGCTTTCGTCGGTGGTAAGCAAGCGGCGGCGATGGTAGCAGCAGCACGTAACGAAGTGACTTTGACCACTGTGCTGGAAACGCGTGAGTCCCCATGGCATGAGGACAATCTAGAGTTGTTCGCCGGACTACGTCTTTGACATGTGAACATCCCCACTCAAGCCAAAACCGGGCTTGAGTGGGCCACCGGCCGATCAGAATCAGGCCAGCCTTTGCCTTCACCCGCTTGGCGTGGACAATCGACTTTAGCGACCGCCAATTAACGACCGCCGATTTCCTGACTATGCCCAGCCCTTCCAGCGAATGAATGCACCGAAACCAATCAGACCTGGGAAAAGGAGCAGGATACTGCTTGGCTCTGGCATAGCGTTAAGCACAGTGCTACTGGAGCTGAAATTCAGCGGCACTCCATTACCAACGGTTGTGCACGTGGTCAGTGCCGACGAGCATTCAAAGACGTTTTGAGCAACCGGGTTGTAGTAGATTTTGTAATCGGTTGAGCCCACCTGGAATGCAAGGCCAGAGCTATCAAGCCCAGTTCCTTGAGGATCAAACAAGTTGTCATTTCCCCCGTAAGCCCCCGGGCCCAGCAATGAAATAGCATGCGCACCACCTTGGGTACCCACCGCGGAGTCGATAGTGTACTCAGTGGCAGTACCCTGCTTAACGGCCATAAGGTCTACCACACCCGTGCCGTACGGCCCGTACCAGGCCATGGATATCTCCAGGGTGATCGAACCGGCGTAAGCGTTCGTGGCGGTCAGCGGGAGGACGAGAAGCGCGGAGAGAACAACGAGTGCCCGAACGAAGCGTTGCATGAGGGTGGCCCCCAGTGCGGACGAGAACACCTTAACCCAACATTGTTAACCGCACGCCATCGCAAAGTTAATTCTCCGCGATAATTTGTGGGGATTAACAACCGAAGCGCCGATCCCCTGGTCGAGATCGAAAGCGCATGCAACCCCGCTCCCAACTTCCTTCCCAGTACAGGGTGAAGTATTGCGCGCTGACACGCCACTCCGCTTAATGATATCTTTTACCCTTACTAGAAACCCGTAAGGTTGGAGGAATTAAACAATGGCGCAAGTGAAAATCACCGTCCGTCCCAATGGCCCTTTCCGCGTGGAAGCGCCCGAAGGCTCGGTCGAATTAGTCGACGCGAACGGAACCCCGTATGACCTGACCGGCAAGCCCGCGTTTTCTCTCTGCCGCTGCGGCGGTTCAGTGAACAAGCCTTTCTGCGACGGCACTCACAGCCGCATCGGATTCCAGGGCGCCGAGCTGGCCGTCAAAAAGGCCGATGGATAAGCTCTGCGCGTCGGCGAGCGCAATTGCTATCTTGTATTACGATCCGAATCACGAACGATCCCGAATCACGAACGATCCCGAATCATGAACGATCCCGAATCACGAACGATTCGTATCAGGGGCATCGCTTCAGCGATGCCGCAACGGTTCCTAAAAATGGCTCCGCCTTCAGGCGCTGAGGAATGTTTCGACAGATGGAAAGCTCTCGAACCACCTTTTCGAAATTCTTGAGGTGCGTAAAAGACACACCCCCAGTCGGCAACCACTTGATTCAATATCGTTTGCGAGTTGTATAGCTTAAAGAGAATACAGTGGAATGTTCCGGCCGGAACATTTAAGCGAATATGCCCAGCGAACCTCGATCGATTAGGAGGCCTTTCTGAACGACCGCGAACTCGGAATGAAACGCAACATCACGCGCCGTGACTTTCTCAACGGCGTGGCCGTAACCGCCGGCGCCGCGATGATGCCCTGGCATCTGTTTGCCGAAGGCGATAACGATCGCGAGAAGTCGCCCGACTATTATCCGCCCGCGCTCACCGGCCTGCGCGGCAGCCATCCCGGTTCTTTCGATTCGGCGCATGCTTTGCGCGATGGCACTTTCTGGGATGCCGCCGGCACGCCGCAAGATACCGGCGAGAACTTCGATCTCATCATCGTTGGTGGCGGCATCAGCGGCCTTTCCGCCGCACACTTCTATCGCAAGTCCGCGGGCGCGAACGCGCGCATTCTTATCCTCGACAACCACGACGACTTTGGCGGACACGCCAAGCGCAACGAGTTTCGCGTGGGCAATGCGTTCCGCCTGGGCTTCGGCGGAACCTATTCGATCGAGAGTCCCGCGCCTTACAGCAAGGAAGCCCGCGGGCTGGTCGAGGAACTCGGTATAGACGTGGCCTCGTATCCCAAGTATCACAATGCTGATCTCTATCGCTCGCTGGGCTTGCGCTCGACCATCTTTTTCGACAAGGAAACTTTTGGCGTAGACCGGTTGATAGTTGGGCCGGCCTCGTTGAGGGGCGGTGAAGAAGACTACGTGGTGCCCGCCGATCAGGATACGTGGAAGCAGTTTCTTGCGAATGCACCAATCGCCGCGCAGGCTAAGAGCGATTTGGACCGCTTGCGTCATGACAACCAGGATTACTTTCCGGGATTGACCTCGACCGAAAAGAAAGCGAAGCTGGCGCGCATGAGCTACGCCACATATCTCAGGGACATCGTCAAGGTCCACGAGGATGTGGTGAAGCTTTATCAAGCGGGGCCGCAGCCGCTGTTTGGTTTGGGAATCGACGCCGTGCCTGCGCAGGATGCGTGGGGATTGGATCTGCCAGGCTTCGCCGGGCTGAAGCTCGACCCGGCGCCGGGCAAGGGAATGAATCGCGACGCGATTCCGAACGAAGAAGCGGAGAAATATTTCTTCCACTTCCCCGACGGCAACGCGAGCATCGCGCGCATGTTGGTTCGCAAACTGATTCCCGAGACGATGGCTGGAAACTCAGCAGCGGACGTGGTTCTGGCGAAGGCAAATTATTCCAAGCTCGATTCGTCTTTGTCACCCGTGAAGATTCGGCTGAACAGCACCGCGGTGCGCGTGAAGCATGTGGGTGACGCGGCGACCGCGAAAGAAGTAGAAGTCGCTTACGCCAGGGGCGGGAAGGTTTACACGGCGAAGGCGAAGAACTGCATTCTGGCTTGCTGGCACGTGGTGATTCCATACATCTGCCCGGAACTGCCGCAGAAGCAACGTGACGCGCTGGCCTCGGCGCAGAAAGTTCCGCTGCTCTACACCAACGTTGCACTGCGCGACTGGAAGTCGTTTCAGAAGCTGAACACGAACGCGGTTTATGCTCCGGGGTGCTACCACACCCGCATGGGTCTCGACTTGGCGGTTAGTATTGGCGGTTACGAATGCGCGCGCAAGCCAGAAGAGCCGATCGTGGTTCACATGATGAAAACCCCATGCAGGCCGGGAAGGCCTTCGCGGGAACAGCACACGTTGGGGCGCATCGAATTATTCAATACGACGTTTGAAACCATGGAACGCAAGATTCGCGAGCAGCTGGCGCGCACGCTGGGCGCGGGAGGATTCGATCCGGCGCGCGACATCGCGGCGATCACCGTGAACCGCTGGCCTCATGGTTATGCCTACGAATATAACTCGCTGGTCGATTCATTCTGGTTGGAAGGCGGCGAACTTCCCTGCGAGGTGGCGCGGAAGAATTTCGGAAGAATCGCGATCGCCAACGCGGATGCCGGGGCTTACGCTTATACAGACGAGGCTATCAACCAGGCGTGGCGGGCTGTGGGAGAGATTGTGAAGGGCTAGCGGGGACGTTTGGTGTATATCGACGCCAGTCGATATTGTGCCGATGTACGCTGCGTAAATCTCACGAGGGATGCGATTGTGGTATCCCACTTCTCGCCAAGGACGCGAGAAATGGGGCACCCCTGCTTTGTTTGTATCGACGTCGGCCGATGTAGGGTTACTCTGTTGAACCTCAAATGGGGATAGAGTTGTGGTATCCCACTTCTCGCCAAGGACGCGAGAAATGGGGCACCCGGCTTTGTTTGTATCGACGTCGGTCGATCTAGATTTACTCTGTTGAACCTCAAATGGGGATAGAGTTGTGGTATCCCACTTCTCGCCAAGGACGCGAGAAATGGGGCACCCCCTGCTTTGTTTGTATCGACGTCTGCCGGTGTAGATTTACTCTGTTGAACCTCAAGAGGGATAGAGTTGTGGTATCCCACTTCTCGCCAAGGACGCGAGAAATGGGGCACCCGGATGTGGGGAGATTTTATGCTTGGCCCAGATTCACGCGTTGAAGGCGGAGCGGCAGGCCGTAGTGATGGGCGAGGGCGCTTGCGCCGCCGGCAAGAGCGAGAATCATCACAACGAAAATAAGGACGCGGCGCGGGGCGTGTTCTGTGCGCGGCGCGAAGACCGCGATGAGCGCGCCGAGAATCAAACCGGTGACGAGTCCGCCGATGTGGGCAGCGTTATCGGTGACGCCGGATGCCGCGCCGAATACAAGGTTGAAGCCGACGAACACTACGAGGCTTCGCAGCGTGCCGGAGAGCGCCTCGCGAGGTACGGAGAACTCGCCCAATTTGAAGGCGGCGATGAGTGCGCCCGCGAGTCCGAAAATCGCGCCGGAGGCGCCGACACTGAGGACGTGAACGTTCCAGGTAATGCTGGCGAGGCTGGCGCCCAGGCCGCAGATAATATAGAGAGCGCCGAAGGTCCAGCGGCCGTAGAGCGATTCGCTGAGCGCACCCAGATCCCACAAGCACCACATATTGAAGGCGATGTGAAGCAGGCCACCGTGAACGAAGACACAGGTCAGCAACCGCCACCATTCTCCCGAAAGGGTTAGCGCGCCCGCGTTGGCTCCCCACCGCAGCAACTCCATCCCGGAGAACTCCTGGAATGGGCTGCCTGAACCGAGCACCATGCCAAGGTATACAGCGACATTGATGCCGACAAATATTTGAGTGAGGCTGATGGTGGATTGACCGCCGGATTGTCCGCGGCGAACCCAGGGGGTGGGCATGACTGGTTGGCGGGCGTCGTCGACGACTTCGCCGCGCTGTGCGGCTTCATGCTGCACGCACCACTGGCAGACTTTTCTGCCGAAAGAGAGGCCGGGAAGCTGACGGCCGCAGCGAATGCAGTTTGCCATGTCTTAATGTGAGAGTATCAGCAGTTTGCGGCTGAGGACAAAGGCGGGGAAGAAATTGGTGTAGCCAAGGTTGTCGTGACAGTCGAGCGGGTATCCCCACATGAGCTTCGGGGCTATTCCTTTGGTTTGAGAACCTGCGCGGGGCGCGCTGGAAGGGGCGCAGCTGTAGCGCTTTCCATCCAAGCCGTGTACCAAAGATTCAAAAGCATTTGAGATCCAGCTGCCAGTCGGTGAGTAGTAAATTCGAACGCCTCCGGCGATCCCTTCCCGCGAAAGCTTCCCGCTTTTTCCAGTGCGTAAACATTCTCAACCAGCCCGTTCGATTGCCTAAGATAAGAAATGTAATCGATGAAGGGATCATTCAGGCGCTCAGGATCATGCACGAATCCCGCAAAATTACTGGGCTGAATGTTGGCCGCGACATAAACAGTTTCGAACTGGGCGTGGATCTCGTGCAGCGTAGTGTAGCCGTTTGGATTTGGTCCAACCCAACCGTTGTACTGGATGGTCGTATGCAAAGGCTGTGAACCGTCGGCAACGTAGTGTCCCAGCCAGCCTGCATAAAAAATGATCGCTTGCTCAACCGATGCCGTGGGTTTATGCGCAGCCTTCAACTGCCGGTACTCTCGAAATGCGCTCTTCAGGCGGCCATAGACTTCCATCGTGATGTAAGGCTGCAGGCCAACGCGTTCGGGAAGATAATCATCGGGATGCTCCGTGGCCGCGGCGCGCTTTTCGTAAAGCTTCCGGTAAAACTCGTAACGTCCCCTGGGTAAGGGATCGAGCCAGGAGACGCGTTCGAGGTCGATGAAGTGGTCGGGCTCCTGCGCATTCTTGAGCGCAAACTCCGCGGGATTGCGCCAGCGATCCGGCTCAGGGCCGAGATAGCCGATCTCTACAACAGCGCGACGCAGAAACCGCGGCATGCTGGCCGGGATTTTCTGCGCCGCCACGCGGTTGACGTAAACGTGCCCCTCGTTGCCCCAGGCGAACGCGGCATCGGTTTGAAAAAGCACGAGGGCGATCAGCAGAAAGCTGGTCAGCCCTCGTTTAGATTTAGCCATTTTCTCCTGGCCCGACATTCTAGAGTCCACGTCAGAACGTCAGATGCAGCGCCATCTGGATGAACCGCGGACTGCCGATGGTGTGTGAGAGTTCCCCCAAATGCCCAATCGGAGGAATTGCGTACCCTAGGGATGAACAGGAAAAAGTAGGCCCCGGAGGGTTGCAGAAGGCGTTGAAATCTACGCTGTTATTGGGAATATCGAAACTTGGGTGATTGAAGATATTGAAGGCATTCACGTCATATCTGAGTGCGAATCGTTCGCTCAACGTGAAGTTCTTGAAGGCTCCGAGATCGAAACGGTTTTGGAATGGACCGCGGAATATATTGCGTCCACCTTTCGTATAACCGTTCTCAAAAGTGTCGCATACGGTAGTTCCGGAACTTGAATCGCAGGGCGGAACGCCGTTCGTTCCGGGTGCAAAAGCCGGCACAGGGCCGAACGCTGCCGGGTTAAGCACAGGCAGCAGCCCGTTTATCCCCGTTGTGCCTTGAAGCATTGGTTTGTTGGACGTGGCGCCGACGCCGCCCACCGGAACGATTGGGTTGGTGGTCAGATCCTGGCCGCCGCCCCAATAAATTCCGCCCACCCCGCCGCTGTAATCAATCACGCTATAGGGTTGGCCGCTTTGCAACACCGTAACCCCATTAATCCCCCATCCGTTCACGGCTTGCTTCACCCAGCCGTGAGCGTTGGCAATAGTGGGAAGGTCGTAGTGATAGCTCAAGGTGAAAATATGAGTCCGGTCAAAGTCCGAACTTCCATAGGACGAGCGCGGATTGTTGGGATCATTCCCGTTGTAGAAAAGCCCGAGCCCGCTTTGCTCGTCGAGCGTGTGGGAGTAGGTGTATGCGCCCGTAAGCTGCAGCCCTCGGCTCAGACGCTTGTTCACGCTAACTTGCAGGGCGTCATAGTTGGACATGCCTACTCCGCTGTTGAAGTCCGAATTTGGATCGTACCCGATGTAAGGAGCGCGGAGAGCCGCGTTGCCCGTACCGAAGCCAACCACGAGGGCGTTCACGTTCTCGGCGGCCAGCGTCAACGGCCCAGTAGCCAAGGTCCCGGGATCACACGCGCCCACTCCGGTCGGAGGAGCTGCACAATTCATGTTGAAGCCATAGGAGTAGTTCTGCTGGAACGGCCCCCCCTTTAGCAGTGGGTTTTGCGGCGTGGCGATTCGCGCTTCGTTGAAAGGCAAGGGAATGGTTTCGTGAACGCCGTGATTGCCCACGTAGCCAATGGTCAAGACCAGCGTGTTACGCGGCTGCCATTGGAAGTCCAGAGTCCAGTTTTCCGAGTAGGGCAGCGTATTCCTGGGATTGTAGCCGCCGAAATAGAGAGGACTGCAGCCGGAGGTCAGGTTGTTACTGGTGCAGAACGGTGTCGTCTGGTTAATAAGATTGGCCGCATTTGGCACCAGAGACTGAATCGCAGACAAATTCGTGGGGGGCGGGGGCGGAGGTGTGGTGCCGAACGGAACGCCGAAAGTCGCATTCGTGGGGGCGAAAAATGGCACCACGAATGGTTCTTCAACGGTAACGCCAAAGGGACCGCTGATCCCCCCGCCAGCCGGGGGAGAAAGCTCCGTGAAGTACTCGCCGCGATCGTAATACATTCCGAAACCGGCGCGCACCACAACATTCTTTACGAATGACGGGCTGTAGGCGAGCCCGATGCGGGGAGCAAAACCCCATTGCCGCCCCGTCATGGTGGAATTGCTTACCCCCTTCGTACCGAACACTTTGTTATTTCCGGCGATCACGAGCCCAATGTTCTGGACGGTGTCGCTGGTTACGTTATAGGAATAATTTTGCGGATAGAAATTCGACAGCAATCCATTGGTCTCGTACAGCGGGCCGTCCCAATCCCATCGCAGGCCAGTATCCAGAGTCAAGTTTGATTTGATCCGAACTTTGTCCTGGACGTACGCCCCCGCCTGCCTGGTCCGGTAATGGCGGCTGGTGCCCCCGGTTAGGACTTCAGAAGGGGGCTGCCCGCCGCAAGAAAAACTCGGGCTGCAAACCTGCCCTTGCAAGAAGCCCGGAAAGTCCGCGAAATTCACGCTGGCCAACTGCTCGTTCCGGTTGATTATGTTGAGCTGCGTGTAATCGAAATTGAAGCCTGTCGACAAGGAATGGCGGCCACGAACCCACTGCAGACTGCTGGCCCCCTCAAAATTGTTTTGAAACATTCCCGTGTTTGCGAAACTGCTGGACGGACCTATGTACGTGCCATCGAAAAGGTTGTCCGCGTTATGGATGTTGATCGAAGGGAACAAGGTTTTGCCCAGGAGGTCCATACCAATGCTTGAAGGCTTTAGGAACTGGCTCTGAGCGGAATAGGCAGTCTCGCGAATGAAGCCGATGCGCTGCTCCCAGGTGATATTGGGCGTCAGCGAAGTCGTATTGTCGAGAGAAATCGCCTGGCTTCCCGCATGCATGGTTTGAGGGAAACCGAGGAGCTGGCTGTTGGCGAAGGGAGTGGTGTTTGGATCGCGCTGGTAATAATACTTAGCCGCCAACCTGTCTTTGGGACTGACAAAAAAGTCCACATTGCCATTTGCCTGATCCGCGCGAAAAACCGAACTGCCACCTTGAATAGCGGCGTCCGCGCTCTGACTCTGCAGATTGGTCAACTGAGCGCCAGTGGCTGCGTTTGGCATCCAGAGAGTGCCATCTGGAGCTTTCATCTGCATGATTGAAAGCGCCTGAGGCGTAATCGTGCTCGGGTCGAAACAGGCGGGCTGACCACTCCCGCCACAGGGCCCGATGAAATCTGTGTTCACAACCGCCGCAAGGCCGGCGGGGCTGCGGTCGCTGGTTAAGTCGGGTGGAACGGCGACCAGTGACGTGGCTAGCAACTGATCGTTCGCCCGCGTTCCCTGGTACGACGCGAAATAAAACAGTTTGTCTTTCTTAATGGGACCGCCAACGAAGCCGCCAAACACCTCGCGATGCATCGGTGGCCTGGCCAGCTGGTTATGTCCATAGAACCACTGATTGGCATCCCACTTCGAGGTTTGGTAATAGTCGTATGCCCCGCCGTGAATAAGGTTTGTGCCCGACTTGGTGGTCACCTCAAGGTGGGCACCGCTGTACGCGCCTTGGGAGGCATCGTACATAGCCGAGTTCACGTGCATCTCCTGCACCGTTTCCGGGGGCGGACTCGGAAGAGCCTGGCCGATCGCGCCATAGACGGATGTGCTAGTCACGATCTCGCCGCTCGGATTGTTTCCGTTCCCGTTTTCGCCGATGTTCACGGCTACGCGCCCCGATGTCACCTGGCTCGTCGTTTTTCCGTTGAAAACGTTGTTGCCGGAAACGCCATTGATCGTGAAGCTATTGCTGGTATCGCGCTGGCCGTTTGCCCAAATTGCCTGATTGCCCAGGCCGGCGTTGGTTCCTGCAGTATTGAGAAAGTCGGCGCTTACGCCCGGACTCAGAATTGCCGCCTGGGTCAAGCTCCCCGTACCCAGAGGGATCTCTGCGATCTGATTGTCGCTTAAGGTGTAGCCTGTCGTGGTGTCAGTTTCATTCAGCAGCGGCGTCGCCTCTACTGTCACCGTTGACGCGATGGCCCCAGGCTTAAGCTTGGCATTGACCGTTGACGTGCGGTTACCCTGCACGATGATCTGGGGATAAACAGCGGTCTGGAAGCCATCTTTCGTGAACTTCACTTCATAAGTTCCGATGGGGAGGTCGGCAATGCTGAAGGAGCCATCCCCTTTGCTGGTGGCGCTTACTTCCAGGTTGGTGGCGGCGGAGTGCGCTTTCACGCTCACCCCCTGCACCACGGCGCCGCTACTGTCGGTTATCGTACCGTTCATCGAGCCCAGCGTTTGCTGGGTGAGGGCGAGTTGCGACGAACCAAGGATAATTAAGCCTGCGGTCAAGAACAACCGATAAAAAAGCGTCGTAACAGGGGCGGCGGCGAAAAAGCCACGACGAGAGGTCACAAGCGGCTCCTTTGGATGGACCCGCACTTATAGCAAAAGTCGTTGGCTTGGTTCAAGGGTCTGGCCCTGGAAAAGGCTTTAAATTTCGATTAATTTTTGCGATGCAGGTGAGCGATTGAAAGCGTCGACCGGCGCGGCCAGAGCTTAGCTTCCAACATAGCGCGCGTAGAGACTGCGCGCGATGCCAGTGTCGGTGGTTCCTTTGATGATTGCGCGCCCGTCGGGAAACAGCGTCATCTCGTAGGGCTCGCGCCAGAATTTCAGGACGAATTCGTTGTGCCGCACGGTACCGTGAGACTCCAGCCGGCGCTGCATTTCGCTGAAGTCGATCGGCCTGGCGCGCTCGTGAATCTGCACCGAGTTTCTGCCGCACATGGTGATATGCGGGCGTCCCTCACCAGCCAAGTGGACGAAATCAAGCCTTCCACACGCCGGACAATCGGGCCGCGGAGTTGCAGCTGCAATCTCTGCGTGTTGATTGCTCCACACATCGAATGACCAGAGCGTTTTCCGCAACCGTCCGGCAGCCTCGCCCCCAATCAGCAACTTCATGGCTTCCGTGGCCGCAATCGAAGCCACCAGATTGACGGCTGAATTCAATATTCCAGAGGTTTCGCAGGTTTCCACCATCCCTCGCGGCGCGTCGGGAAAAATGCACGTCAAGCATGCCGTTCTCCGGGGCAACACATTCAAAGTTACGCCGTAACTGCCCACGGCCGCTGCATAAATCCAAGGCCGGGAATTCTTGATCGCGTAATCGTTCAGCAGATATCGAGTTTCAAAGTTGTCAGTGCCATCGAGAATTAAATCTATGTCCTCAAGCAGGGCATTAATATTTCCGGGCACCGCGTCGGCGACCCTGGCCTCGACCACAATCTGCGAATTGAAGGCTGCGATTTTTCGGGTTGCGGCGATGGCCTTGGGCAGGGACTCTGCCGCGTCCTCTTCGTCGAACAGGGATTGGCGCTGCAAATTGCTCGGCTCTACGTAGTCGCGATCGATGATGCGCAGCGTCCCAACCCCGGCGCGCCCCAGCAACGACGCCAAAGCGGAGCCGGTGGCTCCGCAGCCCACGATCGCCACGCGCCCGGCCGCCAGTCTTCGTTGCCCTTCCGCTCCGATGCCGGGAAACAGAATCTGCCGCGAATAGCGTTCCTCGAATTTGTCTTTTTCCACGCCCCGCCTCAAGGAGGTCATCAGTTTTCCCCAGCAAAACCTTTATTATAGGAGTTCGCTTGCAACATCCGCAGAATACAGAGAACCGGCCTCCGAATGCAGGAAACGGGCCCGAGGACATTATTTGCCGAGACGGTACGCGTCACTCGTCATATTGATTGTTGCATCGTTCGTATCGGACGCTCGTGCCGTATCGTCAGCGAATTCAGGTGCACCCTCTTTTCAGGATCGACCAGGCTCCGACCCTTCTTCCACTCTCACCCTGATGACGACTTACGCAGGGCAAATCGTGCAATCAATCGAACTGCCAGGCGTACCGGATGTCGCGCACTTGCTGCAACTGATTCCGCAAAAGCCGGGCGAGCCGCTTGACCGCGACCAAGTCCGCGAGAGCATCCGGGTGCTATATGCGACCGGGCGTTTTTCCGACATTCAAGCCGAAGTGAGTCCCTGGGGCGCGGGTGTGCGGCTCACATTTACCACTTCGCTTAACTTTTTTCTAGGCGCCATTGACGTGGAAGGCGCACCCAGCCATCCTAACTACAATTCAATTGTCAATGCATCCAAATTCCAGCTCGGCGAACTTTACACCGTAGACAAACTTAACCGCGCCCTGCAGAACATTCATCAGCTTATGCAGGAGAACGGCTATTATCGGGCGCGCGTTACCGCGGAAAGCACGTCCAATGCGGCAACTCAACAGATCAACGTTCTTATTCACGTAACTCCAGGAGAGCCAGCCCACGTGGGTGAAGTCAAGGCCACTGGCCTCTCTACTTTCTCTCAGGACCAGCTTCAGGATATTGCAAGAATGCATCCCGGCGATCGTGTCACAGCGGCCCGCGTCACCAATTCGCTTCAGCGCTTGCGCAAGAAATTTCAGAAGCAGCATCGCGTCCTCGCTCAAGTTTCCGTTGCGGAACAGAAATATAATCCGTCATCCAATGCCGTCAGCTACACCTATCTGATCGAGCCGGGACCAGCTGTCCTGATCTACGCTGAGGGTTTCCGTATCAGCCGGGGCGTGCTAAAGAGGGAAATCCCGGTCTACGAAGAGAACGCTCTCGACGACGACCTTCTGAACGAAGGCCAGCGCAATCTGCTCGACTATCTCCAGAGCCGCGGCCACTTCGACGCCACTGTCGAGTTTCACAAAGAAAGCGCTCCAGACATGCTTCGCGTCGTCTATCGCATCGCTCCTGGCGCCGTGCATAGATTCGACCTCATCGATATAACAGGGAACAAATATTTCTTGCGGCCAATAATCCGACAGCGCCTCCACATTCAGCCCGCGGGCCGATTTTCCCATGGACACTACAGCGGGGACTTACTGAAGAGCGACGTCGCTTCTCTGCAAGCCTTGTACGTCTCCAACGGCTTTCGGCAGGCCAAGATTCAGACCAAGGTTGACGACAATTACCACGGCATGATGAACCATTTGGCGGTTCACATTCACATTGACGAAGGCCCGCAGACGCTGGTCGGAGTTTTCCAGCTTGTCGGCAATCAGAAGATTGATGCCAGGTCATTTCCTGAACTCAACACCAGCGCTGGTCAACCCTACTCGGAGCAGAATCTCGCCAATGACCGCCAGATGATTCTTAGTTATTACTTTGATCACGGTTTTTCTAATGCCATTCTCGATATCACGACCAAGCCGTCGCCCAATCAATCGAATCGCGAAGATGTCACCTACACAATCCATGAGGGCGAACAGTTTTTCGTCAAGCAAGTGATGGTCGCTGGACTCGAACACACTCGCGACTATGTAGTTCAGCGCGAAATTCAGGTGGCCGCGGCAGAGTCTCTCAGTCAGCAAGATCTTCTCGACACCCAGAGGAAGCTCTACGACCTTGGGATCTTCAGCCAGGTCGATACGGCTGTGCAGAATCCCGAGGGCTCTGAGCCGCAGAAAAATGTTCTTATCCAGGCGCAGGAAGCCAAGCGCTATACATTTACTTACGGCATTGGTTTGGAATTCGAAACGGGTCTGCCCTCCGGAACGAATTCTCCTGCTGGATCGACTGGCGTAAGCCCGCGGGTCGGTCTCGATATCACGCGCCTTAACGTCGGGGGGCGGGACCAGACCTTGATCTTCCAGTCTCACGTGGGCCGTCTGCAACAGCGGGGTCTTATAAGCTACGAAATTCCCAAGCTCCTTAATAATGACCAGCTCAAACTTTTTTACACAATCTTCTACGACAACAGCCTGGATGTGGCCACGTTTACTTCGCAGCGTTGGGAAGGCAAGATCGATCTCCGGCAGCAAATCGGCAAGCAGCAACCCAACCGCTCCAATTCCATCACCTACCGATTCGATTACCGCCGAGTCAAAGCCAGCAACTTTGCCGCGAACTTTTCACCCGCGGAATTTAGCTTGTTTTCTCTGCCCGCCGTCGTCGGCGGTCCGGGCTTCACCTTCATTCATGACCAACGGGATAATCCTCTGGAAAGCACCAAGGGGCAATACTTTACTTTCGATGCGTTCGCGGCATCGAGCTATTTCGGCTCCCAGTCGGATTTCGGCCGGACGCTCGCCCAGGATTCCACCTACTATGCCTTCGGCCGCGCGAACCATAAATTTGTCTTCGCTCGATCTACTTCCGTGGGATTAGAACAGGCCTATCGAGGCACCAGAGTTCTGCCGCCCGGCGCGTGTCAAATCATTAAGTTGGTGTCCACGTGCCCAGATGTTACCGTCATTCCGCTTCCCGAAGTTTTTTTTGCCGGCGGCGGCAACTCCCACCGCGGATTCGGGTTAAACCAAGCGGGACCACGCGATCCGGATTCCGGTTTTCCAGTTGGGGGCTCGGCGCTGTTCGTCAATAGTGAGGAACTGCGTTTTCCATCGATCAGTTTGCCCTACCTCGGACAAGGCTTCGGCTTCGCCGTTTTTCACGATATGGGAAACGTCTTTACCGCGGGTCACGATATGCTCAAGGGACTGGTGCGCTGGCATCAGCCTAACCCGGCGCAGTGTCTGCAAGGCGCCGGTGTTCCCAATCCTTCGTGCCTGACGTATTTCAACAATACCGGGTATAACTTCACGTCTCATGCCCTAGGTGTAGGGTTGCGTTATAAGACACCTATCGGTCCACTACGCTTTGACTTCGGCTACAATCTGAATCCAACACGCTATGTTCAGGGGCTTCTAAATCCGGCGGGACAGTTGACAGGCAATTTCGAGGCGCAACGCCTGCATAATTTCAATCTTTTTTTCAGCATAGGCCAGCCATTTTGATAAACCGACTTCATTGGCGCAGAACGGTCACGATCACGGTTTTGGCATTGCTGCTGGCCATTCTCTGGCTGGTCCCGCCGCGTGCGACGGCGCAGGTGATCGATAGGATTATCGCAACCGTCAACGGCCACGTCATTTTGCAGTCCGACTGGGATGAAGCCCTCTGCTACGAAGCCCTGCTAACCAACCGCGAGCTTGCGCAGTTTACCCGTGACGACCGCCGCTCCGTTCTTGACCGTTTGGTTGACCAGGAACTTCTTCGCGAGCAGATGAAGTCTGCCGGCTTTTCCCACGCCACCGATGCAGAGGTGGCCGCGCGTCTGTCGGACGCCCGCAAACAATATCCTGAGGCCGGGTCCGACGAGATCTGGCACGCGCTTCTCGGGCAGTACCATCTCACGGAAAAAGATTTAGTCGCTCACATTCGCCAGCAGATCGACGTGATGCGCCTGATCGATGCCCGGCTTCGTCCAACCGTCCAGATTGATTCCAAGTCAATTGAGGCTTATTACCGCGATCAGTTCGTTCCGAAGTTAAAGCAGGCAGGAGCCTCCGAGGTTCCTCTCGCCGAAGTTTCGGCGAAGATCCGCGAACTGCTTACGGAAGAAAAGGTGAGCGAGTTACTTGTCTCCTGGTTGCAAAACTTGCGCTCTGAGGGGCAGGTACACCTTCCGGGCGTTACGCCCTCTGCTTCCGATGAGGGAGTGCGGTCCCAGTGAGCGAACCATCCGCTGAACCCGGGCGCCGCAACGGATGGAAGTACATGTTGCTTGGGGCGTCAGGTGTTTTGTTCTCTGCGCTTGCCCTGCTGGTTTACCTCAATACTGATTCTTTCCAATCGCTGGTGCGGCGCCGGCTGGTGGCGGAACTTGAACGCATCACCGGGGGCCGCGCCGAAATCGCCAGCATCCATACCATTCCATTTCGTTTGCAGGCTGAGGTGCGCGGCATCACCGTTCACGGGCGTGAATCTGCGAACGACGTCCCCCTCGCGCACGTTGACCACATTGTCGCCCGACTGAAGATCGGGTCTCTGCTTCGCTCCGAGTTGGCATTCAACGAAGTGGTCCTCGAGCAACCTATCGTTCATGTAGCTTTTTATCCCGACGGAACCACAAATTTTCCGCCGCGAAAAGCCGGTCCCGCGATTGGCGCAAATCCAGTCGAACAATTGTTTGCGCTCTCCATCGATCATTTCGAAATCCGCCATGGCCAGATGCTGTGGGACGATCAGGCCATCCCTCTCGATTTTGCCGCCCGCGACACGTCGCTGCAGATGGATTATTCGTTCTTGCATCGCCGCTACGATGGGCGGCTGCTGTTAGGGTTTGTTGATACCAAGCTGCTGAGCTATCGCCCGTTTTCGTGGATGACGGCGATGGAGTTCAGCCTGGGTTCCGACTCCGCCACGGTTACTTCTCTTAAGTGGAATTCCGGTCACTCCCACTTGTCAGGCAGTGGCCAAGTGAAAGACTTCCGCCGTCCGCAGCTTCAGGCCTCCTACGATGCGCAGATCGACCTCAGCGAAGCCGCGTCCATCGCGCGTCGTCACGACCTGCGTGCCGGCATTCTCGCGCTCAAAGGGAACGGCAACTGGTCTCTCGAACAGTTTGCCGCCAATGGTCTACTGACGCTTCGTGATCTCGGATGGCACGACGATCAAATCTCTTTCTCCAAAGCGTCCCTGAACTCTGACTATTCCATCAATGAGCGGGAGATCAAACTCGCGAAACTTCAAGGGAAGATATTTGGAGGTGGTTTCACCGGCGTCGCCGAATTCGATCAATGGCTCGCACCGGCGCAGCACCTGACCCCAGCCGCGAGAAAAAATTTTGAAACGGCTGTCATTTCCGCGGCCCGGCCGCTGAACAAATCCAGCGCGAAAGCTGCCAAAACTAAATCGGCTTCAATTCAGAATGCGTTTATAACTCTTCGTCTGTATGATTTTTCTGCGGAAGATCTCGCGGCGGCGCTCAATTCCCCGGCTCATCCGATTCCGCGATTCCATCCCGCTGGTTCGGCATCGGGCACGGTTGAAACTCGCTGGCAGGGAACTCCTCGCGACGCGGAAGTACAGTTCGCACTCGATCTTGTCCCTCCGGCTCACCACGCTCCCGCGCAAACCCCACTCACCGCGCATGCTGTAGGCGTCTATCACGCCGCAAGCGATAGTCTCGATCTTCCGCAATTCACCCTCGCCATGCCGAACAGCCGCGTTCGCGCTACTGGCACGCTCTCTTCCTCGTCCGCCGTACGCCTCTCGATTACTACTTCGAGTCTCGTTGACTGGCTGCCATTTGTCGACGCGCTTCGCGGACCCGCACTCTGGCCGGTCGTGCTCAATGGCAGCGCCACCTTCAATGGCGGCATGACTGGAGCCCTATCTTCTCCCCAGATTAACGGCGTTTTGCTGGTCGATGATTTCGACGTCACCTTGCCGGCCACGGTCAAGACGCCGCAAATTCAAAGCCACTGGGATTCTCTTTCCACATCCATCGAAGTTTCTTTTTCCGCCATCTCTCTGCACAATGCGATTCTGCGCCGTGACGATACTTCCGTCGGATTCGATGCCTCCGCCATCCTCGATCACGGCCACTTCACGCCCGACAGCCTTTTTAATCTGCATGCCGACGTGCACAACTCAGAACTGGCCGATCTTCAGGCGCTGGCAGGATGCAACTATCCCGTCTCCGGCAAAGCAGATCTTGTCGTGCAAGCCGCTGGGACACTCACCAACCCTCACGGCAACGGGCAGATCCATCTCACCGATGCCACGGCATATGGTCAAAGAATTCAGCAGGTCGACTCCGGGTTTCACCTCGCGGATGGCGAAATTTCTTTCGATAACATTCACCTGCTTCATGACGATTCCGTACTGACGGGTAGCGCAGCCTACAATCCCTCTTCGCGTGTTTTCCATCTCGACCTCGCGGGCAACAATTTCGATCTCGCCCAGGTGCCACAGCTTTATCCCAGCCGTTTCTCCATCGAAGGCCGCGCCGATTTCAGTCTGAAAGGCTCCGGCACCAGCGACGCGCCCTCGATTAATGCCGCCCTCCACATTCGCGATTTAAGCTTGGACCACGAACTCGCCGGTGGACTCGACTTGCAGGCCATCACCGAGGGCAGCGAACTTCATGTGACGGGAAATTCGAACTTACAGCAAGGCTCTGTTCTTCTCAGCGGGAACGTTCAATTGCGCAGCGGCTATCCGGCAAACTTTTCCCTGAAGATGAATCAGCTGGATATCGATCCGCTTTGGCGCCATTATTTTCTCGGCCAGCCCACGGGCCATTCTGCGGCCGATGGTTCATTGGAGATGCATGGTCCGCTTCGTCATCCCGACCAGTGGATTCTCGATGGCACTCTGACCGCGCTCGCGCTCGATATCGAGCATCTGAAGGTGCATAATCAGGATCCGATTCGCTTCTCGATTGCCCGTCAGGCGATCAATTTCCAGGAACTGCATCTCGTGGGGGAGGGAACCGACCTCACGGCGCAGGGATCCATGCAGCTTTCCGGAAGCGGCGCACTTGATCTGACTGCCAATGGCCGCCTCGATCTGAAGCTGCTTTCCGCGTTCGACTCCGACGTTAGTTCTTCCGGCGTTGTGGCCATGAAAATCACGGTGGGCGGCACCCTCGCGGAGCCTTTGCCGCAAGGTAGTTTTCAAGTCACAAACGGTGCGCTTTCCTATGCCGGCGTTCCCAGCGGACTAAGCGAGCTTAACGGCTCAGTCGTTTTCACTCGCGACCACATGCACATTGATACGCTCACCGCTCGCACCGGCGGGGGCAACGTCGACCTCAAGGGCGACGCCACTTACATAAACCGGCAACTCAACTTTAATCTTACGGCGAACGGCAAAGGCGTCCGGTTGCGCTATCCGCCGGGGGTCAGCTCCACTGCCGATGGGGAGTTGCATTGGGTCGGAAGCCGCTCCGCTTCCACGCTTTCCGGCGACATCAGCATCGAAAAAATTGCCGTGACACCGGGCTTCGATTTCAGCGCGTACCTGGAGCGTAGCCGCCAGTTCGCTACCGTCACCTCCGCGAACTCGCCTCTCAATGACGTCAAGCTCGATATTCGCGTGCAGACCGCTCCTGAACTTCAGATGCGTACTGCCATTGCACGGCTCTCCGGGGACGCTGACCTGCGCCTTCGCGGCTCCATTGCGCGCCCTGCCGTCCTCGGCCGCGTTGACGTGCTCGAAGGCCAGGCCACATTCCACGGCACCCGGTTCACTCTCGAACGCGGCGATATCACGTTTGCCAATCCGGTGGCCATCGAGCCCCAGTTGAATTTGCAGGCGTCCACACACGTTCGCAATTATGATCTCAACATCACCGTCACCGGCACGCCCGAACGCCTGAATCTCAACTACCGATCCGAGCCTCCTCTGCCGAAGTCCGACATCATCGCGCTTCTCGCTCTTGGCCGCACCAATGAAGAATCGGCGCAACTCCAGGAACAATCCGGTCAGAGCGTTTTTTCCGACCAGGCCACCGCCCTCATTCTCAGCCAGGCGCTGAACACCACAGTCAGCAGCCGATTGCAGCGGTTGTTCGGCGCCAGCAATATCAAAATCGATCCCCAAGGCCTGACCACCGAAACCAATCCCACCGCCCGTGGTCCTCAGGTCACCATCGAACAGGAATTTGCCAACAACCTTTCCCTCACCTATTCCACCAACGTGTCGCAGAGTTCGCAGCAGATTATTCAGGGAGAGTACTATGTGAACCGTAACGTCTCGGTCGTCGGCACCCGCGACCAGAATGGCGTGGTCAGCTTTGACTTGCGCATCCGCCGCCGCAAGAAATAGCGAAACGAAGCCGCCTCGCGCAGAAACAGAAGCTGGAAGCAATGCCCGACCTAACCGCCGCCCGCCAACTCATGGTCGAATCCCAATTGCGTACTCGGGGTATCTCTGATGCGCGCGTCCTTGACGCCATGCTTCACGTTCCCCGCGACCAATTTGTTCCGGCGGCATATCGCGCCCAAGCCTACGAAGATCATCCGCTTCCGATCGGCGACAGCCAAACTATCTCTCAGCCGTACATCGTTGCCGTCATGCTCGAATCCCTTCAACTGCAGCCCAGCGATAGAGTTCTGGAAGTCGGCACGGGTTCCGGCTATGCAACCGCGCTGCTCGCGGAGCTTGCGGCGGAAGTATTTTCCATTGAGCGTCATCCCGCTCTGGCTGAGAATGCGCGCGAAGTTTTCACCAGGCTCGGCTATAAGAATGTTCAAGTCTTCACCGGAGACGGTTCGCTCGGTCTTCCCGCATCCGGCCCCTTCGACGCGATCCTGGTTTCGGCCGCCGCTGCCGGATTGCCTCCAGCTCTCATTGCCCAACTCAACGAGTCTGGACGAATGATCATTCCGGTTGGAACCGGCGATTCGCAACAGCTGCAATTCGTCCGGATGGTCAATGGAAGTCCCATGATCACCGCGCGTGAACTCGTCCGCTTCGTCCCACTGGTTTCCGGCAATAGTGACGTGTAGCTGTGGAAATATTCGGTAGTGTCCTAATTTTAGACATTGGCAGCGGCTCAACGTAATAAACTACGGAGCCGATGTCAAACAGAGCACCAAAACGAGCCAAGCCAAAAACGTCGCCACGAATGGCACCAAGAACCAAAAGCCGAATCTCGCCACTGGCCATAGTCTTAAGTGCGGCAACTTTGATTGGCGGACTCGCTGCCTTGCTGACATTGCTCCCTCGCGTAACCCTGACAGTATCCGATCCTCCTAACCCCGACGATCCATTCTCAGCTTCAGCAACCATCACAAATACAGGTTTCATACCACTGGCAAAGGTGACGCCATCTGTCAGCGTTAAGTCGATAGAAACCAAAAGTGGTTCTTCGTGGACCCGAAGGGAATTTTCCATACGGCATGAAAGTCCAGCGAGACGTATGGCAAATATCGGATCTGGGCCTTGATGACCGGTTGACCGTCGCTCTAAACGACGTTTGGGGGGTTGCTCCCGCGGACTTGCAGTCTGCCGATCTTGCAATTTGGGTGGATTACGAACTGCCGATACTTCATTGGAAAAGGAGCAAAATGTTCCCTTTGGTTGCACACAGGCAAACCAACGGCAAATTCTATTGGTATGCCAAAACCGTAAATTAGGACACCACCAAATATTCTTGCGACTTGGACATCGTGCGAAGAGCCTTCGCCTTGTGCTTTTCCGCACGTTGCCGAGTTGGCGCTCGCCGTGGTACAAGGTCATAAAACATCCGCAGCACGGCCTCTAACTTCAGCACGGTCGGGAGATAATTGCAGCGCATACCTCAGCTAGATGGACTTCGAGCGATAGCCATACTGATGGTCTTCAGCACGCATGCTCTCGGCGTCCCTTTGCTTTGGATGGGAGTGGACCTGTTCTTTGTCATTAGCGGGTACCTGATCACCGGTATACTCCTGCGTTTGAAAGAACGACGCAGCATCGACGGGGCCTATTGGAAGCCCTTCTATTTGCGCCGCGTTCGGAGAATTATTCCTCCGTATGTCGGGTTTCTTATTGTCCTCAGCCTTGTTTTCACGGTACCTTGGGCACATCTTTGGTATTGGTACTTGTTCTTCGGCGCTAATTTTGCCCTGGCGTTAGGCAAAGTTAATGTTGCCGCAATGGCTCCGTTGTGGTCGCTCGCTGTAGAAGAGCAGTTTTATTTCATCTGGCCTTGGATCGTCCTTCTCTGCGACAAGCAAACGCTACGGAGAGTGGCTTGCGCCGTGGTTGTTGTTTCTCCGATTTTGCGTGGCGTATTCACCCCGATTTTCACGACCCACTTCCCGATCTATTGCTTGACTATATTTCGCGCCGATACGCTTGCCATTGGAGCGTTCATTGCTATTGCGGAAACTGAAGATGTTCATTGGATAGAACGACGCCGGAACACTGCGCTGGGCTGCGTGGTAGGAGCTTTAGTTTTGTTTGGGCTTTGCTCTATGTTTGCCAGCTTTCGCACTGGGGCAAACAGCGTTCTGTTTAACTCGGTTGGATACTCACTGAGCGTTATTCTATTTGGCAGTATCCTCGTCTATACGCTCGGTTTACGCCAAGGGGTCTTGCATAGCATCTTGACTGCTCGTCCCGTACGATATCTCGGGCTAATCAGTTACACATTTTACCTTTACCACGTAGCAGCCTTGCTTAAGGTGGAGCAACATGTGCACTCGACCATCCTTGCCGCTGCCTTAGCGCTCGCCGTCACCATTGCCATCGCGATGATATCGTGGCACTTCTTGGAGTCTCCCATTCTCAAAATGCGCGAAACACGGGGGATGCTCAAGCCACTTCCAACTAAGGCCTAAGCGTCGCTGGAACTATGAGAGGCGCAGTCGACGCGGGCGTTTCCGCCGACGATTGCACGAGCTGCTGGGCCGAGTCTTGCGCGTACCGCAACGTCTCGCCAGGAAAAATTCCCAGGTAGAGAGTTGCCGCCATGCAGAATGCAATTGCCACGGCAAGAGCGGTAGGAACCGGCGTTACCGGAACGTCTCTGCGCGATTCGCGCATGTACATGGCCACGATAATGCGAAGATAGTAATAAGCCCCGATGCCGCTGTTCAGCACGCCGATAATCGTGAGCCAGATCATGTTGGCTTTCACCGCAGCACTAAAGACATAAAACTTGGCGAAAAATCCGCCCGTCATCGGGATCCCAATCAGCGACAGTAAAAAAATAGTCAGCGCCGCCGCCAACAGCGGGGAACTGCGCCCCAGGCCTTCGTAGTCCTCCAGATTCACGTATCGCTCGCCCGCATTTGCAAAGTGACTCACCACGGCAAACGCGCCCAGGTTCATGGCCGCATACGCCGCCGTATAAAACATTGCCGCTGAAGTTCCCAGCCCAGGCGAAGCCGCAAATGCTACCAGCAGGTAGCCGGCGTGCGCGATGGAAGAATAAGCGAGCAAGCGCTTTACATTGTTTTGCACCAGCGCCCCGACGTTCCCCAGCGTCATGGAGAGTGCCGCGGAAATCCAAATCAGCCAAAACTTGCCCGGCACATTGATCACGAACACAATTCGCAACAGCACCGCAAACGCTGCCGCTTTGGGCGCGGTAGACATGAAACCCACAATCGGCGCCGGCGATCCTTCGTAGACATCGGGCGTCCATACATGGAAAGGCGCGGCGGCTACCTTGAAGCCAAGGCCCACAAACATGAACGCCATGGCCGCGAAGGCCAGCAACGGAATAGGTCCGGCCAGCAGAGTCTTGCCGATCTGATCGATGTTCGTCGATCCCGTGGCGCCGAACATGAGCGCCACGCCGTACAGAAAAAATGCCGTGGCAAATGACCCCAGCAGAAAATATTTCAGCGACGCTTCCGCGCTGGAAGCTTCACGCCGCCGGAATCCCGCCAGCACATAAGAAGATATCGAGGAAATCTCGAGCGCAATAAAAATCAAAACCAGTTCAATCGCAGACGACATCAGCGCCATTCCGACCGCGCCGAAAAGAATCAACGCGTAGTATTCCCCGGCGCGAATCCGCTGCACACTCATGTACTCGTAAGAAGTAAGAATCACGACCGCGGCAATCGCGGTCACGAGGATATGGAAGAAAACGCTGAAGCCGTCAATCTGCACCGTGTTCCAGAAGGCCATTCCCGGTGATTGTGCCATCAACCACGTCGCCATCAGACCCGCCAGCGCTCCGGCCAGCGCGATTCCACCTAGAACCTTCTGACTCTTTTTCTCGTCGATCAAAGGTTCAAGCACCATCACGATCATTCCGAAGATAGAAAGTACAATCTCCGGCAGCACGCGAACGTAATCGGCACTCTGCGGAAGTATTCGCGAGTAGGCCGGCAGGAAAGGCCCGATGATCATGGCGGCGTTCATCGTCCCACCATTCTGCTTGCAACTCGCGTCAACGGAGTGAGCGCAGCCTGCACCGCCGGATCAATTGCCCCCAGCCACACGATGGGAGCCACGCCCATCAAGAGCGCCACACCCGCGCAAGGCCACACCGCAATCTTTTCGATGGCAGACAGGTCGCGAAGCGAATTGTTCACTGGATGCGTAACCTTCCCGTAAAAAACTCGCTGATACATCCAGAGCAGGTACACCGCGCTCCAAATGACGCCAGTAGCGGCCAGTATCCCGTAAGCCGCTCTCGCCTGGAACGCCCCGCTCAACACCAGAAATTCACCAATGAACCCGTTCATCAGGGGCAATCCCGCCGATGCCAGCACGATTGCCAGATACGACGCGGCATACACCGGCATCACCGACGCCAGTCCTCCGAATTCGCTGATCTCGTAGGTATGACGCCGCTCGTGCAAAATTCCCGCCAGCATGAACAGTCCGCCGGTCGAAATCCCGTGCGCCAGCATCACGAACATCGCGCCGTTTAATCCCGCCTGCGTGAAGCTGAAAATTCCAAGCACAACAAATCCAAGATGGCTGACCGATGAATATGCAATCAGCTTCTTCATGTTGGGTTGCACCATCGCCACCAGCGCGCCGTAGATGATGCCGATCAACGCCAGCGTCATAATCCAGCCGGCATTGTGCCGCGATTGTTCGGGGAAGAGACCCAGGTTAAAACGCAGCATCCCGTAAGTGCCCATCTTCAACATCACTCCGGCCAGAAGCACCGAGCCTGCTGTTGGTGCCTCCACGTGAGCATCCGGCAACCATGTGTGAAAAGGAAATAGAGGAACCTTCACTGCGAACGCCAGGAAGAATCCGAGGAACAGCCATTGCGCCGCGGCGGGAAATTGCGGCACTGCGCCGCGCATGACCTGGTCGCGGATCACCACGAAGTCAAAGCTGCCGGTGTGCGCATAGAGCCACAAAATCGCGGCCAGCATAAACACCGACCCGATCATCGTGTACATGAAAAACTTTACCGCGGCATAAACCTTGCGCTCGTGGCCGAAGATCCCAATCAGCAATGCCATCGGAATCAACGTCGCTTCCCAGAAGAAATAGAAGAGGAACAGGTCGAGCGAGGTGAAGACCCCGATCAGCGCCGTTTCGAGAATTAGAAGAAGGATAAAAAACTCCTTCGCCCGCTCGTGAATCGAGTTCCAGGAAATCAGCACGCACAGCGGCGTGAGGAACGTGGTCAGCACCACCAGCCACAGTGAGATGCCGTCAATTCCCATGTGATAGTGAATGTTCGGCGTTGTGACCCACTGGAGATCGATCTGGTACTGAAACTCAGTGTGCGAACGCTGGAAATGGACCGGGAGATGAATCGACACAGCAAACGTGAGCAGCGAAATGACGAGAGCAAAAATACGAATGTCGCGATCGCGCCGGGGAAACAGTATCAGCAGCAATCCGCCCGCGAGCGGCAGGAACGTAACCAGCGTCAGGATGATGGAGCTGAGATTGTCGATGCTCATCGCACTCCCGCCCAGATCATCAGCACAATCACCACCGCCGCCCCGGCCGCAACCCAGCCGGCGTACGAGCGAATGTTTCCGGATTGCATATGTCGAACTTCGTCGGAGGCGTGGCGCGCAACATCACCGGCGTCGTTCACAGCTGCATCAATAATGTTTCGATCCACTCCCTGCCACAAGATTCGCGTCGAACCATCGATCAGCGGCCTCACAAAAACCGCGGCGTACAGTTCGTCGATGTAATACTTGTGGACCACCATTTCATAGAAGCCGTTGAGCGAGCCCGCGATTTTATCCGGCAAATCTTTCCGCTTGTAGTAAAGCAGCCACGCCAAGCCGAACCCGAGCAAGGCAGCCAGCACCGAGATTGCAGTAAACAGCAGCTCGGTTGAAGCCTCAGTCTTCGGTTCGGATCCTTCTGTGGTTTGCTCCGAAGCGCCCTTCTCGCCGACAACCGTGTGTTCGCCGTCAGCGGGAGTGCTGGCATGAAATACCGGCGCTAGAAATTGGTCGAATCGATTGTTGCCGCCCAGCGATCCCGGGACGCCAACGTAGCCGCCAACCACTGAGAGCACAGCAAGAATCACCAGAGGGATGATCATCACCTTCGGACTCTCATGAATGCCGCCGTGGCCATGGCCTCCGTGGGCATCGTGCGCGGGGTGTCCCGCGTGATCGTGCGCAGCCTCCGCTTCACCGCGGTAGTCGCCGAAAAAAGTCATGAACCACAACCGGAACATATAGAACGACGTAATAAAGGCCGTAACCAATCCCACCAACCAGTAAGCCCAGCTTGCCTGATACGCGCGCCACAGAATTGCGTCTTTGCTGAAAAATCCTGCGAGCCCGGGAATCCCAGCGATAGCCAGCGTGCCCGCCGTCATCGTCCAGAACGTCCAGGGAATTCTCTTGCGCAATCCGCCCATCTTCCGCATATCCTGTTCGCCGCCAACGGCATGGATCACCGAACCCGCCGCCAAAAATAGCAGCCCTTTAAAAAACGCATGAGTCATCAGATGGAAAATTCCCGCTGAGAAAGCTCCCACCCCGCACGCCATGAACATGTATCCAAGCTGCGAAACGGTGGAATACGCCAACACTTTCTTGATGTCGGTCTGCGCGACCCCGATGGTTGCGGCGAAAAATGCCGTCAGCGTGCCGATGATTGCGACCACTGTCAGCGCGATTGGCGCCCGTTCGAAAATCACATGCGAGCGCGACACCATGTACACGCCCGCCGTCACCATGGTCGCCGCATGAATCAAAGCGGAAACCGGCGTCGGGCCTTCCATCGCATCTGGAAGCCAGATGTACAAGGGAATCTGCGCCGACTTCCCGCACGCCCCAACCATCAACAGAATTCCGATTGCGGTAAGCAGACCAGCCCCCCCGGTTTCCACGCCCATGGGCTGCACGCTGCCGAATACCTGGGTAAAATTCAACGACCCAAAATGTTGGATGAGCAGAAAAAGCGCAATCAGGAAACCGAAGTCGCCCACACGGTTAACAATGAACGCCTTTTTTCCCGCGGACGCGGCCGAATCTTTCGTGAACCAGAATCCAATCAACAAATACGATGCCAGCCCCACTCCCTCCCAGCCGATGAACATCACCAGGTAGTTGTCGGCCAGTATCAGGGTCAACATGAAAAACATGAAGAGATTCAGATAGGTGAAGAAGCGGTAGTAGCTCGGATCGTCCCACATGTAGCCCACAGAGTAGACGTGGATCAGAAATCCGACTCCCGTTACCACCAGCAACATCACCAATGAAAGCTGATCGAGATAAAAAGCGAAGTCAGCGCTGAAGTTGCCGGAACGAATCCAGTGCGCAAAGAATTCGTGGTAGGGAAGTGTCAGCGACGACCAGCGCATCGATACCGACAAAGCCATCGCAAAAGCCGCTCCGCAGAAAAACAGAGCGACCGCGGTCACGGCCTTGCGAGATGACTTCTTGCCCAGAAAGCCATTGATCGCGGCTCCCGCCAGAGGCAGCAGCGGGATCAGCCAGAGATTGAGGTTCGGGTTCATAGTTTGAGCAGGTTCACTTGATCCACGTTCAAGGTCTCGCGCGTGCGGTACACGGAAATGATGATCGCCAGTCCCACGGCCGCTTCCGCCGCCGCCACCACCATCACAAAGAAAACGAATACCTGCCCTGCCAGCGCGTGCCAGTGCGCTGCAAATGCCACGAACGACAGATTTACGCCGTTCAACATCAACTCGATCGACATGAAGATGGTGATGATGTTGCGCTTGATCAGAAAGCCGACCACGCCGCAGGCAAACAGAAATCCGCTCAGCAACAGATAGTAGGAAAGCGGCACCATCACTCCACCTTCCCCGCCGTGGAGTCCGGCTTGCTGGCCAGCACCACAGCGCCCATGATGGCAATCAGAATCAAAACGGACGTCACTTCGAAGGGCAACAGAAAATCATGAAACAGAAGTTGAGCAAGATCCGTCGGATTTCCCGGCAGCGCGCCTATTGCCACCGCTTCCGTCCCGGAATGCCGCAGCACCACCCAGGCCATGAGAACACTGGCGATCAGCATTCCCGGTACTCCAAATAAAATCGCAACCCGGCTGCCTTTCGTCTCTTCCTCTTCTCCCGCATTGAGCAGCATGATGACAAAGACGAACAGCACCATAATCGCGCCCGCGTAGACAATCACCTGCACGGCGGCGACGAACTCCGCGCCCAGCAACAGATATTCGCCCGCGAGCGCCGCCATTACGGCGATCAGCGACAGTGCGCTGTTAATGGGATGCCGCTGGGCCAGCAGGTTTACCGCCCCACCCACGCAGACCGCTCCGAACGCTAGAAATAAGATGAGATGAAAATTCATGAACCGAAAAACTTTCTTTCCTACCAGGCAACGGCAATCGCCGTGGCCACCAGATTCGCAATCGCCAACGGCAGCAGAAACTTCCAGCCAAAATCCATGAGTTGGTCGTAGCGGAAGCGCGGCAACGTTCCGCGCACCCAGATATAGAGAAATAGAAAACAAAAAACCTTGGCGACAAACCAGAAGACCGGCAGTACCGCCTGCAAGAGCGGAGGCCCAAACACCGGCCCGTGCCAGCCTCCAAAAAACAATAGCGTAGCCAGGCAAGCTACCGTAACCATGTTGGCGTATTCGGCCATGAAGAACATGGCAAACTTCATGGCGCTGTATTCCGTATGATATCCCGCCACCAGTTCAGTCTCGGCTTCGGGCAAGTCAAACGGAATGCGGTTCGTTTCCGCATACGCCGCCATCAGATAAATAAAAAAGCCGATGAACTGCCCGTGAAAAATGTTCCATCGCGGAATGAATCCCAGAAAGCGGCCGCCCTGCGCGTCCACGATGGCGCGCAGGCTGAAACTGCTCGACTGAATCAGCACTCCGACCAGCGACAGTCCGAGCGCAATTTCATAACTCACCATCTGCGCGCTGGCCCGCAACCCGCCTAGCAGCGAGTACTTGTTATTCGACGACCACCCTGCCAGCGCCACGCCGTACACGCCCATCGAGGTGACACCAAGAATCAAGAGCAGCCCAATATTCACATCCGTGATTTGCAGCGGAATGTCGTACCCAAAGAGCCTGATTGAATTGCCAAACGGAATGACTGAAATCGAAGTCAGGGCAAAGATCACCGCGATCAACGGCGCCGCCAGAAAGAGCGGCTTGTAGACGTGCGGTGGAGTCAGGTCTTCCTTGAATAAAAATTTGATCCCGTCGGCCGCGGGCTGCAGCAATCCAAAAGGGCCGACCCGCGTGGGTCCCCATCGATTCTGCATGCGGCCCACGACTTTGCGCTCCAGCCATACCGTATAAGCGACCGCGGTTAGCAGCACAAAAAGGATGATCGCCGACTTGATCACCGACACGAGTATGAAAATGCCAATTGGCAACGCCGTCGCTTCCTCTCCCAATGTCGAAATCAAATCAGTCAGCCGAGACCTCAGCGGTCTTGACCTCATGACTCTCGCTTACTGAATTCAATGCGCGTGAATATCGCCCCAGAGTTCCAGAGCTGAAAAGACTATCGTTCGCCGGAGAAACGGATTCCGGCTTGTGAGCCGCGCTAGTTCCAGCTTCGGCCAGCGACGTATGTTCGCTGTTGCCCGAGAGCAGGTTGACGCGAGAAACGTCGTAACCCGGAACCAGTCGCTGAATTTCATCCAGAATCGCCGTCGGATCGAACGGGCTCATCTTCGGCTCCAGTCCATGCGCCTCAAGCCAAACCGCATGACGATCCGCCTCACCGGATTGCGCGCCGCGCGACTGGCCCATGTCGGCCCGGGTCCCGCCGCCGAACGGCACGAGTTTGCGCATCTCAAAACCCATGGCGTCCGCGATGCGTACGATCATTTCGAAATCAGACTTCGTACCCGTAACCTCGCCGGCCTTCTTCACCAGTTGCAGGTCCCCGCAAGTGTTAGTGAACGTGCCGGATTTCTCATAGGCATTCGCGGCCGGCAATACAACGTCGGCAATCACCGCTGTCTCGGTCAAAAACATATCTTGCACTACCACAAAACTTTTCGAGAACGTGAATGGATCGATATCCAACCGTCCCACCGGATTCGACCCAACCACATACAACGCTTCCAACTGCCCCGCTTTTCCAGCCTCCACCATGCCAGGCAAATCAAGGCCCGCGGCCTGCGGAATTTCTCCCCACTCCTGGTGAAACTGGCTGTTCCCCACTATCGAGTGATACCCCGGGAGCAAATCAGGATACAGCCCCATGTCCGCGGCGCCGCGGGAATTGGCGTAGTCGGCCAGACAAACGAACTTTGCTCCGGAAATCGCTGAACCGAATTTCACCAGCTTGGCAAGGCCGTCTCCAACAATCTCTGATCCGAAAACGATCACCAGATTCTGCTCCCCGCGCAATTTGTCGCGAAGTGCGATCCACTCCTCTTTTTTGGTGGATGAATTGGCCAGCGTATCCGCGGCCGCGTCGCTACCGGCCAAAAATGCAGCCGCTTGACCTTCCATGCCCGGCTCAATCTGCACAAAGCTGGTAGCCTGCCGCCGCAGCTTGATCGAATTCGAATTGATCACATACAGCCGCGCCCGATGGAGTCGAACATTGTTGCGAATCTGCCAGGCCAGCAACGGATGCTGTTCGGTCGGGTCATTTCCAATCAATAGAATCGCGGGTGCAGTGAATACCTCCGCCATGCTCGCTGTCGCACCCTCTTTGCCACGAAGCGCCGACGCCAGGGCAGGGAAGTCCGCCGTCCGGTGATGGTCCACGTTATTCGTCTTCAGGACGACCCGCGCAAACTTCGACAGCAGATAATCTTCTTCATTCGTCGTCCGCGTCGATCCAATGACGCCAATCTTCGCTCCGCCGTCGCTGTCGCGAATCTCCGCAAAGGTTTTTCCGATCAGCTCAAACGCCTCTTCCCATGTCGCCGGAGAGAGTTTGCCGTTCTGTCGAATCAGCGGCTGAGTCAGCCGATCTTCATGATTCGCGAAATCAAACGCGTAACGCCCCTTGATGCAAAGAAAATCTCCGTTCGTTCCGCTCTTGTCGCGATTATCGCCGCGCACAATCTCCATCCCAGTATCGGCGCGGCGCACGCCTAGCGTGGTCTTGCATCCATCGCCACAGTGCGTACAGATCGTCCCCACATGCTTCATCTCCCACGGACGCGTCTTGTACCGGTACGCGCCGGAGGTGAGCGCACCCACCGGGCAGATGTCAATGCACATGCCGCACTCTTCGCACTCCAGATGATCTTCTCGATTCGGTGCGATGACGGAACTCACGCCGCGGTTCTGCACGCCCAGCGCCCAAACGTCCATGCCCTCGCCGCACACGCGCACGCAGCGATAGCACAAAATGCAGCGCGGCCGGTCGAAAAATACGACCGGCGACCACTGCTGTTCGTCTTTATGGTTCTTCGCCTCCATGAACTTCGATTCGGCGGCGCCATAGGTGAATGTCATGTCCTGCAATTCGCACTCGCCGCCGGCATCGCACACCGGACAATCCAGCGGATGATTTCCCAGCAGCAGTTCCAGCATCGACTTGCGCGCCTGCTTGATCTCTTCGCTATCGCTGGTCACGATCATTCCTTCGCCGATCACCGTGGTACACGCGGTTTGCAGCTTGGGCATCTTCTCGATCTTCACCAGGCACATGCGGCAAGCGCCCTGCAGAGACAGGTTGGGGTAATAGCAAAATGAAGGCACCTCGATGCCCACAGTCTTGCAGGCCTCGATGAGCAGCGTCCCCGCGGGAGCCGTTACTTTCTTACCGTCGACAGTGAGTGTTACGTCAGCCATATTAAATTTCGCGATGACTCAGTTCTTCTTAGTGCGCTAGTGCCGCCATCTCCTCAGCCGCTCCCGCTTTTTCAAACGGACACGGCCTGCCCTCTAAATGATCTTCAAACTCGTTGCGGAATTTCTTCACGAACGCGATCGTCGGCATCGCGGCCGCATCTCCCAGCGGACAGAACGTACGTCCCAGCATGTTCTCCGACAAATACTGCATGTTGTCGATGTCTTTCTTAACGCCGCCGCCGGCGTGAAAACGCATCAAGGTTTTCTTCAGCCAGTCCGTCCCCTCGCGGCAAGGGATGCACCATCCGCAACTCTCGTGCTGATAAAACTTCATCGTGCGCAGAGCAAATTTCACCATGCACTGCGCGTCGTCGATTACCACCACGCCGCCCGAACCCAGCATCGATCCAGCCTTCGCGACCGAATCGAAATCCATGTTGATGTCAATCTCGTCGGCAGTGAGACACGGCGTCGACGAACCGCCCGGCACAACCGCCTTCAATTTCCGCCCGCCGGGAATGCCGCCCCCAACTTCGTAAATCATCTTCTTCAAGCTGTAGCCCATGGGCAATTCGTAAACGCCCGGCTTCGCCACATTCCCGCTGAGGCAGAACAGCCGCGTCCCGCCATTTTTCGGCGGACCGATCTTCGCGTACCACTCCGCTCCTCCCAGCATGATGTGAGGCACGCTCGCCAGAGTCTCTGCATTGTTAATCACCGTCGGACCGCCCCACAGACCAACCACAGCAGGGAAGGGAGGCCGAATGCGCGGAATCCCGCGCTTGCCCTCGAGCGATTCCATCAGCGCCGATTCTTCTCCAACTTCGTAAGCGCCTGCGCCGCCGTGCCAGAAAATATCCAGATCGCGGCCGCTCCCAAAAATATTCTTTCCGGCGAAGCCTTTGGCGTAAGCATCACGAATCGCCTTCTGCATGATCACCGACAAGTATCGATACTCGCCGCGAATGTAGATATACCCGCTGGCCGCGCCCACCGCCAGCGCGGCAATCATCACCCCTTCAATCACGGCGTGCGGATCGTGTTCGAAAATCAGCCGGTCTTTACACGTTCCAGGCTCGCTCTCATCCCCGTTGCACAAAACATACTTCGGCTTCGCAGATTGCTTGGGAACGAATGACCATTTCATCCCCGTCGAGAATCCCGCACCGCCGCGTCCACGCAATCCCGAATTCTTAACTTCATTAATGATGGCGTCCGGTTCCATGCCAAGCGCCTTCTGCACGGCCTTGTAGCCGTCCAGTTCGAGATAGCGGTCGATGTTGGTCGCGCCCTGGCCAAAGCGCCGGGTCACGACCTTAACCTCGTCGGGATGTGAAACTAAAGATGCCATTGTTGATTTTTGATTTCTGATTGTTGATTGAACGACCCAAACCTTGATCTTCCAATCAACAATCAGCAATCAAGAATCAGAAACTGTCTATGCCTTCATCCTGCACTCGTCGAGAACCTTATCCATTTTTTCCGTCGTCAAGTTCTCGTGAAAATCGTAATTCACCTGCGCCGCCGGAGCCCAACTGCACGCCCCAATGCACTCCACTTCTTCCAGCGAAAACAAACCATCCGGAGTCGTTCCCTTATGCCCCACACCCAATTTCTTCGCGCAATGCTGCAAAATTTCTTCGCCCCCTCGCACCAGACAGCTGATGTTGGTGCAGACCTGGACGTTAAACTTTCCGCGCGGCTTCGTCGTCAGCATCGAGTAGTAGCTGATCACGTTTCGAACTTCGAGCTCGGTCAAGTCGAGCCGTCCCGCCAACTCCGCGATTACCTCGTCCGACAAAAACCCAACCTCATCCTGCGCATAAAGCAGCGTAGGCACCAGGGCCGACCGCTTCGTCGGATAGTGCGGCACCATCTCCGCGAACCTTGCTTCGAATTGATCAGAAAATTTCATTAGCGTTCAGGAGCGATTCTCGGCCTCACTTAATTTGCTGGTGCGCTTCGACCTCACAGGCCTATTCCCTTTCCATCAAATCGGGCATCCGCGTGTGCCCCTGTATTTATGCCCTCTGGAACAAGTCTTCCATCCTCTTCGATTTGCTTTCGGCATGGCGATATCGGAGAACGCACGAACTATCGGTCTATTTCTCCTAATACAATATCAATACTCCCAATCGCCGCCACCACATCCGCAATCAATCCGCCTTCGCACATTTTCGGCAGCGTCTGCAAATTCGCCAGGCACGCCGCCCTCATATGCACACGATACGGTTTTGCCGTTCCGTCGCTCACGATGTAGTAGCCCATCTCGCCGCGTGGCGATTCCACCGCCTGGTACACCTCGCCTGCCGGAACCGCGAAGCCTTCGGTAATAATCTTGAAGTGGTAGATCAGCGCTTCCATCTGCGTCTTCATCTTTTCGCGGTCGGGCAGCACAATGCCAGGAGCATCCGCCTTGATCGGTCCTTCCGGCATGCCGTCAAGAGCTTGCCGCACAATTTTGTTCGACTCGCGCAGTTCCCGCACTCGGCACATATAGCGCGCGAACACGTCGCCTTCCTGCGACACCGGAACCTCGAATTTGAAATTCTCATATCCCGAGTACGGCATGTCGCGGCGCAGATCAAAGTCGACGCCGCTTCCGCGCAGCGTCGGGCCGCTCGCCCCCAGCGAAATCGCGTCTTCCGCAGTCATCCGCGCCACGCCCTTGGTTCGCATCATCCAGATCGGATTTCCCGTCAGCAGATTTTCATATTCATCCACCTTACTGGGAAACCGCCCGGAAAACTCGCGCACCCTCTCAAAGAATCCCAATGGCGGTTCCAGAGCAATGCCGCCCACGCGGAAGTACGACGTCATCATGCGCTGTCCGCTGATCATCTCAAAAATCTTCAGGATTTCTTCGCGCTCCCGGAAGCAATACAAAAATACCGTCATCGCGCCAATATCCAGCGCATGCGTGCCCAGCCACACCAGATGCGAATTCATGCGCGTCAATTCATTCATCAGCACGCGCATCCACTGCGCCTTCGCAGGAATCTCCAGCCCCAACAATTTTTCCACGGCCAGCACGTAACACAAATTGTTGGTCATGGGGCACAAATAATCGATGCGGTCGGTCAGCGGCACCACCTGCTGATAAAACTTCGCCTCGCAGGTTTTTTCGATTCCCGTGTGCAGGAAGCCAATGTCGGGCATGATCCGCACCACGGTCTCGCCATCGATTTCCAACAACACGCGCAGCACTCCGTGCGTCGACGGATGCTGCGGCCCCATATTCAGGATCATCGTGCGATCCTGCCCGGGCTCCAGTACTGGCGTAGGTGTCAGATGCGCCATCTTTAGCGGTAGCCCTCCACCGGATAATCTTTGCGCAAAGGATGGCCTTCCCAGTCTTCCGGCATCAACAGCCGCCTCAAATAAGGATGTCCCGTAAAGCGAATCCCGAACAGATCGAAAACTTCGCGCTCAAAATAGTTTGCCCCGGGCCAGAGCGCCGTCAGCGACTCGACCGTAGGGCTTGCGCTGTCGAGCCGAACTTTCAACCGCACTCGCTCCTTCTTAGCAATCGATAGAAGGTGATAGACCACCTCAAACCTGGGCTCGGCCGGATACCAATCCACGCAAGTAATGTCCGAAAGAAAAGTGAAGTCGCACTTCGCGTCGTCGCGCAGCAGCGCGCAAGCCTCGCGAATGTTCGAGCCATCGACGGAGATACTCATCTCGTCGCGGTCAAATTTCACGCCCACGACCGCACTCGGATTCCAAGCTAGTAGTCGAGCGACGGCCGGATGCCCCTTCAATTGCTCAAGATCGGTAATGGCGGCAGCCAACTTCATGGGCGCACGCTCCGCCGCGACTTCTCCGGACCCCAATCCAACACGCCCTTCTTCCACACATAAAAAAAGCCCACCAGAACGATCCCGATATACACGAACATCTCCCCTAAACCGAAGTGCTTAAGGTCGCGCAAAATGATCGCCCAGGGATACAGGAAAACTGCCTCTACATCGAACAGAATGAACAGCATAGCGACCAAGTAGAATTTGACCGGAAAACGCCCTCGGGCGTCGCCAATCGGGGCCATGCCCGATTCATAAGGCGACATCTTGGCGCGGGTTGGTTTACGCTGTCCGATTAGCCATGAAAGCGAGATAATTGCAGTCGCAATGCCGCCCGCAAGCAAAATATGGATCAAAAACGGCAGGTACCGAGCGAAGTAATTGTCGGGCATAGGAGAGGCTATATATAATTCGCGCCAAGCATCACTTAAACGTTCTAGATTAGGTGCTGGTAAGCAGGAGTGTCAAGGGAGCAAAGAACAATTTAGCAATTCTGCGATCGGGAACTTTGTTAATTCAGAATCATAATTGAGAATCAAAGACGCGTTTGCAGCCCGTACTCTGCGCGCTCCTGCTTTTTCAATTGCGAAATGACCCGATCACACAATTACTCAATTAAAAATTCTTATGATTTTCGGATTTAACACCGACGTGAAGCATGGCGACACCATCTACCACGTGCAGAGCGAAGCCCGCGAGAGCGAGAAGTTGCTCCAGACGCAAGTCTTCGTGCGCGGCAGATGCATCGGCAAGAAAGCGATTTCCTATGCCACATCGGCCGCCGAGACTGGCTTTGGCGATCCTCAAAAAGAGCAACTGTTGCGCGATCAGCATCGCCTCGTGCTCGAATCAATTAAGGAAGGCAAGCTAGACGCTGTTTTGGATAAAGCAGAGAGCGACACCTTGGCCGCCATCAAGCAACTGGATGTGCAATGGGAGAATGCCTCCTCCGTTCATACCAACCGGAATCTCACCATGCAGCTGCACGTCACCGAGGCTGGCGCCGCCGTTCCCAAGGCGCGTCTCACTTTCCGCTTCGCCCGCCCCGATGCCGCTCCTTTCTATACTCAAGCTGTTACCGATGCCGGAGGCAATGCCCAAATCTCTGTCGAGGTAGATGAATCCGCTCTGCCCGATTCGTCCGTGATGGTGCAAGCCAATCACGAAGGCCGCACCGTGACCCGCAAATTCGCCTTGCGCAAAGCCGAATAGAGACTGAAGGTCTCGTTTCATATCCCCCCGGAACGGGCCATTGTAGTAGCTCGGAAATGGAATACACTTCCCCCGGTCGTCCGGCTTCGCACCACCATAAGAAGTCGGACGAGAGGACGAGATGACTTTGCGCGCATTACTTGCGGTGGCCACGGTGTCGCTCTTCCTCTCGGCCTGCGGCGGAAACAACAGCAGAAGCATCACGTCCCCGCCCCCGGCCCCGGTCACTTACACCATCGGCGGTACCGTCTCAGGCCTTTCAGGTACAGGGCTGGTTTTGCAGGACAATGGCGGCGACAATCTGCCAGTCAATGCGGCCGGGACGTTCACCTTCCCCACCTCAATCGTCAGCGGCGGAGCCTACAGCGTCTCAGTTCTCACTCAGCCTTCCAGTCCGGCGCAGACCTGCTTGGTAACGAACGGTAGCGGGAAGGCCACCGCCAATGTCACAAACGTTAACGTCGCCTGCGCCTACACTATCGGCGGTACCGTCTCAGGCCTTTCTGGCGCGGGCTTTGTGCTGCAAAATAATGCCGGAAATAACCTTACAGTCCAGATGAATGGAGGCTTTACCTTTAGCGCACCGCTTGCGAGTGGCGGAAATTATGATGTCACGGTTTTCACCCAGCCTACTCATCCAGCACAAACCTGCTTGGTGACGAGCGGCAGCGGAATGGCCAATGCAAATATCACGAGCGTCCAGGTCGCCTGCACTACGACCCAAACTCCCCAATGGACTTGGGTGAACGGCTCTACCATCATCAACCAGCCGGGGACTTACGGCACTCAGGGCACCGCTGCCCCCGCGAACGTTCCCGGAGCCCGCGACGGCGCAGTCAGTTGGACCGATACGGCCGGAAACCTCTGGCTCTTCGGCGGCGCCAGTGCTCTCGGCGGCGCGTTCAACGATCTGTGGCAATACAGTTCCGGGGAATGGACCTGGATCGCCGGCGCGAACGTGACTGGGCAAGCGGGCACCTACGGAACCCAGGGCGTCGCTGCCCCCGGCAATGTTCCCGGCGCGCGGGCCGGCGCTGTCACTTGGACTGATGCGGGTGGAAACCTCTGGCTCTTTGGCGGTTACGACGGCAATACTAATAATAATTGGTTCAACGACCTATGGAAGTACAGCGCGGGCGAATGGACCTGGGTGAGCGGGGCGAACACTTCTAATCAGAACGGGACCTACGGCACGATGGGCACCGCGGCTCCCCTTAATGCCCCGGGGGCACGATGGGAGGCCGTTAGTTGGATCGATGCCGCCGGAAATCTATGGCTCTTCGGTGGAAACGGCTTCGATTCCACCGGAACATTCGCCAGCCTTAACGACCTATGGAAATACCAAGCCGGGCAATGGACCTGGATGAGTGGCTCAAACCTTGCCAGCCAATCAGGAACCTACGGCACTCAAGGCGTGGCTGCCACCGGCAACGTTCCCGGTGCCCGTAGCCTTGCCGTTAGTTGGATCGATCCGGCTGGAAACCTTTGGCTCTTCGCTGGAAATGGCGATAACTCCGCAGGGACAAACCCAGTCCTCAACGACTTGTGGAAGTACAGCGCCGGCGAATGGACATGGGTCAGCGGCTCGAATGTAGTCAACCAATCAGGAACCTATGGCACCCAGGGAATCGCTGCTGCGGGCAATGTTCCCGGCGCGCGAAGCGCCCCTATTGGTTGGGCCGACGCGGCTGGGAATCTCTGGCTCTTTGGCGGGGGTGGTTACGACTCTACCGGTCAGGGCGGGAAGCTCAACGACCTGTGGGAGTACAGTTCCGGAGAATGGGCTTGGATGGGCGGACAGAACATTGTGAATCAAGGGGGCAGCTACGGAACTCAGGGAATCGCCGCGCCGGGTAACATTCCGGGATCGCGATCGGGCGGCGTCGGTTGGGTGGATGCGGCCGGAAATTTCTGGCTCTTTGGTGGCGCGGGTCTGGACTCATCCGTAACTGCCGGCGGCCTGAACGATCTCTGGGAGTATCAACCCTGATTAGAAATCAGTTCCGATTCGCGAGCTCCCACGGCCTGCTAAACTAACTCTGATCCGCCTGTCGCGACGAAATTGCATCTACGATGAAACTGCAAATCAACGGGGAAGATCACGTTTTAGCGGACCCTGTTCCTCCCATCAGTTTTTCCCTCGTAACCCTGATCGAATCGCTCAACATGAAGCCCGACCGCGTAGCTGTCGAACTCAACCACGCCATCGTGCCGCGTGACCGCTGGTCTGAGACGCTGCTGAAAGACGGCGATCGCCTGGAAATTGTCCACTTCGTCGGCGGCGGCCGCGAATAACCCCAAGGTTTCATCCCGAGCGAAGCGAGGGACCTTGGTTTCCCTTGCAGTAATCCTCCCTGCACTCTTCTAGTTAACCCACCTACGCGAATCTTATTGACACCCACCAACTTCTATCTAGAATGTTTCAAACATTCGACTCACGAATTGTTTCAAACATAATCATGCCAGACCGCTTTCCATCGCAAGAGGTAATCGCTCTAACCGGCGTCACCGCCCGCCAGCTCCAGTGGTGGGATGAGCGCGGCGTCGTCAAACCTGAGCGCGAAGGACACCGCCGCCTCTACTCGATGCAAAACGTCCTCGAAATGGCGGTGATCTGCGAACTCCGCCGCAAAGGCTTTTCCCTGCAGGGCGTCCGCAATGTGATGCGGTTCCTGCAACGCGAGTTCGGCAAAGGCCTCGGCGAAATCGTGGGCCGCAACTCCGACGTGCATCTATTAACCGACGGCACGCATCTTTATCTGGAAACTTCGGCGCGGCAGATTGTGGACATCCTCAAGAATTCGAAGCAGCCCATTTTGGGTATTTGCCTCAGCGATGCGGTTCGGCAGGTTCGAGCTGAGGTGGTTGCAAGGAAGGCGAGTACTTCCGTAATAGCGTCGGCGGAGCGCCGGCGTGCTAGAAAGGCTTCGTAGGCACAAGTTGTGGGTCCACAGGAGGAAAGTATGGTCGCTGAACTCGACGTCTTGAATGAGTGGATTCCCGAACAGATGCAGCCCGGAACTGTCTTTGTTTTAGAGAACGCCGGCGAAGTCGGGGAGAAGGAAGATCCCTACTGGGCCGTGCTCGCCTGCCCGTCTTGCGGCATGCTCGGGCTGATCACGCGCCGCCAGATCAATGGCCTCGTGCCGGTCATCTGCGGCTCGGAACAATGCTCCGCGCAATTTTTCATTCGCGAAGCCGAAGTCATCGTGCGCAAACCGTTCTAGTCGAGTCTTCAGTTCAGTCGCTTTACCCTGCGTTCCTCTGTGACCCCTGTGTCAAAAGCTTTTGCCTTTTTCCACAGCCCCCAGCTCCACCGGAACCTGATCCACAATCTCAATTCCGAATCCTTCCAGAGCCGCAACTTTTTTAGGACGATTGGTCAGCAGCCGGATTCTCCGCAGATTTAAATCACAAAGAATCTGCGCCCCGATTCCGATCTCGCGCTGTGTCTGCCGTTCATTCTCCAGCAGCGTAGGGCCTTTCCGTCCGCGATGAAAACTCAGCGCGGCGCGATCTCCAAGTTTCTCGATCGAGAATCCTTTGGACGTCTGGTGCAAATAGATCAGTGCCCCGCGCCCTTCTTCAGCGATCCGCCGCAGTGAACCTTCGAGCGTGGCGTGGCACTCGCACCCGGTGGCGCCGAAGACGTCGCCCATCAGGCAGTGCGCATGCATGCGCACCAGCACCGGCTCGTCGCTCTTGTTCGCTTTATTCAAACTCGAAACATTCGAACTCGACACATCTTTGTTTTCGACATCGCCGCGAGGCATCTCTCCCTTAATCAGCGCCACATGCGACTCTCCGCCATCGTTCTCACTCTCGTAGGCGATCAGCCGGAACTCGCCGAAACGCGTGTCCACCAAGGCTTCTCCGACGCGGTGCACATAGCGCTCGTGCGCCATGCGGTAACGAATCAGCTCCGCAACCGTCAGCATCTTCATGCCATGCTGCTGGCAAAACTCAATCAGGTCCGGGACGCGCGCCATCGTCCCGTCATCCTTCATAATTTCGCAAATGATGCCGGCAGGGATCAGTCCCGCAAGCCGCGCCAGATCAACCGAGGCCTCAGTTTGCCCAGCCCGCACCAGCACTCCGCCTTTGCGCGCGCGAAGAGGGAAGACATGACCGGGACGCGCCAGGTCCGACGCCTGCGTCCCAGGATCGATCGCCACCTGAATGGTGCGCGCGCGATCATACGCAGAGATGCCTGTCGTCACGCCCACGCGCGCGTCAATCGCCTCGCAGAATGCGGTGCCATATTGCGACGTATTCTCGGCGCTCATGGGACCGATGCGCAAATGGTCGAGCCGCTCTTCAGTCATGGTGAGGCAGACCAGCCCGCGTCCATACTTGGCCATGAAGTTGATGGCTTCGGGCGTAACCTTCTCGGCCGCCAGCGTGATGTCGCCTTCGTTCTCGCGGTCCTCGTCATCGACGACGACAATCATGCGCCCGGCGCGAATCTCCTCGATCGCGGTGGGAACGTCGGCGAAGGCTTGGGAGGTCATGACCGCTCATTGTATCAAGTACCGATGAGTTAATAAGTACCGAGTACCTAGTACCGAGTTGCACGGCGCGGTTTCAACGGATTTAATCCGGATTAAAAAAATGCAGATCAAATCTGCTTAAATATCTGGAATCAATGACTTGCGGGGAACCCGATCCGCTATAATCCGCCCAAAATATTGAATCTAAAGGACTTGTCCGCAAAATATTGCGGACAAAGGGGTTAAGAGATGTCAAAGAGGTTTTCAAGCTCAAAATCCACAAAACAAAGGATTGCGGCCCGGACTCTGAAACCCGCTCTGCTTCGTGAGCTTGTACTGCCTTCGCATAGGGCAATCATGCGCCAGTTTTTGTGGAGGCGCAAGGTTAGACGTCACATCACTTCTGTGGAACATTGGGATTTCGTCTCGACAGATAGCAACTGGGATACCCACTTGGAAGGAGTAGCTCCGGTCGGAATGACAAGGGATTGTGAAGGTTAACGGTTTGGCTTATTTCGCTTTGGCGCGAGCTGCGTTCACTTTGGCCAGCAGATCCTGCGACATGTTCTGCGCCGGGCCCGGAATCTTGACGGCTTCGGCCAGTACGTCGCGGGCTTCGTTGACGCGGTTGAGCTTGGCGTAGGCAAAGCCCAGACGATACAGGACGATGGAATACTGTTGATCATCCTGTCCCTTAAGCAATCCGGCGCCGGCTCGGAGTTCGGAAATCGAGGCCGCCGTCTTGTCCTGCTTGATGTAGGCATATCCCAGGATCGAGTGGGCCATGCCTGCCGAAAGTTTGCGCGACTTATCGGCGTCGGGGTCATCGGCCTTGGCAACGGCGATCGCTTTCTGGGAATAGGTGACAGCCTTGGCGATGCCGCCCGGCTTGGCATCGTCCACATAGGTGCCGGCCATCAAGAGCAATGCGGGCAGGGAGTTGGGGTTCGCGGTTAAAGTTTTTTCTCCGTATGCGATCAGCCGCGGCTGATCGTTCAACTGACCTGGGCCGAGCGTATACATGGCATAACTGGAAACCTGATCCTGAAACTTGGAATCGGGGAATGCCGCTGAGTATTTCTCGATGTATGTCATGCGATTTTTCGCGTTGGTCTCGCTGGCGATGACATTGAAGCCGGCCGCGTCCAGGAAGTCGCAGCTATTCTTGACTGCGCTCTTGTCGTCTGCGAGTTGCCGGCTGAAGTCTTCGGCGGTCATGCCATCGGGTTTCGGTTGCTTGGCGATGGAGGTGCAGACTTCGCCTCCGCGTGCGGCATAGTCCATGAGCTTCTGATTGCTCTTGGCCTGCTGCGCGATGCTGGCTTGCGAGACGAGGATATCGAGGTTACGAGGCGCAGGCGCGAGAGCCTTGTCTCCGTAGTCGATGGCCTTATCCAGATCGCCCGTGGTCTGGTAGGCCTGGGAGATCTGCCAGTTTCCGTAAGCCACCGCCGCGGGATTGACCGAGTATTTCTGGACGAAGTCCTGATACAGGGCGAGCTTTTTTGAGGCGTCCTGCTCGTTGGAGATGGCCTGCAAATCATGATCTTCGGGAGTGCCGGCGGGAATGGTGATCTTGTCGGTCTGCGCGCCGGCTTGCGACGCGAGCAGCATGAGGGAGAAAAGCACACCCAGAGAACTTTGGCTGCGTTTCATGGGAGACCTCCGCTTGCGATCCAAAGCGAAATCTCGATTTTCAATAGCAGGCGAATGCTAGCGCTGAATGGGTCTGGATGCAAGAGCCACGGATGGTGGAAGGGGCTTCAGAGCAAAAGCAAAGTCAAAAGCAAAGTCAAAGGCAGCGGACAGGAGTGTCCGCTCCACACGAGCACCACGTCGCTTTGACTAGATCGCCAGTTCCTTTTCGGCACCGCGAAATAATGCGCGGACCGCGCGGATTACTACGTGCGCCAGCAGGATGACGATTGCGACCAACGCCAGCGCGATTGCGCCGGCGACGTAAGGATGACGCGTGGCGAGCCACGTTAGGGAAATAGCGAGCGCGTCCTCGGCAAGGCTGAGGGAGATGTTCGAGAACGGTTCGGGCGAAGGTGTGACCGCCGCGCGGACGGCGGTTTTGCCGGAGTGGGCGGCTAGGGCGATGGCGGCTCCGAGAAGCGTGGCGATGAGTTGCTCGGCGGGAGTAAGTTGCGCGGTGGCGCGATATGTGAGCAGCGCAGCGACGGGGACGCGGACGAAAGTGTGGAGCGCGCTCCAGAGCAGGTCGAAGGCGGGGATTTTGTCGGCGAAAAATTCAATGGCGAACAGCGTTGTACTCGCGGTAATTATGGGCCATGTTTCGAGAAGTTGAAGAGTTGGAGGGAGCGGAACGTGTCCGAAGCGGGCGAGCAGGCCGAGGGAGGCGACGGTCGCGTAGACGTTGACGCCGGCTGCGAAGGCGATTGCAGCGAGCAGCGCGAAAAGTTCAGGGGGCGGGATTTGCAGCCAGTTCGGCATGGGCGGAAAGTCCCTCGGGGGCTAAAGCCCATTCATGATAGGCCAGGAATAGCAGCGCTGGATAGCTTGCCCTGAGCGAAGCCGAAGGGCGCTGCGCCACCCAAAATCCCGATTATGCGGCGGCTGGAAGCCGCGTTCTTCAAAAATAAACTCGCGCTTTCAGGATCAGCCGCTGGCCAGGCCGCGGTAGCGGCCGACGCGTCCCACGGGGCGGCTGACCGAAGGATTTGGCGGGACTTGCGTGATGGAGCGGATGTTGCTGCTGTTATTGTTTTGCTCGGAACGGAAGCGGAGCAGGGCGGCGATGTTTCCGACTTTATCGAACTCGGGATCGTCCTTCACGTAAAGCAGTTCGATGTTGTGGCGAATTACCGCAGGCAGAATGGCTTCGGCCGCATCGACCACGCCGCGAATTTCGCGACCGCACACGGGACAGAAGTTCACCAGATGGGCATCGAGGTGGCCGCAGCCGGAGCACTCGACGGCTTGCGCATGGTAGGTTTGGCCGAGCAGCAGGGTCTGCACTTCGCCGGATTCGAGGGAGCGCAGCACGCGGCGCAATCCGGTGACACCGCGAGCGCTGCTGCGAGCCTGGCTCAGAGTTTCGCGGACCGCTTCGTCACAGCGTTTCTTTTGCGAAGCGGAGAAAATACTTTCGGCATGGGAGCGGATTACGTCGCGGGTTGCGTGGCCGACCTCGGAGGCGAACCGGCCCTGCAACTTCTGCAAGGCGCAGGCATGCAGCTGCGCTTCAAACGGCGCCCAATGAATTTCCTGACAGCCCAGGACCCAATGCTCAAACATGCCCTTGTCCAAAGCATCTTTCACAAAATCAGCGAGGACTTTGAAATGCTGGCGTGCCTCCTCGGCAACCTGGCGCTCGGCGCGGCCAGCGTCGTAGCCGTTGAAGCCATCACTGCGGCGGCGGCGGGAAAGAGGATGAAAGAAATCCATGCGTTCGGTGAGCTCGCCGAGACGCAGTTCGAAAAGGCGGGCGCGGCGGCGGTCGGTCAAGAGAATGCCGAGGCTGGGAAGCGATCCCAGCAGTTGTGTGAGAGGCTTGAGGTGGAAATGGCGGTCGGCGAAAAGTTGCGTACCGCTGAGCTGCGCGGGTAAATCGTACTCGCGCCAGAAGCGTCGCGAGGAACAGGCGAAGATGGCTTTGGCGTGCGCGCCGTTGCCGCGCAATTCCTGCGATAGGCGAACGATGCGGTCAAGATCGGCACGAGCAGCCTCAATCTTCTCCTTGTTCTTGTGCTTGTGCTTGTTTTTTTCCTCCAACTGCCGCAAGGCTTCGCGGGCCAGATCCTTGGTGAGGATCGCTTCTTCCTTGTGCGCTTTATTGCGAGGGGTCGAGGGCTGAAAGTAAAAACTGAGAGCGCAGGCTCCCTCGTCTTCGAATTGTGCCAGTTCGTGGATTTGTTCGCGGGTTATCATTCGCGGCCCTACTCCTTGTTGGAATTGGATTTACGCGGTCCCGGTATTGGCAAATCGTCCCTTGAATTGACGTGCGAAGGTGGGAGATTTGCGCAGGTGATCGCGTGCGGCAGAAATAGATTTCGACACATGATCGGGCGCAACGCCGGTAATGGCGGAGATCTCGTCGATGTCGAAGCCCTCGATGGCGTGCAGGATAAATGCTTCGCGATGCGCGGGAACGACGTTGTGGAGAGCGGATGCGATGAGGCGCATCATTTCGTCGGTGCCAAAGATCTGCTCGGGAGTGGCAACGCGCCCGTCAGCGATGATGGTTTCCGCGGTAATGGATTCGTCGGGCTGATGGAACTGCAATTCGGGCTCGTCGCTGGCCTTGACGTTTTGGCTGCGCGCGGATTCTTCCAGCCGCACAGCACCGCCGTTCGTGCCTTCCGGGCGGGAAAGTTCGTCGAGAGCGCGCAGGGCCAGGCGGTAGAGCCAAGGCTCGAGGGCGAGGCGCTCCGGCTTTTCATCGCCATCGCCGAGAGCGGCAGCGATGGTCTCGTCGATCACTTCTTCTTTGCTGACGGAATCCTGTGCGACCATGTCCGACGCTTCGCGAAAATAAATTGCGCGTTCCACAAAGCGCTCTAGGCGAGAGAGATTTACGTCGACGTAGGAGCGGACGTCGTCGGACGAGACCATCGCCGGGAAAACCGCGGCCAGCGTCTGCTCGAAGGGAACGGAAGCATTGCGTCGCGCCGAAGTCTCCTTTTGGCGGCGGGTCCACTTGTGAGTGGAGCGAAGCAGTTCCTTGTGCTTGTTAAGTTGATGCAGGAGATCGTCAAACGCGCTCTTCACCGCGGCTGCCGGAGTCGAGGCTTTGGATTCTACCGCCATTTGTCCGGAAGGCAGGCGCAGGTTGAGCGAAACGCTGATTCCCTCGCGTGCCGAGGTCTCCTCAACCATACCCTTTAAATGAACGAGGCTTGGCCGGAAGACTTGCAGGCGTTTCTGCAGTTTTTCAATGTGGTGTTGAATATCTTTTTCAGAGGCGGGAGTTTTATGAAGACGATAACTGATGTGGACGTTCATGAGCACCTCGAGCTTGCAGACGAAGCGGAGCAAACCAGTGCTTTCTTAGATCGATTCTACACCCGCATGCGATGTGGAAAAGCTTTTAAATCACAATACAAATTTGGCACAGGCGGATTTGGGAAGTCGCTTGCAACTGGATGTTACCGCCGACTTATTTGTCGGCCGAGGGCCACGGCGGATATGATCCGTGACATGAAATTGGCAAGACTTTTTCTGCTCGCGTCTTTAATGGTTACGGCAATTGTTACGGCGGTGGCTACGGCTTGGGCTCAAGCGGCGTCCCAGGCTCCAACCTCAAAAGAAGTTGAAGCTGTTTATCCCGATGCCCACGCGCTGTACCTGGATCTGCATGAGAATCCGGAACTTTCTTCGCACGAGATGCAGACTGCGGCCAAACTGGCGAGCCGATGGCGCAGCCTGGGCTATGAGGTGACTGAACATGTTGGCGGCACCGGAGTTGTTGCTCTCCTGAAAAATGGCAAGGGACCAACAGTGATGTTGCGCACCGAGCTCGATGCGCTGCCGGTAGAAGAAAAAACTGGCCTCGCTTATGCGAGCAAAGTTAAAACGAAGGATGACGCGGGACATGATGTTCCGGTGATGCATGCCTGCGGACATGATCTGCATATGGCGGCGATTCTGGGCACGGCAGCGATCATGGCGCATAGCAAAGACTCGTGGCACGGAACCCTGATGCTGATCGGCCAGCCGGCGGAGGAAACGATTGCCGGCGCCAAGGGAATGCTGGACGATGGTTTGCTGAAAAGATTTCCCCGTCCCGATGTAGCGGTGGCGATGCACGTTGGCAATACGCTTCTGGCGGGGCAGGTTGGGATCGTGTTGGGCATTTACAACACGAACGCAGACTCGCTGCGCATCACGATCTATGGCAAAGGAGGGCATGGCTCGGCGCCGCATACGGCGATTGATCCCATTGTGATTGCTGCGCGAACAATTCTGGCGTTACAGACCATCGCTTCACGAGAAACGAAGCCGGGCGATATGGCGGTGGTGACGGTAGGCTACATTCACGCCGGTACAAAGAACAACATTATTCCGGACCAGGCTGAATTGGGGCTGACGGTCCGCACCAACAAAATAGAAGTACGCAAGCGCGTGCTGGCCTCTATTGAGCGGATCACCAGGGCTGAGGCCGAAGCGGCAGGCGCGCCGCGAGCACCATCGGTCGATCGCTATGAAGGGACGGATTTGGTATACAACGATCCGGCATTGGCGCGGCGGCTCGAAGCCACGCTGGAAGCGGCGTTAGGGAAAGAGAATGTGGTGATGGAAGAGCCGATCACGGCGTCGGAGGATTTCTCATATTTCGTGGAGCAGGGAATTCCGGGATTTTATTTCAGCCTGGGTGGAGCGGACCCGGAAAAGTTCGCGCAGGCAAAGGCTTCGGGGACGATGTTGCCCTCCAATCACTCTTCGCTTTTCGCGCCGGATGTTGATCCTGCGCTGCATACAGGGATTGCGGCGGAGGTGGCGGTGTTGAGGAATCTGCTGCAAGGGTCGGCGGAGGATTTGCGGAAGACAATTGCTACGGGCATGACACCGTAATGGCGGATGCGCGTCAGGTTAATTTCTCAGTCGCGCAAAACTTCCCAGTCGTCTTCGTCATTGGCTGGAGTAATAATGTCCCCCAGTATTTCTATCGTGCCTTTCATTGAGCCGAACCAGTCCGCTGGTTTCGGTTCCGACGGCAGCGGAACTTCACTTTTCAGTTTTGTGGGCTTCCGCGTTTGCTTTTTCATCTTCATCCGGTTCACTGAGCCATTCATCGCCGAAAGCAGTCGATACTTTGAGTCACTGCCCGATCTGCCGCAGGATCGACTGAGCTTCCGCCGCTGGGTCTGCGGCTTCGGTGATCGGGCGACCGACGACGATGTGGCTTGCGCCGGCGGCAATCGCCTCTGCCGGTGTGAGTACTCGGGCCTGGTCTGCGTGGCCGGCGCCGGCGGGCCGCACGCCGGGGGTGACGATGGCGAAATCGTTTCCCAATTTCTGACGTAGAGCGGAAGCTTCCTGGCCGGAAGCGACGATACCCTGGCAGCCGTTCTCCAGCGCTAAAGAGGCTAGGCGCAGCACCTCATCAACTACCGTTCCATTGATGCCGACTTTTTCCAGATCGGCTTCGTCCATGCTGGTAAGCACGGTCACTGCGAGCACGATCAGGGTAGGGTTAGCGGCGCGGGCTGCTTCCGCAGCGGCGCGGGCTGCTTCCGCGGCGGCGCGGGCTGCTTCCGCGGCGGCGCGGAGCATTTTGGCGCTGCCGGTTGCGTGGACGGTCAACATACTCACGCCGAGCTGGGCTGCCTCGCGCACCGCTGCGGCGACGGTGTTCGGAATGTCGTGGTATTTCAGGTCGAGGAAGACGCGGCGACCGGAGGCGACGAGGTCCCGCACCAGTTGGGGCCCTTCCGCGGTATAGAGCTGCATGCCGACTTTATAGGTGAGCGCCGAGTCGCCGACGGCTGCCACAATTTTCTGGGCGGCGGCCGCAGTGGAGACGTCCAGGGCAACGATCAGTTTTTCACGCGGGTCGTTCTGGGGCGGATCGTTTTTGGGCTGATCGTTCTTGGCCTGATCGTTGTGGCGAGGATCGCTGCTTGGCGAATTTTTAGGGGGAACGTTGGTAGGGATGCCGTGAGGGAGAGCGGCCTGCATCCCTAGCAGTGTAGATGCTTTAGCGCAGTTGCGCCACCGGATAGTTGGTCGCCACGGTCTGATAAACCTGCTGGCGGTTGGTCCGGGGTTTTACCAGGTCCAGGCGCACTTTTTGCACGCCGCGCTTCTCGAATTGCAGGACCTGTGCGGCACCGTAGGACAAGTCAATAATGCGGCCAGGTACGATCGGGCCGCGGTCGTTAACCTTGACCACAACCGCCCGTCCATTGCGGAGGTTAGTGACTCGTACATAGCTCCCCATGGGCAGGGTGGGATGGGCCGCGGTCATGTCGTACATGTCATAGTCTTCGCCGCTGGCGGTCTGCTTCCCGTCGAAAAACTCCCCATACCAAGAGGCGGTCCCAACCTGATAGGGTTTGGTTCTGGCCTGCTTGCGGACCTCAGGTTTCGGAATTCGGCTAGTTTGAGCGGAACTGGCCTCCGAGTTGTTTGGTCCCTGAGCCGCTCCGAAGCCGACGATCAATAAGCCGATCATCAGTACGTGAGCTATACGTCTGCGCATTCAGTTCTCCTCGCATCTCAAAGTCGTCCTAGCTAGTACGTTTCCGTTAACGGTCTATAAATCGTAGGGTGGCAGGGAAGGCTTGTCAACCCGAAAGTGCGTGGCCTATAGTGACATGATAGTTATGGATATCACACGTAACTTGTTGTTAATCATGAGTAATATGGGATATGTCACTCAAAACAATCGTATTAACTGTTTACTAATATATAAATACCCAAGCTCCTGTAGGTCGAGAAGGAAATACATCCTCAATAGATTCAGTAGTTTACAGGGAAATTCTTTCTAAGTTGTTTAGTGTGAGCATTTTAGGTACAAGGTTGCTAGCGATAAAAAACATTCTTTCGGGATTTTTTGGCACGAAAGACCAAGGAGGATGTCGCCAAGGGCCATGTCTGAGAAACCGCTGGTAGTACTTACCATCGCTGGATTTGATCCTTCGTCGGGAGCGGGTGTGACCGCCGATGTGAAGACGATTGCAGCGCACGGCTGCTACGGAGTCGCCTGCATCACGGCAATGACTGTGCAATCTACTGCAGGGGTCAGGCTGGTGGTGGGAGTCGATCCTGGCCTGATCACAGATACCCTGGAAGAGCTGGTTTCCGATATGCGGATTTCCGCAGTGCATATCGGAATGTTGGGGACGGGGAAGGCAGTTCGCGCGGTGGCGCAGTTCCTCGGCGGACGCTCTGGCGAAAACAAACTGCCTAATGTGGTACTGGATCCGATTCTGCGTTCGTCTTCAGGGTCGGAGCTGCTGGATACGTCTGGAGTCAGGATGCTGGTCGAAAAGCTAATCCCGCTGGCGGATGTAATTACGCCAAACGTCGACGAGGCTGCGGTCCTGACCGGCCTCAAGGTAACGAATCTCGAGGAGATGAGGACGGCGGCGGCGAAGCTCCACGAAATGGGATCGGCCGCAGTGGTGGTTACAGGTGGGCATCTGGAGAAGGCGATCGACCTGCTCAGTTTCGTGAGCAAGAACGGAGTGGCACAAGAGGTCTTCAAAGCGGAGCGGCAACGATCTAATTCCACCCACGGGACGGGCTGTGCTTTTTCCACGGCTCTAGCCTGCCATCTTGCTCTGGATCGCGGGATCGCCGAGGCTACCTTGCTGGCTAAGACCTACGTAACCGCGGCCATCGCTGCCGGGCATCCTTTGGGGCGCGGGACCGGGCCGGTGAATCATCTTTACCGAATGAGCGAGTATCGAACGAGCGAGCAGCGGCGGGCCAAGGGAACGGGGAGTGAATCGTAAGAATTGCCGAAGCGGGCTTGACGTCGAAAGCAGAGTTTAGAAATCAGTCGGGATCGATATCTGAGGGCTTCTTTAATAGGATGCCGGCGACAAACGAGGCCGTGGCAGCCAGCAGCCATTCAATCCGCCACATTTGAATCGCCTGGAATTCAGCCAGATTCGACGCTTTGTAGAAGAGGCTGACGGCAAGGGCTCCAACCACGCAGCCTAGCCCGATGATGAAGGCAACTAGAGCGGCAGTGGGCAGGCCGACGCCACTTTTAATCTCATGGAAGTGCAGATAGCGTAGCCAGGCCGGGAAGGAAACTTTTCGCAGGGAAGCCGCAGCCCAGGTTGCGCCGGAACGTAGGCGCGCCAGGTAGCGGGTCCACAAGGTGGCCATGGCTGCGCGATAGTTCCCAGGTTGGTAGCTCTCAGTCTGGTTCTGATTGTCAGGCGACAGGGGCCGGCGCAATCCGCAGGTATGGCAAAAGCGGGCGGCGATCATGAACTCCGTACCGCATTCGGCGCAGGCCTGGTTCACATATTGAACGTGAGCTGGAAGAACGGATTCGACCGGCGGATCCAGAACCGTAGGCGACCGCCAAAACTCCTGGCCCGTACTTTGAATTACTTCACTCATAAATTTGCTGGAACTCAGTAGCTTCAACAACGCAACTCGAACACCAAAACCTGTGCATCCCTAGAGCTTTTCAATTCAGAGACTTGCGTCTTTTGTTCCCCGAAGGTGGACGCGTATCAGCGCAATTCTTACCCGCAGTCCCTGGTAAAGATGCCTCAGTTACGCAAGTTTTGGGGTCGAAACTTTGGCGATTATAGGGCCCAACTGCTGAATGCATTATGCAAATCTACGGGATCGAACGATTACGCCTTTGGTTCATCTCGTGCTCGATCAAACTCAGTTACACTAGAAATCAACTCCGCAACAATGGGATGAAGTTGAAATTGATATTGACGAAAGTGTTGGGTCCGAGCGGTGGGCTGTTCTGTCTGGTCATTTGCTTGTGGACTCACGCTTCCGCCCAAACCGCCAGCCCGGCGGGAAGCGCTCCGCGCGTAACATCTGTCTCCGCTGTTTCAGCAGCGCACGATCCGTTGGTGGACAGCGCCTTCGAACACTTCTACAACATGGATTACGAGCGCTCGATCCAGGATTTTGAAAAGCTATTGGATCGGCATCCCAATGACCCTTCGACGGCGAACCACCTGCTGACGGCAGTCCTGTTACGCGAACTTTATCGAATGGGAGCGATGAACACGGGTGAGTATGCCAATGACAGCTTTATTGGCCAGGCGCATCGGCCCGCCGATCCGAAGGTTAAGGAGCGGATCAAACAACTGGTAGAGCGTGCCGAGAATCTCGAAGAGTTGCAACTCAAAGCGAATCCCAGCGATGTGGACGCACTTTATGCTCGCGGCGTGACCCGGGCGCAATTCTCCTTATATACAGCTCTGGTGGAGCGGGCATGGTTTTCCGCCTTACGAAACGCAGTGGGGGCGCGCCGCGATCACGAACGCGTTCTGGAACTGAATCCGCAATACGTGGATGCGAAGCTGGTGGTCGGAGCGCATAACTATGTGATGGGGAGCCTGCCTTGGAGCGTCAAGGTCGCCGGTGCCATGGTCGGGCTAAGCGGGAGCAAAGAAAAGGGATTCGAGTATCTGAACGAAGTTGCCGGCAGTAGCGGGGAAAACAGCGTGGACGCGAAGGTGGTCCTCAGCTTATTCCTGCGGCGCGAGCACCGCTTTGACGAAGCGCGCGCCAACATGCACGATCTGGCGGGGCGTTATCCCAGGAACTATTTATTTCCGTTGGAAGAAGCCAATCTGCTTCGCGCCGGCGGACATGCCCAGGATGCCTCGGCGGGCTATCGCAAAGTGTGGCAGAACGGGCGGGAAGGGAAGTACGGCACCCTACACTACGAAATAACGGCATGGGGTCTGGGGGAGTTAATGCGCAGCCAGAAAGACTATGCCAATGCCGCGGCAGCGTATGAACTGGTTGGCGAAATTCAGAATCCAGATCCCGAGACACTGCAAAAAGCCAACCTGGCCGCGGGCGAAATGTACGACTTGTTGCAGAAACGCGATCTCGCCATGAAGAAATATCAGAGCGTCCTGGCGGAGAACGCCAGCACACCTCCCGCGGACCAGGCCCGCAAACACATTCGAGAAGCCTATCGAGAGTAATCGTTGTTCATTTACCTGGGCAGGATAGCGATGCGATTGGGATTGGCAATTGCATAGGGCGATCCGGCAATCCGATTGTGGCTGGTTGGGGTAATCCTAAACACGAATAGCAGGCCGGCAGGCTGGCTGATGGCATAGAGATGGTTCTGAGTGTCCCAGGATATCTGGTCGACTTCATCAGTTGTGAGGAGTCCACCGTAAGCTGTGACCGGTTCTGCACCGTTGAAATGGAAGACTTGCAAACCGTTCGTTCCTCCGACCGCCAGCAGATTTCCCGCGGGAGACATTGAAATGCTGGTGACCGTGCCGACGCTAACCCTGGGCATATTTGAATAGGTGCTGGCGGTGGTAAGGTTACCGGCGGTGTCAGCCGTATAGGTGGCGATTGCGCCGAAGCCGACCGGTTGCAAGGTGAAGCTATTAAGCGCTTGCATGGGGACGGCCACGTGGTTCGCGGGATCAGCCGCCGCAAGATTGGGGCAGTACAGCTGATCTGGCTTTGAAATCGGCATGGCTGGAGTGATGTTCAAGTCGGTCAGATTGCCATCACTGCTACGTTTGAATCCGAAAATTTCTTGCAGCCAGTGATAACAGCTCGCTCCGTAGGCGTACTCATTGTTTCCACTGAAGCTCAAGGGTACTTCGAAAATTGGGGTCGAAGTCGTCGTTACTCCTTCATAGCTAAGTTGGCCGGTAAGGTTTTCGGGAAAAAAAATCTGGTAGGCATTGTTAGCGCAGTCGCTGTAGTAGTCCAGATCGTATAAAGAGGAACCGGTGCGGTCGAGGAAGAGAGCCTGCGGGCCTCCACAGCTGTCCAAATTGAAATTTTGCGCGTTCACCGAGTTGGCTGCTTGAAGCTCGCCGTCATTTTTAATGCGAAACGAGTAGATGTCAATTCCGCTGGTGGCAAAAAGAAACTTCTGATTCAGCGCCATGGATGCGCCATATGCCATCTCGGTTGAGAAAGGCGAGCCGGGCACAATCGAGAGCTTGCCATCAGAGGCGGCGCGAAAAGCGTTGATCTCCACCCTACTATTACTGGGGCTATTTAAGACATATACAAAAGCAGCGGGCAGTTCGACCGCGCTTTGGCCAGTCGCAGGTTCTTGCCCGACCGCCTGCGGAAGCAAGGCTGCTGTCAAAAGAAAAAGCGATGAAATGGACAAACCTATCGTGGCAGAGAAGGAACGAGCGGCGGCTCCGGACATACAACACCTCAGGACAAGTGGTCAATTAGTGTCTGGAAGACGGGGGAAGGTTGCTTCTGAGGAAAGGAGCTTTCGGACTACAATTACGAATAGTCTTGTAGGCCGGAAGAGGTAGAGCTATGTACTGCAATTATTGCGGCAAAGTGATTCAGGACGATGCAGCATTGTGTGCGTATTGCGGAGTTCGTGTAGCAGCGCCGGTTGCCCAGAGGCGTCTGGTGCGTCCTCGCCAGGGGCGCAAGATCGCCGGCGTCTGCCTCGGCTTCGCCGAGTACTTTGATATCGACGTGACTGTGGTCCGGGTGGTTTGGCTGATTGTGTCGTTCATGACGGGTATCGGACTACTCTCTTATCCCATCGCATGGATTGTGATTCCGGAAGAACCCTTGCTGCTGGTGGCGCCGAGGGCCGGGCAGCGTGTGACGAATCCATAGATCGCATGGATCTTCGGCAAATCCATCTTCGGACAATCAAGAGCGACGATGCGGAAATTGCCTATCGCGTAATGGGTGAGGGCCCGCCCGTAGTTCTTCTGCATCCCTTTCCGGTGAACCACGAATTTTGGCTGCCCGTCGCTGAGACTCTTACATCGCGTTACCGGGTGGTGCTTCCGGATATGCGCGGGCACGGAGACTCCGGTGTGGGGGAGGGGCCGGCAACCATGGACAAACACGCCGCCGATATTGCGCGGGTAATGGATGATGCCGAGATTGGCCGCGCGCCGCTGATCGGCGTCTCGATTGGTGGATATGCTTTGTTTGAGTTCTGGAGACGCCATCGCGGGCGCGTCGCAGCCCTCGGGCTTTGCAATACGAAAGCGCCCGCGGATGGCACCGAAGCCCGCAATGGCCGGCTGCAAGCGGCCAGCGACGTCATCGAGCGCGGCACGGAACCGTTCTTTCAAAGCATGCTACCGCGCGTCTTCTCCAGGACTACACGGGAGATGCGGCCTGATCGGGTCGAAGGCGCTCTCCGCATGATGCGAAAGATGTCACCCGAAGATGTGGCGCAGGTGCAACGCGGCATGGCCGCGCGTCCAGACTCAGTGGATGTATTGAAGACCATCAATGTGCCGGCGCTGGTGGTGACCGGAGACGACGATATCCTAACCGGCGCGAACGAAGCCGAACTGATGCACCAGCACATTCCCAACAGCCAATTGCGGGTGATTCCGAAAGCTGGACATTACTCTCCGTGGGAGCAGCCGGAAGACGCGTCGCGGATTCTGCGCCGGTTTTTGGAGGAAGTTTCGTGAAAGGTGAGGCATCGAAGCGCGTGTTACAATTTTGCCGCTATGATTGATACGCTGCTGGTCCCGGAAAATACTGTCGTCAGCGCCAAAGGAGACAGCCCGGCTCTCGACGTAAGCGGCGCATCCAGCCAGGTATTTTTGCTGACACTTTCAATCACCAGGATCATTGAGCAGGAATCTCTCGAAGTCAGCATTCACGGTTCGGCCGACGGCACGACGTGGAGTGCGAAGCCTGTAGTTACGTTTCCGCAGAAATTCTATTCCGGCGAGACGCCGCTCTTGCTCGATCTGACGGCGCATCTCGATGTAAAGTTCGTGCGTGCCCACTGGGAAGTTGCGCGCTGGGGACGCGGCACCGAGACGCCCATGTTCGAGTTCAGCCTGAGACTGAAAGAAATTCCCGCGGATGTCTTGCGTGAAGTTGCGGCTGAGGCCAAGGCCCTGACCTAAGCCCGCATACAGCTTAATCCCGGTCCCTTCCGCTATATTGATCTCTAGATGAAAAGCGAGTCACGAGTGATTGTGCGTCCTGCGCGCAACGTGCGCGGCAGTATAAGTCTTCCCGGGGATAAATCTATTTCGCATCGTTACGCGATGCTGGCGGCGATCGCGGATGGACCGTCACGCCTGGAAAACTATTCGACCGGAGCGGATTGCGCCAGCACCCTGGGATGCCTGCGCTCGCTCGGGGTGAAGTGGGACCGCAAAAATGGTGACGAAAATGTTATCGAAGTGCAGGGAAGCGGCCTGACGCTGACCGCGCCGAGCGAGCCGCTGGATTGCGGAAATTCCGGTTCGACGATCCGGATGTTGAGCGGCATCGCCGCCGGGCAGAAGTTCACCACCGAAATGGGAGGGGATGAATCACTATCCCGCCGTCCCATGGAACGGATTATCACGCCGCTCACATCCATGGGCGCGCGAATTACATCGCACGATGGACGTCCTCCGCTGCGCATTGTCGGCGGCAACATCGAAGCGATTCACTACAAAATGCCGATGGCGAGCGCGCAGGTAAAGACTTGCCTGCTTTTTGCCGGACTGCTGGCTGACGGTGAAACTCGGATCGAAGAGCCGTTGCGGACGCGGGATCACGGAGAAGTGGCGCTGCGGGCCTTTGGCGCGCAGTTGGAGCGCAACGGAAACGAAGTGCGGATTCGCGGCGGCCAGCGCTTGCGAGGGATTGAAGCGCGGGTTCCTGGCGATCTTTCGAGCGCAGCGTTCTTTCTGTGCGCCGCCGCTCTATTTCCCAACTCGCAATTGACGATTACACATTTACTGATGAATCCCACTCGGGCGCGGCTGCTCGATATCCTGGTGCAGATAGGACTGCGCATTTCCGTAACCCAGCTTGAAGAAATTCATGGAGAACTGGTCGGTACGTTGCAGGTTGAAGGCGGACAACTGAAAGGTGCAGTCATTAGCGGGTCCGATACGGCCGCGCTGATTGATGAGATTCCAGTGCTGGCCGCAATCGCACCTTATACAGAGCAGGGGATCGAGGTCCGCGATGCGAAAGAGCTGCGGGTGAAGGAGTCAGACCGGATCAGATCGATCGCCACCAATCTGGCGGCTATGGGGGCGCAGGTCGAAGAGTTAGCGGATGGTTTAAAAATTCCCGGCGGACAATCGCTTCACGGCGCGGAACTGGAATCGTTCGACGATCACCGCATCGCGATGGCCTTCAGTATTGCCGCCCTGCGAGCTCAGGGTGAGACCTTGATTCGCGGCAGTGAGTGTGCGGCAATTTCTTTTCCAGCATTCTTCTCCTCACTTGAAGCCCTCGTCGAACGCTGATGCCGCATCTTGCGCGGGTGCCGGGTTCGAGGCGGCAGCCTGTTCCGGAAGTTACCTTGGTTCGATGACCGTGGTGATCTAACTGGTCCTCACAGAATAAGAAACAATTCATGCTGCAATCGGTGTCTTGGCTCGGCGATGTCGGTTGGGTTGAGACATTCGATTTACTTTCGACCATCACTTGGGGGATTTTCGATGCGCTATCAATCGCTCGTACTGACATCGATTTTGTTGGCTGCTACGGCTTATGCCAAGGAACCGAAGGCTTATCAGGGTGGCAAGTTGCTGCAAATGGATTCAGTGCAATGTGGTGTTGACGAAAAGGACGCGAAGAGTTTTACCGGCGAAATGATTGGAACGGATTCCGGCCACAAGAAGACGCAGGAACTTCTGTGTCAGGAATATTTGCTGCAGACTGAGAAAGTGATTTACCGGATTCGGCCCAGGGACGGGAAACATCCCGTACTTCTGCCGGTGGGCGATCAAGCGCAATTCCGCCTCGAGAAAGACAAGATGCTGATGCGCGTCGAAGATCTCGACAACAAAGAACGAGAGTACATTGTGGTATCGATGACGCCGCGGGCTGACAGCACAGCCGATGCCAGTCCAGTGCGGGCGAACCACCTGCAGTAGCAAGCGAATCTGCTTCGTTGAGTGAATGGCGCAGTTCATGGAACTGCGCCATTGGCCTGTTTGTTCCTTCCCATTGGGTGTGCCAGTACTTCAGTATTTTCCTACATGAGTTGTTTGGGCGGTAGACTGCTGCCATGAGTGGATATTGTTTTTCTTCTTCCGGATTCGAAGTGCCGGTTCTTGAAACTGAGCGACTGAGATTGCGCGGGCATCGGCTGGATGACTTCGTTTATTGCGCGGCGATGTGGGCGGATGCTGAGGTTACGCGGTTTATTGGCGGGAAGCCGCTGAGCGACGAGGAGGCGTGGACGAAGTTTCTTCGGTATGCGGGCCACTGGTCTTTGCTTGGGTTTGGTTATTGGGCGGCGGAGGAAAAGGCGACGGGAAAGTTTGTGGGGGAGATTGGGTTCGCAGACTTCAAGCGCGAGATCGAACCGCCGCTGCGAGGCGTGCCGGAAATTGGGTGGGTGCTGGTATCGGCGTTTCATGGCAAAGGCTATGCGACTGAAGCGGTGCGCGCGGTTGTGGAATGGGGCGATCGTTATTTTATAAAGCGTCATCTTGAACAACCGCACGTCGAGCGATCGCGCACGGCGTGCATTATCGCGCCTGATAATCTTGCGTCGATTCGTGTGGCAGAGAAGTGTGGATACCGGCAATCGCAATTCACGACTTATAAAGGACACGCAGTGCTGATGTTTGTGCGGGAAGCGAAACGTTCTTTATGAACTCTTCCTCCGGGCCGACGGGCCTTTACGCTCCCACGAAGAATTTGCGGAGGATTGGGCTCGTCCCTTTTGTCGCGCTGCTATTCGCGTACTGCGCCGGCGGGCCGTTCTCACTGGAGTCGATGATCTCGACCTCGGGGCCGGGGCTGGGCCTGACATTCCTTCTGGTGGTGCCGTTGCTGTTCGCCGTCCCGATTGCTTTGGCTACGGCCGAAATGACCACACTGATGCCGGTCGAAGGCGGCTTCTACCGCTGGAGCCGCGCCGCGCTGGGAGATTTTTGGGGATTCCAATGCGGCTGGTGGAACTGGACAGGAACCTTCTTGATGAGTGCGGCATATGGTGTGGCGATGGCGGACTATCTGGAAGATTGGATGCCGGTGCATTCCCGCGCCGAACACTGGGGCGTGGCGTTCGTTTTTCTCCTGGTCGTCGCGTATCTGAATGTGAGAGGCATTCATCTGGTCGGGAACCTTACGCTGATCTTGCTGCTGGCAATGTCGGTTCCGCTGGTGATTTTTGTCGGGCTCGGATTCCGGCATGCGCAGTTTAATCCGTTTCATCCGTTCTTGCCGACGGGCACGCCCTGGCAGGGAGCGTTCGGAGTTGGGTTGGCGATTGCGCTGTGGTCGTATGCCGGGTATGAACAGCTCTCGACGGTGATCGAGGAAGTGGAGAATCCAAGCCGGAATTTTCCGATTGGTCTGGCCATAGTAGTTCCTCTGGCGATTGGGATTTATGTGGTGACGCTGGCGGCGGGGCTGACGGCGCTGGGGAATTGGAAGGAGTGGGAAACTGGATATCTGGTGACGGCGGGCCGGCTGTTGGGAGGGAACGTGCTGGGCACGTCGATGTTTGTGGCGGCGGTGATTTGCAATTTTGTGTTGCTGGACAGCACTCTGCTTTCGATTACTCGCGTGCCGCTGACCATGGCGGAAGACGGATATTTTCATCCTGCGCTGGCGAAAGTGAGCGCGCGATATGGCACGCCGGTGCGATCGATCGTGCTCTCGACGGTTTTCTGCGCGGCGCTGGCGTTCTTCACCGTGCCGCAGCTGATTGGAGTGTATGCGTGGACGCGCATGGCAACGTCGATTGAGACGGTGGTTTCGTTCTGGCAGCTGAGGAGGAAGTATCCGGATGCGCCGCGGGCATTTCGGGTGGGGGGCGGGATGGTGGGGGCGGTCGTGGTGGTGCTGGCTCCGACGCTGCTGTTTGGCTGGGCGATGATTTACAGCGATGTGGCGACTAGGAAGTGGGGGATTGTGAATTTAGTTTCGGGTCCGGTGGCTTATTTGTGGGTGTGGGGACGGAGACGGGTGAAAGTTTGAGGTTTATGGCGATCAAAATCCCCGCCCTCTCGGAAGGGCGCGAGAAGGGACGGGGCACCCGCAGGGAGGGAAATTTACTTTTCATGGTGGTTTCGAGAGGTGGTAGGATAGCGGGCTGCTTGCTGATTTAGCATTGGGATTCGCATGACGAAAGCCGCACGATCCGTAGCTTCCCCACATGTTGTTAGCATTGAAGACTTCCGGCCGATTGCGCGCCAGCGCATACCGAAATCGGTGTTTGATTATCTGGACGGCGGGGCCGAGGGCGAAGTCACGCTTCGAGAAAACTGCAGAGTATTCAACGACATTACTTTCAGGCCGAGGCATGCGGTCGCTCTGGCGGAGTGCAGCATGTGTACGAGTGTGCTGGGATTCAATCTTGCGCTGCCGATGATGCTGGCGCCGGTGGGATATAGCCGGCTGATGCATCCGGGCGGGGAAGTGGCGGCGGCGCGAGCGGCGGGGAATGCGGGCATCGGCTACATTCAGTCGACGATTTCGGGGCACAAGCTGGAGGATGTGCGGGCGGGCTCGAAGGGGCCGGTGTTCTACCAACTTTACCTGATGGGCGGGCGCGGGGCGGCGGAGAGCGCGATTGAGCGGGCGCGAGTGGCGGGGTTCAATGCGCTGGTGGTGACGATAGATACTCCGGTGGCAGGAATTCGCGAGCGTGATTATCGCAATGGGATGAAGGAGCTTATCAGCGGGGGGCCGCTGGATAAGATTCCGTTTCTGCCGCAGATTCTGTCGCGGCCGGGATGGTTGATGGATTATTTGCTGGATGGCGGCTTGCCTGGTTTACCCAATGTGATTATTCCCGGCAAAGGACAAATGCCACTCACGGATATTAATGTGGCGCTGGCGGAGTCGGCGGTGACGTGGGCGGACTTCGGTTGGATCAGGCAAATCTGGACGGGACCGATTGTGGTGAAGGGCGTGCTGACCGCGGACGATGCGCGGCGGTCGATTGATGCGGGGGCAGCGGCGATTTCGGTTTCGAATCACGGAGGGCGGCAACTGGATGGGGTTCCGGCATCTTTGCGGGCGTTGCCGGAGGTGGTGGAGGCGGTGAAGGGACAGATTGAAGTATTGATGGACGGCGGGGTTCGACGAGGGACCGATATTGCGAAGGCTCTATGCCTGGGAGCGCAGGCGGTGCTGTGCGGGCGGGCTTACGCGTACGGGTTGGCAGCGGCAGGAGAAGCGGGAGTGGATCGCGCGATTGAGATTTTGCGGGTCGATTTGGAACGGACGTTGCGATTGCTGGGATGTCCGTCAGTGGCGCAGTTGGATCGGTCGTATGTGAATGTTCCGAGGAGTTGGGAACTGGGCAGCGCCTGAAGGCGCAGTCAGGGCGCGGCGTCTGACGGTATGCCTGAAGGCATACCCTGATACGAAGCTCAGAAGACGAAGCTCAGAAAACGAAGGTCAGAAGACAAGGCATAAGGTTTCCATTTTGCGGCAGTCTCCGTTTGTAGGGAGGATTCGATGCAATGGACTCAAGTCTATGATCCACTTGGTCATTGGTGGCTTTCCACGCTGGTGGCGGCTCTTCCTATCATCGTTCTTTTTTCGCTGCTCGCCGGACTTAGAGTAAAGCCTCATTGGTGTGCCATCGCCGGCGCGGCAACGGCGGTGGCGGTTGCAATTATCTTTTTCAAGATGCCTCCAATGCTTGCGGCGCTCAGCTTTGCGTACGGTGTAGCGTTCGGCGTATTGAAGATCGCTTGGATCGTTCTTGCCGCTGTGTATCTGTACGACATCTCGGTGGAGACCGGGCAGTTCGAGATCATGAAGGAGTCGGTGGCGGGGATCACGGCGGATCGCCGGCTGCAGGTGTTGCTGGTGGCGTTTTGTTTTGGCGCGTTCATTGAGGGCGCGGCGGGATTCGGCGCGCCAGTGGCGATCGCCGGAGCGTTCATGATCGGGCTGGGATTCAAGCCGTTTCATGCGGCTGCGCTGAATCTTATCGCCAATACCGCGCCGGTGGCTTGGGGGGCGATTGGAACTCCGGTACACACGCTGGCGGCGGTGACGGCTCTGCCGGAATCTGATCTCAATGCGATGATCGGGCGGATACTTCCGTTTACGGCACTCATCGTTCCTTTCTGGCTGGTGAAAACCATGGTCAGCTGGCGGGATACGTGGGAAGTGTTTCCGGCGATTGCAGTGGTCGGAGGATCGTTCGCACTTACGCAATTCTTGTGGGCGAACTACGTGGACAGCAATCTGGTGGACATTATGGGAGGCGTAGTGTCGCTCGTGGTGACGCTGGCATTCCTGCGCGTCTGGAAGCCGAAGAAAATCTGGCGATTCGATTACGACGATAAACCGGCTACAGTTGCCGCGGCTACGCGAAAGATCAGCGATGATGTGGGCGGCGAGTGGTCGGCGCAACAGTTCGATGGAATCGTCCAAGCGCGGTCGTATACCGCCGCACAGGTTTTAAAAGCGTGGATGCCGTTTGCGATTCTCTCGTTGTTTGTGCTGCTGTGGGGCCTGCCAAAGATAAAGCTGGCGATGAATATGGCTACGACGCCGTCTTTTAAAGTCGTGTTTCCGAATGGGAAGGCGCGTCCGGGGCCAGCAGGATGGGATGTGCCTTACCTGCACAATGCGATTTCGCGGTCGGCGCCGGTGGTTGCGAAGCCGACACCGGAAGCAGCGCGCTATGACTTCAACTGGCTCTCGGCCACGGGGACGGGATGCTTTTTCGCGGCTATCGTGTCCGGATTGTTACTTGGGCAGGGTCCGCTGCAGTTGGTGAAGATTTTTTGGCGGACTTTGGTGCGGATGCGCCTTGCCATGGTTGCGATTTCCTTCATGCTGGGGCTGGGCTATGTGACGCGCTACTCGGGGCTGGATGCGGTGCTGGGCCTGGCCTTCACGCGTACCGGATGGATGTATCCGTTCTTCGGGACGTTCCTGGGATGGCTGGGAGTGGCGCTAACGGGAAGCGATACGTCAGCGAATGCGTTGTTCGGGAGCCTGCAGAGAATTACTTCTCAGCAATTGGGCATCGATCCGGTGCTGATGTGCGCGGCTAATAGTTGCGGCGGAGTGATGGGAAAGATGGTGGATGCGCAGTCGATCACGATTGCGACCGCGGCGACCGAGCAGGTGGGGAACGAAGGAATCATTTTCCGGTTCGTGGCGTGGCATTCGGTAGCGCTGTGCTCAATTGTCGGAATTATCGTGATGCTCTATGCGTATGTGTTCAAGTATGCGGTGCCGCATGGGCTGACGTTTGTGAAGTAGCGGGCGATCAGCATCACGACCGATTTCCGATAAATTTCCTTCACGCGCCCGATTCGCTCCAGACAAACGCGGAAGGACATCTTACAGGCGTATTTTCCCTAAGAGCCCACGAAAAGTAGTAGCCTTAAAGAGTCACTCGCGGTGATTCTTTCTATTACTGCTGACTTCCATAACTACTTTTCGAGAGTAGTTGGGTGAGAACGATGGGAACCGATCATTCGTTTTCTGCAAGAATTTCTGGAAACAGCTGGGTACGGTACGGGGCTGCCGTCGCGGCCACGTTCGTTGTGTTGTTGTCTTGTTACACGTTGAAGCTTGGTCTCGACAATCCTCTGCCGTACATCCTGCTACTGCTGGTTACAGCTTGTTCCGCGTGGTATTGCGGAACTGGACCGGCCGTACTGGCTGTTGCCCTTGCGTTGGCTGGAATGGGATATCGGTTCTTGTCACAAACACAGTCGTTTGGCATCCACGAGAACACGCAGATCATCTCGGTTCTTGTCTTTTTAGTTGCATCGGGTGGCTTCATTGCCATGGGAGAAGCGCGCCGAAGGAATAATGAGGAATTGCGAAGGGGGCACGCTGAACTTGAGGATCGAGTGAAAGAACGAACGTCAGAGCTCGATACGGCAAATATGAATTTGCGGGATCTCTCAGCTCGTCTGCTTCAGTTACAAGATGATGAGAGACGACGGATCGCTCGGGAACTACACGACAGCGTCGGTCAACTTTTGGCCGGGCTGAGCATGAACCTGTCGGCGGTTCGCTCCGATATGGAACGGCTTACTAAGACAGCCTCTACTCTTTCCGATAGCGAAGGTCTCGTCCAGGAAATGAGCAAAGAAGTACGCACGATCTCTCACCTGCTCTACCCACCTCTGCTGGATGAAGCGGGGTTAGTCTCTGCGGTTCGATGGTATGTAGATGGATTCGCCAAGCGCAGCAAGATTAAAGTTGACCTTGAAGTTCCTGACGATTTCGGCCGTTTGTCTCGTGAGATGGAGACGGCCATTTTTCGCATGGTGCAAGAATGCCTTACGAATATTCATCGGCATTCCGAGAGCCCGACGGCGAAGATTACTTTCCGGCACAGCCACGGCGACGTTGTTGTTGTGGTTCAGGACCATGGTAAGGGGATACCTGCGGAAAAGTTGAATGAAATGACCGCCGCCGGCACGCCCGGAGTTGGGATCAGGGGAATGAGAGAAAGGCTGCGGCAGCTTGGAGGAGATCTGGAAATTCACTCCACCGGCTCAGGCGCAGTTGTAACGGCACGGCTGCCGGTTAAAGAACCCCCGCGCGCGGCAGGGCATTCGCTGGTTCCTGATCTGTCATCGACGCCAGTCGCCTGAATATAGGAAATGCCTTGCGAGGGCAATCGTAAGGTAAGGAGAAAGGGATCCCCTTCAACTTGGCTCAGGGCAGGCTTTCGACTGCGGTTATGCTTCGCGTCGCGAAGCACAATCCTCGCTGACGATGACATGCCGCGGCAGTTATTCTTCTTTCTTTTCTGGTTCTTTCGGCAGCGGCTTCTCAATGGGCTTGCGGGGCAGCATCTGATCGCGCATGGCGGCGTCGTAGACGAAGCCGGCAACGATCACAGCCATCTGTTTCAAATCTTCCGGCTGCAGGCGGTCGTAGACATCCATGTTCGAATGGTGCGTGCGAGTTTCGTACTCGATGGGATCCTGAATGAATTGGAAGCCGGGAATGCCGACGGCGTCGAATGACAGATGGTCCGTGCCTCCGGTGTTGCGCATGGTGAGAGTGGTCATGCCAAGATCTTTGAAAGGCTTCATCCAGCCTTCAAAGATGGGAGCGACGGCTTCGTTCTCCTGCAGGTGAACGCCGCGGATTTTTCCGGTGCCGTTGTCGACGTTGAAATAGGCGGAGACTTTGGCCTGCTCGGGTTTCACCGTGACTTCTCCGGCTTCGCGGCGCAGCAGTGTAGGCATATCTTTCATGCCGGGCTCGTCCATGCGAGGACGCGAACCGAAATGATGCTCGACGTAACCTTGCGAGCCGAGCAGGCCTTCTTCTTCGCCGCTCCAGAGGCCGATGCGGATGGTGCGGCGAGGCTTGATGTCGAGGGCTTTCAGGATGCGGACGGCCTCCATCATGACGATGGTGCCAGCACCGTTGTCAGTGGCGCCGGTGCCGGCGTGCCAGGAATCGAGGTGTGCGCCGAGCATCACGACCTCATCTTTCTTGTCGCCTCCGGGAATTTCGGCGATGGTGTCGTACTGCATGGGGTCATCATCGTAAAAGGTGTTGGCGACGTTCAGTTCGAGCGAGACGTCTTTTTTCTGCTCCAGCAGGCGGGCGATGCGGCTCCAGTGCTCCGAGGCCATGGTGAGTTGAGGGATCGTGGTGGTTTCGCCGGGCTTATAAGATCCTCCGGACTGAACGAATACGGTGCCGCCGCCTGATGAGCCGCGGCTGTGGTCGATGACGGCCAGCACTTTTTCGTCAGCGAAGAACTGGTTCAAGTCTTTAACGAATTGCTGGCGCTTCAGAAAATCGGCGAAGCGAAAGGGAGGACGGTCGGGAATCTGGTAGTCGGCGAGTTTGGCGAGATCGTCGTCGGCAAGGCGTTTGTAAGGAGCCTCGGTGATGGGCTTGACCTCCGCGTCAGAGCCGAGGATTACGATCATGCCGGCGAGTTTGCCTTTGTATTTGTCGAAGTCTTTTTTGTCGGCGATGATGGCGCGAATGCACTTGCCTTGGATAACACCGTTGGTGCCCGGAGTCCAGGCTTTCGGGTAGGCGAGCAGCGTGACTATATCGGGCGAAGTCATGCGAACGTTGACGTATTGATTGGCCCAACCGCGGCCGAACGGGCCCCAAGGCTCCAGATGCGAGTTGGAGAGGCCGATTGCGGTCAGTTGGTCGCGAGTCCATTCGTTGGCGCGCTTCATGTTAGGGGAACCGGTGAGGCGCTCGCCGATTGAGTCCATCAGTCCGGTGGCAAAGTCCATGACCTTGGAATCGTGGAAGCCTTCGTAGCGGATTCGGGTCATAGTTTCGAGATCCAGTTTTTCTTTTTCCTGAGACCACGACGGGTTGACCGAGGACATCGCTAGTAGAAGGCAGACCAGGCGGACGAAGGTCTTCATGACGGAAGCTCCTGAGTAAAAGATCAAAGCGGGGATTATACAGGCAGGATTCGCGAGCAACGCGGAAGAAATTGTAAACTTATTTCAAGGCCACTGCTGCATTCATTCTTTCTTGTCTGGTTTCTCTCCGGGCTTTTTCGCTTCGCCCGCAGCGGACTGCTTTGTATCTTCCTCTTCATTGTTTTTAATAATGTACTGCACAATGATTGAGATTCGGCGGTTAGAGGGATCGAGCGGGTTATCAGGTTTGCGCAAACGTTGATCGGCAAAGCCACGAACCTGAGTGATTTGTTCTGGCCCGATTCCGCTGGTCTGCATAAGGCGGCGCGCGGCGTTCGCACGATCGGTGGAAAGTTCCCAGTTGCTATAAGTTTTAGATGTCGAGTAAGGCTTGGAGTCAGTGTGGCCCTCAATGGAAAGCCTGTTCGGCAACTTGCACAACTCCAAGGCAAGCGCAATCACCAACTCATGGCCGTCGCCATTCAACTTAGGACTGCCGCTGTCGAAGAAAGTTCCTGCGGCAGATTCGCTGAGTTCAATGCGCAGGCCTTCGTTGGTGACCGTCATTTCGATATGGTTCTTGAGTTTCTCGAAGTCGTCCATTTCCCGAATTTTTTGCTCGAGCTGGTTCTTGAGCTTGGGCATGTCATCTTTGGTGAGAATGAAATTCTCTCCGGCGCCGGGCATGATCGATCCTTTCTTGTCGGCAGTGCCGCTGGGATCCCTGAAATAGCCGCCCACAGCCTCCTGCACCGGTTTGCTGGCGCTCATCAGCCACAGGACGATAAATAAGGACATCATGGCGGTGACGAAATCGGCGTAGGCAACCTTCCAGGCGCCGCCATGGTGGCCGCCGTGGCCACCTTTCTTTTTGATGACGATGATGGGGCGAGTTTTGTCCATTGAGTAGTGGTGTCCAGATTTCTACTGACCTGCCGCCGCGGCAGCGGCATCGGGTGCGGCAGCGGTATCGTCGGCGGGGCCCTTGTTGCGGCAGGCTGTTTCCACTTCCTTGAACGATGGCCGAACATGGCCCGGCACCGCGCGCCGCGCTACTTCTACCGCCATGATGGGAGCCGTCCCTTTAAGAAAGGAGACAATCAAAACGCGCAGCACGTAAAGGTAAGCATGTTCGTCGTCGGCGATCTTAGTCATGTTGGAGGCGATGGGGCCGACCAGGCCATAGCACAGCAGGATGCCCAGGAACGTGCCCACCAGCGCAGCCGCCACCTTCTTGCCAATTTCTTCCGGAGGTCCCCCCATGGCGCTCATGGTAATCACGATGCCCAGGACGGCAGCGACAATGCCCAATCCTGGCAACGAGTCGGCCACACTGCTGAGGGCCGCGGTAGGCTGCGCGGCGCCGTGGTGGTGAACTTCCAGGTCGAGGTCGAGCATCTGATCGAGATCGAAGGCATCCACGCCGGTGATGGCCATGCGCAGCGAGTCACAGACAAAGTCACGCACGTGGTGGTTCTTAAAAACGGCTGGCGCTTTGGCGAACAAGGTACTCTTGTCCGGTTCCTCGACGTCGCCTTCGAGCGCCATCAGTCCGTCTTTGCGGGCCTTGTTGAGCAAGTCGTACATGATTCTCAAAGAATCGATATAGGCCTGCTTGGTATATTTGGAGCCGCTAAAAACGCCGCCGATCCCGCCGGCAATTTGTTTGAGAATGTGCAGCGGATTGGCGATCAGGACGGTCCCGATCGCCGCTCCGCCGATGGTGACCAATTCCGCCGGCTGGATGAGCACCCTCAAATTTCCATGCTCCATCAGATAGCCAGCGATGACACAACCGAAGACGACGACAATGCCAATAATGGCGAACATGAGTTAGCTCGTTAATTTTTTTGACGATGAGACTGCAGCAGCCAGAGCATCGCGATCCGGTACCACGATTTGATTTCCAGGGAGCGCTTGCTGGGCTCGCTGCAGAAGCGATGCCAGGGAGTCGCCGGCGAGGGCGACCGTGCCGCCGATCGATACGGTCAGCGATAATTCTTCTCCCCACCACTGAATAGTGGCGCTGGCCGTCATGTTCAGAATGCGCTGGCAGATCACATGGAGGGCGTCCTCGCGGCAGCTGCTCAAGATAATGAGGAATCGATCTTCGCTCCAGCGGCCTACAAAATCGGTGGGCCAAACCGTATTTTTCAAGGTTCGAGCCAGCACCAGCAGGATGGATCTGGTCGCCACCTGTCCGTACCGCGCCCGAAATTTGTTGAGGTCGGGAACCTGCAGACAAATGACGCCGAAGGAAATTTGGAGCTCGCCGAAGGTGCCCAGCAGTTCCCGCAAGTGAGCCTGCATCATCACCTCATTGGGCAATCCGGTGGTGTCGTCGAGGCAGCCGCGGTCTCTCAAGTCGCGGTCGTTGGGGCCGGGACCACCCAGAGCGAATTCGCCTTCAAAAGTCTGGATGATGCCGATGAGCGAGCCGTGTTTGTCGCGCAACGGAATCGCCCAGGTGTGTACCTGGGTGCGATGTCCTGACTTGTGGTGGATGAAGGTTATGGCTTCCATGGGCTTGGCGTCATGCAGGGCGGATGAGATGGGGCATCGGTCGGTACACATTTCACAGCTATGCTGGTTGCAATGCTGCAGAATGTTGTCCGCGCAGGAGTGCCCAATGACATCGATCCGCGAATAGCCCGTGATCTTTTCCGCGCCGTCACTCCAGAAGACAATTTTTTTCTGCAGATCAAGCACGCTCACTCCGATCTGCAGGCCATCGAGGATGTGGCGGCAAATATCAGGATCGCTGAAGGGTGACATGATAGCTTCGCAGGGACGGTGCTGATTCCTCTATCGGCAGAAAGGCCGTCAACTTCAGAGCTGCGCATAGAGGCAAACGGGTGCGAGTGGAGACAGACGCCGCCCCCGGCGGCTTCCCGGTAATCGCTATTTAAGGTTTGACCAATTCCTCGGAAAGTAAGTGAGCTTTCTGGGCCAGATTGTGGCCGCGCTCCAGGTCTCCCGCGGCAACGGCGATTTTGGACTGATCCATGAACTGCTTTACCTGATTCACCATCTCCTGCCGGCTTGGGGAAAGCTGGCGTTCCGCGATCTTCTTCAGGTTTTCCTGGGTAGCGGCGGTGAGTTGTTCCGTGGACCGTTGCTTCGATGCTTCCTGCGCCGGGCTGCCTCCGATCAGTTGTATGGTGGGCTCTTCGGATCCTCCGTTGCGGACGACTTTCTTGGGTGGCGAGCACGGTAGCAACGGCGCGGAGCCGGTCTTTGCAGAATCAGTCTTTGCGGATTCGGCCTTCGCAGAATCAGCGGTTGCAGAGTCAGCGCTGGTCGAAGGCGGATTAGTTGACGCGGGACTGCTTGAACCAGTCGCCGGTGCCTTTTGATTTCCAGAATCACTGGGGTTATTCGCTGCTGGATTCAGCGCGGTTGCGGAACTCGTGCAATCCGGCAGCTTCTTCTTGTGGCGCCGATGTGGTGGGTAAGACGGCTTCGCCGGATCCGTAGAATCAACTGTTTTGCCGGCTGGCGAGGGCGAAGAAGAATGTGGTGCGGGCTCGCTGCTTGACGGCTGTGATGGGATCGCCTGCGGGGATGACTCCACCTGGCCGGAGGCGGCTTGTGGTTCCGCAAGTCCGTCGGCGGCACGCACCGGCCAAGCCATGGTCAATAAATAAATCGCAAGGATTGCGGCCAGATTCATATTTGATTTGCGATTGCGAAGAAGACCTTTCAATCTTACGCCCTCACTACACTCGGAAATCATTAAGCGAACCTTACAAAATTACAGGATTCGGTTGGGCGGGTTCGGCCTCGGCGTCCAGACTTGACGCAGCGATGGGCACGCGGAAGCGGAATGTCGTTCCTAACCCTTCCGCCGATTGAAATTCCACCGATCCGTAATGCCACTGCAAGATTTGGTAGGTCTGCGCCAGGCCAATGCCGCTGCCATCCTTCTTGGTGGTGAAGTAAAGCTCGAAGATTTTATCCTGGGCATCCGGAGGGATACCGGAACCCTGATCGCTGATTTCGGCGACCACTGCGTTCTCTTCGCGATGCGCCGCGATGGTAAGCTGCCCACCCTGCGACATGGATTGAATGCCATTAATCACCACGTTGAGCAACGCCTGCTTCATCAAGTCGAGATCCGCCTTGATGATCAGCGGCTCCGGAAAGACGTTGCGCCGGATGTTCACTCCATGCTGCTCAGCCTCGGGAGCAGCCAGCAGCGCGACATCGTCCAGCAGTCGCCGGAAGTCCACCTCCACTAAATGAAGTTCACGAGCCCGCATGAAGTCGACCAGCGTCTGCACTACACGGTCGAGCCGGTGAATTTCGCTGCCGATGATATCCATGTGCCGCCGCGTATCGGGGTCGAGTTGCGCCAGTTTATTCTGCAAAAGCTGGAGATGGAGAACGATCGCGTTGATGGGATTCTTCACTTCATGAGCCACCCCACCGGTCACGCGTCCGCTGGCCGAGAGGCGGCGGGACATCTCGATTTCATCTCCGATTCGGCGCACCGATTCGGCGTCGCGCATAATCAGCAGAGCGCCGATCTGCGTACTCTTCTCCTGCACAAAATCCAATGAAACCTGCACTCGCCTGCCCGCGGCGGCGACAAATTCACGTTGCAACAATGGACGCTTGCGCTCGAATGCGTCCCGTATGGTGGCTGCCAACGAAGTGCTGTCGGAAAATACGTCCCGTGCCGTCTTGCCCAGCAGTTCCCCGCGAGGCGTGCCTAGAAATCGCTCAACCGGCGCGCTCACCAGCACCACCCGGGTATCTCTGGTGAACAACATCAGGCCGTCCTGCAAGGTGGACATGAGTTGATCGACGTTGTCTTTCAGGGCGGAAAAAATCTCCCGGCTGTCGCGTATCTGCCGCCCCAGGTTGGCGATCTTGAGCGAGACCAGTCCGAATTCATCGTGTTCCGATTCGTTACCGGAGAATTCTCCGCCCAAGGTTACGCTATCCAGGTTGCGGCTGATTTCCTTCAGAGGGCCAAGCGCGATATTGGAAATGCCGGCAGCCAGCAGGAGAGAAAGAAAAATCGCCGCGATCGAAAAGTAGATTGCATGCAGCAGGCGAGGCGTAATTTCACTCTGGAGAAAGACCGTGGAAACACCGATGTGAATCTTGCCAAAAGGAGTTCCGTTTAATTGCAGGGGAAAGCTGACATCGTAAACTGCGAGCGGGCTATAGACGAGGTGAAGTTGGTCCCAGGAATGGGCGTTCGTGACGGTCTGAAAGTCCTGGCGCGGAGGAACGTGCTTGCCGATCAATTTCGGATTCGTATGCAGCAGCGCGTAGCCGTTCGCATCGATCACCGATGCGTCGTAGATAAACGGCCACAGGGCAACCTCCGATTCGAGATTGTTCAAAAGGTTCGTATCCATCGGCAGATAGTCGGCGAGCGCGTGTCTCACCGCGGCTGGATCATTGGTGTCTACCCGTGTGCTGCTCAAGTCGGGAAGATCATTTTCAGCAAAGTAAGCCAGTTGCTGGGTCAGCCGGTTTGCACTTTCGTAAGCGCTGGTGATGCGCTGCCGCAGTATTTGCGAGATATAAAGATACGAGAACGCCGTCACCATCACGGTAACCATGAAAGTGATTGCGAGCACGATGATAGCTTTTCGTCGCATAAAAGCAGTGGCCGGCGGTCAGCGATCAGTGATCAGAGTTCGGCCGAAGCAGCGGCATAGAAATTCCAATCAAAGTGAGCTGCCGTTTGTACTGACCCCTGACCCCTTACCCGTGGCCACTGCCCACTGATCACCGATCACTGCATTTCTTCTTCCTTGCTGCTAGCAGCGTCGGCAGCGCTGCTGCCGTACTCCTTTAACTTATTATGCAAGGTTTTCAAGCTAATTCCGAGGATTTCCGCGGCCCGGGTCTTGTTATTGCTGGTAGATTCCAGGGTTTTGAGGATGAGCATTTTTTCCGCCTCACCCACCGTCGTGCCCACGCCTAGTCGGACTGCGTCCGGATCATTGGCGGCGGTGCGCAGAGGTGCGTGGCCGAATCCAGGAGGCAGATGTTTCGTCTCAATCATTCCGCTATCGCAGACGATGACTGCCCGTTCTATGGTATTGCGCAATTCACGCACATTTCCGGGCCATGAATAGCTGGTGAACTGATTCAGCACAGCCTCGCTCACGGCGGCAACTTTGCGGGAATGCTTGGTGCTCATTTCCGACAGAAGAAGTTGCACCAGGTCGGGGATATCCTCTTTATGTTCCCGCATGGGAGGCATGTGGATGTTAAAAACATTCAGCCGGTAATAAAGATCGCTGCGGAGTTCGCCGCTGGCAACGGCTTCGTCGGGAATTTTATTTGTCGCTGCCAGCACACGCACATCAACGGAGGTCTCGACCTTACTGCCCAGGCGGCGCAATTTGTGGTCCTCCAGTACACGCAGCAGCTTGGCTTGAGTGCCCACCGGCATTTCGCCAATTTCATCCAGCAGGATGGTGCCGCCTTCGGCCAGTTCAAAACAGCCCGTGCGGCGTTCGAGCGCTCCGGTGAACGCGCCCTTTTCGTGGCCGAAGATTTCACTTTCAATCAAGGTTTCGGGAATGGCCGCGCAATTGATAGCGACAAACGGCCGCTCACGGCGAGGACTAAGTTGATGAATGGTGCGGGCCACCAATTCCTTTCCCGTGCCGCTGGCTCCCGTAATCAGCACCGAGGCTGTGCTCGGGGCCACCAGTTCGATCAGCCGGAAGATCTCCTGCATCTTTCGCGAGGCGCCGCGGAGTTGGCCTAGGGAGCCGGAATCCCGCAGTTTGCGACGCGCGCTTTCCAGTTCCGCCCGGGTTCCGATGAGCGCTGAAGCATTCTGCAACATGGTGCGCAGACGGTTGGTGTCGATGGGCTTGGTGATGTAGTCATACGCGCCCTGGCGCATGGCCTGCACCGCGCTATCGATACTGCCTTGGGCCGTGACCACGATCACCGCCATGGCTTCGGAATGCTCTGCCAGTCGTTCAAGCAGTTCGATCCCCCCCATACGCGGCATCTTAAGGTCGGTTATGACGATGGAAGGCGTCCACTGCGTGGCTTTGTCCAGGCCTTCTACTCCATCGCGCGCGGTTTCGGCTCGATATCCCCATGAAGATACTAACTCGGCCAAGCCAGTGCGTTCGTTCTCTTCGTCCTCGACGATCAGTACTTTTTCGTGGCTCATTCTTAATGTTTTGCCTGCTGGGTCAGATTCATTTTTTCTCGATTACTAAACCAAGACTACAACCATACGCGGCTACCTTCGTGCGGAGCAAGGCGAGAGACGACAGCACTTTGCGGCTCGCTCTTAAATTCTTTGAGAGGAGTACCCTGACCCGGTACCGCAATAATCAATCCTTTGAATCGGCCTTTGAGGGCTATTATTACCTGCGGTAGAATTGCAGTTTTCCGAATTGCGGTCAAAGTCGACTAGGTGCGCCAATTTATCTTTCCAAGCCGCCGCTCACGGCTGGCGCGCACCGAACGCGAGTCGACGATTCACGGAGGACAAATGTCACCTAGTTTCAATCTAAGCAAGACCTTCACAGTCTTCGCACTGTTCGTGCTTTTGTCGATGTCACTTATCTCGACTCCCGCACTCGCGCAGAGCGACTCGAATCCTAAATGGGATTTGTTTGTCGGCTATCAATGGCTGCATCCTGGCGGCACCGTGCCCGCGCCCTTCGGCGATCCTAATAATCCAACCCCGTTCAAGATACCCGACATGGCGAAGGGCTTTGGTTCAGCCTTCACTTACAATTTCGACCCGCATTGGGGATTGGAACTCGATCTAGGGCACAACTGGGGCGATAGCAATTACGAAACCACCGGATCGGTCGGGCCGCGATTCATGTGGCGTACGGATAGCGGAAATTATTTTCTGCATGCCCTGGTCAGCCTTAATCGCGCAAGCGTAAGCGGACTCAACCCCGACAACGGAGTCGGAGCCATCCTTGGCGGCGGCATGGATTTACCCATCAACAAGACTCTGGCTTGGCGCCTGTTTGAAGCCGACTATGTATTCGGCCACCATAACTATTCCGGTGATGCGGCGCCGCAATTTCCCGATTTGCGCCGGCCATCGTTTGAGGGTGTCCGCCTGCGCACTGGACTTGTGTTTAGTTGGGGAGGCGCGCCTCCTGTAGCGCCAGCCGCAAGTTGTTCGGTACAGCCGAGTGAAGTGATGGTGGGCGAGCCCGTTACCGCGACGGCGACAGCCAGCAACTTCAATCCCAAGCACTCCCTCACTTATTCTTGGAGCGCTACTGCAGGCCATGTCTCCGGCAAAGACACGACTGCCCAGATCGATACCACAAATCTGGCCCCTGGCAGCTACACGGTCACCGTTCATGTGACTGACCCGAGGGAAAAGAAAAACAACGAGGCCAGTGCCTCGTCGAGCTTTACGGTGAAGCCGCTTCCTCCTAAGAATCCCCCAACTATTTCTATCTCGGCCAGCCCCACAAGCCTGCCAGTTGGCGGCACGGCGAACTTGTCGGCCAACTGCAGCAGCCCGGATGGCGTTCCCGTCACGGTCTCTGGTTGGACTTCCAATGGCGGGACGGTTACTGGTACCGGTCCTTCTGCCGTGTTGAATACAGCGGGCGTTGCGCCAGGTTCAATCACGGTCACCGGCACCTGCACTGATTCACGCGGTCTGACCGGTCAGGGCTCGGCTCAGGTGATGGTGGAGAACCCGCCACATAATCCTGAGATCGAGGTACTGGAAGCGCGGCTCGCACTGCACAGTATTTACTTTCCGACGGCCATGCCGCCGGTCAAGAATCCCAATGGCGGTTTGGTCGCCAGCCAGCGCCAAACTTTGGTTGCGCTCGCTGCCGATTTCAAGAAATATCTTGAAAGCAAGCCGGACGCACACCTCATTCTCGAAGGCCACGCGGATATCCGCGGCTCTGATGAATACAATCAGGCGCTTTCCGAGCGTCGCGTAAATAGCACGAAGCACTTTCTCATCGAACAGGGAGTTCCGGAGGCGAATATCGAAACCAAAGCCTACGGCAAGCAGCGAAACCTGTCCGACGAAGAAGTGAAGGCTGCGGTCGAGAATAATCCTGAGGTGACTTCCGAAGAGCGCCAAAGATCGCTCAGGAACCTGAGGACGATCCGGCTGGCGAGCAATCGTCGTGTGGACGTCACTCTGAGCACAACGGGACAATCCTCGGTTCGCCAGTTCCCATTCAATGCCGCGGATTCTCTGACGCTAATCGGCGGCAGGGAAGCGGAGGCCACAGCTAAGAAAAAGACTACGCCGGCCCGGAAAAAGGCCGCGCCGAAAAAGAGTACGAAGCAACCGTAAGGGCGTAAGTCAGGAACATTTTCGCGGAGGACTTAACCGTCCTCCGCGTTTTCTTGCAAGGGGTGTCAGTTTGAAATCGCGGGCTTGCCTATCCTTGGGCTACCACGAATGAGGGGCGGGTGGTCCAGGTTTTGAGCTTGCCGGCATCAGCAACACCGCAGGGTGCCCCGTCATTCGGGTTCTTTGCGTAGGGACTGCCCTGAGCTTTTCGGAGGGGCGGGAGTCGGGAATGCCTGCACAACTGGGTTGGTTACGGGCCCCGCGATTCAACAAGTCAGCAAGCATCGGCAGCATCGCCGCCCACCCTTGTAAAAAACGCAAGGATGGGGCACCCTCTGTGGGAATGGCGCACACCAACATCATTTAAAGGTGGGCCATCCGCCGCTTTAAATCAAGAGACTCGATGATGCCCCTCTCGGTTTTCCAAAATTCAGCCTCGGGTCAGTCGGTTTTCGTAACAAAATAAAATGAGCCTAGTGGTTGTATCGAAAACGAGTATCATCTTCGCAATTGCAAGCGGAATATCTGCCATTTGCCAACTTGATCGCGATAAGTATTTCGCCACCGCGGTCCACGGATAGCGCAAAGGAGTTGCTGCCATGAAGGGCGTGTCGATGTTTTTACTGCTTCCCTTTGTATTGGCTTTTAACAGCGGGCAGTCCCCAGAGGCGATAAAGGCCGAGCACGCCAAACAATACTCGGACTACCACACGGGCGTAGATATTGGGCGTGAAACGCGAGCAGGAAACGATGTGGTAAGAGGCATGGAGATTGCTCCTCCACTGTACGCATTTGACCGCTCCGAAAACCTTCCCAAGTATCCCGATCCTGGACTACGGAGTATCGCCTGTGTTGCGGATGCCATCATACTGGGATTACCAATATCGGCAGAAACCGGCGTTACCGAAGCTGGGGACTTTCTGTTCACCGATTATGTTGTCAGCGTGAAGTCGATTATAAAGGCCCGCCCACCTGAGCCGCTAATTGCAGGTTCGAGGATCGTTATTACCCGTCCGGGTGGTGAAACAAAGCTCAATGGGCACGAAGTAAGAATGACGGTCGCTAACTTTCCGCTGCTTGAATCGAACCAGCAATATTTGTTGTTCCTCAGATACTTGCCCGAGACGAACACTTACAGAGCCTTCCGGAGTGGAACATTCATCCTGACCTCTAAGGGCGGCGTAGCCCCGATTGACAATTCCGCGCAGAAGCTAGGCGCAAAAAGTTCTCAGCGACAGGATGCGTTCCTGACAGAAGTGCGTGCTGCCGTGTCAGCGCCTTGCTCCGGCGTGACCCCGACTCTCAATTAAGGGTGCCCGCATGAACCACAGAAAAGCATTGAAACTCGCTCTCATCGTCGGCCTTATGAGCTGTCCCCGTCAACTATGGAGTACCTGCCCAACTCAGAATGACAGAGCATTCCAACAGAATTCGACTGTCTATTACTCACTGGGAAATCGGCGGCAGGGAAGCGGAGGCCACAGCCAAGAAAAAGACTACGCCAGCCCGGAAAAAGGCTGCTCCGAAAAAGAGTACGAAGCAACCGTAAGGGCGTAAGTCAGAAACACTTTCGCGGAGGACTTAACCGTCCTCCGCGTTTTCTTGCAAGGGTGGACAGCCGCCGAGGGGTGAAGTCGCTACATTAGGGACAGACAAACAGGACACCACTGCGATCCGGATGCTCCGGCAGATCCCCCAACAATAATTTTGCAAACTCATGACAGGGCAATGACAAACCGGAGCCGGTCGCGATTCTAGCATTCCCTAGCATTAGTCAGAGAAAGTGCGGTTCGGACAGTTTTCGACGTTTGCTTTGAAGCTGCTTCGTGGCCCAGCCTTATCTCTGAGCTTCCGCTAAAAGGAGACTTATGCAGCGTCACAGGAGTGCTTTCGCCGCTTGCCTCGGATTTGCCTTACTTTTTGTTTCCAACGCAGCCCTGGCGCAATATCAACTTGCGAATCTAAGTTCAAACCAGGTAAAAGCCGCTAGACACGACGATCCATTGCTGGTGAATGCGTGGGGTTTGGTTCACGCACCCGGCTCACCTTGGTGGATCAGTGACAACGGTTCAGGATGGTCGACCCTTTACGATGGCAGCGGCACGGCACAGGGATTGAGGGTTTTGATTCCCACGGCAGGAAACGGCCCGCAGTCACCAACCGGGGCAAACGGTCCCGGCACGCCAACAGGGGTTGTGTGGAGCGCATCGACGAGCGGCGAGTTTCAAGTGCAAGGATGGCCCTCGCTTTTCTTATTTGCCACACAGGATGGAACCATCAGCGGATGGACATTTCAGTCGAATGCTAACAAGGCAATTCTGGCGGTAGACAACTCGTCCAAGAAATCTGTTTACACTGGCCTGGCGATCACGAACAAGCCTTCAGGTAACCGCTTGTACGCGGCCGACATGGCGAACAACGAGGTAGCTGTATTCGATGGAAACTTTGCCCCTTTGTCTCCGATCATTGATACAGCGGTGCCTCCTGGTTTTGCGCCGTTCGGCGTCCGAGACATCGATGGACTGGTCTATGTGACGTATGCCAATGTGGCGGGTGGCAACGGCGGCTTCGTTGATGTCTTCCGAGAGGATGGTACGCCCGTGACCCCAGGGCAGCACCTGCTCCAGGGCGCGCCGCTGAATCAGCCTTGGGGAATTGCCGCAGCCTCGAGCAACTTTGGACCGCTGAGCAACACGCTGCTGATCTCCAACAATACGAACAATGGAACCATCAATGCCTTCGACGCATTGACCGGCCAGTTCGTGGGAAGGCTCAAGGACACAAGCGGCAAGGCTATCGTGATTGACCAGCTTTGGGGGATTGATTTTGGCGATGGCACGAAGGGTGGGCAGAACGGGGGGCGGAACGAGCTGTTCTTCACCGCCGGCCCTTCAAACAATCTAGCTGGGACGTTCGGGGTTATCGTGTTCAAGTAAGCGTGTTCATCTAAGAATGATCTCGCATGCGCGATATCACTCGAGGAGAGGCCGCAGGGCGCCCGTCCTTCGCGTTCTTTGCGAAGGATGGGCACCCACTTTGTAGCTTATGCAACGAGGTCGAAAGCCTCGGCTACCCCACCGATTCCATGACTCCACTCCTTCCCCCCGCGCGCAACTTCTACACGCCCACCCTCTCCTTGCAATCCTATCTGCTTGATTCCCTTGACTCGCATCTGGTACTTCACTTGCCACTTACACAAAAATAGACACCCGGGCGACCATGAATAGAATGGCCAGGCTTCGAGTCACAAGGTACCGTGCCGCCACGGTTGCGTTGAGTTTTGTTCTGGGCTTAGCGCAAGGATGTTCCAATTCCCGGCCTATGTCCCCGGCGAATGCAACAGCTTCGGCCGGCACTCCACAAAATCTTCCGTTCCATCCTGAGATTCAGCAGGCCTCTGCCAGCCAGGGTACCGATCCCGTAGGCTCGTCTGACCCGAAATTAGCCGCCAGCCTGCCCTTCCGGACTGCGTTGCGGCCGCAAGTCCTGCCCGCCGGAACTTTGCTTACCGTGCAATTGGAGAACACACTTTCAGCCGCTTCGGTTCATGCCGGCGATCCATTTACTGCTGCTCTTGCCGCGCCTCTCGTGATTGATGGCGATACTGTTATTAGGCGTGGGGCCGAGGTTACCGGACGCATCGAGGCTGCGCAATCCCGCCATGGTTCCGGTTATGTTCAGCTAACTTTGAGTGCAATCAGGGTGGATGGCGCATTGTTGCCATTACAGACCTCCAGCCTGTTTGCCCGGGGGTCGGTTCGGAAATTGAATGCTTCATCCAATCCTCCGAACCAGGTATTAGGGGGCACTCGAATTCCCAACGGCCGCCGCTTGACTTTCCGCTTGACCGGGCCGATTACCCTGGGAGAATTGAGTTTGTCGGAGAAGCCTCAAGCTCCGAAGCTCTCCAGCGAATAAATAGCGATCCTGCTTGTACATTTCCAAAAATAACACTTATATTATTCCCCTGTATATTGCTGACAACAAAGCAATCTCCCGAGTTTTCCACAGGGCATTCCCGTTTCGAGTGACGTCTGCCCTTCGCAGGACCAGATTGGCCCTCCTATAGTGAATTCGAAGCTGGGGAGAGATCGCGATTTGCTTTTGTCACTCCCAGATTGGGAACACCAAGGTATCTCATAGCCCATCGCGGGCTTCTTCCGCGAATTGTCCTGAGCCAAAGTAGCAGTATGAATACCGCAGTCCCATTTCCGTGGCCGGAAATTCCTGCAAGCGAGAATGCAAGAACAACTTTCCGCGCCGTCTTTGAAAACGCTCCCATCGCTGTCGCCCGTTGCTCGTCGCTGGGTGTGATCGTCGAAATGAATCCAGCCTTCGAGCGAACCTTGGATCGCCGTCTTGCCCGCCGACGGTTTCTGCGGCTTTGCGAATTGGTTCGTCCCGAAGACCGCGATAAAACTGAACTGCAACTGCGCGACCTGCTCCATTCCCGGCGCGACAGCATCCTCATCGAAGCCAGAGTCGCAGGTCATAACCAGGCGACCGCCATGTGGACCGCGTGGCGCCAACCCGGCACCGGAGGAACTCCCGACCATGCTCTGCTCGTCGCTCAGCCCGGCAATTCAGTTGATACCGAAGAGAGCCAACTTCAGAACCAGAGATGGGAAGCAGTTGGCCGCCTGACCGGCGGCGTGGTGCATGATTTCAACAACCTGCTCACCGGCGTTATGTTGTGCTGCGACCTCTTGCTCTCCACTATGGATTCTGGCGACCGCCGGCGGAGATATGCCGATGAGATCCGCGCGGCCGTCGTACAGGCGTCCGCTCTCGTGCAGCAATTGTTGGTTTTTGCCCGGCCGCAGCCCGCGCCCGCCCGTCCTCTCCTGATCAACGAGATTGCCGCCACCATGCGCGATCTGCTCTCCCGTCTCATCGGCGAAAATGTCGCGCTCGATTTGAACCTCGATCCTCAATTAGGTCTCGTGCACATGGATCAGTCCCAGGCCCAGCAGATCCTGCTCAATCTTGTGCTTAACGCCCGTGACGCTCTCCCCGAAGGCGGCCGCATCATCGTCGAAACCAGCAACTGCACTTTCCAACCCTTGGCCCGCTCGCTGTCACAAATTCACCCGGCCAATTTTCCCTGCATCTTGCTCGTGGTAAGCGATAACGGTCGAGGCATGAGCGCCGAAACCCGTCAGCGCCTCTTCGAGCCATTCTTCACCACGAAGAGCAACGGGAAAGGGACAGGTTTGGGATTGACTACCGTCCGCAGCATCGTTACTACCAATCGCGGACTCATCCACTTCGATAGCGAACCCGGTCAAGGCACGCGCGTGATGATTTTGCTGCCTCGCGTGTGGCAGCCGGTCGATCCAGATTTTTGCGAAACCGCCGCACCAAGTCCGGAAACCGCAGCCCAACAATTTCAAGAAATGAAAAAGGAATCTCTCTTATGACATCCGTAGCCCTCACTCACTCGATTCCCACTCCTCAGATCCTGGCCGCGAACTTTCTTAACCTGCTCATTGTGGATGACGAACGCTCCATCCGGGACGCTTGCCGCGAAGTCGCTATGTCTCTGGGTTTCACCACTCATGTGGCCGACTCCGCCGAGCACGCCTACCGCTTGCTTCAGACCCAGAACATAGACGCCGTTCTGCTTGATCTGCGCTTACCTGGCGCGGGCGGCATCGAAGCCTTGCGTCAGATTAAAGCGCAGCGTCCCGAGGCTCTCGTGGTCGTCGTAACCGGCTATGGCACCGTGCAGTCGGCGGTACAAGCCATGAAGAATGGTTCTTACGACTATGTCACTAAACCCTTCAGTCTGGATGAGCTGAAGCTTTTGTTGGAGCGCGTATCCAACCACCTCAAACTGAAAACCGAAAATCGCATGCTGCGCGAGAAGCTTAAATCCAAGCAGGGCTATGGCGGAATCGTCGGCCGCGCCCCGGAGATGGAAAAGCTCTACCGCATTATCGCCAAAGCCGCCAACAGTTCTCACCCCGTGCTGATCCTCGGAGAGAGCGGCACGGGAAAGGAAATGGTCGCGCGCTCCATTCACTATTCCGGGCCGTTTCATGACAAGCCCTTCGTTCCCGTGGATTGTGGCTCGCTGGTGCCCACTCTCATTGAAAGCGAACTGTTCGGCTACGTGAAAGGCGCGTTCACCGGCGCCAATCAATCCAAGGACGGACTGCTGGCCATCGCCGAAGGTGGAACCGTATTTCTCGACGAGGTCGGCGAACTCCCCATCGACCTGCAAGCCAAGCTACTGCGCGCCATCCAGGAAAAAGAAATACGCCCGGTCGGCAGCACCCGCCGTATACCCATTAACGTGCGAATCCTTGCCGCCACCAACCGCATACTCGAGCAGGCGGTTATGGAAGGCGCCTTCCGCCGCGATCTTTATTTTCGTCTGAACGTTCTCAGCCTGCGGATTCCTCCCTTGCGCGAGCGTCGCGAAGATATCTCCCTTCTGCTCGCACATTTCATGGAACGTTGTACGCGCGCCTCGGGACAGGAGAAAATTCTCACCGACGAAGCCATCAAAGTCATGTTGGCTTACGACTGGCCGGGTAACGTCCGCGAACTGGAAAATTGTCTGGAACGCACCTGCGCCTTCACCAGCGGCCCTTTGATCCATGTGGCCGACCTGCCTCCGGCGATTGCGGGTACGCAAGCTATAGTGCCCACGAATGGCAACGGTCACGGTCTGAATAAGATCGTTCCCATGGCAGAGCTGGAGAAACTGACCATCCTCAATGCCATCGCAGAATTGCACGGCGACAAGCTGCAAGCCGCGCGCCTCCTAGGTATCGGCAAGACAACTCTGTACCGCAAACTGAAAGATTACGCCGCCGCCCAAAGCTAAATCTGAGCCTAAATCACGCGATTAGATCACGCGGCTAAATCGCGAGGGTAAATCATGCGCCGAAAAATGTGCAGACTACCAAGACACCCGTGTCCTCCGGAGCGTAGCGAGAGCCTGCCCTGAGCGCAGGCGAAGGGGACCTTGGTTCCGGCCTCCACCATAAACCTCGCCTGCGTTCGCTTATGAAATGAATCCGTCTCCTCAGAAGTTCCGCAGTGGGAACACCGCAGCAGTTACCGTGTCCTAACCTGTTGTCTTTGCACCGCAGTCCCTATGGTGCTCTGCGTGCAATACAGAAAACATGATCTTACTCATCACCCCTTCAGCACGCGGCCAAGAGTGCGCGGCCACTATGAAAGATGCCACCGGCAAAGAAACCCACTGGGCTGCTAATCTGCAGCAGGGCACGATCCGGCTTCGCGAAAACTGTTATTCAATCGTCGTCATCGATCAATTCCTCATCGAGAACGAGCCTGCCGAGAGCGATCAGATGCTCGAACATCTTGGCTCCGCTTTCCCCGTGTACCTAAGCTTCGCAGTCAGCGGGATGGAACGCCTGCTGCGCGAAGTTCGCGCCGCGCTTCACCGCCGCAAGCGTGAGGAAACTCAGGCTCGCCGTTCCGTCGAGCAACAAATTCGCAGTGAAATCTCTGAATCCCTGACTGCCATGCTTCTTTCTTGTGATCTTGCCATGTCGGTCCCGGGCGTTCCCGATCCCGCCGTAGAAAAGATCCGAATCATCGATGATCTCGCCCGCGGCATGCGTCAGCGACTGAGCGCGGATTGAGCAGCTCGACTTGCGCTTGGTCCCTGCTGCAAACTGAGCCCTACCGCTGAATCCGAAAAAATCTCCACGTCTCCCCTGATTTCGCACTAGAATAAACCAACGCTTACGGGCTGGATTCCGCGTCTGCTGCGGCCTCCCCCGAATTCTCGGAGGGTTCTGTGCACGTCCTGGTCACCGCCGATACCATGTCTGGCGCATGGACCTACACGCGCGAGCTGGTCACGGGTTTGGTTACGCGCGGCGTCCGCGTCACGCTGGTTACTTTCGGCGAGATCCCGCTGCCCGATCAGACCGCCTGGATGGACCTCTTGCACGGCCTGGAATACCGCCCCACCGCTTTCCGCCTGGAGTGGATGGACGAAGCACCCAACGACCTCGCTGACTCTTCGGAGTTCCTCTTTGATCTGGTGCGAGAGCTTAAGCCGGACCTTCTCCACCTGCACCAGTTTTGCCACGCCAATCTTCCCGTCGACATCCCGCGCGTTGTCATGGTCCACGGCGACGTGATTACCTGGTCGCAAGCTGTCCAAGGTTGCTCCCCGCGTCCCACCCGCTGGTTGAAGTGGTATCGCGATACTATTATCCGCGGCATAACCGCCGCCGACGCCGTGGTTGCGCCCTCGGCATGCATGCTCGATAGCCTTCTCTCCACCTACGCGCGTCCTCGCCATGCATCGGTAATTTATCCCGGACGCAATCCCATCTTCTTCAATCCCTACATCGGCAAAGAAGATTCCGTTCTCTCGGTCGGACGCCTGCTCGATGCCGGCAAGCAGGTTTTCCTCCTCACCCAACACGCGCATCCGTTTTCAATCTGCATTGTCGGGGCCGAGCAAACCGTGCCCCTGCCGCGCATTCCAATCCGTGCCGACGTAAAAGTTTCTACGGACCAAAGTTGTGTCGCAATCCGCGGGCCGCAAACCGAAGCTCAACTACGCGCGCTCTACAGCCGTGCCGCCGTCTACGCCGCCACCGCGCGTTATGAACCTCTGGGCATGGCTGCCCTGGACGCCGCTTTTTCCCGATGCGCCCTCGTCGCCAACGATATCCCCAGCTTTCGCGAAGTCTGGGGTGACGCCGCCCTGTATTTCCGCACCAATGATGCCAGCAGTTTGGCGGCGACTTTGCGCCAACTCGACGCCGACCGCGGCCTTCGCCACGCATACGCCGATCGCGCCTACACCCGCGCCCGCGAACGCTTCACCACAACACGTATGATCGACGACTACCTCGAGCTCTATCGCAGCCTCCTCGCATCCAATTCCATGGCGGCCTGAGGATGGCTGCCTAAGGCGGCCTGAGATCCGCTCTCCGTCCTTTTCTTGCCGCCGGTCGTCTGAACCCCCGCTCGCTGAGGTGGACTCGAGTCGCAGCAGGATGAAGAACTTATGCGACCGAACGGTCTCATCAACATCCAACCACTGGTAAGGCAATGACCAAGGAACATGACGACGGCGCCAGACCCGAGCAGTTTCTTCAGCACGTTTACTCAGTTCCTAGGCTGAGCACTGGCGCAAAACGCGTCGGGGAGTGGAGAGTTTGTTGCCGCTCGGAGAGAGAGAATGTCCAAAAGGCTTAAAGACAAGATCGCAGTCATCACAGGCGGCACCGAAGGAATTGGGTTGGCTACGGCAAAACTTTTCGTCGAAGAGGGTGCGTATGTCTTCATCACGGGCCGTCGCCAGAAGGAACTCGACGATGCGGTAAAGGCGATCGGCAACAACGTTTCTGGGGTTCAGGGAGACGTTGCTAAACTGTCCGACCTCGATCGTCTCTACGAGACCGTCTCAAAGGTGAAGGGGCGACTCGACATTGTTTTCGCCAACGCTGGTGTTGGCGAATTTGTTCCTTTCGGAGCCGTCACCGAGGAGCATTTCGACAAGCTGTTCAACATCAATGTAAGGGGAACGCTGTTTACGGTGCAAAAGGCCTTGCCGCTACTGAATGATGGTGGTTCGATCATTCTCAACGGTTCCGTCGCGGGTGTTAAGGGTACTGCCGCCTTCGGCGTCTACGCCGCGAGTAAGGCTGCAATCCGCTCTTTGGTGCGGACCTGGACTACAGATCTGAAGGACCGTCGTATCCGCTCAAACGTTGTTAGTCCGGGCCCAATCAATACGCCACTGGCGAGTCAGCTAGCTCCAGACGTGATTGCGCGGATTGTGTCCACCATCCCGATGGGACGCATGGGGGAACCCGATGAAGTCGCAAAGGCCGCGTTGTTTCTGGCTTCGGATGACTCCAGTTTCGTCACAGGCATTGAATTGTTCGTTGACGGCGGCAGAGCCCAAGTCTGATCGCCAGATTGATGTAAGGATGGGTGGGAATCCAAAGAGAGGCTTGTTCCAATGACATCCAACAAATTATCAGTGCAGGTAGCAATCAATTCCTGGCGGCTTGCTGTGGAGAGAGCCAGCAAAATATTCTCAAGTCTCACGGAAGGCGAACTCTTGAAAGAGGTCGCGCCTGGGAAAAACCGTCTCATCTATCTATTGGGACACCTCACTGCCATTCACGACGCCATGTTTCCGATTCTCGGTCTGGGAGACCGACTGCATCCTGAACTCGATGCGATCTTCGTTTCCAGTCCTGACAAGACAGGAGCACAGTTGCCCGCTGTGGAAGAGCTAAGAAAATATTGGGACGAAGTGAACGGTAAACTACTCTCACAGTTCGCAACTCTTTCCGCGGACGAATGGTTGCAGCGGCACTACGCAATGTCCGAGGAGGACTATGCCAAAGATCCAACCCGCAACCGATTGGCTGTTTTGCTGAGTCGAACCAACCACATGTCATACCACTGGGGGCAGATAACTCTGGCTCTCAAATAACATTTAGCTTTCGCATATGAATGACGGCTCCTCCGTCCTCGAAGCGAACTTCATCCATTAAGGTTTTTATGACATGGATGCCCCGGCCGTGAACCGACCTGATGTTTTCTGGAGCGGTAGGGTCCGGGACATTATTAGTGTCGAATCCTTTTCCTTCGTCCTTTACTGCAATTGACACTTCGCCTGGCTCACAGCGGCAGGTAACGTGGACTTGTTTTCTGCGGTCCTCATGATTTCCGTGAATGATGGCGTTTGCCAGGGCTTCCCGCAATGCGATTTCAACGTCGCTCACGCCTTCAGGAACACAGCCGCAATTCCTGAGCAAGAGCATGAGTTTGTCCACGAAGGGAGAAATCGCAGTCACTTCGCTTGGCAAGGAGCACTCCAGAGCGATGTGCGGGCCGCCGTGCGCTTTTTGGTTTAGATCAGGCGCTGTCGTCATTCGGAAACCACCTTGGGCGATCGAAATAGCACCTCTTTATAACTGAGGCAAGTTCGAAATATTCCATCCTCCGCCCATGGCCTTGATCAAGAGCACGTTCGCTTCGAGGCGTCGTCTCAGAATGTCGATGTCGTTTCTCTCGTTCGTCAAAGCCGTGGTTTGTGAAGTGACCACCTGCAGGTAGGTGTCAACGCCCCCGGCGTAGCGGTTCTGAAACAGCTTGAGCGATTCTTCCGCAGCGCTAGTGGCCTGCTGTTGTTGCGTCGATTCAGTGCTGAGGACGCGCAGAACTACCAAGTTATCCTCGACTTGCTGGAATGCATCGAGGACAGTTTGCCGATAGCTGGCTACGGCACCGTCATATCCTGCCCGGGCTGATTCAGTAGTCGCCCGGCGGCGCCCCGCATCGAAAAGCGTCTCGGACAGTTGCGGTCCCACCGCCCAGAAACGGCTAGGCCAAGTGAGCCAATTCAAAATCGAAGATCCCTCTAGTCCCGCACTTGCGGCCAGATTAAGAGTCGGATAATACGCCGCCTTGGCAATGCCGATTTGCTCGTTGCTAGACGCCATGCGGCGTTCCGCCGCAGCGATGTCTGGACGACGCTCAAGTAGCCGCGCCGGCAAAGTAACGGGAACGCTGGGCAGTACCGGCGCCACAAGATTCAAGGGAGAAACTGGCAGATGGAATGCCGCCGGAGGTTTTCCAATAAGAATCGCCAGAGCATGCTCGTACTGCGCGCGTTGAACAGTGATATCGGACGCCAGCACTTTGGCATCTTCAAGCTGTGTCTTCGCCTGCGCCACGTCCGATTTCGGCGAAGCCCCGCCCTCAAAGCGATTTTGTGTCAACCGCAACGCTTCGCTATAGGCCTTCACGGTATCGTTCAGAAGTCTTTCCTGGGCATCGGCGCTCCGCACTTCGAAGTAGTCGATCGCAACTTCGGCATGAAGGCTCAAACGAGCCGTTTGCAGGTCAGCTGCGCTTGCCTGGGCCTGCTGCCTGGCAGCTGCTACGCTTCGGCGAACACGCCCCCACAGGTCGATCTCGTACGAGAGATCAAGAGGAAGAACGAAATCTCCGCTGCCATTGTTGACTGAGCTGGACGGAAAATAGGGTTTGTTAGCGGAAGCTCGAATGTCGGAGATACTGGGAGAACTTCCGATGGTCGGTGCTTGCGAGGCGCGATTGAAGCGAATCGCCGCTCGTGCCTGACGTAGATTCGCCTCGGCGATCTTCAGGTCTTGGTTGGACGAGTCCACCTGGTCTTCGATCTCGTTCAACGTTGCGTCGCCATAGAGCTCCCACCACTTACCACGGATAAGGTCGTCGTCCGGTTGGGCGACCTTCCATCCATCTCCCTCTTTCAGCGCTTCTGTTTCTTTAAAGTTCGGTGTGACCGGAACCGTAGGTTTGACGTATCTGGGACCAACCATGCAGCCGGACAGGAGAAATCCAACGGCACTCACGAGAACGATGCCATAGCCTCTCATTGTTTTGCTCCATTGGAGTTCTTAGCGACCGGCTGTACGGCGGCTCCATTTGCGAGCGAGTCGGAGGGGTTCACAATCACCGTATCGCGCGCCGATAATCCAGAGATCACCTCGACCGTGCTGCCATAATCCTGCCCGATTGAAATAGGAGTGAGTTCGACACGACCGTTGCGAACGACTCCTGCCCGCAATCCCTCGGCGCGGAAGAGCAATGCATTTGACGGGATGGTGACCGACCCGGGATGGGGAGGAACGCGGAGATGCACAAACGCATAGGCGCCGGGCAGCAGGCGCCCTGTAGGATTGGGAACGTCCACCTCAACATTGAGTGTGCGTGAGGCCGCGTCAATCGCATCGGCGTTGCGGACGACAGTCCCCGTCAACGTTTCGCCCGGAAGTGCATCGAGCGTGAGCTTTGCCTGTTCTCCGGTCTTCACAAATGCGGCGTAGATCTCGGGCACGGCAACATAGACACGCAGCGTCTGAATGGCTGCCATGTGAAAAAGCTCTTTCGGGCCCGAATTGTCGCCGGCCTGCACCAGCGCCCCAATGTCGGTGTTGCGGGCCGTAACCACACCATCGAACGGAGCACTAACGCGCTCGAAGGCTTGGAGTTGCTGTAATCGTTCGACGTTGGCTTTGCTCGAATTCACCAGCGCCTGTTTCGAGTGGAGATCGCTGATGGCCTGGTCCGTTTCCTGGTGCGAAACAGAATCGGACTCAAGCAGATGCTGCCAGCGCGCAGCCGTGGTTGTCGCCAACTGGAGATTCGCCTCGGCATTCTCCAGATCAGCCCGTGCCTGCTGCAGTTGTTGGTCCAGTTCCGGGGTCTCAATCGTCGCGAGAAGTTGGCCTTTTTTAACGCGCGCGCCGATGTCTACATACCAGTGTTTAACGTAGCCGCTCGTCCGCGCGTAGATGGGAGTGTCATTGAAGGCTGACGTACTCCCTGGCAGAGCGATCTCGTCCGCGTCTGAACTCGCTTTGGGAGAGACCACATCCACATAAGGAATCGCCGAAGCCTGCGTGCTTTCTCGCAGTCTGGTTTCAGCCTTAAGCCGGGAGTGTAGTCCGAAGACAATCGCTAAGGCAGTACACGCGGTAAGGATTGCCGTAATCGCGATTGCCCGCTTGCTGAATGCGCGTCGTGGATTGTTCGGAACGGGATCGTTGCGAACCGGTTCCGTTGCGACCTCAAGATTCCTGGTTTCAATTGGTGTCATGGTTAGAACCTTTCCATTCTGCGTTTGCGTGATCTCGAACACTCTTGAATAGCTCCAATTCATCATTCGACTTGCGTCCATGAAACGCAGCGAAGACCGATGGGACGAACACCAGCGTCGCTACCGTGGCGCAAAGCAGGCCTCCGATGACCGCGCGTCCCAGAGGTGCGTTTTGCTCTCCTCCCTCGCCGAGACCTAACGCCATCGGCACCATGCCGATTATCATGGCCAGCGCCGTCATGATGACCGGACGGAAACGGGTGACGCCCGCTTCGATCGCGGCCTTAACTGAGTCGCCGTGGATTTGTAGCCTTTCCTTGGCGAACGAAATCACAAGGATGCTATTGGCCGTCGCAACCCCGACGCACATCAGAGCGCCCATCAGCGCCGGAACACTCAGGGTTGTGTGGGTGAAAAAGAGAAACAACACGATGCCCGCCATGGCAGCCGGCAAGGCGGTAATAATGATGAAGGGGTCCAGCCAGGACTGGAAATTCACCACGATCAGCATGTAGACGAGTACGATGGCGAAGCCCAGTCCGATGATTAAACCGAGATACGAACTGCGCATGGTTTCCACCTGACCGCGAATCGTAATAAACGTTCCCCGTGGCAGTGATTTTCGATTGGCATCGACGATTCGTTGCACGTCGCGGCTCACCGCTCCGAGATCGCGGTCCTGCACCGCCCCGTAAATATCGACTACGCGACGGATGTTGTAATGCGAGACGATGGCCATTTCGCGCGAGCGCTGCATCGAAGCCACGTCAGCTAGAATCTCGGGATTGGCTTTGCTGCCGCCCGCGATGGGAATGTTCTGAACATCCTTGACCGTTTGGAGGCGATACTGTGGTGTCTGTGCGACCAGGTTGTAGCTCACACCATTGTTCCAGTTGACAAAGAACATCGGGGTTATCTGGAAGCTCCCGCTGAGTGAATTCAGAACGCTGGAAGCCACATCCCGCTCCGAGTAGCCCGCCTGCGCTGCCTTGGTTCGGTCCACGTTTATTTCGAGGGTCGGATAGTCGAGCGGCTGCTGAATATGCAAATCCGTGAGACCCGATACCTGGTGCAATTCGGTTATGATCCTGTCAGCGATGTCGTGGCTGGCCTGCACATTCGCGCCTTCGATTTGCACGTCAATGGGCGCAGGGAGCCCGAAGTTGAGAATCTGGGTCACGATGTCTGCCGGAAGAAAATAGAAGCTCACACCGGGAAACTCCTGCGGCAGTTCTTCGCGCAGCTCGCGGACGTAGTCAGCCGTGGCCCTGTGATTCTTGCGGAGCGAGACCAGCACATCGACATCGTTCGCGCCAATAACACCCGACGTCGCATGCATTGTGTTCAACGGACTATACGGCAGTCCGATATTGTCGAGAATATTGTCCAACTCTGCCGGCGGAACTTTCTCTCGGATCGCGTCTTCGACCAGATCCGATAGGCGCGCAGTTTCTTCGATGCGGGAGCCTGTCTTCGCACGAATATGGAGGATGAATTGGCCGGCATCAGACTGCGGGAAAAAGTCCTGGCCGAGCCAAGGCACCAAAAGAAAAGCACACAAGCAAATCCCGAGAAACACCGGAATGAAGAACCGTCGGGCTTCGACGCATTGCGTCAGGACACCTCGATAAGAGTTGCGAAGCCGTTCGAAGCCTCTCTCGAAGTTCTTCTGAAAACGGACAAACAAATTCTTCGATTCCCCGCGGCCCTCATTGAGTTTGAGCATGTACATCACCAGCGTCGGGACCAGCGTTCTCGAAAGAATGTAGGAAGCCAGCATCGCAAAGACCACTGCCTCCGCCAGCGGAACGAACAGGTATCGGGCTACTCCGCCAAGCAGAAACAACGGCATAAAGACGATGCAGATGCACAGTGTCGAGACGAGTGCAGGTACGGCAATCTGCTGGGCGCCGTCCAGAATGGCCTGCCGAATCTCGGTCTCGTGGCCTTCTTCGAGGATGCGGTTGATGTTTTCGATCTCAACCGTCGCGTCGTCCACCAAAATCCCAACCGCCAACGCCAACCCCCCCAGGGTCATGATGTTGATGGTCTCGTGTAGAAAGCTAAGCACCAGTATCGAACTCAGAATCGACAACGGAATGGAGATGGCGATGATGAGCGTACTTCGCCAGCTGCCAATGAAAAGAAGAATCATGACTCCAGTGAGCGCGGCGGCAATGACTGCTTCGCGAACTACACCGTCGATCGCGCTACGCACAAACAGGGACTGGTCCGCGATGGGAGAGATTTTCAGCTGCGGTGGCAAAGTCAGCGCGGCGCGAGGTAAGACGCTCCGAATCCCCGACACGACATCCAGAGTCGATGCAGTTCCGGCCTTGAGTACGCTGAGCAGCACACCTCGGTGTCCATCCTGACGTACCACGTTGGTTTGAAGACCAAACCCATCGCTAACGTGCGCTACGTCTCTCAAATAAATTGTTTTCGCTCCGACCTGCTTGATAGGAAGATCACCCAACTCGGCGACTGTGCGAGGTGTGACGTTCACGCGAACGTCCAACTCGCTTTCGGCGATTTTTGCCGTGCCCGACGGCAAGATTAGATTTTGCGCATTCACCGAATTCAAAACGTCGCTGGGCGAGACGTTTTTGGCTTGCATCAGGTTTTGATCCATGTTGATCATGACCTGCCGCGGCTTGCCGCCGTACGGTAAAGGAATGACCGCGCCCGGCACCGTAATGAGCTGAGTGCGCAAGAAGTTGAGCGAGAGATCGTTAAGCTGCTGTTCCGACATTCCGGGGCCGGAGACACCTATCTGAAGGACCGGGACACTGGAAGCGCTGAAGTTGATGATCTCCGGCGGTTGCGTGGCCGGAGGAAGAAGCCGCAGAATAAAGCCGGAAAGTGCTACCACCTGCGAGTTAGCGCGGTCCACGCTGGCGCCGGGTTGGAGATAGATCTTTACGACCGCAGTGCCGTTATACGTCGTCGACTCGATGTGCTCGATGTTGTCTACGAGCGTTGTGAGACCCTTCTCGAAAGGAGTGGTCAGCCGCGTTTCCAAGTCCTCAGGATTTAGTCCGGTGTAAGTCCAGGCGACAGAAATGACCGGGATGTCGATGTTCGGAAAGATGTCGGTGGGAGTCCGAAGAATGACCGCGGGACTCAGCAAGAGAATGAGGATCGCAAGAACAACGAAAGTATATGGCCGGTTAAGAGCTAATCTGACTATCCACATGGACTCACCTTTGCTTGGCAACGGCGTTCATCGAAAGATTCGACGTAACCCCGCATCCCTCTCGCGCCTTCGAAATTCTCCGAGACCTGAACAACGATTCCCATCGTCACTCGTTCGGTTCCAGTTCATGTTCGATGCAGGAAGAGACCGAGCGGTCGCAAAGATATTTTATGCCGCTCAGGCCTCTTTTTTAGATGGCGAGGCTAACTTGTGGTAGCGCGGTTGAAGCATACTTTGTTAAGCGTGGTAACGATGCTTGGCATGCATGGCAGCCCCACTTCATAATTTATGCGACCGACTGAACATCAAATGCGACCTGGGACCGGTCGGTCTCATCCAATTATTGGCGTTGTCCGATCAGCTACCATATGATCGCTAAATTGGTACTACGCTGAATCGGTATTACTAGGAGAGGGACGTGCGCAAAGGCGAGCAGACTCGGCAAGAGATCATTCGTAAGGCAGCGCCAATCTTCAATCAAAAAGGATACGACGGCGCTGCGCTTTCCGATCTCATGCGCGCCACTGGTCTGGAAAAAGGCGGGATTTACAGGCACTTTGAGAGCAAAGAAGAACTTGCCGGAGATGCCTTCGACCACGCCTGGAAAATTGCAATGCATGCGCGCTTCGAAGGAACAGAGAAGATCCCGAATACCGTCGATCGTCTGAAACAAATCGTGCGGAACTTTCGCGACCGGCGCACCGGGCTGGTGCCGGGAGGCTGCCCGCTGCTGAACACGGCCACCGATTCCGACGATGGCAATCCCAAGTTGCGAGCCAAAGCCCGCCAGGCTCTCAGTTCCTTGCTTGATCGTCTGCGATCAATTGCCGAGGAGGGGCAACGACGAGGCGAGGTGCGTGCCGATGTCGATTCGGCGAACCTGGCAACCTTAATTGCAAGTACCCTTGAAGGCAGCATAATGGTGAGCCGTCTGCAGAAGAAGGACGAGCCTCGTGACCTTGCCGTCCGTCATCTGGAGGAATACCTCGAAACCAACGTTCGTGTGCGGAAATCGAAGGCCGGAGCTGACAAGTCATGAGTGCTGAAGAAATTTCCTCGCAAGCGGACTTCAGGGAACGGGCAAAAGCGAACGACGTGCCAATCGCGCGTCTGATTGGATTTGAGGCGAAAGACATTGCGGACGGACGGGCGACGGTCGTCTTGGCGGCCGGACCACAGCATGCAAATCCCATGGGAACGCTGCATGGCGGGATTCTATGCGACATCGCTGATGCCGCGATGGGCTTGGCGTTTGCAAGTACTCTCGCTCCGGAGGAATCCTTCACTACGGTTGAACTGAAAATCAACTTCTTCCGCCCGGTCTGGCAAGCACAACTGAGAGCGGAGGGAATGGTCGTGCGGCGAGGCGGCACGATCGGCTACGTAGAGTGCACCGTAACCGACGACAAGAACCAATTGGTCGCGAAGGCGGCTTCCACTTGCATGGTCCTTCGCGGCCAGAAGGCAGCGGGACGGTAATGCAATGAGGCCCTGACCTGGTGGAGTCGAGTGTGCAACGCCAACCGCTGCGATCTTGGAGACCAGTGTCCGGGTCGCGATGCCTTCTCTGGACGGCTTCGACTGTCGGCGCACCGGGGTCTCGCGTCTATTTGATTGGCCGCGAACCCGTGATGAGGATGTCTACGAGTCTCCTGGCGCTTTGCTGCCAGTCTGGACCGGACGCCACGTGGGAGACGCCGATCAGTGCCCGAAGCAGATCGAAGGGCTCGAGATCTCTCCGGATGTTGCCGTTCTTAATCGCGCGCTTCACCAGCGCATCAATCGCACCCTGGATCTGACTGCGTGAACCTTCATATAGCTTCGAAGGCCCTCCGACGAGCGAATTCAGTGCAGGGGCGATGATCTGCTTGGTCGCGATGTAGTCCACGAACAACAGCATCCAGGCGCGCAGTGCTTCAATCGGTAGCATAGCCTCGCTAAACTTTCGTTCTGCTGCGGCTAACTTCTGCACCTCAGTCCGATAGACCGCCTCGACCAGTGCATCGCGCGTGGGAAAGTGGCGATACAGAGTTCCCGCTCCAACACCTGCCTCTTTGGCGATGTCATCGAGGCTGGCGTTCGCGCCCGACCGGGTAAACGCCTCCTTCGCCGCTTCCAGAATGCTCTCGCGGTTGCGCTGCGCGTCAGTGCGCGGCTTTCGCAGGACAATTTTCTGAGTTGTCGTCGGCATATCAAAAAAAAGTTGCAACCGGAGATAGTCTCCGGTTATCTTATCTATTGATTCGGAGATACTCTCCGTTTTAGCCGGAACGCGGCGGCCTGTCAATAGCGGCTCCCGGCTTCTTCCGGCGTCTAGAGGTGAGGAATATGAATCCACTCGCTCGTTCCAAACCGTCAAAACACTTCAACCTTCGTTGCACCGACTTCATGACGCTGGCGGAGCGGGAGTTGTCAGCGTACTTCACCGCCATTAGCCAGTTGTTCGGGTCAGAACAGGCGGAGCTCTCAGCAGAAGACTGGTTGCAGGAGTTGATCGACGTCGACAATCTGCCCGCTTCACCCCGCGAATGGCGATTGATCACTGCGAAGACTTCTAGTCGGATCGCAAGTCGACTAAACGCTTCGTCCCAATCGACCGAATTTACAAATGCTTAGGAGGAAAAGAATATGCGTGTTTTTGTCACTGGAGCTACAGGCTTCATCGGTTCCGCAGTCGTCCGGGAACTGATCGACGCTGGTCATCAGGTGCGCGGCCTCGCGCGCTCAGATGCGGCAGCCAAATCGCTTGCCGCCGTAGGTGTGGAAGTACATCGCGGTTCTCTTGACGATCTCCAAAGCCTTCGCAGCGGCGCAGCGGCCGCCGACGGAGTGATCCACACCGCTTTTATTCACGATTTCTCAAACTACGGTCCTGCCGCCGAGACAGATAGACGCGCCATTGAGACGCTCGGAGCCGCGCTCGCGGGCTCTGATCGCCCGTTAATCGTTACTTCCGGGACCTTGCTCGCGCAACGCCAAGGTTCGCTCGCAACCGAAGAGGATGCACCTAATCCAAGCTTCCCACGCAAGTCGGAGGAGGCGGTGCTTGCCCTGTCGGCACGCGGAGTCCGCACATCGGTGCTGCGGCTTGCCCCATCGGTCCACGGCAACGGTGATCACGGCTTTGTGCCACGCTTGATCGGCATTGCACGAGAAAAGGGCGTCTCCGCGTATCTCGGGGACGGGCTCAACCGCTGGCCGGCGGTGCATCGGCTCGATGCTGCTCATCTATACAGGCTCGTCGTTGAGAAAGGTTCCGTCGGAGCACGGTATCACGGCGTGGCCGATGAGGGCGTACCGACTCGAGAGATTGCTGAGGCCATCGGTCGGCATTTGAACGTACCGGTCGTCAGCAAGTCTCGCGAGGAAGCGGCCGATCATTTTGGCTGGATCGCTCCTTTCTTTGGTATCGACGGCCCGGCTTCCAGCGCTCTGACGAGGGAACGGCTGGGATGGCGACCGGTTCAGCCTGGGCTCATTGCCGATCTAAACGCGGAGCACTATTTCGAACACACTGCGGATGCCGTCGCTTTGCACGGCTAGCGCGTAACCGGATCCATGAACTGTGACATCGAGTGTTAGTACCAGGAGGCAGAAAATGACCAACATACTTGAGGCACTTCCATTTGGGGCAACTTCGACCACAGATGATGTTTTGTCCGGCGTTAATCTGAAGGGCAAGCGAATTCTCGTAACCGGTGTTTCGGCCGGCCTCGGCGTGGAAACCGCGCGCTCCCTGTCCGCCCACGGCGCTCAGGTTGTGGGCGCGGCGCGGGACTTGAACAAGGCCAACGCTGCAACCGAACAAGTGCGAAAGGACGCGGCAGCCAATGGCGGAAGCTTCGAACTGGTTGAACTCGATCTTGCCAACCTGAAAAGCGTGCGTGCCTGCGCCGACGCGCTGCTGACGAAAGGGGAACCGTTGGATGTGGTCATCGCCAATGCCGGAGTGATGGCCACACCGCTCGGCCACACAGTCGACGGCTTTGAAACGCAGTTCGGCACCAATCATTTAGGCCACTTTGTCCTGGTCAATCGCATTGCGCCTCTCATTCGCGCAGGTGGGCGGCTCATCAACTTGTCTTCTTCGGGGCACCGCTATTCCAACGTCGACCTCGAGGATCCCAACTTTGAGCACACACCTTATGAGCCCTTCGTCGCCTATGGCCGATCGAAGACGGCGAACATCCTCTTTGCGGTGGAGTTCGACCGGAGACATCGGAGTCGTGGCATACGCGCTGCGGCTGTGCATCCAGGAGGGATTCAGACTGAGCTGAGCCGGTACGTGGACCCCGGCCGTTTAGAAAAGATCGTCGAGCAGATAAATCAGCAACTCGCAGCGGAGGGCAAGGCCCCTTTCCAATTGAAGACTATTCCGCAAGGAGCCGCTACTTCGGTATGGGCCGGCGTGGTGGCTTCCGCTGACGAAATCGGTGGGCGATATTGCGAGAACTGTCACGTTGGCAAGATGGTACCGGACGACGCGACCATCACCGCCGTCAGCGAAGGCGTACGTGGTTATGCGCTCGATCCGAAAAACGCAGAGGCGCTCTGGAAGAAAAGTGAAGAGCTGGTGGGAGAGTCTTTCTAGCTTTCCTCGTTAGAATAGTGAACAGTTCCAGGACGAAAGGAATGATTGGAGAAATGGATGTCGCCAGAAGCTTCACGTTGCGAGACGCCGTCGCGAGTGGCGTGAACCACCGAACCAGATCATACGAAAGGCGCTGCCCCGTATCCCCGACGATCTAGTGATCATCACCAGAGTCAGCGCCCCGCGCGGTAAAGATGGATCATGGATTCCAGCTTTCTCACGCGAAGAGCTGACGATGGCGATTCAGACAGGTTTGGTTCTTGCATACCTAGACCGGAGCAAAAGAGGAGATCGTACGTTGAAGGTGTGATTCGTCGACGTTGGCGAATGCAGAATCTTCTTGAAACGCATGTTTCTGTCTGCAGGACGCGCCTCAATAGATGAGCTTTAGCGAAAACTGAATTTGCCGCGAAGTTCCAGCGGTCTTGCTGATCATGCCAAACCCTGTGCCCGCGATGATGTTCGCGGGTAACCCCATGTTGACGATGTTAAACAGGTTAAATAACTCTCCGCGGAATTGCAGGTCAGCTATCTCCGAACCGCTTTCGCTGTGGCCAATTGGAGTCGTCTTGATGAGCGCAAAATCGAAATCGTAATATGCCGGTCCGCGAAATGTATTACGGCCGAGCGTTCCAAAGCTCCCGGAGTTTGGTCCAGTCCCGCCTGCGATCCCGGTGGGAATGGAAAAGAAACTTGCGTTGTGCGCACCCCGCCCAAAATAGTCGTCGCGCGGTCGCATTGAACTGCCGGCGCTCGAGAGATCCGGCGTTCCGATCTGATCCGGCCGGTCCGCCCCGATCGTCCCCGCCCCCGTCTGCTGGATCCCCGAGTACACCGTAAACGGAGAACCACTGGTGATCGTCGAGATGCTCAGAAACTCCCAGCCCTTCGTCAACAACTGGGTTCGATCCGACTGAAGTCCCAAATGCTCGAAATGCAAATCCTGGGCTGCGCTCAACGTGAAGGCGTGGGTCACGTCAAAGCTTGACGGCCCCCTCTCGCCTTGTGTATCGAAAGGGTCTTGTGGGCTGAACAATGTCACGGCGCCGGTGGATCCTGTTCCTCCGATAATGCCGCTGACATCATCCAGCGATTTGCCCCAGGTGTAGCCAGCTTGCAATGACGGGCCGCCGTGCCCAACATTTCCCGACAATGAAGTCTGGAGCGCGTTGTACGACGAGTGCGACGTCCCGGTCAGCACAGACTCGAATCCGAAACCTCCCGTCACCGCTCCGCTACCGTCGAAGTTTGTAAACCGCGCAAATTGCGAATTCGCTCCGGGATACGCGTTCGGATATGACATTCTGGGAAGTCGATACGCCGATGTTCCGACATACCCAACATCCGCTGTGAGGCCACCGAAAGCCCGTTCCAACCCCAGCGACCAAGTTTGCAGGTAGCCGTTGCCGAAGCGCCGGTCGATCCCGGCAAGACTCAGCAGCGAAAGTTGATGACTCGGCGTCAGCGCCGCCAAATCCTGCTGGTAACGATTTACGTCCATCACCGTGTTCGCCGGGACTTTTTTCGGATCGCCGCTGGCCAGCACGTTCACGCCAGCGGTGTTATAAACCTGCGGCAATTCGTTCGGGGTGATTTGGAACCCGTACGAAATCTCCCCGTTTTGCGCCGCATTGACACGGGGATAAACAACGTAGGGCGTTGACCCTGTCAGAAGATTGTCTTGCCAGATGTTCGGAGGAATCACCGTGATTGCCCCGCCCATGTGCACATGCACTGCGCGGGGCGCGTTCCAGTCCACTTGCACACGGGGTCCCCAGGCGTTCCAATTGGTTTGATAAGTAGGCCGCGGATTGATCAAGTATTCCTGCCCAACGCCCGCGGGTGGGAACGAATTCAGAAAGCTCGATGTCCGCCGGGCTCGCTCGGTAATCGGCGTGTAGAGTTCGTATCGCAGGCCATAATCGAGCGTCCAGTGCGGATTGATTTTCCATGTGTCCTCGACGTAGGCGTTCACATCATTGCGGTTGATCGCCGCCGGCCCAATGTGCGCGCCATCCGATGCGTAGGGCGGCGCCACCGCGACCGTGTATGCGTAGGGATACCCCAGCAACAGACTGCTCAAAGTGTCGGGCAGAGGCTGACCCGGCTGAACGTTATGCTGTCCACTGGCGGAAGGAATGAAAACTGGCGAATAAACTGTTCCACCGCCGAAATCGTACTCGCCATTGGGACTGATTCCGAAGTAGGTTGTATCGCGATTCAGTCGCGCCTCCGCACCCCACTTCACGGCGTGTCGCGCATTTGTCCAGCTAAAATTCACTTGCCCCTGGAATAAATTCCCGAACGCCGACATCACCGAACCCGCCGCGCCATTGAACGCCTCATAGAGTCCATCATTGAACTTCAAAGCCGGATCGGTGTGGTTCGGGGTCACAAACGAAGGCGTCGTCCGCGTAAAACTCAACGATGTCGACCAGAGAAAGCGCGGTGACGCGGTGCGTGTGTAGGTGATGACCCCGTTGCGCTGCCGGTCTACATATTGCACGCCGAAGCTCGGATCGAGCAGCGTTTGATCCGGATTTGTTGTCGGTCCCGTCAGGTTGTCGTAATTGAATCGACCAAACAATTGTCCTTTTGTGCCAACTTTCTGATCGATGCGGATAGAAAATTGATCTGTGTCCGTCTTCACGTTTGAAGGCGCAGCATAGGTTCGCGCACCATACGCGCCGGTTGGGTTGTTGGGGAGTGGATAGCGGGCCAGCACCGCAGCAATTGCCGGATTCACCGGTACCTGCAGCGTGTCCGTACTGCCATCCGAGTACTTTACGATGTCCTGGCCCGTTCGCTCGGCTGCGGTTGGTACGGCCAAAACCTGGGTCGTTCCCAGGACCTGCCTGAAGCCCTGATACTGCACAAAATAGAATGTGCGGTCGCGGCCGTCGTACAGATGCGGCAACACGACCGGGCCGCCGTTGGTGAATCCGAACTCATTTCTACGGAATGGAGGAATTCTGCCCGGCTCCGCAATCGATGGGTGATCGAAATAATTCCGCGCATCGAGAGCGGAGTTCCTTAAGAACTCGAAGAATGACCCGTGAAAACCGTTTTTCCCGGATCGTGTCACGATATTGGTAAAGCCCGCCGCACCGCGCCCGACTTCGGCCGGCATCCAGCCCGAGGTTGACTGTAATTCCTGAATCGCATCCACGTTGAAATTCGTGAATGTACTTCCGCCCATCTCCGGATCGCTCACATCCGCACCGTCCATGGCGAACACGGCCTCAACGCCGCGCTGTCCGTTGATGGCAAACTGCTGGGTGAAATTCGTCTGCCCATTCACGTCGGTCATAGTGCCCGCGGCTAACAACAACAGCGTGCTGAAGTCGCGTCCATTCAACGGCAACTCATTTACTTTTTGGCTGGAGAGTTTCTCCCCGCTTGTTCCGCTGGCTGCGTTCGAAGTTGTGCTCGGGTTCCCATTCGAGACTCCCGCGGAAATTTGCGGATTGGCTGCAATCGACAGCACGTTTTGATCGGACACCGACAGCACAACTGCTATGCCGGTAATATTCACTCCAGTTAACGCTGTCGGACCCCGCCCGGGAAGTTGCACGCTCACGGTATGTGGCCCCGGTCGAAGGTCCACAATCGCGAACCTTCCGTCGCTTCCCGTCACTGCGGTTAGATTCTTTTTGGCGCCGGGTGTGAATACCGTTACTTTCGCTCCGGCCACAGGTTCGTCGGCAGCCGTGCGTACGACGCCAGCCCAGGCCTGCGCCGACGGAGTACTCTGTTGTGCTTTAAGCGAGACCGCGACCATCAGTCCCAACAGTAAGCACTTCTCGATCAGCCGTAAGGCCTTCTGAAAGGCTCGTGCTATTGCGTGTTCCTTTGCGTAGCGGAATTCATACATGACAAATTTCCTCGAGTGAAGACGGAATGCAATCGAGTGCTTGGAGCCTTTTGAGCGCGCAGCATAGACCCTTGTCCCGGTCCGTCATATGTCGACACGGCCTACTTAATAGAAGTGTCGAGCCGCTTCGGTTTACGTACTTGTGACTTCTATGCCTTGGGAGCGGTAGGGATTCAGGACATCTTCGTCTGACGCGTCGGTGATCAAACGCGTCAGTCGGGAAGCGGGACCGACCAGGTAAGGCAGAGATGTCCCCATTTTCCCAAGTGAAATCAGGCCAACCACTTCCGTTGAGGCCCCTATCATCGCTTGCTTCACGTATGCTTCTTCTTGGTCGCCAACGGTTATTCCGACCTCCGGGTGCAAACTGCACATTCCGAGAAAACATAGATCAGCGCGAATGGATTCGACTCGACGAATGGTCTCGATGCCTGTCGTGACCCGCTCCTCTTTAACAAAATTTCCTCCGAGCATCAGCACGCTCAACCTCGGATGATCCGCCAACGCCAGCGCAAGCGGTGGGCTGTTGGTAACGATCGTCGCCAAACGCTCTCTTGAAAGATAGGAAGCAATTCTTAGATTAGTGGTACCTCCATCAATCAGCACCACCTGACCGTCGCGGATCATGTCAGCCGCCGCTCGAGCAATTCCGATCTTGCTCTCCATGTCGATTTGTTGGCGAGATACAAAAGGAACGGCCTCGGCACGGCGAGGCAGGGCGCCGCCGTGTACCCGTTGGATCTTTCCGGAACTCGCCAATTCGCGCAGATCTCGACGAATCGTGTCTTCAGAGACCTTGTATCGAGTGCTAAGGTCCGCGGCGAGGACTCGGCCCTCACTACCAAGCAGCTCCAGGATGTACTGGTGGCGCTCTTCCTTTAGGGCGATTTGGCCTGCTTCCGCTTCTGGTTTCATTCCGTCCATGTGCACGAATACACTTGGTTATGCACGTATATACGTGTATTGTACGATTTATGCAGGATACTGCCAAACTTAGCGCCATACAAGGTCTTTCGCAAAAGCGTTCGGTTCGGGCAGTCGTCTTCGATTACGGAAACGTACTTTGCCTCGAGCAAACGCTGGAGGATATGAAAAGTATGGCGCTGGTATGCGGCATTCCCCATGAGCGATTTTCAGAACTTTACTGGAAGCTGCGGCCGCCCTACGACCGGGGTGATATCGATGGACGTGCCTACTGGACAGCGGTTGTTGGCCAGCAAGAACTGGGTTTGAGCAGAGATCAGATAGCAACGCTAATCAAGCTCGATAGCGAAAGTATCACTCGACCAAATCAAGGCGCTGTGCAATGGGCAAAG